>Ga0134093_1000815_pt1 | contig 35285 bp, 31 predicted proteins | sample 4_1taG_FD_94452 | JGI IMG/M metagenome (GOLD analysis project Ga0134093, IMG submission 94452) | Switchgrass degrading microbial communities from high solid loading bioreactors in New Hampshire, USA - 4_13_20_68_A1 metaG | ecosystem: Engineered > Bioreactor > Semi-continuous > Anaerobic >...
CGGGATTGTGTCGCAGTTCTACGAACGGCGGTAGATTCTTCAGGAGCGGTGTACGTGGCCCGTACGCACCGTTCTGTGAGAGGAAAGCCGCTAGGCTGATCACCTAGCGGCTACCTACTCGATGTTATTGGTAAGTTTTGTGCTGCCAATGCCTACGCTTCGTCCATGTGCGGGTAGCGGTAGCAGCGGGGCGGCAGCAGGTTTTCCTTGATCGCCCGCTGCGAGACCCAGCGGAGCAGGTTGAGCATGCTGCCCGCCTTGTCGTTGGTCCCAGAGGCTCTGGCGCCGCCGAAAGGCTGCTGGCTGACCACAGCTCCGGTGGGCTTGTCATTTACATAGAAGTTGCCTGCAGTTTCGCTGAGTGCTCTGGACATGGCAACGACGGCACTGCGGTCCCGAGCGAAGATGGCGCCGGTCAGGGCGTAGGGCGAGGTTGTGTTGCAGAGCTCCAGGGTTTCCTCGAGCTTCTCATCTGGGTAGACGTAGACGGTGAGTACAGGTCCGAAGATTTCCTCTTCCATCAGCTTCATCTTGGGGTTGGTTGTCTGCACGATGGTGGGGTAGATGAAGTAGCCCACACTGTCGTCGTAGTCGCCACCAACCAGGATCTCGGCTTCGGGAGAGTTCTTGGCGTATTCGATGTAGGAGACGATGTTGTCAAAAGCTTTCTTGTCGATCACCGCACCCATGAAGGTGGTGAAGTCGGTTACATCGCCAACTTTGAGCTCCTGGGTCATCTTCACCAGGCGTTCCTTCAGCTCCGGCCAGATGCTCTGTGGGATGTACGCCCGGGAGGCGGCGGAGCATTTCTGTCCCTGGAACTCGAAGGCGCCCCTGACCATAGCAACGCACAGAGCCTCAACATCAGCGCTGGGGTGGGCAAAGATGAAGTCCTTGCCGCCGGTTTCCCCAACCAGGCGGGGATAGGTGCGGTAGCTGTGGATGTTCGTTCCCACAGTCTTCCACATGTTCTGGAAAGTTTCAGTGCTCCCTGTAAAGTGGATGCCGGCCAGATCAGGATGCTGCAGGACAATATCTCCCACTGTGCTTCCCGGTCCCGGGATGAAGTTGATCACTCCCGGGGGCAGTCCAGCCTCTTCCAAAATCTGCATCACGAAGTACGCGGGGTAGACCGCGGAAGAAGCGGGTTTCCAGACCACGGTGTTGCCCATCATGGCTGGAGCAGTGGGGAGGTTACCAGCGATCGAGGTGAAGTTGAAGGGCGTCACGGCAAAGACAAAGCCTTCCAGTCCGCGGTGCTCCACCCGGTTCCAGCTGAGGGGAACGGAGCGGGGCTGCTGGCGGTAGATCTGCTCCATGTAATAGGTGTTGAACCGCCAGAAATCCGCGAGCTCACAGGCGGAGTCGATTTCCGCTTGGTAGGGCGTCTTGCTCAGGCCCAGCATGGTGGCGGCGTTGACCAGATAACGCTTTTCCCTGGCCAGAATTTCGGCCGCTCTAAGAAAAATGGCGGCACGTTCTTCCCAGGGCATGGCGGCCCATTCCCTGCGGGCACGCAGGGCCGCATCGATCGCCGCTTTTACCTCTTCGGGCCCGGCCTGATGGAACTGGCCCAGTCGGTGGTGGTGGTTGTGCGGCACCACGCAGCTGCCGAACCTGCCGGTGCGCACCTCTTTTCCGCCGATGATCAGGGGAATTTCGATCTCTTGACCCATCAGCTTTTCCAGGGCAGCCTTCAGTTTGGCCTTCTCAGGACTGCCTGGTCCGTAGTTCAGCACCGGTTCGTTATCCGGGATGGGAACTTGGAAGATACCATTTGACATGGGATCACCTCTCCTTTAGTTATTTCAACAGTTCCTCACCGCTGAAGTCGCGGTAGGGAGACAGGTCTTCAAAGATTTCGGGCTGCTGCACGCCATCAACGATCGCCGCAGCGATGATCTCGGCCAGGCCTGGCCCAAGCATCAGACCCTGCCCGCACATCCCAACGGCATGGAAGAAGCCCTGCACGCCGCCGTCGAAGCCCACGATGGGTTTACCGTCAGGCGTCATGGGGTAGAGCCCGCGCCACACCCTCCGCACCCGGATATTCCGCAATCGGGGATAGAGGTTGAGCATGCGGGGGATGACCATGGGCAGAAACTCCGAGGTGGAGCGGCGGTCGGTGCCCAGACGTTTGGGCCGCGGCGTGATGCAGAAGACAACCGCGCCTTCTTTGGCCTGGTAGAAGTAGTAGTTGTCTGAACGATCATCTGGAGCGATGTCCACCAGCATGGGGTTGAACAGGGGCTGGATGGGCTCTGTCACTCCCGCCTCATGGGAATCGGGGTGGACCGGCAGATCGGCTCCGATCAGCTGACCGATTTCCCTGCCGTAGGCGCCTGCTGCGTTCACCACAGTGCTGCAGCCAAAGGAGCCTTTGTTGGTAAGTACACCGGTTACCCGGCCGCCTGTGACCTCAAAACCGGTCACCGTTGTCTCAAAGTGGAACTCGACCCCGGAACGCCTAGCCAGGCGGTAGAACGCTCCGGCCAGTTTGAGGGAGGATAGGTGGCCGTCTTCAGGTGAGAAGGTCCCGCCGAGCAGACCTTCCGCGCGGATGCCTGGGACAATCTCTGTGACCTCCTCAGGCCCGATCCAGTCAATGTTCAGGCCGTGGCTCTTCTGGAAGGGAAGCAGCGACTTGAGGTTCTGGGCGATTTTCTCATCGTAAGCGGGGAAGAGGTAGCCCCCTTCCACATAATCCACATCCTCGCCGTATTCCGGCTCCAGGCGGCGGATGAAATCCAGGGAGGCTATCCCGATTTTGATCTTGGCGCGATCTGAATGGGTGGCGCGGATACCCCCAATCGCGGCCTTGTTCTGTCCCTGGCCGTGGGAGGGCAGTTCCTCGATGACTCCCACACTGACGCCCTTCGCCGCCAGGCGGTGGGCTAAGGGAAGGCCAACGCTGCCTGCACCGATCACTATCACATCATAATTCTTCATGCCTGTTCACCCCCTTGGTTGGCCAGGGCCTTCATGGGCAGTTCCACCGTCGGCGGGCGGTAGGTGGCCGGCCGGATTTCATCGTTTGGCACTCCGGCCTGCACGAGCACCCTCGGCAGCAGGTCGAGGCAGGTCTTGCCGCCGCAGGCCCCCATGGCGGCTCTGATCTGTTTGAGCTGGTTCAGGTCGCGGACTTCGTTTTCCTGCACGAACTGCTTGATCTGTCCAACGCTGATCCGCTCGCAGCGGCAGACGATGGCGTTGTCTGCGACAGAGCTCAAGTCCACCTCCGGTAGAGGTTGTGTAACTGCCGGATCCTGCACTAAGATGCCGGCTGCTTTGGCAGCCACAGCAGCCTCCACTTCGAGAGTGATCAGGTGGGTACGGTGCTTCCTGCTGAAGCGGGTCGCCCGCACTGTGCCCAAGCCCAGATCCCGTCCTTCTAGATCCCGAAGCGCCGCCTTGTCACCGGGCCGTAAACTGTGGTCAAACTCGAAGGGGATCACTACTTCGGCCAGGCCGGGAGTCTGGGACTCGCGCACAAGCGTGATCGCCAGGCCCGGGCAGATCAAAACGCACATCCCGCAGCCGATGCACTTTCCACTGAACTCCGGCAGGTCCATGATGGTCCCCGTCCGGCCAGAAAGCTTGATGGATTCGTGAGGGCATACGGTGGTACAGGGGTTGCAGGGGATCTCTTCATAGCAGTGGATCACCGGCTGCCAGCCGTCCTCGGGCGGCCAGGTGTGCTCCCGGGGAAATACCTCTCCGGGAGGACTCTTAAGGATTTCCGCCTGCGCAAACCATTCCGGCGGGGTTTCAAGTTCGCTGCCCAGCATCCGTGCCATCTCTCGTCCCGTGATGCGGCCGCCCATCATGGCAGAAGAGGCTTCAGCGATTTCGCTGGCATCGCCTGTCTTCAGCACGGGGAAACCAGCCTCCACACCCGCGTTGTAGAACTCATCTATAGAGCTGAGGCCTACTGCTATGAGCACCGTATCCACCGCGAAGGTTTTGGCCGTTTCGAGGAGGGGATTCCAGTCCTCATCCACCTGGGCGATGGTCGCTCGCTCCACCCGGCCTTCACCGGATGCGCTGATGATGGTGTGGTTGAGGTAGATAGGCACGCCCATGCGCCTGATCTTATCCGCGTGGACTTTGTAACCAGTGACCTTGGGAGCGATATCTATCAGGCCGACAACGTTGATGCCAGCCTGGAGGGCGTGGTAAGCGGCGATCAGCCCGACGTTGCCGCAGCCGACGATGAGCACGCGCTGGGAAGCCTGGATCAGATCGCGGTTGACGAGGGTCTGAAAGGCGCCGGCGCCGAACACTCCTGGCAGGTCGTTGCCGGGGAAGACCAGCGAGCGCTCCCTGGCCCCAGCGGCCACGATGACCCCCTTAAAGGAAACGAGCACGTATCTTTCTTCTCTGCTCTGGTAGATGCCAGCCTTTCCGTCGGCGAAGAGGCCGGCAACCACCGAACCTGTCATGACGGTGACCTTGTCCCGTTTCCGGACTTCTTCTTCCAGGATCCTGGCGATATCCGTCCCTCTCGTGCCCGCGTAGCAGTCGGCCATGGAACCGAAGAACTTGTGCGTCTGCAGTACCAGCTTCCCACCGAGGCGGTCTTTGTCGTCGACCAGGATGACCGAGTATCCTGCGTCAGCCAGCTCAACAGCTGCCGTGATCCCTGACGGGCCGGCACCAACCACCAAGACATCACAGGAAAGTTCCTGAGGACTTTGAGCAGGCCGCGGCCTGTCGTCGGCGGGCAGCTCCGGGTAATGCACCAACGTCCGAATTTCCATCCCTTCTCGGAGGGGAGTGATGCAGCTTTTCACGGGCAGTCCGTTTATGAGAACAGTGCACTGGGCGCACTGGCCGTTAGCACAAAAAATCCCCTGCGGGGCATCGTCTACCTTGTGGCGGGAGAAGGTGCGTACGCCATTGGCAAACAGGGCTGAGGAAACCATTTCTCCATCTCTACCTACCAGCGTCTTGCCGTCAAAGGTGAAACAGACTGTTCTCGCGGTCTGCGAGTCCAGGATGGGATGTTGAGTTATTCTCATCTCTGCACCTCCAAAGTCCGTGAGAAACCCTGAAGGGTTTTTCACGATGTAAGTATTCTGTTAAGACTCCTCCATTCCTGCCTTGATCCACATTGCGGAAACGAATTCCGTACGGCGCACTCAAGATCTAAATTGGGAAAAAAGGTACAAACCCCAGCTCAACTCTATTGACAACACTGGTAGCGGGACTATATCATAGCAGTGAGAATGATTTTCAATGTCGTTCTGGGAGGGAAGCAGATGTCCTACTTGCCTTTGATCAACCTCAGGACTGGTGAGCACGCAAAGGTAGCGCACATCGCTGCAGGGCGCGCAGCCACCAAGAGACTCTACGAAATGGGCTTTAACACTGGTGCAGAAGTCGTGGTAATCAAGAACGACACGGGTCCCGTCATAGTCGGGCTTTTCGGCCACAAGGTAGCACTGGGCCGGGGCTTAGCCGAAAAGATGCTGGTCAGCAAAAAGTAAGAGCAGTGATAGGAGTGAGTTCCAGTCATGCCTAAGACCGTTGCCTTGGCGGGGAACCCGAACAGCGGAAAGACAACGCTGTTTAACGCCCTCACCGGCGCCAATCACCACGCGGCCAACTGGCCCGGGGTGACCGTCGAACGCAAAGAAGGACAGTTTCGCTGTGGAAGCGATGTATATACAGTTGTCGACTTACCTGGTATTTACAGTCTAGGTGCTTTTTCCGAAGACGAGCTGGTGGCTCGGGATTACATCTTGAGCGGCGAGCCCGATGTGGTAGTAAATGTGATCGACGCCACCAACGTGGAGCGCAATCTGTATCTGACCACCCAACTGCTTGAGATGGGTGCTAATGTTGTAGTTGCCCTGAACATGGTAGACGAAGCCGAAAGCCTGGCTATGTCCCTTGACGCGCAGGCTCTCTCAAAGCGCCTCGGCGTGCCGGTGGTTCCAACGGTTGCCTCGAAGAGGCAGGGCATCGATCAGTTGATGGCTGCCGCAGTTCGTGCGGCGGCAGATCCTTCTGTCAAGAGGAAACTGGACCTCAGCTACGGACAGAGCGTCGATGCCAAGGTCACCCAGCTGGAGAAGCTGCTGAAGGATAGGGATCTTGTGTACCCGCCTCGCTGGGTAGCAGTCAAACTGCTGGAAGGCGACGGTCAAGTTCTCAAGATGGTGGAGGAGCGCTTGACCAGCCAGGACGTGGAGGAGCTCAGACGGGTCTGCGAAGAAGCTGCTGCCGAGAACAGCGACCTCCAGCTGGAAATCGTTGATGGCCGCTACAGGTTCATCCAGAAGGTGACCAGGGGGGCTGTGGCAAGGCCCAAAAAAGAGGTGCCCACCTTAACGGATAGGTTGGACAAGGTGCTGACCCACAGGTTCTGGGGCCTGCCCCTCTTCGCTGTGATCATCTTCGCGGTCTTCCAGCTCACCTTCGTGATCGGCCAAGATCTGCTGGGAGGCCTGGTGGGCGAAGGCGTGGGCCTTCTCGGTGAGTACATCGATGGCCTGCTCGCCAGGGCCAATGCTTCTGAGCTGCTCCGCTCCTATGTGGCCGATGGACTGATCGGCGGCGTGGGCGTTGTTCTCGAGTTCATCCCCTTGATCGTTATCCTCTACACCCTCATGGGGCTTTTGGAAGACAGCGGCTACATGGCCCGGGCCGCCTATGTGATGGATAACACCATGCGCAAGGTGGGACTGCAGGGCAAGACCTTCATCCCCCTGATCGTGGCCTTTGGCTGCAATGTCCCCGGGGTGATGGCAACCCGAACCTTAGAGAACAAGAAAGACCGCATGACGGCCATCCTGATCAACCCGTTTATGTCCTGCGGGGCAAAACTCCCGATTTATCTGGCTTTTATCGCAGCCTTTTTCCCGAAGTACGGCGCTTTGGTGCTCTTTTCCCTGTATGTGCTCGGAGTCCTGGTTGCCCTTGCTATGGGTAAGTTGTTCGGCCGAACTCTGTTCAAAGGGGAATCGTCCCACTTTATCATGGAACTGCCGCCTTACCGCATGCCAACCCTGCGCAATGTGGTCCGCAACATGTGGGACAATGTTTCAAGCTTCCTGGTCAGGGCCGGCACTGTGATCTTCGTGGTTGTCAGCCTTCTCTGGGTGCTGGCGGTGCTACCGGCCGGCGTGGAACCCTACGGGTCTGAGAGCATCTTGGGCAGGGTAGGGGCCGTGATCGCTCCCATTTTTGCTCCGGCAGGCTTCGGGACTTGGCAGGCATCTGTCGGGCTCTTTGCCGGTGTAGCGGCCAAAGAAGCAGTGGTCGCCACTTTAGGCATGGTCTATGCAGGTGTAGAAGAAGGGGTGGAGCTGGTTTCCGCTCTGCAGAAGGCCTTTACTCCGCTGAGCGCCTTCGCCTTTCTAGTCATGACTCTGTTGTACACGCCCTGTGTGGCTACTCTCGCTACCATCAAGAAAGAGACTGGTTCGGCCAAATGGGCTTTCTTTTCCGCTGGATACGCCTTCGCCGTCGGTTGGCTGGGGGCTGTGTTGGTCTTCCAGTTAGGCAGGCTCTTCGGTTTGAGCTAAAGGAGGTCAGGAGCATGTTGAAAGCACTCCTGCAGGAGATCCGCACTGCCGGCTGCCTCTCCCGCGCGCAGCTTGCAGCCAAGCTCGGTGAGCCTATTGGGCTGATCGATGAAGGCATTGAACAGCTGAAACGCCTTGGCTATCTAGCGGAAGACAGCGGTGAGCGCTGCACAGCGGGCTGCGGGCGCTGCCCCTACGCCTCGCTCTGCAGCCAGAACTTCGTCAAGACTCTGAGCCTGACCGCTGAGGGGCAGAGGCTCACGGCAGAACACTGAGATGAACAAGTGCAAGAAAAAAAGAAGGTGCTCGCGGGCACCTTCTTTGATTTATCCGGTTCCTCTTACTTCGCCAGATCGATGGTCGGCCCCTCGCTGCCCACGTTGAGCATGATCTGGGGGGTCAAGAAGCCCAGCAGCTCGCCCTTGAACAGGCCGAGATAGCCGTGGTTGGAAGCGTTGTTGCCCATGATCCCCGTGGGGAAGCCCTGGGTGTTGCTGATCTCCAGCACTCCGCCATAGAGGCCTGAGCGCAGGGCGACCAATTTGGTCATATCCCGGGTGCCGTTGTAAACCAGAACGGCACCGGCGTTGGATTCATTCTGGATAGCGGCGGTGAGATAGCCCTCTTGGTTGAAGATTCCCACTGCGCCTCCATCTGCATAGGCGAGGAGCGATAGGACCCTGCGGCCGTCTTTGTTGAACATTTCGAAGCTCGGGTTCTGCTTCTGCTCATCGTATTTCAGCACCGCCACCTCGTTGCCTTCGTTATCGACGATCACGACCTCGCGAGCCACGATGCGCTCAAACATCTGCTGGGTGGCGTTGACGACATTGACACCTGTTAGGGCGCAGAACAGCGCAAGGAACAGCAGTGGGTAGATGATCAGGCGCTCGTACTTGGACATAGAACCGCTCCTTTTCTGAACGAACTAGTGCTACATTAATTCGGTGTCTTCGGCAAAAAACCTGCCGTGGGACTTAGGCGTCCTTAAGGGCAGCGTGCAGAGTTTTCAGGCACTCGGCGCTGAGGTCATGGCAGTACTCCCAGATCATCACTCCCGCTAGCCCCTTTTCCCGCACATAGGCCGCCTTCGCGGCCAGGGCCTGGGGGTCTTCGTAGGAAATGAACAGATCTCCATCGTAGAGCCACGCCGCTTGGGCCTCCTCGTCCCAGTACCGGGCAAAGTTAGCATCGGTCAGAAAACCCTTCTTGAGTTCAGTATAGCTGAGTCCGTGCTCGTAGGCGCCGCTGGCGAAGGGCTGGAAAAGGCCGTGGTTCTGCGCAGGTACGCCCCGCCAAGCCCTGGCGTAGAAGGGTACGCCCAGGAGCAGTTTCTCCGGCTGTACTCCTGCCTCCAGATAGGATCGCACCGCCTGATCCACACTCCAGCCACCTGGGTCGCCGGGACTGGGGTAAAGGTTGGCGGTATGCCCTGTCGTGGGGCTCCAGCTCCCGTAGAGATCGTAGCTCATGAGTTTGAGATAGTCCACCTGTTCCTGCACCCGCACAAGATCGATCGTGCGGGGAAACCACGCCGCAGCCGGTACGGCCGTTGTCAGGGAGAACGTGCGGCCCTGCTCCGCACTGAGGCGTGCCAGCCCTTCCCGCAGGCCTGCGAGGAGATGGATGTAGTTCTCCGCGTCTTCTGGCCTGGATTTGATCACCTGGCCGCCTTCGGGGCCCACAGGATACTCCCAGTCAATATCGATGCCATCGAGATTGTGCCTGGTAAGCCAGGCGAGCACATCAGAGACAAATTCGGCCCGGCTCTCTTGCGAGAAGGCCATGTCCGAAAAACCGTCAGCCCCCCAGCCACCGACCGACAGGTTGATCCTCAGTCGGGGATATCTGTCCTTCAGCGCGGCCAGCTCCTTGAAGAGATTGGCGAAGGCCGGTAGTTCCGGCATGTACAGCCTGCTGCCCGAGAGCCGGGCGAAGGCAACGTTTAAGGTGTCCAGAAGATCCCCGCGGATCTCTTCAGCAGTCCACCGCCGACCGAGGGCCATCTCAGCTTCATCGCTGCCGAGCGGCCAGGTGCGGATGTAACTCACCAAGAGCATCCCCATCCCTCCCATTATCTGCAGTACTCCGTATATTTCTCCGCTCTCGGCACCGTTCCTCCGGAATTTGCCTGCCTGGCAGGCAGGAGGTCAGTAAGGCAGTGGGGAATTAACGGGCGAAAAAGCCAAGGAGGAAGATGTGGCATCAAGATCTTCGAACCATTTCTCACGCTCGCTCTGCTCATTGCAACTGGGGCCGTGTTCTACCGCTACCGCCTCCTTGACCTAGATTTCTGCCGCCGGTTGAGCCGCTTGGTAGTGCGGGTTTCCTTTCCCGTCCTGCTCTTTTTGTCCATGTACAAGAACGTCACTGCCGGCGCCATGCAGCGGGGTTGGGTCTTTACGGTTGCCGGCTTGAGTACCTCTGTCTTACTCGCCGTGACGGCCCACTTCACGGGCCGGCGCCTGGGCCTTCAGGGCAAGGCCTTTGGAACCTTCCAGATCCTCTGTACTAACGGGAACAATGTCTTTCTACCTGTACCCATCGTTTCCGCCCTTTTCGGGCCGGAGTATGTGGTGTATCCGGTCCTGTTTGAGCTCGGCGCAGGCCTGTTTTATTGGAGCTATGGTGTATCGCACTTTCGCTCTGGCCCGCGGTTCAGCCTCAAGCGCCTGCTGAACCCGAATATGATCGGGCTGACCCTCGGTCTCCTTTTCGGTCTTGCCGGCCTGCGCCTGCCTGGATTTATCCTGGGCAGCCTCGATCTGCTGGCAAACATAACTGTTGGTTCGGCCATGCCCATCATCGGTTCCTTGGTCGGGGATCTGCTGATCCGGCGCCAGCCCATTCGGAAAGAGGTGCTGGGCGTGCTCCTGCACCGCTTTGTGCTGAGCCCTGCCGTGGGCCTGCTCCTTTTGCCGGTGCTGCCCCTCACGGAAACCCTGAAGACCGTGCTTCTGATGATGCTGGCTATGCCGCCGCTCGCGACCACCGCCCTGGTAGCCGCGAGTTTCGGTGGAGACGAAGAACTGGCTGCGGCGGGCGTGGTCATTGCGACGCTTCTGAGCTTCGTTATCGTTCCCCTGGGCCTGCTGCTCTTCTAGGAGTGTAAAAAAGGTTATCGGGAAATGTGAAAAAAGGACAAGGAAAAAGAGGATTTGGTTCCCTGTCCATCAAATAATAAAAAGGCGATTGCATTTATGGGGCAAAATGCAACCGGTTACATTACAACTTTGAGGAGGTTTCGGAAGTGAAAAGAAGCATAGCTGCGGTCTTCAGTCTCCTGCTGGTATTCTCCTTAACCTTGGGAGCGCTGGCACAGGAGCGGGTAGTAACCATGATGGGCGTATGGGGCGGTCAGGAACTTGAGGCCTTCCAGGCAGTGATGGATGCCTTTACGGCCAAGACTGGCATCAAGGTACAGTTTGAGGGTACACGCGATCTGCCCACGCTGCTGCAGACCCGCCTTGCGGCCGGCAATCCTCCGGATGTAGCAGCCATTCCCGGACCTGGTGCCATGAAGGAGTATGTTGATCAAGGCGCCATGGTTGATCTGAGCGGCGTCATCGATCCTAAGGTATTGGCTGAAGACATCAACGACGCTTGGATCGAGCTCGGCACCCACAAAGGAGGGTTCTACGCCCTCACCTTTGCGGCTGACATCAAGAGCTTGGTCTGGTACCGTCCTGATGTTTTCGCAGCGAAGGGTTATGAGATTCCCTCCACCTGGGAGGAACTCGAGGCCCTTATGGAAAAGATGGTAGCCAACGGCGATACCCCCTGGGCGATGGGTCTGGAGTCCGGTGCCGCCAGCGGCTGGCCGGCAACAGACTGGATCGAAGACATCATGCTCCGCACCGCCGGGCCTGAGGTCTACGATCAGTGGGTGAACCATGGGATTCCCTGGACCGATCCGCGGGTCAAGGAAGCTTTCGAAGTCTTCGGCAAGATTGCCAGGAACAGCGCGTATGTCTACGGCGGCCCCACCACGGTGCTGGCTACCAACTTCGGCGATTCTGTGAGCGAACTGTTCACCGAGCCGCCGCGGGCGATGATGCACCGCCAGGCCAGCTTCATCACGAGCTTCATCGTGGACGCCAATCCTGAGGTGAAGATCGGCGAAGATGTCACCTTCTTCGGTTTCCCAATGATCAAGCCTGAGCACGGGAATCCGATGCTTGGTGCTGGCGACATGGTCGGTATGTTCCGCGACACGCCCGAAGCCAGAGAGTTCATGAACTTCCTGGCTGGCCCCGAGGCTCAGGGCATTTGGGCGAGCAAACTCGGCAAGCTGGGTACGAACAACAAGATCGATCCAGCCGTCTATCCGGATGACCTGACCAGAGAGATGGCTGCCCTGCTGAACAGTGCCGACGTGTTCCGTTTCGACGGCTCTGACTCTATGCCGGCTGCTGTCGGTTCCGGAGCCTTCTGGGAAGGCATGCTCATGTATGTGGGCGGCGAAGATCTGGACACTGTTCTGGAGTACATTGAGTCTGTAGCGCAGGAAAGCTACTAATCGCTTGAGGAAAGCCAGGTGGCTCGGGACGCGCCCTTCCCTCAGGGCGCGTCCCTTTTAAAGTCTAGAGGGAAGAGGTGAAGCTAGTGAAGCGGAAGACTGGTGCCTTGACGCCACTGCTCTATGTGGGTCCAGCTGTGCTTTTTCTCCTGGTCTACCAGGTCTACCCGGCTCTGCAGACGGTCTATCTGAGCTTTATGGACCGGCGTTCCCAGTCCTTTGTCGGCTTGGAGAACTACAAGTACGTGTTTACCTCGCAGACGATGCTCAGGGCGTTCAAGAACAACCTTCTCTGGCTGGTGGTCTTCACCGCCGGGACAGTGGGCTTGGGCCTGCTTTTTGCCATCTTAGTTGACCGGGTGAAGTATGAAAGGCTGGCCAAATCGATCATCTTCATGCCCATGGCCATCTCCTTTGTGGGGGCCGGCGTGGTCTGGAAGTTCATGTACGCCTACAAACCTTCAGGAGCGGAACAGATTGGGCTTCTCAATCAGATCTTGGTGGTCTTAGGTTTTGAGCCCAAGGGCTGGCTGTTGGAGAGCCCCATCAACAACCTGGCCCTGATCGTTGTTGGGCTCTGGATCTGGACCGGTTACTGCATGGTCATTCTCTCGGCCGCCTACAAAGGGATTCCTAAGGAACTCATGGAAGCGGGTCAGGTGGATGGCGCCAACGACTGGCAGGTGTTCAGGCACATCATCGTACCCGAAATGCGGCCGGCGCTGACCATGGTCACCACAACCATGCTGGTCAATGTGCTTAAGATCTTTGATATCATCTATGTCATGACCAACGGCAACTTCGGCACTGAAGTTATCGCCAACCGCATGTTCAAGGAGATGTTCCAGTTCGCCAACACGGGCAGGGCCAGCGCCATCGCGGTTGTGTTGTTTGTGATCATCATACCGATCATGTATGCGAACATCCGGCAGAAGCTGAAGGGGGAGGAAGCACGGTGACCAGGCAGAGACTGAAGGCGAAGATGCCCCAGATCGTCATAAACCTTGTGGTTATCCTGTCCATGGTGCTGTGGATAGTACCCACTGTGGGCCTGCTGATCACATCGTTCCGTCCAGCCAGCGACGTAGTCTACTCGGGCTGGTGGACAGTGCTGACAAGTCCCCTCAAGTTCACGCAGTACACCGTGGAGAACTACCGGACGGTCCTTGCTACTGGAGGCATGCTTACCGCATTCCGCAACAGTTTCATCATCACCATCGGAGGCACCGTCATCCCGGTGTTCCTGGCAGCTCTGGCGGCCTTTGGCCTGTCTAAGCTCCATTTCCGAGGCCGTGGCTTCTTCTACGCCTTGATCGTTTTCATGCTCGTTGTTCCCACTCAGATGACGTTCATTCCCGTGCTGCGGCTGTACAACAAGCTGAGCCTTTCCGGGACCTTTGTGGGGCTGTGGCTCGTGCACACTGGATACGGGCTGCCCTTTTCCATCTTCATGCTCCACAGCTTCTTCCAGGGGCTTCCGGATGAACTTTTCGAAGCGGCGCACATTGACGGGGCTTCACTCTGGACCAGCTTCATCCGGCTGGCCATACCACTCTCGGTGCCTGCCCTGGCTTCGCTGGTGATCTTCCAGTTCCTCTTTGTGTGGAACGACCTGCTGGTAGCCCTGATCTACCTCGGTGGGCATGAATCGGTCGCACCCCTGACGATGCGCCTTTCCAGCCTGGTGGGCTCGTTCGGGCAGGATTGGCACCTGCTCACGGCAGCCGCCTTCGTTTCCATGGTCGTGCCCCTGATCGTGTTCTTCTCGCTGCAGCAGTACTTCGTGCGAGGGCTTCTGGGCGGTGCAGTAAAGGGGTAATCAAGTTTCAGACAACATATTCGACCGCTGGTCACCCAGCGGCCTTTTTTTCTTAGGCGGAACCTATCCAGGGCAAGATCACCCCGCAGGCGATCCTCCGGCCCGAGTCCCCTGACGGCTGGCTGCGGAAATCATCGGGGTTCTCATGGATGATCACTGAACGGCCGATCACCTGCCACACTTTGAAGCGATCGGTGAAGAAGCAGAGCTCGCCAAGGCCATGATTGGAAAACAGGACGGGAAAATCGCCGGCATGATTGCCATGGGGCTGGTCGTCTGGGTTCCAGTGTTCCCCTGCAGCCAGGAAGGGGTTTTCTGGATCGCCCACGCTACAGTCGCCCCTTACGTGCAGATGGAAGCCGTGGGGGCCGATGGGGTCTCCGCCGGGTGGGGCGGGCCGATAACGGGGAAGGCCCGTCACCTTAACCGAGACGAAGGTTCCTCCCGGGACATCCTGAAACCAGGCGGTTCCGCTGATCTGGGGATAACTCGGACTGCCCGTGATGCGAGCTACAGCGAACCTGGGGAGCCCGTGGACCTGTTCTTGGGATCTCGCATCCATGTGTTCACCTCCTTTTTCCACGCCTATAATATTCACGAGCCTGTCTGAGGACATAGCCGGCAGGTATCGCTGTGCTGACCGGCGAAAGAACCATCAAATAAGGCAGTTAAAAGGAGTGCTTCCCGTGAAACGCTGGCTGTGCCTGCTTGTCGTCCTCTGCTGTCTGACCGCTGCACCCTCCGCCGCTGCTCGCAGTTACGAGCTGCTGGACCTGGATATTTCAGCCCAAGTCGGAGCAGATGCGGTCGTGCGCATCACTGAAACCCTCAGGGTGCGGTTCAACGGTACCTATTCCGGCATGTACCGGTACTTCGACACCTCACGGGGCATTGCCATCAAGGATCTTTTCGTCTCAGAGAGAGGTACAGACTACCAGCAGTCACCAGGCGAGACGCCTGGCCCGGCCGGAACGTTCTTTGTCAAGGAAGAGAAAGAGCAGTTGTTGGTGGACTGGAGTTTCAGCGCCACAGATGAAATCCGGGAGTTTGAGATCAGCTACTCTCTGCACAACGCCATCCTGAAGCACAACGACGTTGCCGAGTTCTACTACCAGTTCGTTGGCACCGGATGGGAACTGCCCTGGCAGCACGTGAGGGTGGTGCTCACGCTGCCGCAGGGTGCAGAGGCGGACCAAGTGGCGGCCTGGGGCTACGGACCGCAGCATGGAAAGGTGACGGTGGAGTCTCCGAGCCGCATCATCTGGGAAGTGGCCAACCATCCTGCTGAAAGTTTTCTGGAGGGCAGAGTGGTCTTCCCGAACGCGTTGGTGCCCTTAGGAACGAGGTATACCAATCAAAACGGGCTGGACAGGATTCTCAGAGAAGAACAAGTGAGGGAGGAGCGCCAGAAGAGAGCGGAGCAGCGGAAGGCCTTTGATCCTTTCGTCGCGGCGGTAGTGCTGGCAGCAGCGATCCTTCTTGTCATCAACATCTGGCGCCGTTTCCTGAAGTCACAGCCCGTGAAGGTGGATCGGTACTTCAGGGAGCTTCCTGGAGACTATCCCCCGGCTGAACTTGGCGTGCTGTATCGGGGCAGCGTTCAGGGGCGTGACTTCACAGCCACACTGCTGGACCTGGCCCGCAGGGGCTTCCTCAGCATTGAGGAGATCACGGACACGGCGGGGCGCCGTGGGCGCACTGCAGACTTCAGGTTCAAGAGGCAGCCAGCGGATGAGGAGCAGATGGCGCGGCTTCTGCCCTATGAAAAACAGGTGATCAAGCTACTCTTCAGCAAGCTGGGAGGAGAGGAGGTCACCTTAGCTGATCTGAAGGGCTATGCGCAGAAGAAATCCCGAGAATTCTTGGCCTTCTGGAAAGGTTGGGGGGAAGCGGTACAGAAGGCCACCGAAGGGCGGGGTTTCCGCGATCAGGGGAAGAACAAACAGGCGCAGGTTTTCTTCTTGCCAGCTTTGGGTCTGATCTTGCTGGCGATCCCCGCAGGCCTTCTGGGTATGTACCTCACCTTGGGTATCTGCATAGTCATGGGGCTTGCCCTGCTGTTTCTCGCGGTAGGCGCGAGTTCACAGCTCTCGCAGTATGGGAGGGAACAGAAAGCCAAGTGGAAAGCCTTCCGCCGTTATTTGAAAGACTTCTCCCGGGTGGAACAGGCGCACGTGGCACGCCCAGGTGTGTGGGAAGAATTCCTGCCCTATGCCGTTACCCTTGGTGTCGCCGATGAGGTGCTGGAGCAGCTGGAAGTGGTATTCCCAGAGTGGGGGCGGGGCGATCACTACATGCTGCCCTGGTTTATCTTCTACCATTCATCCTCTGCACGGGCGCTGAATGACATGACCAACAGCGTAACCCGATCCATCGACAGCGTGACCATACCTCAGGGAACAGGCGGCAGCGGTGGCTTCTCATCAGGAGGCGGAGGAGGTTTTGGCGGAGGGGGCGGCGGCGCCCGTTAAGAGGGCCAGTTGAGAGGGTCCTGGAAAGAGTGAAAGAGCCGTGTCTGGGTAGACACGGCTCTTTTCATTTTCCTGGTTCATCGTAATCATCGTAGAGCTCGCCTTGCTCTTCGCGATGTTTGCGGAGGTTGGTTCGGATGTGGCTCATGGCGCCCACCATGCCGAGCATGAAGCCAAACAGCGTCACGGCGTACATCACCATGTTCAGCCAGATCGAGGATGGGATCACTCCAACCACTCCGGCGAAGATGACGAGCCAGCCCGCAACCAGCATTATGCCGCCTATGAGCATTTGGCGCCCGGTGTTACGCATGTTAAGCCCTGTCCTTGTACAGCCAGCAGGCTGCAGAGTGATCTGACCGTGCCGCAAACTCTGGCGGTATCTCCCGGTCGCACAGCCCCTTGATGATATATTTGCAGCGGGGGTGGAACCGGCAGCCCGCAGGAGGATTCATCAGGCTGGGCGGTTCGCCAGCGGGAACGTCCTTAAAGGTCTTAAGGTTTTCCGCATCTGGGTCTGAAGTAGCCTCGAAGAGAGCCTTGGTGTACGGATGCAGCGGTTCGTGGAGAAGTGCTTTCGTGGCAGACTTCTCAATGATCTTGGCCCCGTACATCGTGAAGATCCTCTCGGAGAAGTAACGGACGGTGGAGAGGTCGTGGGTGATGTAGATGATGGCCAGATTGTGCTTTCTCTGCAGCCCCTGCAGGAGCTGGAGAATCTCCACCCGGACCGATGCGTCCAGCATGGACACTGGTTCGTCGGCGATGAGCATCTTCGGTTCCAGGATCATGGCCCTGGCAATAACCAGGCGCTGCTGCTGTCCGCCGCTGAGCATGTGAGGGAACTTGGGCAGGAAGTCTTCAATAGGAGCGAGCTTGACTTCCTCCAAGACCTGCCTGATCCTCTTCGCATGCTCCTTCTTGTCGGTGATGCCGTTGATCTTCATCGGCTCTTCCAGGATCCGCTTTACAGTCATGAAAGGAGGGAGGGCCCCGTAGGGATCCTGCATGATGTAGCCGAGGTTCGAGCGGTACTTCTTCCAGCCATCCTTATCCAGGGTACTCAGGTCCTGGCCATCAAAGTAGATCTTACCCTTGGTCGGACGGTGGATCCCCAGGATGGTCTTTGCCAGGGTGCTCTTTCCGCAGCCGCTTTCGCCCACGATGGAAATGGTTTCTCCTGGATAGAGCTCAAAAGAAACGCCATCCAAGGCCCGCACATCGCCCACTTTGAAGAAACCCATACGGCGCACTTCGAAGTAGGTGTGCAGGTCTTCCACCTTAAGGACAGGCTTCTTGGCTTTGGCTTGCTCTTGCTTCGGTTTAACAGCTACGCTAGGCATGCTTCACCTCTCCCATCTCGTCAAAAAGCCAGCACTGCACAGATGCTCCGTTCTTCAATGAAGTGACTCTGGGATGTTCGGAGCACTTCTCGAACCTCTTCTCGCACCGTTGGGCAAAGCGGCAGCCCGCGGGTGGGTTGATCAGTGAAGGAGGCTGGCCAGGAATGAACGCTAGATCCTTGTCTTCCCGCAGCGTGGGCACGCTGGCCATGAGCTTTTGGGAATACGGATGATGAGCATCGGTGTAGAAGTAATCAGCCGAAGCGTACTCAATCATCTCACCAGCGTACATTACAGCGATCTCGTCGGCCAGCTCGCTGGCTGTGCCGATATCGTGGGTGATCAGGATAAAGGTAGTCTTGAACTCGTGTTTGATCTTCTTGAGAACGTTCATCAGGTTGGCCTGGGTCAGAAGGTCCAAGGCCGACGAAGGTTCGTCCAGGACGACAAGCCTTGGCTTGGAAGCCAGGGCCATGGCAATCGCAGCACGCTGCCTCATGCCGCCGCTCAGCTCAAAGGGATAGCGGGCGAGGAAGTCCACGGGCAGCCCCACGACTGCAAAGGCATCCCGCACCCTCTGGGCAGCTTCCTGCTTGCTGATGTTCTCGTGAATGAGGAGCGGCTCCATCAGCTGATCTTCGATACGAATAACCGGGTTGAGAGAGTTCATCGACGCTTGGGGGACCATGGCGATCTTGCTCCAGCGGATCTCCCGGCGGAACTTCTCATCATCATATTTCATAATGTCCTGGCCCTCAAAGATCACCGATCCGGAAAAGGTGGTGACATTGCGGGGCAGCAGGCGCAGGATGGCTTTGGCCAGAGAAGTCTTGCCGCAGCCCGATTCACCTACAACGGCGAGGGTGTGTCCCTCTCTCAACTGGAAGCTGACGCCATCAACAGCCTGAACCGGACCGCTCCTAGTGCGAAAGTGCAGTTTGAGGTTGCGGACATCTAGTAAGACGTTGTTGCTCATACTCTATAACCCCCTTAGACGTGGGTTGAAGATGCGGTCCAGTGCGAAACCGAGCATTACAAATCCCAACCCAGCCAACATCAGCAAAGCAGCGGGCTCAAGGACCCAGTAGAAGTAACCGTTCATCAAGGCGCCGTTCGATTGGGCGTCACTGAGGATCTTACCCCAGGTAGGCAGCACAGGGTCGCCTAATCCCAGAACCGACAGGGTGGCTTCGAGGAACACGTAAGACGGAACCTGGATAACGAAGCCGGGAATCAGAACGGGGAGGATCCTCGGGATCATGTATCTGAAGATGATCCTGCCGTTGCCGGCCCCGTAGGCCCTGGCCGCTTCAATGTAGCCAGATTCCCGAACTTGGAGGAACATGGAGCGGTAGCTGAGGATCCCCGAACCGAAGATGCCCAGGGCAATAACCACTCCCAAGATCGACCAGATACTCCTGGAATAGAAGAGCCCGATCATGATCAAGATTGGCAAGAGCGGCAGGATCATCACTATTTCGTTGATCCGCCGGATGGTCCAGTCCACCCAGCCTCCGAACCAGACTGCCGCAGCAGCCAGCATCATGGTAGTCAGGGAGGAACCCACAGCTGCGATCATACCGAAGGAAAGAGCCACTGGTGCCCCCCAAAGCAGGGCAACGGTAAGGTCGCGGCGCCTGTGGTCCGTTCCTGCCAGGCCGTGCAGCTGACCATAGACAACCAGAGATGCATCCACAGTGGAGCCTTCTTCAAAGACCATGCCTTCGGCCCGCAGTTGATACGTGCCTTTCAGAGGCTTACCAGGGTTGTTCGGATCCGCAAAGAGACCAATCTCCGGTTTGGCACCCAATCTGCGCTCCAGGCGCGAATCCTGGGACACGCGGTAGGACTCATTGGCCCGCACTTGAAGCTCAGTGAGGGGGATCTCCCGCCCGTCAGGCGTTACCCAGACAAGGTTCATGTTCGGCCTGGCTGCCTGGAACGACGCCGTAAAGAAGATGGCTAGTTCTGTGGGGAAGTCGTCGTAATTGAAGTCGAACTCAAGGATGGTATCCTTGATGAACACGCCGCCACCAAGATCGAGCTCAGTCTTCTGAGCCGACTCGTCCGTCGTCCGGCGAACGATGGTGACCGGCTTTTTCTCTTTGTAGAACCAGTTAAACCAAGCGGGGCGGGCGTTTCTTGGCGTTTCAAGCCAGACATTATCTCCGCCGCGCCACAGACGCACCGCTTCGTTGTATGGAATCGCTGTTACGGCGTAGATTGCCAAAGCCACAAGCAGCAGGATAATTGCCAGTCCAGCGACGGCCGATGGGTAGTTTTTGATCTGTCGCATCAAGTTCTTCATGCTCTAGTTCCACCTCCACCTAACTTCACCCGTGGGTCGACCAAGGAGTAGATAATGTCGAGCAAGAACAGGGTGACCGCCAGAAGATATGCGTAGATCACAGTGTTGGCCACGATCACGGGTGTGTCGAAGAGGTTTATGGCCTGCTGCGTCAAACGACCGATGCCCGGCCAAGCAAACACTGTTTCCAGGACGATGGCTCCGACCCAGAGAGTGATCAGCATCAGTGAAAAGCTCGTGATGATCGTGGGCAGTGTGGGCCGCAGAACATAGCGGCGTTCAATCTGCCGGTCGGAGAGACCTTTGGCCTTAGCCATTTCCACGTAGTCTTCACTGGAATAGATGAGGAAGAAGGTTCTCCAAGAGTAGACTGAAGAGAAAATGGAAGAGATAAACATGGACATAACCGGCAGGATCATGTGTTTTGCGATGCTGAGTGCTCGCAGCCACGGATTGCGCGGAGGCGGCGCATCGATCATGCCTCCAAAGGGCAGCCAGCCCAGGACGGCGGCGAAGATAAGGATCAGGAATATGCCGTAAAACCAACCTGGTGCAGCGCTAGTGGGTGCCATCGAAATGACGATCTTGTCCAGCAGTGAGCCGTACCGGCGTGAGAGGAACAGTGCCACAAACATCGCACAGAAGAACAGCAGCAGCTGGCTGGTGGCCATCAGAAGCAGTGTCGCACCCAAACGTTCGCCCAAAATATTGCGCACTTGGCGGGAACCGCTGTCGCTGAGCAGGTACTCCGCAGACCCGAGGTTGAGGGTAAGTCCGTTCCATAGGTATTCGAAACTCCGAACCATGAACGGACGGTCAAGCCCCAGCTGTTCGATGCGTACCCGAATCCTTTCTTCTTCCAGCTCTCTTCTCTGCTGGACAGTGAGGTGGGCCATTTCGGGGTCAGCCCCCATGGCGACGATCACCTGTTCTTTGATCTGACCTATGCGCATTTGATCCACATATCCTCCGCCGTTGGCGATGAGGATGGTCAGGTAAACGGCGATCACAACGGTTGCGAGGAGCGTTAACCCCCGCACCAGGGTGTATTTAAGAACTCGGTTAAGATTGTGACCAGCACTTCTGTGCCTGACGCCAGCTGGTGCTTGCGTAGTCTCCACATTCAGCATCGGTAATATACCTCCCGGTATCCCTCTGGACTAGAAAAGGGAGGGCGCGGACTACGCGCCCTCCGCTAGAGTCCAGGACAAAGGACAGTGTGATCTGGATCTCCTACCTTAAGGCAGTGTCACGAATGTGTGTGCATCAAAGGTAGCAGCTGCAACGAGCGTTGGCAGAACGATGGCCTCGATCCTGTTGGAACCAACAGGCAGCTTAGCGGTCTCTTCGCCCGTGAGGACGATTTCAAAGAGGCCGTCAGCCACAGCCTTGCCGACGCCGCTGTAGGCTACTGAACCGGTGGCATCCAAGACGATGTACTTCACTTCTTGGATGTGCTCCACAGCATAGGGTTCGCCCTTGAAGGTGATCTCAACTTCGAACCGGATCTCGTTGCCGGCCTTGACGCGGGTCGGACCGCTCATCTCAACCTCGGCGATGCGAGGCTCGTCGAACATGGACCACTTGTCAGCCGGTTCGGAGTACTGCTCGAACCTCTTCAGGTGCACCATTCTCTCGATCGGATAGGCCTTCTCGAGGTACATAGGCCCGTTGCCGATCCAGAAATGACCCTTCTCCTGATACCACTTCTTGGCGTTGGCGTAGCGGGTCGCGATTTCTTCCTCGGTGGTGTAATCCTTCAGGAAGTCTTCCCAAGGCAGGTAGTTGTTCGCGATCGCGTAGTCAAGCCACTTGTCGAGAATCGGCAGGCTCGGACCGGTGTTGTAGCCCAGCCACTCAACGTCGAGAGCCGTAGCCTTGCTGGTGCTGAAGGCGAGCTCGGCGTTCTTCTCAGCCAGGATACCCAGGGCCAGGGTGTGCCACGGAGCATTGCCGTAGTTGTAGTAGACTGCGAACGGGTCGGAAATGTTCTGCTCAGCATCCACATACCAGCTCGTGCTGTAGGACTCGATGACCAGCGGATCCACAGAGAGGATCTTCCAGCCGCGGGCGTTCTCCATCGCAGGCTTCAGGTTGACCGCTGCGGACTCGTCGTAAATGTCGCTGGACTCGAAGGCACGATCCCAGTCGAGGATGGTGGGCAGCAGGACGTCCAGAATGCTGTAGTGGCTGCCGTCATGCCAGAGTACCGAATCATACAGATCTTCACGATAGTAAACGATGGTCTTGCGAGGTGCGGTCAAGCCTTCCGGGTACTTCTCGCCGACGGTGATGAAGCGGCCTTCATCTGCGCTCCAGTACAGCCAAGCGTCTTCCGGAACCTTGATCTCCTCAGCAAACTCCAGGGTTACCCAGTCAGACTCTGGGGACTTGGCAACCGGGAGCCCTTCTTCAACGGTCACTTCGATGCGCTCAATCCTGTGCGGCATGTAGTTGCCGGTGTAGGGGTTGGACACGAAGCCACGGTCGAAGGTTGCCCTGATGGGCAGCTGGTCGAAGGACCAGTTCGAACCGTCTACCGGGTTCCAAGGCTCAACCAGTACCTGCTGAGAACCCATGCGGATGGTACCGCCGATCTCGTCGCCGCGGCGGATGGTGCTGGGCCAGAGGTGCGTACTGCCGATACCCTGAGCCAGGTCAGACGCTACCGAGATCTCAGCACGGCGAGCGATGTAGGACATCTGGTCAACCGTGTAGATGCGCGGAGAATCCTGGAGGGTCAGCTCGAGCGCACGAGAGTAGAGCTGGTTGCGCTCTTCCATAGAGCTGAAGTTCTTGTAGTACAGGATTTCGCAGAGCTCTTCCAGCTCGGGGATGGGATCCATGGCCAGCCAGAGCGGAGAAGCCTGGCCAGAACGGTGGAACATCTGACGGAAGATGTGGCTCTGGTCACGGTATACAGCGCCCGCTACCCAACCGCCGGTATAGATGTGCCACTGACCGAGCTTGGGATCGCCCATCATCCAGATCGGAGACGCTTCAGAACCGGTGCGGTAGTCCACCTTGGTGGCGAAGCCGATCTTCTGGAGCTGCTCAGCAACATAGTCGCCAACCAGCCTGCGGGCGTCCTCGCTGCGGGCAAGGATGAGGATCTCGATGGGCTGGCCGTTGTAGGTCCATACGCCATCGACGAGCTTGGCGCCATGATCCATCATCTCTTCAGCGATGATCTGTTTGCCGGTTTCGAAGTCGTAGGCATACTTGAACTCGAGGGCACGGGCGGTCTCAACAACGCGGGAATAGTCGACATATGCGGTGTTGAGCATGAGTGTCTTGCCTTGAGCCAAGCCGCCATAGAGTTCCTGAGCGATGTAATCGCGGTCGATGACGTAGTTCATCGCTTCACGAACACGGCGGATGCCAAACGGGTTCAGGCGGCCATCTTCGAACTCGAGAACCGGGTTGAAGGTGAGCTCGCTGTACGATCCAAAGGTGGTGTAGTAATCGAGGTTTGGATCGCCGAGGATGGTTTGGTACGGCAGAGCTTCAGAGCTTGTCGACGCATAAATATCCAGGTCGCCAGCCTGCAGACGGGAAACAGCAGTTGTGGTATTTGGCTCTTCAAGGATGATTACTTCATCTACCCATGTACCCATTCTCTTCTCTTGGGCAGCAATGCCAAAGGAGAAGACAACGACCAAAGCAATCGCCAAGAGCGCGATGGTTGTCTTACGATACAATACAGGTCACCTTCCTCATTCTAAGATTTCCAATGAACACGAATCCCTCAGTCGCCGACACTCGAGATCAGCGATCACCCCCTTGGTCCACTTCTGGTCCTACGATTCTGCCATTTTGGCCAGGCATAGCTTGCGAATGTATTTCCACGTCCACCCCAAATATCCTTCTAAAATGCGCGTCTAAGAGGTAATTACGCATACCATAGGGTAATTTATTTTGGACTCGGGACTAAAATCCTGCAAACAAAATGTTGATTCCATGCCTTTGACGCCGGGGTGAGGGATACGAAACTCCTTTATCCATCGCCTTTGCTCAGGTGCAAAGCGTACTCCAAGGGCCTTTTGTAGACAGTTTTTAGGAGGCTTTCGCCGCCTATGCTTCTGAAAAGACTTTTCATGGGTTTGGCGTTAAGTTCGATGATCCAGATCGTCCCTGAGCTTTCCAGGCCGAAGTCTACACTGATCTCGCCAAGGGAGCCTGCGGCCTCTTCCAAAAACTCCGCGGCCTGGAGGCTGATCGCTTCCAGCTGAGGGAGCAGCTTTTGTCCCGGGAAAGCCCGGTCAAGAACCTGGTCTGCCGGGCGGAGTGCATGGTTCACATTGGTGATGTAGGAGTGGCGAAACGCAGAACGGCTGAGGCCTCCCGAGGGCTGCCAGGCGCCGTTTCCATCTTTCTGTACCAAGATCCGCACATCGAACGGTCTGCCGTCCACCTTGGCCAAGGGAATAAACTCCTGGATCAGCCAGCCGCCATCGAAGGCATCCTCCAGCCAAGCGGCGAGTTCTTGCTGGGAGGAAAAGGACATGATCGGCGATTTTGTCCCGAGATGGATTTGGAACCTTTTTCCCTTTTTCCTGATGAGGTAGATACCCACACCAAGCCGCCCGCGGCGGGGTTTGAGGATCACCTGGCCGCGGCTGTCCAGCACCTCCAGGAGGCGCTCTGGCCGATAGGCCGCTGTTTCCGGCAGATATTCTTGCAGCTCGGTCGCGGAAAGGGCGTTGTGCACCTCCAGTTTGTCAAACCGCGTTACTGTGCTGCAGATGCCCGGAAGGTTGGGCAAACTTAATCAACCGCTGCGTTTTTGTTCTGCTGACCAATGACGACGAGTTTCTCCTGAACACTCAGTGGCAGCTCAGGCAGGTGCAGGAAACCTATCTGGTCCTCAGGCGTCCCGTGGTCGATCTGGACGGCTGGCAGAGAGTGGCCATTCCCTGCCAGCACATTGCCGCTTTGGTGGAGGCTCCGCCGCCGCCAACTCCGCCAAATGGGTAACAAACAATTAACGAATCCATCCGCGCTCGGGTGGATTCTTTTTTGCTCCTGCAGTGCTAGACTAGAGGTGAAACCAATAAAGGTGGATTGGTAAGTGCATGTCCTTTTTTACTGAGTTTCCAGTATTGGAAACGGAAAGGCTGGTCCTGCGCCAGCTGCGCTATGAAGACGGTCCCGATATTCAGAGGTATTTCACACCTGAGCTGGCCAAATACTATGATTGGTGGCCGAGGACAGTAGCGGAAGGAAGGGGTTTTGTCAGGTTCTTTAAGACGGGTTATCGGGAAGAGCAGTCCATCCGCTGGGGCATAACCCTCAAAACAAACGACAAGGTGATCGGCACGGTCGGGTTCAGCGACTTCGATCACTTCTCCAAGGCGGAGCTTGGCTATGAGCTGTCCCGCGAGTATTGGCACATGGGAATCATGTGTGAGGCGTTGAAGGCGGTAATCCCCTTCGGCTTTAACGAGATCGAAATGCACCGCATCCAGGCATCAGTTTTTCCCCAAAACGAAGCATCGCTGAGGCTCTTGGAAAAACTGGGGTTCAAGCGGGAGGGGCTGCTGCGCAAGTTCATGTACATCAAGCACCGAGATGCTTGGGAAGACTGCGTTATCCTGGCTCTCCTGAAAGAAGAATGCGACCCGGCGCTGCTCAGCGGGGCGACTTATGTGCGAAGGCCGGGCGGAAGTCAATATTAGGTCCAAAACTTCATATATGGATAGTAAACACCACCAGGCATGCTTTGCCGGTGGTGTTTCGCATCTCCTAGAGAGTATCCAGGACCTGCTGCAGATCGCGGATGATATCTTCAGGATCTTCCAGTCCCACAGACAAGCGGACCAAGCCATCGGAGATACCGCACTTGGCCCGCTCTTCAGCGGTGTAGGTGGAATGGGTCATGGAAGCCGGGTGCTGGATGAGGGTCTCTGTGTCGCCGAGGCTCACCGCAAGAGTGCACAACTTGACGTTGTTCATCAAGGTCACTCCAGCTTCCACGCCGCCTGCGAGTTCGAAGGAGATCATGCCGCCGGGCAGGCGCATCTGGCTCTGGGCCAGTTCTCTCTGGGGGAAGCTGGCCAACCCCGGGTAGTAGACAGCTTTCACAGCGGGATGGCTCTCAAGGAACTCCGCGACCAGCTGGGCACTGGAGCAGTGCCTTTCCATACGCAGGGCCAGAGTCTTCAGGCCGCGGCAGACGAGGTAAGCATCGAAGGGACTCAAGACCGCCCCGGTGATGTCTTTGAGGCCGTAGAAACGTACCCGGTTGATGAACTCTTCCCGGCCGACTATCAGTCCCGCGATCACATCGCCGTGTCCGTTGAGGTACTTGGTTGCCGAGTGGAGCACCACGTCGGCACCGAGGGAGATGGGCCTCTGCAGGTAGGGTGTGCAGTAGGTGTTATCCACAAAGACCAGACAGCCCGGGATCTCGTGGGCCATGGCGCTGATCCTCCTGATGTCTGCGATGGTCATCGTGGGGTTGGCCGGGCTTTCAAGGTACACAACCTTTGTGTTGGGCCTCAGCGCCCTGCGCACTTCTTCTGAATCGGCAGCATCTACAAAAGTGGTCTCCACTCCGTACCTGCTGGCACCGTGGCTTAGAAAGGAAAAAGTGCAGCCGTAAAGGGCCCTGCCTGCCACCACATGATCTCCCGGTTCCAGAACGCTCCAAAGCGCAGAGGTTATGGCTCCCATCCCGGAAGCAGTGGCCAGTGCCGCTTCGGCGCCCTCCAGTAGAGCAACTTTCCGCTCGAGCTCTGCGGCGTTGGGGTTGCCCAGACGGGTGTAGATGTAGCCGTCCTCCTGCTGGGCAAAGCGCCTCGCTCCCTGCTGGGCAGACTCGAAGACGAAGGTTGAGGCCTGGTAAATGGGGGTGACCAGAGCACCAGCCGCGTTTGGTTCCTGCCCGCCATGGATCGCCTTCGTGGAAAACCCCATCATCTCGTGATCGTTTGCCATCAGTGACCCTCCGCATCCCATTGTGTTAAGTTCATTATACACTATTGTAACAATATCGGGAAGCTCCTGAGGAAAATCGTATCGTTCTTCCAGCGGAGGGAAGGAGCATGCAGAGGTCGAAGTACATGGAAACGCTCAAGGGAGGTTATGCCGTGTCTTTCGAGATCAGCCCCATCTGGCGGGAGGCCTTTTCTCTGGCATGGGATGCTTTCTGCCGGGGAAGCGTGCCCGTGGGCTGTGTGGTTGTTGACGGGGAGGACAGGATTCTAGCCCGCGGCCAGAACGCCATTTATGACGATGAGATCCGCACTCCCCTGGCGGGAACGAATCTGGCTCACGCCGAGATGGTGGCCCTGAGCAAGCTGCGGAACAGCGAACACAACCCGCGCCTCTACACCCTCTATACTACCCTGGAGCCCTGCCCCATGTGCTTTGGGGCAATTGCTATGATGGGGATCAAGCAGGTGAGATATGCTGCCAGAGATGCCATGGCTGGCTCGGCCGCATTGACTGCTGCCACGACCTACCTGCGGTCCAAGGGCATCCATCTGGAATGGGAGGACTCACCGCTTGAAGTTTTTCAGATCGCGCTCGCCACAGTCTTCGAGCTGAACCGGAAACACCCAAAGCAGCAGCAGCTGCTGGAATTATGGGAATCCGATTGTCCCGTCGGGGTCCATGTCGGCACAGCCCTTTACCAGAGGGGCGACTTCCACACCGCAGTGCGCGAAAGGTGGGAATTCGAGCAGGTGTTCGCCCGTGTCATGACGAATTCTGCCAATGTACGCGAGATAGGGCGGGGAGGTGGACTGTATGAGGACAGTGCTTTTTGACCTGGATGGAACCCTTCTGCCCATGGATATGCAGGCGTTCATGAAGGCCTATCTGGGAGAGCTCGCTGCCAAGGCTGCTGCCAGCGGATACCATCCCCAGGAGCTGGTGGCCGCGGTTATGGAAGGCCTGGAAGCGATGCTCAACAACGATGGAGCCATGACCAACGAAGAACGCTTCTGGCAGCTGTTCCTCTACCGCTGCGGCGGCGAAAGGGAAGTGCACCTCAGGGTGTTTGAGGATTTCTACAGCAACGAGTTCACCAAGCTGAAGGAAGTGGTGCAGCCGACCCCCCTGGCTCGACAGGCGGTTCAGGTCCTTAAGGCCAAGGGGTATCAGCTGGTGCTTGCGACCAACCCCGTTTTCCCCAGCATCGCCACGCTGACCCGGGTGGGCTGGGCTGGCCTCGATCCTCGCGATTTCGCCCTGATCACTACCTTTGAGAACTCCCGCTTCAGCAAGCCCAATCTGAGCTACTTCCAAGACATCCTGACGGCCGTTGGAGCGGAGCCTCAGGAGTGTCTGATGATAGGCAACGATGTGGCGGAGGATCTGCCCGCAGCTGAGCTTGGGATGGAGGTTTTCTTGGTTACGGACGACCTGATCAACACTCGCGGAGCAGATTTCTCCCATTTCCCCCAGGGTACCAGGGAGGACCTGGTGGCCTATCTGACAACGCTTCCAGACAGGATGTGATGCCATGGCTCAGCTCTACGATCTCAGTTATCCTTTTTGGGACCAGATGCCCGTCTACCCCGGAGATGAACCGGTTGTCTTGAGGCAGAAGAGAAGTGCCGCACAGGACGGCTACAACGCCTACAGCCTGCAGACGGGGCTGCACGCAGGTACCCACCTCGATGCTCCCCTGCATTTCTTGGAAGGCGGCCAAAGGGTAAGCGATCTGGCTCTTGATCGCTTTATCGGTAACGGCTGTCTGCTTGATGTGCGAGGTCAAGACACAATTGGCTGCGGGCCGGAGTTTGCCGAGCTGATCATGCCAGATGATGTTGTTTTGCTCTGGACCGGCCACAGCGCCTATTGGGGCACAGAGGAGTACTACACGCAGCACCCTGTGATCAGTGACGAACTCGCGGATTGGCTGATCGCACGGGGGATCAAGCTTCTGGGTATGGATCTGCCTTCACCGGATGGACCTCCCTTTGCGATCCACAGGAAACTGCTCGGGGCAGGCATTCCCTTAATCGAAAACCTGACCAATCTGGAACAGCTGAGCACGTTGAAGAGTTTTGAGGTGATGGCCTTTCCCCTGAGCATCCCTGCGGAGGGGTGCCCTGTACGGGTGGTAGCGAAAAAGAGGTTCAACTAGGAGGGCGACTTGATGGAGAGAGCGGAGCGATGGCTGCGCAGGTATGGCAGGCCGCTGGAGGCAGCGCTGTGGGACTTCCACTTCTGCGGCGGCTCGAAAGAACAGGTTCTTCGGTGCTTGGCGGCTTTTCAGAATGAAGACGGGGGTTTTGGCCACGGGCTGGAGCCGGACTGCTGGCTGCCCAAATCGTCACCCATTGCCAGCTGGATGGCGGGGCAGATCTTGGTAGAGATCCAGGCCGAACCAGCAGAGCCGGTTGTACGAAGGTTGAGCGACTATCTGCTGTCTGCGGAGCAGGTTGAGCCGGGCATGTGGCCCACTGTACTGCCGGAGAACAACGATCATCCCCACGCAATCTGGTGGGAGTGGCGCGAAGATGCTCAAAAGGAGTGGATGTTCAATCCCAGCGTGGAGCTGGCTGCCTTTCTGATCGTCTGGTCATCTTCCCAGGGGCCGGAAGCCGCTTTGGGTTGGGAGTCCCTCAAGCCTGCCGTCGAGTACCTGCTGGCGGCCGACAGTGTGGAGTGGCACTGTCTCAGGAACTACTGGCAGTGCCTGAAGCTTCTCCAGCCGTATAAAAAGCAGTTCGAAGCGGAGGTGGGGTACTCCTATGCGGAGGTGGAAGAAAAGGCCAAATCGCTCGTCCGCGCAACCATCGACCGTGATGCGGCCAGCTGGGGGCACAGCTACAAGCCTCAGCCTGTGGAATTCGTGAAGAGCCCAGCAGATCCCCTTTATGGGGAGCTCCGGCCCTTAGTCGAAGAAAACCTGCGCTTTTTCCTGGAGAGCAGATCAGACTGGGGCATCTGGGATATCACCTGGGGTTGGGGACAGTATCCAGAGGAGTCCTCGGTGGCCCGGCGCTACTGGCAGGGCATCCTGGCTGTGGAACGTTACAAAGTCCTTCGGGCGTTCGGTTGGGTGTAGGACAGAAAAAGGGGGTGGGTTCGCAGTGAACCCACCCTTTAGTTATCTATTTCTCAGCCCTAAAAGATCGAGAAGAGGATAAACAGCCCAGCGGCCAGGGATGAAACCAGAGAGACCACTGTGATCTGGGTGTTGATGGACGGACCAGCGGTGTCCTTAAACGGGTCGCCCACCGTGTCGCCGACAACGGCGGCCTTGTGAGCGGCAGAACCCTTGCCGCCCAGGTTGCCGGCTTCCACATACTTCTTCGCGTTGTCCCACAGACCGCCGGAGTTGCTCATAAACAGGGCGAGCAGCAGGCCGCTGACGATGTTCCCAGCCAGGTAGCCGCCGATTGCCGTCACTCCGCCGATGAAGCCCACGGCCAGGGTCACCAGGATGGCCATCAGGCCGGCGGGGATGAGCTCTTTCAGAGCGCCCGTGGTGGCGATGTCAATGCAGCGTGCATAGTCCGGTTTGGCATTGGGTTTGCCTTCCTTGAGGCCTGGGATCTCCTCAAACTGGCGGTGGATCTCATCAACCATCCGCTCAGCATTGCGGTTGACACCGAGCATGAGCATGGCGGAGAAGACAGCCGGGACAGCCGAACCCACGATCAGGCCGAAGAAGACCAGCGGGTTCATCACATCAAACCCCGTAATCAGTTCAAGGCCTCTGGCGCTCAGTACGTCGTTTGCTTCCGACAGGAAGGCTCCGAGCAGGGCGATGACGGTCAGGCCGGCAGCACTGATGGCAAAGCCTTTGGTGATGGCCTTGACGGTGTTGCCTGCGCTGTCGAGGTCGTCGGTTATGCGCAGAGCCTTTTCACCCAAACCGCCCATCTCAACCAGACCCCGGGCGTTGTCGACGATGGGCCCGTAGGCGTCGTTCGAGATGATCATGCCCACGATGGAGAGCATGCCGACCGCAGCGATGGAGATGCCAAACAGAGCGTCGGTGATGCTCGTTGGGTCAATTCCGTTAGTGATCAGGAACGCTCCCAGAGCAGATACGGCGATGCCGACGAGTGCAGGGAAGACGCTCAGGAAACCGTAGCTCATACCTGAGAGCATGGTAAAGGCCGGTCCGGACTGGGATGCTTCAGCCACCTGCTGGACTGGCTTGCGCTGGTCGTTGGTGAAAAAGTCGGTAGCGATACCGATGATCACACCTACGCCCAACCCGAGCATAGCCGCTGCCCAGTAGCGCCAGTCAAACCCGAAGGACAGGGTGGCAATACCGGTCAACACGACATAAACCCCGGTGGTGATGTAAGTAAGCTTGTTCAGGGCGGCAGTGGGATCGGCACCTTTGCTGATGCGGGCAACCAGGACCCCGAGGATGGAAGAGAGGAGTCCGATGGCTCCGAAGCAGAAAACCATCTGGGTGAACTTGCCGATGCCGCCGTCCAGGGCTACGGCCAACACCACGGCTGCGGACAGGGAAGCAACGTGTGAGTCAAAGAGGTCAGCACCCATACCGGCCACGTCACCAACGTTGTCGCCAACGTTGTCGGCGATTACTGCCGGGTTGCGCGGGTCATCTTCAGGAATATCCAGCTCGACCTTGCCAACGAGGTCCGCGGCAATGTCCGCCGTCTTGGTGAAAATACCGCCGCCCGCTTTGGCAAACAGAGCAAGGGACGAAGCGCCAAAGCTGAAGCCCAGAGTCATGGCAACATCACCAGTGAGCATAACGATGCCCGTGACACCTAAAAGGCTTGCTCCCACGACCGCCATACCCATGACAGCGCCGCCCCTAAATCCGATCATAAAGGACTTCTCCATGCTGTCCACCGCGGCGGTGGCGGTCCGGGAGTTGGCGATTGTGGCGATGTTCATACCGATTTTTCCGGCCAAGCCTGAGAAAACAGAACCAGCGATGTAGGCAAGGGCCATCACGATGTTGCGCTGAGGTGTTCCATGCCAGATCGGTTCTGGGAGAAAGAGCAGGACCAGTACAGCAACTACCAGAACAAACGCAGCAAGCAGGCGGTACTCACGGTTCAGGAACACTCTTGCTCCTTCCCGGATCAGTCCACTAATTTCCTGGACCTTCTTGGTACCGGAAGCCTGTTTACTGACCCAAAGGTACAGCCAAGCGGCTGTGGCGAAAGCGAGCAGAGCAACGACAACCGATACGGCAAACCAGTTCATGTAAATCCCTCCATATGATTTCGGACGACGTACTCAAACCGACGGTGCCATGATCGACTGGCTGAAGATGCTTCCGCGCTGTGCTTTCCTCCTGCTGCCACCGCCTCCTTTGTGATGAACTGCAGGACGTTCCGGCATACTGCCGAAGTATGCGCGATTCATCACATTCTCCTCCAAATCCGTTTGCCCTGCCGTAAAATTCGAACGAGAAGCATTTCCTTGTCTTTGGAAAAAGTGAAGTCCTGGAAGGGGACGCCGTCGTTTTCTCGAACCATACCAGAATACAGTGGAGAAGTTACAAAGGAGGAAAACCCATGCGGGCCTATGAGAGGCTGATCAAGTACACGGCATTTCCTGCCGCTTCCGATAGCTCCAGCCCCAGCTGTCCCAGCTCTCCTGAGCAGCTGGAATTCGCCAGAGCTCTCGTCGAGGAAATGCTCAGCTTAGGCATTGAAGATGCCCATGTCGACGAAAACGGTTATGTCTACGGGACTATCGAAGCCAACATCGAGAACTGGAACGGTCCAGTGATCGGCTTCATCGCCCACATGGACGTGGTGCGCGATGTCCCCTATGAGAACATTAAAGCTCGGCTGGTGGAGAACTACGATGGGGGAGAGATCGTGCTCAACCCCGAGGGAAATATCGTGCTCAGCCCAACAGAGTTCCCCGTTCTCAAAGACTATGTGGGAAAGGACCTGGTGGTGACTGACGGCACCACCCTCCTCGGCGCAGATAACCGAGCTGGCATTGCCGAGATCATGACCATGGCCGAGATCCTGCTCAGCGATGAGAGCATCAAGCACGGCACCATCAAGATCGCCTTCACCCCGGATGAGGAGATTGGGCGCGGCGCCGACAAGTTTGACGTAGAGCATTTCGGAGCCGACTATGCCTACACTGTGGACGGGGCTGCCTTTGGCGAAGTGGAGTATGAGACCTTTAACGCGGCCACCGCCAGGGTTGTCGTCAAAGGACGGAACATCCACCCTGGTGCGGCGAAGAACAAGATGAAGAATGCCTCGCTGATTGCCATGGAGTTTGCCGGCCTGCTGCCCAGTGTGGAACGGCCCGAGCACACCGAAGGCTATGAGGGATTCTACCATCTAATATCGATGTTGGGCAGCGTGGAAGAAGCCAAGCTGGTCTACATCATCCGCGATCACGATGCCGCGATCTTCACGTCCCGCAAAGAGAGGATGCAGAGTACGGCCAGGTGGCTGAATGAGAAGTACGGGGCGGGCACGGTCACTGTTGAGCTGGAGGACAGCTACGCCAACATGCACGAACAGATCAAGCCCCATTGGCACCTGATCGAGACTGCCTATGAGGCGGTGAAGGAAATTGGCGGCGTGCCCCACAGCGTACCTGTACGCGGCGGGACGGACGGCGCTCGCCTTTCCTTCATGGGACTGCCCTGCCCCAACCTTGGTACCGGCAGCCACAACCACCACTCCAAGCTGGAGTTCGCCTGCGCCCAGTCCATGGATGACTGTGCGGCAGTGCTGGTGAAGATCGCGGAAAAATACGGTCAGAAGGAACGGACAGTTTAGGAGGGCAGCGGTTATGGGAAACCCTCACAGGTTGAAGGGGAAGGTAGTACTGATCACCGGGGCCTCTGGAGGTTTGGGTGAGCAGATTGCCTACGCCGCAGCCAAGCGGGGGGCCGTGGTGGCAGCGGCGGCCAGAAGGTTGGAGCGGCTCCAGGCTGTGCAGGAACGCTGCCGCGAGCTTTCGGGCGGCCCGAGTTACGCCTACGCCCTCGACGTGACAGATGGCGAACAGGTGGGGCGGGTACTGCAGCGCATCCTCGATGAAGCGGGAGCAATCGATGTCCTTGTGAACAACGCGGGGTTTGGGCTGTTCACCGAAGCGGTGGACACGCCTGAGTCCGTAACCGAGGAAATGTTCAAGGTGAACGTGCTCAGCCTGATCCGGCTCAGCCAGGAGGCAGCCCGGGAAATGAAGAAGGCGGGCAGGGGGCACATCATCAACATCGCCTCCCAGGCGAGCAAGCTGGCGACGCCCAAGTCGGCCGTCTATGCAGCAACGAAGTTTGCGGTGCGGGGTTACTCCAACTCCTTCAGACTGGAACTCAGAAAACACGGGATCGCCGTGACCACAGTCAACCCCGGGCCGATCAAAACCGACTTCTTTGACAAAGCAGATCCTAAAGGATCCTATCTGTCCAGGCTCGGACGCTGGGTGCTGGACCCCGTCGCCGTGGCGGAAAGGATCGCCGAGAGCATGCTCACCAACCGGCGGGAAATCAACCTTCCCTGGGCGATGGAGCTTGGGGCCAGGTTCTACGTGCTCTTTCCCAGGCTGGGGGATGTGTTGATCAGCAGCATGTTTGACCTCAAGTGACGACAGGTTCAGGGAAAGGAGGGGAGAGGATGAGTGAGGAAAAGAAGGTGAAAATCAAACTGCAGGCGATTGTTCTCGACTGCAGTGATGCTCACGAACTGGCCGAGTTCTACGCCAAGCTTTTGGGCTGGCAGAAGTACGATGAGAATCCTGAGTGGATTTCAGTAGGCGCTTTCCCGCAGACACCGTTCCTGTTGTTCCAACAAGAGCCAGAATACAAACGCCCAGTCTGGCCTGACCGTCCAGATGAACAGCAGAAGAGCATCCATCTGGATTTCGCCGTTTCCAATCTGGAAGCGGCAGTCGCCCATGCCGTTGAGTGTGGAGCGGTGGTGTCTCCCGTGCAGTATTCGGACCACTGGACCGTGCTGTTTGACCCCGCGGGCCATCCCTTCTGCCTGGTTCGGGAATGATTTTCGTTCCTTGACTCGGGCAGATCACTGCGCTATACTGAACCTGAAAACAGCATACGGAAATTCTTCGGGGCAGGGTGAAATTCCCTACCGGCGGTGACAGTCCGCGAGCGGTCAAATCCTGATCGTTGATTCGGTGAGATTCCGAAACCGACAGTATAGTCTGGATGGGAGAAGAATGGCTGGTGACAGTCTTGCTGCCTTCACAGCAACCTGAAGAATTTCGGGTTGCTTTTTTGTGTGCCCGGCATGTCTACCGAGCCGATGGGTTGAGAGAAACCCTACCGCCCAACCAGCGGGAAGGTAACCAGCAGGCAAGGGCGCCACTGGCAACAGTGGGGTCTGGAGGAAGCC
>Ga0134093_1000823_pt1 | contig 35054 bp, 31 predicted proteins | sample 4_1taG_FD_94452 | JGI IMG/M metagenome (GOLD analysis project Ga0134093, IMG submission 94452) | Switchgrass degrading microbial communities from high solid loading bioreactors in New Hampshire, USA - 4_13_20_68_A1 metaG | ecosystem: Engineered > Bioreactor > Semi-continuous > Anaerobic >...
CCCCATATGTGGGATATTTTGTGATAAACCACCCCTATATATGGTGTTTGCGGGGGTCCACACTGTACCATTTTCCCGCGATCTGATATATAGTACCCCGGTACTATTCAGGAAAATTTTAAGGTATTGTGGTATGTGCGCCCATTTGAAAATTCAAACAGCGTTGCCTTCGCCTTGGGCAAGCCGCTCGCGCGGGGGCCCGCACCGAAGACAACGCTGTCGGAGGGTGTGCTTATGACTGACCGTCACGCAGCGCACGCAAGCCGGGCGCTGATAGGGCGCCCGTCACACGCGCGGCGCGGCGGCAGATTTTCGGACCGGATTACCGGCGGCGCAGGAACGCCGGAATGTCTAGGTCGTCGGTGTCATACACGCGCGACGTGAATTCCTCTTCGATCTTCCGCGGCTGCGGCTGGGCCGGGGGCTGATCCTCGACCGCAGGCTCGACTGGCGGAACGGTCGACGCAGCCGGCTCCTGCGGCGTGGCAGGACGCTGCACCTGGCGCGGTTGCGGCTGCTGGCGCTGCGCCGGGACGCGCTCGCGCGCGTTGGTCGGGCGGCGCGTCGCCACGCGAGACTGCTCGAAGCCGGTCGCGATGACGGTGATGCGGATCTCGTCGCCCATGTTCTCGTCGATGACCGCACCGAAGATCAGGTTGACGTCCGGATGCGCCGTCTCCTTGATGATCGCAGCCGCCTCGTTGACCTCGAACAGGCTCATGTTCGGGCCGCCGGTGACGTTGAACAGGATGCCCCGCGCGCCGTCGATCGTCACGTCGAGCAGGCTGCTGCTGATCGCCTCTTCCGCGGCTACCCGCGCGCGATCCTCGCCGGACGCACGGCCCACCGCCATCAGCGCGGCGCCGCCTTCCGACATGATCGTGCGGACGTCCGCGAAGTCCAGGTTGATCAGGCCGGGCACGGTAATCAGCTCGGAGATGCCCTGAATACCCTGGCGCAGCACGTCGTCGGCCATGCCGAATGCATCTTGCAGGCTGGCGCGCTTGTCTACAATCTGGAGCAGCCGGTCATTGGGGATGACGATCAGCGTGTCGACCTGGCTCTTGAGCGCCTCAATCCCCGCTTCGGCGGCCTGAATACGGCGCGAGCCCTCAAACGTGAAGGGCCGAGTCACCACGCCGATGGTCAGCGCGCCCAGTTCCTTGGCGACCTGCGCCACCACTGGCGCGCCGCCGGTCCCGGTGCCACCGCCCATGCCGCAGGTAATGAAGATCATGTCGGCGCCGCGCAACACTTCGTACAGCTCGTCGGCGCTTTCCTCGGCGGCCTTGCGCCCGATCTCCGGATTCCCCCCGGCGCCCAATCCACGCGTCAGCTTGTCGCCGATGCGCACACGCGTTTTGGCTTTGCTGAGCAGCAGCGCCTGCGAGTCTGTGTTAATCGCAATAAATTCGACGCCGCCCAGCCCCTCTTCAATCATGCGGTTGACGGCGTTGCCGCCGCCCCCCCCGATACCGACAACTTTAATGCTTGCGAAGTTGTCGCCGCTCAACGGCAGAGCCTCAGCCATAATCTCACCCTCCCTGAACCCGAACTATGATTTGATGGCGCCGGCCCACAACCGCCTGCCAGGCCGTGGCTCCGCACCGTTCCGTTAACTGCCCCCTGCAAGACGCGAGCGAGCAATTTAACAATCAATTTTACGATATTTTCTGAAACGCGAAAACCAGATGCGAAATTTGGCTCTGTTTTCGCGCAACAGTGACCGTCTTACTCTTCCTCGCCGGGCAGCAAACGTTTCAGCGCCCGCCGGAAAAACCCGCCGACATCGGGACGCGGCGACTTGCTGCCATTCGTCCCCAGGCCCTTGCGCCGATCATCTTCAAGATCCATGATCAGGCCCAGCTTCAGCAACCCCACGCTAGTACTGTATGACGGGCTTTTCAGCGCTTCGGCCATGCCGGTGAGGTGTTCCGGCTGCGCGATGCGCACCGGCATCTTCAGCACATCGGCGGCGATCGTCTTCATCCCCGGCAGCAGGCTGCTTCCCCCGGTCAGAACGATCCCCGCTTTCATCAGGCCGTCGTAGCCGCTGCGCTTGATTTCCTTGAGAATCAGCTCGAAGATCTCCGCGACGCGCGCGTTGACGATCAGCGCCAGATCCGAACGCTGAACCTTGCTCGGAAGTTCCTCGCCGAACGGCTGGATCGGGAACGACTCCAGCGAGCTTACCGCCTTCGGATCGGCGTGCCCGTATTGCAGCTTGACCGTCTCCGCCAGATCGAACGGCAGGTGCAACCCGTGCGCGATGTCGTTGGTGATATGCTGCCCGCCGACCGCGATCACGGCGGTATGCCACACCGCGCCATCCACGAACAGCGCCAGGTCGGTCGTGCCGCCGCCGATGTCCACCACCATCACCCCGGCTTCGCGCTCCTCAGGCGTCAGCACGACGTCGCCGGACGCGAGCGGGTTGAGGATGAAGCGGTCGACGTACACACCCGCCGCCTCGACGCACTTCTCTAGGTTGCGGATGTTGGCAGTCCCGGCGGTGACAATGTGCGCCTCGACTTCCAGCCGGAAGCCGAGCATCCCGACCGGACTGCGCAGGTTGGTCTGGCCGTCGAGCGTGTAATTGCGCGGGATGACGTGTAACACCTCACGCCCATGCGGCAAGGGAATGGCGCGCGCCGCGTCCATCGCCCGATCGAGGTCGACCACTTCCACACCGCGAGTGTTAGAGATCCCCACGGCCCCCGTGCTGTTGATCGACTCGATCTGCCCCCCGGCGACCGACACAAACGCGCGCCCGATCTCGTAGCCGCTGCTGCGCTCGGCCTTGTGCACCGACGACGAAATCGACGCGCTGAGCGCATTGACGTCCGTCACCATGCCCTTGCGCATGCCATGTGACGGCTCGATCCCCACGCCCAGGACGTTGATATCCGTCTCGCGAACCTCGCCGACGATGGTACACACCTTCGTGGTACCGATATCGATCCCTACGACCAGCTCGCCCATCCGCTAATCAGCCACCTTCACGCCACAGCACCGTGTAAACCGGCCGGTCTGGCTCATTCATGTAAATATCGCCGGGCTGTATGCCCTTCGACCTGATATTCTCGACTACCTTGTAATAGACCAGCAGCTTCGTGTCGATCTCGGTCCCGTCGCCGAACCACACGGTCCAGCCGCCGCCGTCGCGGTAGCCCAGCCCCTTGAGCCGATCATAGGTCAGCACGTCGATGTTTGGGTGCCGCTGGCGGAGCTGTAGCGCCCCATCCACAATCGTCTGCGGGATGCGCGCCCCTGCGTCAAGCGACTCGCTCGCATCCGCCGCTACAATCCGCAGCAGGTCTGGCCGGTCTTCGCGTTGTGCCATCACGATCCCGTTTACGTCCACCCACACCCGAACGCCCTGCTCCCAGATCAGCGCGGGCTCGCGCTCTGTCACGATGATCTGGACCATATCAGGCGGCCAGCCGACATACACTTTCGCGTCGGCAATGTTAGGCACCTGTTCCAGCCGCGCCTCGACCTCGGCCGGGTCGATCCAAAAAATATGGCGCTTGGCGACGTCGCTGAACCGGAAGATTTCCTCGCGCGAGAGGTACTTTTCCCCCCCGATGGCGACCGAGCTCACATAAAACGCGTCGGCCGTTAGAAAAAGATACAACACAATCGACAGCCCGATGACGATGACTGCCGACACCGCGCGCCAGCTCAGCATCTGGAGCGGGTTGACCCGCACCTTGATCTGCGGGACCGTGCGCGCCGCCTGCGCGCGACGTTTCTGCTCGCGCCGTTCTGCGCGCCGTTGCGCCAGGCTCGGCGTGCTCACCGCTGCCAGCCGGGAAAGCGGCGCCATCCGCTGCGGGACCGGCTCCGCTGGCTCGGTGCGCGCTATTCGTTGTGGGCGATTCGCAGGGCGAACGTGGCCTCGGGTGCCGATGTCATGGCGCGCGCGCCGCTGTCGAGTCTTCAACGAAGCCATGCCTGGTTACGCCGTCAGGACCACTCGCGGGAACCGTGCTTTCCAGCCGACGCCCGTCTCCCGATTGTAAGCTGCGGAATCGATTTCCCACAATATAATCCCACTATAATCCAACATTCTTTTCATGTCCAATGGCAAAACCCGCCCCGAAAACGCTCAACTGTCCGAAAACACTTCCAACCTTCAGGTTTGAGCTACCAATCCTAACCGAATTCAAACATTACCATCTTACCGACTGGCTATGATCCCCTGAACGCATCGCCCAAAGGGTCCGGGTGTAGCGCTCGCAGATAACGACTGAGTCCGGCGGCTCATCCAGGGGCGGAGCAAGCTCCGGCCAGGGCTAACAGTGCGGGCGCAGCAAGCTGCGCCCCTACGTAAAACAAGTCTAGCGCCCTGTGTTCTCAACCACCTGACAGCGCGTTAGTCAAAATCCCCAACCAGCTCGATCTCTAGCTCCAACCGGACGCCGCTCGCCTGCTCGACGCGTTCCTGCGCCAGCGCGATCAGCGCGCGATAGTCCGCCGCCGTGCCGCCGCCAATGTTAATGAAGAAGTTGGCATGCACTGGCGAGATCTGCACGCCGCCGATCGTTGTACCTTTCAGACCCGCCGCCTCGATCAGCCGCCCCGCGTAGTCGCCCGGCGGGTTCTTGAACATGCTTCCCAGCGAGGCGCCCGGTGGCTGCGTCCGCTTGCGGTGAGAAACCAGCGCGCTCATGCGTGCGTTGAGTTCGGCGGGGTCGTGCCCTGGATCCAACTGGAACGCCGCCGCCAGCACGACATAGCGCCCGTGATTCCCTTTGAGCGCCGAGGCGCGATAGTCGTAGCGCATCTGGTCCGGCGTCCAGCGCACGACCGAACACCCCTGCGCGCTGTCGAGCAGATCGGCGTATACCAGCAGGTGCGCAACGTCCCCGCCATGCGCGCCCGCGTTGTTGACGACCGCGCCGCCGACCGAGCCAGGCACGTTAGCGGCCCACTCCATCCCGCTCAGCCCGCGATTGGCCGCCTTGCGCGCGAGCGTGGAGAAGCTCGCGCCACTCTCCGCCCAGACCATCCCATCGTCTTCCAGCGTCATGCCGCGCGCATGGTTGACGATCACCAGCCCGCGCACACCGCGATCGCCGATCAGGACGTTCGCCCCGCCGCCAAGCACGCGCCACGGCACGCCCGCCTCGACCGCCAGCGCGACCGCATCCGCCAGCTCATCCACCGAGTGGACCGTCACCAGCGCGTCCGCCGGGCCGCCCAGCCGCGCCACGGTATAGCGCCCCATCGGCTCGTCGCGCCGCAACGCGTCGCCAAACCGCGCCGCCAGCCCTGCGAATGGATCGCTCATGCGCCCACGTCCTTTTCTCGCGCCGCCAGACGCGCCAGCAACCGCTCTCCGATGGCCGGTGCATCCCCCGCCGAGAGGATCAGCACCCAGTCGCCGGGCCGCACGCCGTCCAGCAGCGCCGCGACGGTTGCGTCGAAGTCGCCGGAATAGCGCGCGTCTGCGTGACCCTGCGCCGCAATCCGCGCCGCCATGCCCGGCGCGTCCAGGCCTGGCCCCGGCGTCTCGCGCACCGAGTAGACGTCCGTCACCAGCACGTGATCCGCCGCGCCAAACGCGCCCGCGAAGTCGTCCGCCAGCGTGCGCATCCGCCCGAACGTATGCGGCTGCCACACCGCCCACAGCGCGCCGATCCCTGGCCGCTCGGCGAACGCGGCCAGCGTCGCGCGGATCGCGGTCGGGTGATGCCCGTAATCGCTGACGACCGTCACGCCGCCCGCCTGCCCCATCACGTCGCTGCGGCGGCCTGTCCCTTTAAACGTGGCGAATGCTTCCGCCATAGCGTCACGCGGCACGCCCAGCGCATCGGAGATCGCCAACACCGCCAGGGCGTTCAGCACGTTATGCCGCCCAGGGATCGCAAGCGTCAGCGTGGCGACCGGCTCCGCGCCCCGGCGTGCCACAAAGCGCGTGCCGCCTTCGGCCAGCGGCTCAAGCTCGGCGGCGGACCAATCGGCGGTCGCATCCAGTCCGTAGGTGATCGCCGGTTCCCCGCTGGCCCGGCGCGCCTCAGCCAGCGAGCGCGCAGCGGGGTTGTCCGCGCAGGCGACCAACAGCCCACCCGGTTCCAGCCGGTCCGCGAACTGGCGGAAGGCGTCGCAGACATCCGCGAACGTCGGAAACATATCCGGATGGTCGTGCTCGACGTTGAGGATCGCGGCGATGCGCGGCTTCAGCCCGAGGAACATGTAGTCGTATTCGTCCGCCTCGATCACGAACAGGTCGCTGGAACCAGTGCCCGCGTTGTCGCCGGTGTTCGCCATCACCCCGCCGACGATGTATGTGGGCGACATCCCGGCGGTGATCAGCGTGTGGACCATTAGCGCGGTCGTGGTCGTCTTGCCGTGCGTCCCGGCGATTGCGATCCCCGTGCGTCCGTCCATCAGCGCGCCGAGCAGATCCCGCCGCCGCAACACGGGCACGCCCTTCGCCCGCGCAGCCGCGATCTCCGGGTTGTCCTCGCGCGCCGCCGAGGTCGTCACGACCAGATCGGCGCCTGCGATATGTTCCGCTGCGTGCCCCTCGTAGATCGTCGCCCCGGCCGCGCTCAGCGCCCGCGTAAAGTCGTTAGCACGCAGGTCCGACCCGCTGACCGTATACCCCTGCTGCATCAGCACCCGCGCAATGGCGGATATGCCGAATCCGCCGATGCCCACGAAATGGATATGCTGATCAGGACGAAGCATGACGGCTCCTGAAATGAGTGGTGTAAAGGGAAAAGCGCGGAAAGCTGCGGCGGGCGGAAGCAGCCTACACGACCGCGACGATGACAAAGATGAACAGCGCGATCATGACCAGCGCCAGCAAGCCGCCGTCCGCGCTCAGCATCCAGCTTAGCGGCAGCGCGTCGACCATCTCCGCGCTGGGCGACCCCGGCACAACCGGCGTAATGTGCGGGCTGAGTGGGTATTCGAGGTTATCCATATACCACCACAGCGAGCCGAACAGCAGATAGCCGTTCAGCGCGCCGACCAACGCGCCGAGGATGCCGTCTTGCAGCGTCTCGCGCGTGTTGCGAATCGTGCCGCCGCGCGCCAGTCGCTCCGGTGGCGTCTGGTAGGCGAAGAACGCCAGAACCAGCAGAATAATCGCCTGCAGCCAGAACTTAGGCGCTTGCCGCCCGTCGGTGAGAGGATCGATGAGCAGCGACTCGAACTGCTTCAACGCGAACAAGGCCAGCACAATGCCCGCCGTCGCGATCAATTCCTTCGTCCAGCCGCGCATGTAGCCAATCACGGCAAACACGAAGATCATCATCCACAGTAAGGTTGACAGTTCGATCATGGAATCTGCCCCCTGGCCGGGCTGCGCGATCCGCTGCAGTCCGCCTTCTGCTCCTGGATCACTGCTCGCGGCTGACCGCGCGCCGCTCACCGCTTAGTATGCGCGAAGTCGCGCCGCGTGCCAACCCTTGCCTTACCCCGCCGGATGACCGGCCGTGCGCGCCAGCAGCCGCGCGATGTTGTCCGCCCCGTCCGGCTGGCGCAGCGCCTCGGACGCGCGCCGCATCGCCGCCAGACGTTCCTCGTCCGCCAGCAGCTCGCGCACCAGCGGCAACAGCTCGTCCGCCAGCCGCTCGTCGTCGAGCCGCACCGCTGCCCCGCGCTCGACCAGAAAATCCGCGTTGACCTTCTGATAGCGCCACGCGTGCGGATAGGGCACCAGAATCGCCGGAAGCCCAAGCTGCGGATATTCCGCCAGCGTCGCCGCGCCCGCCCGGCTGATCACCAGGTCCGCCGCCGCGAACGCCAGCCCGATATCCGGCAGGAACGGGTGTACCTGGTAATGCGCGCGCTGCTCCGGCGTCATAGCGGCGTGCGCCTGCTCGACCTGCGGCCAGTCCAGCCGCCCGGAGATGTGCACGATCTGGCAGCCGTCTTCCAGCAGGGCCGGAGCGATCGCGCTGATCGTACTGTTGATGCTGCGCGATCCCCGGCTGCCGCCGAACACGAGCAACGTCCGCCGCTGCGGGTCGAGCTTCAGCGCCTCAATCCCCCGCGCGCGGTCGGCCTCGAGAATCTCGCGGCGCAGCGGATAGCCGGTCACCTCAACGCGGTTACCGGGATAATACGCGGCAGTCGCGTCGGTGGTTGCGGCGATCACCCGCGCGAAGCGGCGCCCGATCACCTTGAGCATCATGCCCGGCTCGATGTCCGGCACGTAGATCACAATCGGGCAGCGCAGCAGCCAGCACGCCAGCGCCGCCGGGACGCCAACCCACCCGCCCGTCAGGAACAGCACCTCAGGGCGCAGGCGCAACCCCAGCACCAGCGACTGCACCACGCCCACCGCGATCTTGATCGCGCTGACGATCTGCCCCGTAAGCGGGATGCCCGCCACCGGTCCGGCGAAGACCTCGTGATAGCCGTCGAAGTGAACGTCGGACTGCTCGACCAGGCCTCGCGCCATGTCGCCGCGCGCACCGACAAAATACAGCTTCGCTTGCGGATATAGCTTACGAACTGCCCCGGCGACGGCCAACGCGGGGTACACTCCGCCGCCGGTCCCGCCGGCTGAGATCATGATCCTCACGTGCGTCTCTCCATTCGGCAGAGGGTGGCGCAAGGCGCGGTGTCTGGTTGCGGACCGGACGCGCCGACCGGCCCACCGAGCGCGAAACACTGAGAATCAGCCCAACGCCCGCCATCGCCGCCACCAGCGCCGAGCCGCCGTAGCTGATAAAGGGTAGCGGCACGCCGGTCGGCGGGATCAGCGCCGTCATCACCGCGATGTTCAGCAGCGCATCGTACGCGATCCAGCAAGTCACGCCCGCCGCCAGCAGGCCGCCGAACGCGTCCGGCGCAAACCGCGCCACCCGGAAGCCGCGATAGATTAACAGCGCAAACAACACCACCACGATGAACGTCCCGATCAGCCCAAGCTCTTCGCCGATGATCGCGAAGATGCTGTCGGTGTGCGGAAACGGAAGCGTGTTGGCGAACTTCTGCTTGCCCTCGCCCAGTCCCACGCCGGTCAGACCACCGTTCAGAAACGCGGTCACCGCCTGCTGGACGTGGTCGCTGGCTTGCGTCAGGTCTTCGACCGCCGCGAAGTGCGCGTCCAGACGCTCGCGGGCATACTCAAGCCGCGTGGCAAGCTGATAGCCGATCACGCCCATCGCCCCGCCGATCGCCAGCAGTTGCAGCCAGTCGGCCCCGGCGATGAAAAACATGCTCAGCGCGGTCGCCAGGATGCTCGCCGCGGTGCTGAGGTCCGGCTGGAGAATGATCAAAAACGCGATCGTGCCGACCACAATCGAGAACGGCAGCAGCCCGTAGGTAATTTTGCGCAGCTTCTGCCGCTTCGACGCCAGCCACGCCGCCATGTAGATCACGACGGTGAACTTCGCCAACTCGCCTGGCTGCAAGGAGCCGCGCAGCAGCGCGCGCTGCGCCTCGAAGCGCGTCTCGCCGAAGCGCAACACCGCGATCAGCAGGACCGCGACGACCGCCATCATCGGCACCGCCAGCCGCCGCCAGACGTGATAGTCGATCCGCGTGAGCAGCACCAACGCGACCAGCCCGATCGCCATCGAGCGGACCTGTCGCACAAAGAAGTAGGTGGTGTTGCTCGAGTCGCCCGTCGCCTGATAGCTGACGTCGATCGACGCGCTGTAGACCATCAGCAGGCCGATCGCGCACAGCACGCCGACCACCAGCGCCAGAAACCAGTCGAAGCCCGCCGCGCCATACACCCGGCGGCGCTCGTCCGCTGCGGGCGGCTCCACGCGCCGGAAAAGGCCGCGCAGCCCGCCCGAATGGACAAGCTCGCCGTCGCCCTCGATAAATTCAGGATCGTCTGCTACAGCACGCATGGTCTTCGCCTGTAACTGTCTGCCATGAAAAGTCAGCGATGTGTGGAATCAAGCGTCTTTAACCTTACCGCATCCGCTCTCACGACGCCACTGGACCGGTGAGCCTCGAACGACCGCACGATTGACGCCGGTTTTCTCTTAACATACCATTGTTCTGAGCCTGCTGGTGTGAGATGGTAGGAAACCGTCAATGTCGCACCGCTCTATACTGGCGTTCGTGATCTTACTGGCATTCCTCATTCCGGTTGCCGCGTATTCCCAGCAGGACGGCCAGGAGCGATCGACCTTTACCTCGGAAGACGGCCTGCTGACCTTCTCGTACCCTGCCGGATGGGCCTTTCTCGACTCCTACGACGACTTATTCCTGTTCCCATACGTCGTCCTGGCGCCAAGTGAAGAGATGGTGGAGCGCGTCGCCTATGGTGAGTTAGAACCCGGCGACCAGGTGATTTACGTGTACCTTCTGCCAGAGGCGCTGCTGGAGATGTTCGACGCGAAAGTAGAGCTGCCTGAGAGCGCCACGCCGGGCGAGCTCGCCGCCCTTGTTGCAGAACTGTCCTGGGTCGAAATGGGCGAGGGCGAAGCGTTCGAACTGGGCGAGGCCGAAGATATCGAGGTGAGCGAGGGCATCACGCTTGGCGCCATCACGTTTCGCCGGGGCGCCGACGAAGGCATCCTGTTCGTCCGCGATCTGGGCGATGGCCTGCTGGGCTTGACGCCCGCAGCGGCAAGTCTCGGTGAGTTCGACGACACGCTGCGCCAGACCGCGCAGGAGATCGCGGCGAGCGTCGAGTTTACCGGCACGACGGAAGCGCTCTTGAAAGAGATCATGGGGCCGCTGGACCTCGAAACCGAGCCACCAGACAGCGATTAGGCGACGCGCTCCGGTACCACCTGCTACACCTCGTGATGGCGGCAAATAGACCGCGCCAGCAATTGGCTCTATTTTTCTATTAATATATCATCTATCATTGTCGCGTAACACGAGTTGAAAAGGAACCCATCCATGTTTCGTCGTAACCTGTTCTCGCTCGTAATATTACTCGCACTGATGCTTGTCCCGTTGGGAGCGCTCGCCCAGGACAGCGAGCAGGAGATGGAAACCTTTACCTCGGAAGACGGCCTGCTGACCTTCTCGTACCCTGCGGAATGGTTCGTGATGTCGTTAAGCGAGTCGGAAATGAGCGGGCCGCCCTTCCCGTTCGTCATCTTCTCCCCCAGCCAGGAAACGCTTGACCGGCTCGCCATGGACGAGGATTTTACGGAGGGTGAGCAGGCGGGTGCGGTGGTGATCCTTCCGACGGAATTCTTTAGCGTGGTCGGCGAAGTACTCCCTGAGGAGCCGACCGTCGGTGATTACGCCCACGTCGCCGCGCTGCTCCTTTTTAGCGAACCCGCCGAAGGCGACATGGGTGGCGAGATGGAAGGCGAGATGGCCGAGCCCACCGAAGAAGAAGCCGAAGCAGAAGGCGAGATGGCTGAGCCTACTGAGGAACCAACTGAGGCGGCTGAGGGTGAAATGGCCGAGCCCACCGAGGAAGCCGCAATGGGCGAATCGACCATCAGCGAGCCGGAGGAAGTCCAGCTAAGCGACAGCCTCACGGGTGGACGGGTGACCGTGACGAGTGACGTAGAAGAAGTTGCCGTGCTGGCGCATCCGTTGAGCGAAGATCTGATTGCCGTCACCGTCGTGGGCGGCGCGCCGGGCGCGTTGACCGACGAGCTGCTCCAGATAGGGCAAGATGTCGCGGCGAGCATCCAGTTCACCGGCACCGCCGACGCGATCATGGAAATGCTGATGGCTCCCCCGCCCGATGTGATGGTCGAGCCATCGGACGTCGATCCCGCCACGCTGGACGGTAACGCGCTGATCGACGAGCGCTGCACCGTCTGCCACACCCGCGAGCGGATCGACATGCAGGACAAGGACGAAGCTGGCTGGACCCAAACCGTCGACCGCATGATCTCCTACGGCGCGCAGCTTGACGAAGCCGAGCGTCAGGCGGTGATCAACTACCTGGTCGAGACGCACTAGGTCTGCCCCGCACGCCGAATCAAACGCTCCGGCAACTCACCGGGGCGTTTTTGTTGCAGCGCAATCAAGCCCGCCGCATCACTGTGATCATCACCGCCATCCACGCGATCAGAATGACGGACCGGGCGGTAACATCCAGCCCCGGAATCACCAGCACGCCGATCGCGATCACCGGCGTCAGCACCAGCATCCACGCCAGCGCGCGCCGGGCACCGGGATCGGGCGCGCGACGACTCATGCCTCGCCCTCAAGCGGCGTCACGGTGAAACCCTCAAAGCGCGCCGTGAAGCCCTCGCCAGTCGGCGCGGCGACCATCAGCCCCACCTGAATCTCCGGCCGGTCGGTGAAGTACGCCTGCCGCAACATCGTGTACGCCGTCCCGTCGAGTGAATAGCTGACCTCGACCGTGACGCCGTGCCGCTTCACGCGCAGCCACAGCGCGGGCGGATCGTCCGGCAGCGGCACGATCGACCAGTCGGAGAAGTCGCGCGTGACGACGACGCTCGCGTTCTGCCGCCCGTCCGTGAACTCCACGCCGCACTTGACCCAGGTCGTCTCGTCGACGCGCAGCATCAGCCCCGCCTGATCGTACAGATCACGATACTCGCCGCTGAACTGGACCTCGGCGGTGAAGTCTCCGCGCACGGTCTGGTAGTAGAAGTGTCCGGTGTCGCGCACGCCGCCGTCATGCGTCACGCGCCAGAAATCGGTACGCGGCGCAGCGAGCACCGTCACCCGCCCGTTTTCATCCGCGAACTGTGGCGGCTCGTTCAACCATTGCATGGGAGTCCCCCCCTTTCAAGGGTCGGATTGCGAGAGTGACGAATGAACTTCAAACTGCGTATGACCGCCCCTCTCTAAATCCCTCTCCCCGTGCGCTTCGCTTCGAGAGAGGGGCTTTGGCGGGCGGAGCAAGCTCCGCCCCTACGAATATGCGACATGTTTCCCTCTCCCCGCGACGCAGTCGCAGAGGGAGAGGGGCAGGGTGAGGGGCAGCCGCTTAACGCCCCGCGTCGCCCGCCAGCGCGCGGACCAACGCGCGGAAGTGCGCGCCGCGCGCCGCGAAATCCACATACGCGTCGTAGGACGTCCCGCCCGGGCTGAGCAGCACTACGTCGCCGGGACGCGCCACCTCACGCGCCAGCGCGACCGCTTCATCGAGCTTGTCCGCCCGGCGCACCGTTTCCAGCCGCGCGCCATCTCCTACGTGCTGTTCCATCAGCGCGGCGATCTGCGGGCCGAACTCGCCAAACGCGATCACGGCGCGGCAGCGCTCGGCGGCCAGCGCGGCGAGCGGCTCCCACGGCAGTTTTTTGTCGCGCCCGCCCGCCAGCAACACCACCGGCTCGTCAAAGCTGCGCAGCGCGGCGATCACCCGCTCCGGCGCGGTGGCGATGCTGTCGTTCACCCACGTCGCGCCGTCGATCGTGGCGACCGGCTCCAACCGGTGCTCGACGCCAGTGAAGCGCGCGATCGCCTCACGCATCGCCTCGACCGGCACGCCGCCCGCCCACGCGATCGTGCACGCGGCGAGCGTGTTGAGCACGTTATGCATCCCGCGCAGGCGGATCGCGTCCCGCCCGCAAATCTCGACCGTACCGTCATCCGTCGCCAGCACCAACCGGTCGCCGTCGAGGTACGCGCCGCGCGTCACCGGTTCCTGCACCGAGAAGAACGCGATCCGCCCCGGCGCCTCAGCGCTCATCGTGTGCGCGACTGGGTCATCCCACCCGAAGATCGCGGTGCCGTCCGGACGCTGGTGCCGGTAGATGTTGGCTTTCGCGTCGCGGTAGGCGTCCATCGTGCCGTGGCGGTCGAGGTGATTCGGCGTGACGTTCAGCACCGCGCCGACCGGCGGGCTGACTGTCATCAGCTCCAACTGGAAGCTGCTCAGTTCCATCACGACCACGTCATCCGGCGCGATCTGCGGCAGGCGGTCGAGCAGCACGTCGCCAATGTTCCCGCCGACGTGCGTGGTCCGACCGGCGGCGCGCGCCATTTCGCCGGTCAGCGCGGTAGTGGTCGTCTTCCCGGCGCTGCCCGTGATGCCGAGCACCAGCGCGGGACAGCGCTCCACAAACAACTGCGCGTCGTTGGCGATGGGGATGCCGCGCCGCTGCGCTTCCTGCACGATCGGCAGCGTCGGCGGGACGCCCCCGCTCAGGCACAGCACGTCGCAGTCGTCGAGCAGCTCCAGCGGATGTCCGCCGAGCGCAAACGCGACTGGCAGTCCCGCGAACGATTCGACGTCCGCGACCAGCGCTTCCGCCGGGCGGCTGTCGGACAGCGTCACGCGCGCGCCGATCGTGGGCAGCCAGCGGCCGAGCGCTTTCCCCTGCCGCGCCATGCCCAGCACAACGACATGCTTCCCCGCCAGCGGATCGGGGCTGGCGGGCGAGGTTGAAGGTGTTGGCGTGTTCAGAGTTGAATCCCCCCATCCCCCGGCAAGCGAAGGGTCTTGAAGTTCATCACGTCTTACCCCTTGACCGGAATCGTGCCGCCCTCGCGCGCCGAGCGGTACAGCGCATCGATCACGCGCATGTTTTTGACCGCATCATCCGCCGGGAAGCGTGGCGCAGCTTCGCCCCTCACGGCGCGATTGAAGTCCTCGACCATCAGCGTGTAGGAGTTCGCCGCTTCCAGCCGGATGGTTTCGATCATCATCCGATCCTCGCCAAAGTGCACGATCTCGCTGGCGCGGTCCCCGATCGGGTTATAGGCGCGGTTGACCAGCAGCGAGCCGGTCGAGCCGACGACCTCGTAATAGCGGCGCAGCGGCAGGCTGAACCCGCAGTTGATGTGCGCCAGCACGCCGTTCGGAAATTCCAGCGTCGCCACCATGCGATCGTCCACGCCGCGCTCCGTCCAATGCGCCTGCGCGGTGACCGCCAGCGGCTCCGCCTCGGTGATGAACCGCGCCAGCGACACCGGATAGCAGCCAACATCATACAGCGAGCCGCCGCCAAGCTCCGGATCGAGCCGGATGTCGTCCTGGCGCGCGATCAGGAAGCTGAACCCTGCGTCGATCAGCCGCACCTCGCCGATCGTCCCATCCTGGATCAATTCTTTGACGGCGTGCGCCTGGGGATGATGCCGCCATTGGAACGTCTCGCACAGGATGCGCCCCGCCTGCTTGAACGCAGCGACCATCTCTTCGGCTTCGGCGGCGTTCAGCCCGATCGGCTTCTCGCAAAGGACGTGCTTGCCCGCCTGCGCCGCCTTGATCGCCCATTCTTTGTGCAGGTTATTCGGCAGCGGGATGTAGATCGCGTCCACGTCCGGATCGTCAAGCAGTGCCTCGTAGCTGCCGTAGCTGGTCGGGATGCCGTGCTCCTGCGCGAACGCCCGGGCGCGCGCCTCGTCGCGGCTGGCGATCGCGACCAACTCTGTATCACTCGCCTGCCGGAACGCGGGCAACATCGTCTTTTCACCGTGACGCGCCGTGCTGAGAATCCCCCATCGGACTGTGCTCATTTTCTGCTCCTTGTCGGTGCGTGAAAGACAAAAGTCAGTAATCAGCAGTTAGCGGTTAGCGATTAGCAAGAACTAAAAGCCGCCAAGCGACCTTTCGAAAGAAACTGGCATGTGCGGCACACGTAAAACCTCACCCCTGGCCCCTCTCCGTTTACGGAGAGGGGAAAAGGGGCCGGGGGTTAAGGGGTGAGGTTTCCCTGCTAACGGCTAATCGCTAATTGCTACTCACCGGCGGCAACGTGAAGCACACATCCGGGAAGGTCACCAGGTCTGCGCGAACCCATCCCCCGGACGTGCTCAAGCGCCACCAGGTGTACCCGTTCGAGGCGGTCGCCCAACCGTCCGCTGTATCGGTATCCCCCTGCGATAGCGTGCCGACACGATCGTATTCTACGCCCGGCCCGGCACGCAGGTTGATGTCGTCGTGGCGCGCGGTCAGCACGCAGACGCCCTCGCCGCCACTCTGATCCGAGACGACCTGCGCCGCCACCTCGCTGCCCAACGTGCCAGGATCGAGCGCATCCTGCACGACGGCGACCGTCGGCGTGACGAATGTCGCCAGACCCGGATCGGCGACCATCACATCCGCTGCCTGCGAGGGCACGCCCCACAGCCCGACATACGCCGCGCTGGCGCCTGCCAGCGTGCGCCCGTCCGGGCTGAATGCCACCGCGCTAACCCGGTCATCCGGCTCCAGCGCGCGGATCTCCGCGCCGTCCGCGTTCCACAGACGGATCGTGTCGTCATTCAATCCGGCGCCCACCGACGCCAGAAGCAGCCCGGTCGGGCTGTACGCCAGATCGGTGATCGTGCCGACGTGTCCGCTCAACTCGGCCGTAATCGTCTGGGCGCTGACGTTCCACACGCGGATCACGCTGCCCGATGCGCTGGCGAGCCGCCCGCCGCCGGGGTGGAACGCGATCGCGTCGACGTTGGCAGCGTGCTCCAGCACTGCCAGCGACCCACCCGCCGGGACCTTCCACACGCGGACCGTGTCATCCTCGCTCGACGACGCCAGCATCGTCCCGTCGCCGCTGAACGCCACATCCGTCACATACGACGTGTGCCCGCGCAACGTGGCGACCCGCTGGCCCGTGGTGGAGTCCCACAGGTACACGTTCCCGTCGTCGCTGGCAGCAGCGATCAGGTTCCCGCGCGGGCTGAAGGCGACCGCCGTCACCGCGCCGGACGGCCCGACCAGCGGCGACAGTTCGCTGCCGGAACCGACGTCGAACAGCCGCACGACGTTATCCTGCCCGGCGACTGCCAGCAACACGCCGTCCGCGCGGAACGCGACGCTGTCCACCCGGTTGCTCGCGCTTTGCATATGCAAATGCTCGGCGCCCGTCTGCGCGTCCCACACGCGGATCGTCCCGTCGCTGCCACCCCCGGCCAGCCAGCGCCCGTCGGGGCTGTACGCCACGGCGGCGACCGGCGCGCTCAGCCCGTTGACCTTCGTCAGCAGATCAACCGCGCGCGCGTTGCCCGGTCCGAGCGGCGCGCTGCCCGTATGTGCAACTTCCGCCACGGCAACCGGGGTCGGTTGCGGCGTGGGCGGCGCCGGGGTGAAGGTCGGCGCTCCGGCGAACGTGTCAGGTGTGGGGGTAGGCGACGAATACGGCTCGATAATATACTGCGTCTCGGGCGTCAGAATATACTCGTACAGCGCCCAATAGGCGCCTGCAGCAAGCGGCGCGCACAGGATCAGCAGCACCATCAGCAGGCGCCAGTTGATCGCGCTGACTTCTCGCTCGCCCGAGGTGACTTTCTGCTTCTTCATGGATCGTGCGGTGCGATTTCGCTACCTTTATCGGCGCGGCAATCGCGCTCTCCCGGTGATTCGCTCACCTTTCTATGCTGAGTATAGCGGTTAGCAATTAGCGACTAGCGGGCATACAGTGTCAATCGCTGCCCGTCACTAGTAGCCGCCTAATACGGCTTTGATGTTCTCTGCGATATCGCGCGTAATCCCCGGCACGGCGGTCAATTCCTCGACGCTCGCCGCACGGATCGCTTCGATATCCTTGTCAAACGCTTTCAACAGCGCCTTGCGCCGCGCCGGTCCGATCCCTGGCACGGCCTCAAGCTGGCTGGCGAGGCCCATCTTCCGGCGGCGCGCGCGGTGGCTGGTGATCGCGAAGCGGTGCGCCTCGTCGCGCACACGCTGCATCAGGAACAGCCCCTCGCTGCGGCGCGGCAACACGACCGGCTTCTCGCGCCCCGGCAGATAGATTTCCTCAAACTGCTTCGCCAGCCCGCAGACTGGCACGCGGCCAAACAGCCCCATCTCCTGCAAGACCTCGACCGCGACGTTCAACTGCCCCTTCCCGCCGTCGATGATCAGCAGGTCCGGCAGCAGGCGCCACGTCTCATTATGGTCCTTCTTGCCGGGCGCGTTCACCAGCGGCTGCTCGACCGCATCGTGATAGCGGCGGAAGCGGCGCGTCAGCGCCTCGCGCATCGACTGGTAATCGTCCGACCCATCGTGCCCGACGGTCTGGATATTGAAGCGGCGGTACTCGCTCTTGCGCGGGACGCCCTGCACGAACACGACCCGGCTGGCGACAATCGCCGTGCCCTGTGTCGTGCTGATGTCGAAGCACTCGATCCGGTTGGGCGGGTTCGGCAGGTTAAGCGCGGTTTGCAGCTCGCGCAGCGCTGTTTCCTGCTTGACGGTATCGCTCGCCCACTGGCTGCGCAGAATCCCCAGCTTCTCGATCGCAGTCTGCGTCGCCAGGTGAACCAGCTCGCGCTTGTTGCCACGCTGCGGGACGGTCAGCTTGACCTTGCGGCCGCCGCGCTTGTCGCGCAGCCATTGTTCGATGATCAGCGCTTCGTCGATGTGCTCTGGAATGACGACCTCACGCGGGATGTCGGTCGCATCCTGGTAAAACTGCATCAGGAAGTTGCTGACGATCTCGCCGGTCGCTTCGCCTTCGGTCCCTTCCAGCGCGAAATACTCGCTGCCGACCAGCCGCCCATTGCGGATCAGGAACATCTGCACGACGGCGTCACTGCCTTCCTGCGCGAACGCGATCACGTCCTGCTCGGCGTTGATGTCCGCCACCAGCCGCTGCCGTGCGGAGATCTGCGCCACGACATGCATCCGGTCCCGCAACACCGCCGCCCGCTCGAAATCCAGCGCCTCGGACGCGGCTTCCATTTCCGCGCGCAGTTCGGACAGCACCGATTCGGCATGGCCGGATAGCACCCGCATCAGCCCGTTGATGTTCTCCCAGTATTCTTCCTTCGTCTGTGCGCCGATGCACGGCGCCCCGCACAGCTTGATGTCGTAGTACAGGCAGGCGCGCGTGTCGTTGCCGGTGATCTCGCGGTCGCACGTCAGGTATGGGAATGCGCGGCGCAGCACGTCGAGCGTTTCGCGCACGCCGCCCGCCGACGTAAACGGGCCAAAGTAGCGGTTCCCATCGGTGCGATCCAGCCGCCGCGTCATCTCCACAGTCGGGAAGGCGTCGGCAGTCGTCACACGGATGTACGGATACCGCTTGTCATCCTTGAGCATGATGTTATAGCGCGGCTTGTGGACGCGGATCAGCTCCGCCTCGGTAATCAGCGCCTTCAGCTCGTCGCCCGTCAGGATGAACTGGATATCCGCTGCGTCGTGCCGGATGCGCAGCACTTTGCTGTCCATATTGGACGGCTGGAAGTAGCTCCGCACGCGGTTGCGCAGGTTCTTCGCCTTGCCAACGTAAATAATCCGGCCGTTGGGATCGATAAACTGATATACGCCCGGCTCGGTCGGCAGGTTGTCAAGAATCTCTTGAATGTGTGGAAGTGGACTGTATTCGGCCATAATGCTCGCGACTTCCCGCCTACCGGTCGAAGGTCGGCGGGACTCAATTTCCGCCCAATTTTACCGCACGATGGCGTTGATTATCATAGCACATACGTTCTAATCTTCATAGAGTTTGGTAAGAAATTCGAACATTCGCCGTCCCGGCGCCCCGCTCCAGTGAGTTGCCGAAGCGTCGGGCGTGCGTTCAGCGCACTTTTACGAGCAGCATTATAATACCCTCACTCACTCTCTGTCCGGACGCATCATCGGACACTTGCGGTGAGCTTCACCGTTATTTAACTAAGGAGATCTACATGTTCCAACGCCGCTTTCCACTGATGAGCGCCTTGTTGGTAGCGCTGTTCATCCTGGCTGCGCCACTCACTGCGCTCGCTCAGGATCCGCTGACCGAGGAATACACCTCTTCCAGCGGCGCCATCACCCTGTCCTATCCGGCGGGGTGGGCCGTCGAGGAGCAGGCCGGAATGGTCGCGCTCGCCAACGTGTCCGATGCGTTCGAGAGTCCGACTCTGCCGACCGACGTGGTCGGCATAATCGTCATCGAACCCTGGATGCTTGGCGTGATGGCCCTTGCCGAATCCATCACGCCGACGGAGGCCCTGGCCCAACTCGGGCAGGAACTGACCGATGGCGAAGTCGACGCGGCATCCCTCACCCCAGAAGACATCACTATCGCGGGATATCCTGCGTCACGCTTCCTGCTGACCTATTCGGGTGGAGACGTCCTGATGCTGGGCATCCACCTGGACGATTCGACAACCATCGGCGTGGTCGCGCTCTCGAACATTGGCGAAATGTCCGCCCACGAGGAAACAGTGACCGCTATCGCTGCGTCGATCGAGTACTCCGAGGATACAGCGCCCGATCCCGATGATCTGCTGGACTTCGATCCAGACGTCGTCCTCGACGAAGCCGCGCGTGAAGTGCTTCGCGGTCATAACGACTGGGTGCGCGTGGTAGCTTTCAGCCCGGACGGGACGCAGGTCGCCAGCGGCTCGGATGACGCGACCGTGCGCCTGTGGGACATAGCCAGCGGCGAAGAAGTTCTGGCGCTGGAACACGGTAGCTGGGTGTATGTGTACGCCGTCGCCTATAGCCCGGATGGCGCGCTGATCGCTTCGGGCGGCGACGACAGCCTCGTTTCCGTTTGGGACGCGGCAACCGGCGAATCGATCGCGCAGCTTGAAGGACACGAAGGCGCCGTTACGGGCATCGCCTTTAGCCCGGATGGTTCGCTGATCGCCTCGTCCAGCGACGACTCCACCATTCGCCTGTGGGTGTTGGATGGTACGTGGCAAGAGCGGGCGGTCCTTGAAGGGCACGAAGGCAACGTGTTTGCCGTCGCCTTCAGCCCGAGTGGATCGCAGATTGTCTCTGGCGGGCCTTACGCCGCTCGTGTATGGGACGTGGCGTCTGGCGAAGAAGTCATGGCGATTGAGCACCCCGACTGGATTCGGAGCGTCGCGTTCAGCCCGGACGGCACGCTGATCGTCACCGGCAGCGATGACGGCATCGTGCGCGTCTTCGACGCCGAGAGCGGCGAATCGGTCGCCGAGCTGGAAGGCCACACGGACTACGTTCGCGGCGTCGCGTTCGGTCCGGACAGCGCGCACATCGTCTCCGGTAGCGACGACCAGACCGTCCGCCTGTGGGCGCTCGACGGCACCTGGCAGGAGCAGGCCGTCTACACCGGCCACTCCGACTGGGTGCGCGGGGTTGCGTTCAGCCCGGATGGCACGCTTGTCGCGTCCGGCTCGGACGATGACACCGTCATCCTGTGGGCCGTGCCGTAAGGCACCTGGCGTTTGAGCACAAGGGGCGGTCCGGCTGGACCGCCCCCTTTTTTCCGCGCTCGCTTGCCGACTGCCCGCGCGTCGTCTACACTCTGCCGCATCGTCCGACCAAGTGACAGCGCGCCATGACCCCACTGAATCGCCCACCTGATCGTCCGCATATCCCCGTGCTGCTCGCGCCTGTGCTCGACCTGCTGCGCGTCAATGAATTGCGCGCGGGCCGTTTCGTGGATGGGACGGTCGGCGCGGGCGGGCACGCCGCCGCGATCCTCGAAGCCGCGCCGGACGCCCGGCTGCTCGGCCTGGATCGCGACCCGGCGGCGCTTGCGCTGGCCCGGGAGCGGCTGGCGCCGTTCGGTGAGCGGGCAACACTCGTCCACGCCAGCTACGAGGACATGCCCGCGCAGGTCGCCGCGTGGCTGGGCGAAGGCGCGCAGGTCGACGGCATTCTGCTCGATCTCGGCGTCTCGTCCATGCAGCTCGACCAGGCAGAGCGCGGCTTTGCATTCATGCAGGAGGGGCCGCTCGACATGCGCTTCGACCCGACCTCGGACGTGCCGACCGCCGCCGACCTGGTCAACCTGCTGGAAGCAGACGAGCTGGCGGACATTCTCTACCGCTACGGCGAGGAACGTCACAGCCGCCGCATCGCCCAGGCGATTGTCGCTAACCGGCCATTTCACACAACGCGGGAGTTAGCCGAGGTCGTCGCGAGCGCCTATCGCGGCCCGCGCGAGAAGATTCACCCGGCGACGCGCACCTTCCAGGCGTTGCGGATCGCGGTCAACGACGAATTAGGCGCAGTCGAGCGTACCCTGCCCCGCGCCATCGACCTGCTGCGCCCCGGCGGTCGTCTGGCGGTCATCAGCTTCCACAGCCTCGAAGATCGGATCGTCAAGCAAACCTTCAAGCGCGAGGCAACCGACTGCATCTGCCCGCCGCGCCAGCCGGTCTGCACCTGCGGCCACACGGCGAGCGTGAAACTGATCACGCGCAAGCCCGTCGAAGCGGACGACGCAGAGATCGCGCACAATCCGCGCAGCCGCAGCGCCAAGTTGCGGGTGGTGGAGCGGTTAGCAGTTAGCGATTAGCGTTTAGCCAAAGCAAGAGCAAAAAACCTATCATGCCGGATTCCACCACCTGCTTCGCTGCTGCCCGGATTTAGCTCTACTGGTTTTTGCTAACCGCTAATGGCTAATCGCTGCTCTCTCAATTTTGGTAAATGAGACTCTCGTTATATGATCGGCGTGAGAATCGAATTGGTGTATGGTTAAGGCCAGCGCGCACGGTATCGTGATTGGGACGCAAGCAGGAAACAGGGATGAGCAGTGACGAGCGCCCGCCGGGGTGGAACCAGCATACAGTCTTGCAGCCCGGCCGCGACCAGCGGCAACTGGTCGCGACGATCGCGCTGATGGTGATCGTCGTGATCTTGATCGGCGCACTCTACCTGATCCAGACCACGACCACCACCACGACCGTTCGCCAGCTTCAGGAAATGAGCGATCTGCGCGCCCGTTTGGAGCGCGAAAACGAGCGTCTGCGCGCCGAGATCGCGCAGCTTGAAAGCCTGCCGCGCATGATGACCCGCGCCGCAGAGCTTGGCTTCCGCGAGGCGCGCGACGAGGATATTGACTACATCGTGGTTGAAGGCTACCGCTACAACCGGCCGCCTGTGACTCCCACGCCGACGCCACTCCCCGCCGAGCCGACACAGGTCTATGACGAAACGCTCAGCGGGTGGATTCAGAAGCAGTGGGATGCGCTGCAAAGGCAGTTCGACGAATGGCAGAATCGATCAGCCGGTAGCGATTAGCGAGTAGCAGGGAGCGCGATCCGAAGCAGAACGGCTGGTTCTCGCTTTCGGATCCGCTCGTTGCGAAACGCTAACCGCGCGGGATCAGGGGAAAACGCGATGTTTGCAGACGAGACCTTTCATCGACGCCTGGTGTTTGTGACCACCGTGATGCTGCTGATCACGGGGATCCTGCTGGCCCGGTTGATGTCGTTTCAGTTCCGCATGGACCCGATCGTCAAAGAGCAGCTTGAGGCCCAGGCTGCGAACCGCTACAGCCGCACCGTCGAGGTCTACCCCAATCGCGGCCAGATTTACGACCGCAACGGCAACCTGCTGGCGGTGAACTCCTTTGAATACCGCATCGGCATCAGCCCGAACCAGGTGGTCAACCGCGCCGAGACTGCGCGCCTGCTTGCTCCGCTGCTCGACCTGCCGGAAGACGAGATTTACCGCAAGCTCCAGCCGGGCGTGGACGGCAAGCTGTCCACCTACGTCCTGCTGAAGCCGGTGGTCGGGTTCGAAGCGGGGCAGGCGATTATGGACCTTGACCTGCCCGGCATGGTGATCGAGGCGCTGCCCACGCGCATCTATCCGCAGGGCGAGCTCACCGCGCAGCTTGTCGGCATCTTCCGCGACTCAGACGCATCGAAAACGCGGCGCGGCTATTGGGGCGTTGAAGGCTTTTACCAGTCGCTGCTCGCCGGGCAGAGCAGGCGCGTCACCACCAGCACCATCCCGGTCCTCGAAGAGTCCACCGAGACGGTGCGCGGCGTCCGCGACGGGATCGACCTCGTGCTGACGATCGACCGCGACCTGCAATTTCTCGCGCAGGATGTACTCAACCGCGCCGTCGCGCGGGAGCAGGCCGAGGGCGGCACGATCCTGATCATGAATCCGCGCACCGGCGAAATCCTGGCGATGGCGAACTATCCAATGTTCGACCCGAACAGCCTCGAACCGGAGAACCTCGCGCGCGCCCGCAACCCTGCCGTGACCGACATGTACGAGCCCGGCTCGGTCTTCAAGGTGCTGACGATGGCGATGGCGCTCCAGGCCGGGACGCACGACGAAAACTGGACCTACAACGACCCCGGTTGCTTCAACCCGGCCGGATCGCGTATCTGCAACTGGGACGGCGCGGCGCACGGCAACCAGACGTTTGTGGACGTGTTCGTCCACTCGTGGAACACCGGCACGGCGACCATCTTCATCCAGATGGCAGAGCAGCTTGGCGGACCCTACGCAGTGTACGAGATGCTTAAGGAGTTCGGCATCGGCAGCCCGACCGGTGTGGACCTCGAAGGCGAGGCGCCGGGCATCCTTCCCGAGCCGGGTGATCCCGACTGGAACGAGGCCCAGTTCCTGACGACCAGCTTCGGGCAAGGCGTCGCAGTCACGCCGCTGCAAATGCTGACTGCCGTCAACGCGATCGCCAACGACGGGCTGATCATGCAGCCGCACATCGTCAAGCAGCGCATCGACGGCGACGAGGTGCTCGAAACCCGGCCTGCCGCTATGCGTCGCCCGCTCAGCGCCGAGGTTGCTGCCCGCGCGCGTGATATCATGGTGCGGATCGTGGAAGACCCGGCCAGCCTCGACGACTACGAGTTCCCAGATTTCAAGGTCGCGGGCAAGACCGGCACGGCGCAGATCCCGATCCCTGGCGGCTACGATCCCTACGGCGCGATCGCGTCGTTTGTCGGGTTCCTGCCCGCTGACGACCCGGTCGTGTCCGTGCTGGTGAAGCTCGACCGCCCGATCAACTACTGGGGCAGCCAGGCCGCCGCCCCGGTCTTCGAGGAATTGGTCGATCGGCTGGTCGTGCTGATGGAGATCCCGAACGACAACGTGCGCTATCAACTGATCGCGCAGGGCGGCGACCCGTTCGAACGCGAGTACTAAGACGATCCGTCGCACGCCGTAAGCACTTGAAGGAGACAACTCAGCCTGCGATGACGGTTTCCGACACAGCTAACAACCATCCGGTCAGCCTGCAGGACGCCCATATCTTAGTCGTGGCCGACAATGTCCCCAATTTCGTGATGATCGCCCGCATGCTGGCACAGATCGGGGTCACGCATTGCGAGTGGCGTACTAGCGGCTGGCAGGTCGTCCAGGTGGCCGATTCGCTGCCTGCGCTCGACCTGGTGTTGCTCGACATCCATTTGCCGTACGAAGACGGCTTCCAGGCGCTCCACAAGCTGCGCACGCACCCGCGCCTGCGCGAAACGCGCATCGTCGCCCTGACCGACAGCACCAGCCAGGACGAGCTAGAGCGCGCGCAGGAAGCCGGATTCGACGGTTTCCTGACCACGCCGCTTAACCCTGAGCGCTTTCCGGATCAGATCAAGCGCCTGCTGGCGGGCGAGCCGGTCTGGGAGCGGCCGTAACGAGATAAACGCTTATGACTCCTGAGCTTCCTTTCGCGCTGACCCTCGGCGCGATCACGTTTCTGCTGACTGTCATCTGGGGCGGCCCGTTCGTAGAGATTTTGCGCCGCCTGCGCGCGGGCAAACAGATTCGCGAAACCGGCCCCGCCACGCACCAGTCGAAGATGGGCACGCCGACGATGGGCGGCATCCTGATCCTGGTGCCGGTCGTGCTGATCACGCTGGGGCTGAACCTGGCGCGCGTCATCCAGTCCGGCCTGACCGGCTCGAGCATTCTGCTGCCGCTCGCGATCCTGATCGCGTTCGGCGTGCTCGGCAGCATCGACGACATCGAGGGCATCCGCAGCGTGCGCGAGCGCGGCGAGGGCATCCGCGCGCGGACCAAGTTCGCCGGGCAGTTCGTCTTCTCGCTGATTGCCGCGCTCGTCATGGCCTACGCCGAAGGCGGCTTTCAGAACGCAAACGGCGTGTACATCCCGCTGTATCCCACCTTTGTCGAGCTGCCGCCCGTGGTGTGGATTGCGATCGCCGTCATCGCCATCTCCGGCATGAGCAACGCCGTCAACTTCACCGACGGGCTGGACGGGCTTTCGGGCATCATCACCGCCAGCGCATTCGCCGCCTATGGGGTGATCGCGCACCTGCAAGGGCAAACGTTCCTGGTGCAGTTCTGCTTCATCATGGTGGGCGCGTGCTTCGGCTTCCTATGGTACAACGCGCATCCCGCGCAGTTGTTCATGGGCGATGTCGGCTCGCTGGCGCTGGGCGCGGCGCTCGGCACCGTCGCGCTGATGACCGGCCAATGGCTCCTGCTGCCGCTGATCGCCGCGATCCCTGTGGTCGAAGTACTGTCCGTCGTCCTGCAGGTGACCTACTTCCGCCTGACGAACGGACACCGCCTGTTCCGCATGACGCCCCTGCACCATCACTTCGAGCTGGGTGGATGGAGCGAAACGCAGGTGGTGCAGCGTTTCTGGCTGGTCGGCATCCTGACCGCAATGCTCGGCGTCTCGTTAGCTTTACTGCGCTGAACTCGTGAAGGCAAACCAGTCTTGGACGAGCAGTTAATCGGCCAGGTTATCGACGGGTATATCGTCGGGCCGCTGATCGCAATCGGCGGGATGGGCCGCATCTATCAGGCGCTCCACGAGCGCACCCGCCAGACCGCCGCCATCAAGCTGCTCACCCCCGAATTCGCGCGAGACGACAACTTCCGCATCCGCTTCTGGCGCGAAGCCGAATTGATGGCCGCGCTCAACCACCCGCACATCATCCCGATTTACCGCTATGGGGAATGGTCCGGCTATCTGTACATGATCATGAAGCTCGTCCGGGGGCCGTCGCTAGAGCGGGTGCTCCAGTTCCGCACGTTTACCCCGCTCAGCGCATGGACGATCGTCCGCCCGGTGACCGAGGCGCTCGGCTTCGGCCACCGGATGCAGGTGCTCCACCGCGACCTGAAGACCGCCAACATCCTGCTCGACACCACCGAGAAGCGCCCGCACGTCTACCTGAGCGATTTCGGCCTGGGCAAGCGCCCCGGCGTGGACCGCACGCTCACCGCGAACGGGATTTCGGTCGGCACGCCGGAGTATATGGCGCCCGAGGTGGCGATGGGCGAGCCCGCCGACCAGCGCGCGGACCTGTACTCGATGGGGGTGATGATCTTCGAGATGCTGCTCGGCCACCTGCCGTTTCAGGGGGCCAGCGCCCAGATGACCGCCCTCGCGCATGTGGACCATCCGGTCCCGCGCCCGCGCCTGCTCCGGCCAGACTTTCCCAAACCGCTAGAGTCGTTCCTACTGCGCGCGCTCGAAAAGCAGCCGAATACCCGCTTCCAGACTGCTGAGGACCTGCGCGTGAGCTACTTCGACACGGTGCAATCGCTCGACCCTCGCGAGCGCCAGACGTGCTACTGGGTGCAAAAGCCGCGCCGCGCGAAAAGAAGCAGCGGTTAGCAGTTAGCGATTAGCGGTTAGCAAGAGCAAAAAGCGAAGGCCGAGCCTGGCCCGGCCCGCGAACATCGATCGCCTACTCCCCACTCCCTACTCCCTACTCCCACCCCGCTTAATCTCCCACGCAATCATCCCGCTCGCAGTCGTGCCGGTGCGCTGCATGCCGAGCTTCTCCAGCACGCGGATCGACGGCGCGTTGGTCGGCAGACAGGTCGCGATCACCCGCTCGATCCCCGGCTGCGCGAACGCCCAGTCGATCAGCGTGCGCGCCGCCTCGCTGGCGTAACCCTGGTTGCGATAAGCCGGGACGATGCTGTAGCCGATATCGACGGTATCCCCGCCTTCCGCGCGCCCCTTAAAGCCTACATCCCCTATCACGACGCGATCCGCCGCGTGCACGATCAGCCACATCCCCCAACCGAGCATATTGGGATCGCTTGCCAGCATCTGCATGTAAAACGGGATGTATCCGCGCAGAGAGGGCAACGGCCATTCGCGCGGGATCTTCGCTTTCACCAGTGCTTCGGTGCGGGCGCGGCTGCGCAGGATGCCGCGCGCCATGTCCAGCGTGCAGGCGACGAGCTCCAGGCGCTCACTTGTCAGGGTCCACTGGCCGGGTCGAGGGTTATCGGTGGTAGTCACAATTTGCGGCGCCTCCGCGCAGCGTAGCTCGATTCCGACCCTTAGTGTCGGATGATTCGCGCGCGGGCGCAAACCGGGTCAGGCGTCGCGCGGGAGCATCGGCTGGCGGATCACCGTTTTCATCTTTTCGGGCGCGGTCCGGCGCGGGTCGCTCAGGTAAATCTCGTGGTGCTTCCCGGCGTTGCGAAAGTCGTAGCCGTTGTCGAGAATCCACGCGTGCAGCCGCGCGACCGTCGGCCCCTCAGCCGCATACGGACCGATGTGCATGATCTGGGCGCTCAGCCCTTCCTCATAACGTTCCAGTCGCAGACGATCCAGCGCGGGCAGAGCGCCCTTTTTGCGCCGCGTCTCAGCGATCGCCTGCTCGACCATCTCCGGCGTGATGTGGGGCGGCTGCATGATCATCGCAGTCCACAGCCAGTCACCCTTCGCCTCGACGCTGAAAGACGCCATGTCCTCAGCCCACCACAGCCCCTCAAGCGGCATCACGACGTAGTCCAGCGCCTCGGGCCCGCGCTTGCTCATGAACTTGAGCGCATACGACACGCCGTACAGCGCTTCGGTCGCTTCCTGCCACGCGGGCGCCGTGTTCGGGTCGCCCGCGCCGTCGATCATCAGGTAAAGCAGCGGCGGCACGTCCACCGAGGTCACGCGATCCGCAGGTGGGTTGTAAAGCTGCTTGTACTCGGCTTTCAGGTCGAGCTTCATACAGGCACACTCCTGGGCGAGAGGCAAACAGCGGCGCAGAATAGTGCAGAGGGTCGAGCTTACGGCTCGTCAGGCATCTCGAATGACTGCAAGACGCCCAGGACGTAGAGGAAGGTGTCTAGCTGCTCCTGCGTGATGGTATCCGTGATCAGGGCGTTCAGGCGATCCGCCGCCGCCTCAACCTGGGGGCGGATGCGGCGCCCTTCGGGCGTCAAGTGCACGTGGACCGTCCGCCGGTCGCGCGGATCGACCGCCCGCGTGACCAGCCCTTTCTCTTCCATGCGGTCGAGCAGCGCGGTCAACGACGAGGGGTGGCGGCAAATGGTGTGCGCCAGCGTCGAGGCGGTGACCCCGTCCTCGGCGTACAGGGCGCGCAATGCGTACCACTCCAGCACGCTCAGCCCGATCGGCGTAATCAGGCGCTCATAGACGTGCTCCAGGCGGCGGTACGCCTCTTCCAGATTGGTCGCGACGCACCCGTCAAAGCGAAGTTGTGCCGGCTCGTTCATGCCTCTAATTTTACTGTGAGGCGGGTCGATCGTCCAAGTGAGGATCGGCGGGAATGCGGCGGAAAAGCGGCAGGCGTCCGATTTCACGATTCTGGCGCGACCGTGATACAATTCGGACGACGACCGCACCGGAGGAAACGAGCAGAACTATGTCTCAAGGCGGCGGATTTTGCGAGCGACACGGCCCGTTTGACGCCCCGCACCGCACGTGCCCCTTCTGCGCGCTGGAAGCCGATCAGCGCCGCGCTTACGGCCCGCCCAGCGTCACCGTCCCCAGCCAGGCCGCGTCGCCGGACGTCAAGCGGGACATCCCTGAACCACCCCCCGCGCCCGGACTGACCGAACTGATCGGCCCGGAAGAAGTGCAGCCCCAGAACGGCCCGGAGCCCAACGACTCCGGCGAGCCGCTTCCCCCGCTGGCGTGGCTGGTCGTGCGAGAGCCGCGCGATCGCCGGGGCGCGCTGCTGGCTATCAAACCGAACCAGACGATCGGGCGCGAAGCCGACGTGCGCTGGAACGACCCGCGCCTCTCCCGCGTGCACGCCCGCTTTACGCTAGAACCGCCCGAAGATGCGCCCAACGCGCCGCCGGTCTATCACCTGTGGCCGTTCGCCCCCACTAATCCGGTCTACATCAACGGGCGCGCCATTCGCGGCGCCACGCCGTTGCAGGAAAACGACGAAATCAAGCTCGGGAATACATTGTTTGTCTTTAAAGTGCTGACCGGCTAGCAGAAAGTTACAGGACTGAGGGTCGCATGAGTCGCTCGCCGTCAACCCCGCTCGATGTGCAGGTTGCCATGAAAACTGACATCGGGCGCAAACGCAAGCAGAATCAGGACGCGATCGGGCACTACGTGCCACCCGACCCGGAGCTTGCCGCGCGGCTCGGGCAGATTTTTGTGCTGGCCGATGGCGTGGGCGGGCTATCCGGCGGAGATCTCGCCAGCCAGTATGCGGTCAGCACCATCATCAGCGTTTACTACGAGCAAGAAGAAGGCGAGCCGCCCGAACGTCTGGCGCGCGCCATCGCCGAAGCGAACAATCTCATCTTCGCCGAAAGCCAGGGGCAAGAGCGGCCCACCATCATGGCGACGACCGTGGTCGCTGCCGTGCTGCGCGACGACGAGCTGATCATCGGCAGCGTGGGGGATAGCCCGGCTTATCTCATGCGCGACGCCGACGTGCGCATGCTCACCATCGACCACACCGCCGAGGTGCTGGAGCGCGAAACAGTTTCGGCGGTGGATGCCGCCGACCCCGCCGCGCGCAAGCTCGCCCGCGCCCTGGGAAGCCTGCCATCCGTCAAGGTGGACATCATCACCGGGCGCGTGCGCCCCGGCGATCACCTCGTCCTGTGCAGCGACGGGCTGACGCGCTACGTTTCCCCGCGCGAAATCGAGCAGACCGTCGCCACGTTGCCACCCGAGCGCGCCGTCGATGCGCTGATCGAGATGGCAAACGATCGCGGCGGCGCGGACAACGTCTCGATGATCGTGCTGCGCCTGGGCGCGCGCGAGGAAAGCGCGATGCCGATCGTCGCGGAAGCGGCGACCGCCCCGTCAATCGCCCCATCCGACGCCCCGTCCGAAATGCCCGACGAGCGTCCATTCGCGCCGCCCGAAAGCCGTCCCCCAGCCATCGCCCCGCGCCGTGAGCAATTTGCCGAGGATGCACCCGGCGACGAGCCGCCCGCCGATACGCCGTGGAGCGTGCTGCTGGACATTGCGCGCGGCAATGCGCTGGTGACCGCCGCCGGGATGACGGTGTTGCTGGTGATCTTCGTCGCGCTCCTGCTGGCGATCGCCGGGCTGGGCGGCGGTGGACCTGCGCCCACTCCAACGATCGATACCGGCGCCATGACGCGCGAGGCGGCGACCGCAGCGGCCTTCGCGGCGGCAACACGGCAGTTTGAGATGCAGGCCACGCAGACGCTCGTCGCGGCTACCGAGGCGGCAGAGCAAGCGACCGCCGTCGTGCTGAGCCTCACCCCGCCGCCCAACAGCGGCCCCGCGCTGGAAACGGGCATGTGGTTCACCGTGACGGAGGGCGACGACATCCCGGCCTACGAAGCGCCCTCGCTTGACGCCGACGAGGCGACCGCGCTGGTGGCTGAGTCGAACTATCGCGTTTCAGACATCGATCTCGACGCGCCCAACGGCTACTGGTATTTCGTGGTGGACAATCTCGGGCAGGAAACCCGCTGGGTAAACGGGCCGAGCCTGCACCAGCGCGTGTTGGTGATCGATGAGCGTGGTAATCCGCTGCCCGAAGACCAGCAGCCGCTTGACCTACCGCCGGGCGTCCCCACGCCGACTCCTCCCGCGCCCGTCGAAACGCCCGGCCTCACCGGCACGCCCGGCGCTGAAGACGCGACCGAGGATGCCGGAGATGCGGTGCTCACCGGCACGCCGGAGCCGACCGAGGCCGTGATCCCGTACGGCGTCGAGGCGTGGCAGAACGGCGACAGCGTGCAGATCCGGCAGGAGCTTCAGCTTTGCGAGACGCCGATCGTGGAGCTATGCGGCGGGGGCGTTGCCAGCGCCGGGGAGCGCGGCGTGATCGTCGACGGGCCGACCGCTTCCGGCGAGCACTGGTGGTGGCGGGTTGAGTTCCCCGACGGCCGAATCGGCTGGATCGCCCAGGTGCTGCTCGGCCCGGCGTAGCGTGGGCTGTTCTTAGTGTTTTTTCGGAAGAAGCAAGCGCATTTCATCGGCGCGCAGAACCTCACCCCTGGCCCCTCTCCGTAAACGGAGAGGGGAAAAGGGGCTGGGGGTTAAGGGGTGAGGTTTTTCCCTCGCCCTTTTTAATTCCCGTTCGCGCGCTGTTCGGGGCGATCTACGCGGAAGACCATTAGCGAGTCGCCAAACGCGATCTGATCGCCGTCTTCCAGGCGCCGCGCCAGAACCTTCTCGCCGTTAACCTTCGTCCCGCGCGAGCTTTGCTGGTCCTGCAAGAAGAACTGCCCGTTGGCGTAGCGCACCAGGAAATGCCGCCGGGACACCTTCGGATCGGCTATCTGCACGTCGCACACGCTGGAACGCCCGACCAGCACGTCGGCGTAGCGCAGGACGTCGCGGTGCCCGAGCGCCGCGCCGCCGTGCCCTTCCAGCCACGCCAGCGGCATGTCCGGCGGTCGCTCGCGGGAGAGGTTCACTGGCGGGGCGGGCGCTTGCACCTCGGGCGCCTGCACAACCGGATGGTTCTGGCGCGGCGCGGGGCGTACCTGGAGCGTGTTCACAGGCGGCAGATTCGGCGTGCCATAGACCGGCGCGCGCGGCACGTAAGGCGGCGGGGGAATCGCAGCGCGCGCGTGCGGCAACGGCCGGCGGCAGTTCAAGCACGCCGCGGCTTCGGTGGGGTTCATCGTGCCGCAAGCGGGACACTGCACCAAGTTACCGTAGATCACCGGCTCGTCGTAGCCTTCCTCGCGACCAGTGCGAAAGTACAGGTAGAGCAGCACCACGCCGATCAGCAGCGCGGCCAGCGCCCCCAGCACCACAACCAGAATTATCAGCGTTCCCACGATGGTTTTTCAGCTCGCTAAACACCGGATGGGTGATCTTCATCTCAGTGTATCAGAAGAGCAAAAAGCAGCAAAGAGTACCAAAGAGCGCCCGAAAATCGCGATGGCGTAGCGGAAGTACAGCGAAAAGCAGCCGAAACTGGTTGGCTGCTCGATACGGTTCTCGTTGTCGTTGGTTGTTCTTTGTTCTGGCTAATTGCTGGCTCCTACGTCCCCACCTGCCGCCGCAAGACCAGCGAGGAGAGCACCACGAAGAACGCGGCGAACGCCGCCAGCGCCAGCAGGTACGGCCCGATCTCGATCAGGTTAAAGCCCTTGATCATCACGTCGCGCAGGGCGTGGTTGGCGTAGGTTAGAGGGATAGCGTAGGCGAGCGGCTGGAGCCAGCCCGGCATCGCCTCAATCGGCCACAGCGCGCCGCTCAGGAAGACCGGAAGCACAACCACCAGCGGGATGAACTGGACGATCTGAAATTCGTTGCGGGCGAACGTGCTCAGGAAAATTCCGAGATTGACGGCCAGCAGCGCGAGCAGCACCTCGACCGCGAACACGTTGATCAGGCTGCCCATCGTGTGAACCTTCAACCCGTAGATCGTGAACAGCAGCACCACCAGCGATTGGATGATCGCAAACAGCGCAAAGCCGAGCATGTAGCCCAGGATGATCTCGTGCTGGCGGATGGACGTCGCTTGCAGGCGTTCCAGCGTCCCGGCGACACGCTCTCGCAAAAAGGCGACGCTTGTCAGGATGAACACGAACATGAACACAAACAGCCCGATAAACACCGGCGCGAGATAGTCAAGCTGGTCAAACTCCGCGCTGCCATAGCGATACGTCGCGTCAATTGTGATCTGCGGCGCGCTGCCGGTGCTGACCACGCTCAGCCCGGCGAGCATCTGAACCGCGCCGCGCGTCAGCATGGTGCCCAGCATCCGCGCCACGGTCGGATTCGACCCCTCGTACACGACCGGGATTGTCACCGCGCGATCCTCGATCGCCCGCTGCGAAAAGTCTGCCGGAAGCGTGATAATCGCGTCGATCTCCCCGTCTTCGAGCCGCCGCTGCGCTTCATCCAGCGGCAACGCTTCGACCGTAAGCTGCTCCGCGACGCTGCCCAAGCTCTCCACCAGCCGCTCGCCCAGGTTAATCGTCCGCCCGCCGCCAATCGGCACCTGCGCGCCGGTATCTTCCAGCACAACCGCGATATGCGCCGCCGAAGACTCCAGCCGGACCAGCACGCCCGCCACGCTCAGCACAATCAGCGGCACGCCCAGAATCAGCGCCAGCGTGCGCCGATCGGCGCGAAGCTGGGCGATCACGCGCCGCGCCAGAGTGAAAATGCGAATCGCGGCCATGCGTCCCTTACCCTTCTGCAGCCACCTGCTCGGCGAAATAGAGAAATGCGTCTTCGAGCGTGGCCCGGCTAGACCGCGCCAATAGCTCGCGCTCGGTGCCCTCAGCCAGCAAGCGACCGTCACGGATAAAGCCGAGCCGGTCGCAGCGCGCGGCCTCGTCCATCACGTGCGACGAGACGATCAGCGTCACGCCTTGCGCGTTGAGCCGGTGGAAGTGATCCCAGAACTGGACACGAAGCTGCGGATCGACGCCGACCGTCGGCTCGTCAAGCACGACCAGCTCCGGCCGGTGAACCAGCGCGCACGCCAGCGAGCAGCGCCGTTGCAGCCCGCCGGAAAGCTCGCGCACGCGGCTGTTCGCGCGATCGGCAAGCTCGACCAGCGCTAGCGCCTCGTCAATCCGCCGGGGAGCGCGCGTCACGCCCGCCATCGCCGCAAAAAACGCCACGTTCTGGCGAACGGTCAGGTCTTCATACAGCGCAATGTTCTGCGTCATATAGCCGATGCGCGCCATCACGCTCTTGTCCGGCATGGTGCGGCCAAGCACGCGAACCGTGCCCGTTTCCGGCCGCAGCAATCCGACGATCGAGCGGATCAGCGTCGTCTTGCCCGCGCCATTGGGGCCGAGCAACCCATACGTGATGCCGCGCTCCACCTGAAGCGAAAGGCCGCGAAGGGCATGGACGTGCCCAAAATGCTTGTGCAAATCGCGCACTTCGACCGCGTAATCGCTCACGACTCCATCCCTTCCCCGGCGGCATCATCTCGCGCCAGGCCGTGCAGCACCACGTCGATGAACAGGTCCGCCCATTCCTTGCGCGACAGCGCATTCAAGACGGTGTGCGGCACGATTTGCTCGGTCAGCACAAAGCCGAGCGTCACGCTGGCAAGCAACCGCGCCAACACCATATCGGGCACCGGCCTGCCGCCCGGCAGCGACTGCGCGCGCCGGATGAGCATCAACAGCGACGGGAAAACCTGCTCGAACACGCGCGTCACGTTTCGACCCTCGAATTCGCGGAAGTCGATCTGCGCGAGTTGCAGAAAGTCGTAGTGACGCGGCATGACGTCGAACACCGCGCGCAGCACCCCGTCGACGAACTCCGCCAGGGTCGCGGCGCCCTCGACCGCGCTGCTCACCGTCTCGACCAGCACCCCGTACGGATTACGTTCCTCGATCAGCGCGCGGAAGATCGCCTCTTTTGTCGGGAAGTGGTTGTACAACC
>Ga0134093_1000828_pt1 | contig 34908 bp, 44 predicted proteins | sample 4_1taG_FD_94452 | JGI IMG/M metagenome (GOLD analysis project Ga0134093, IMG submission 94452) | Switchgrass degrading microbial communities from high solid loading bioreactors in New Hampshire, USA - 4_13_20_68_A1 metaG | ecosystem: Engineered > Bioreactor > Semi-continuous > Anaerobic >...
AGTAGCTAAATTATGACGATGTAGCACGTCAACAACGGACCCTTTAGCGGTCCCTTTTTTCTGTTCTTGCAGGAATTCCCAAGTGTGTCTAGAAGTGATCGTGTGAACGGATGTGAAATGTGAGGTGAAAGCGTGGGAAACGATAAATACCTGATTGGTATAGGGGCACTGGCAAATTATTTGCAGGTTCACTATAATACCGCGCATAAACTAGTTGTTAGCGGTGCGATTCCTGCAACAAAAGTTGGAGCTCAGTGGCGAATCCGGGTTGAAGATGCTGATGCATATATTCACAGTAAAAGGATAGAAAACGATGCGAACGGTAAGTTACCAGAAATCATTGCTATAGTTAATCAAAAGGGTGGGGTTGGCAAATCATCACTATCAATTAACCTAAGCGAAGCTTTAAGCAAGCTTGGTAAAAAAGTGCTTCTAATTGATATGGATCCACAATCTAATTCATCGACAGGTATTGGCATTAATGCAGAATCTATGGCCGTTAGTACAATAACAGAAGTATTAATCGATTCTTTCCCTTTACACGAGGCAATAGTTGAATCAAAATATGGCTTTGATCTAATACCAGCTACGATTGCACTTAGCGAAGCTGAGATGGAACTTATCATGCGTATTAGTCGAGAATCAGTACTGTTTAATGCAATTAATGATTCTAAGGACCAGCTTTCTAAGTACGATTACATATTCATTGATTGTCCGCCATCCCTGGGTCTTTTGACCATAAATGCATTAGTTGCTGCTGATTCATGTCTAGTTCCAATTGCTGTAAGCAAATTCTCATTGGAAGGCGTCAAACTACTTTTAAAAACCATTACAAATGTCAGACAAGTCAATAAACGACTTAAGATAAATAGATTCGTAATTACGATGGCCGATTATAGGACAAATACGACTAAGGAGTTTATTGAAAGCTTACCTTCCGTTCTTCAATATCCTGTAGCAAAAACCGTAATTAAGAAGCTGAATGCGATCAGTGAGGCTCAATTTTATGATAAACCGATTGGTGCACATGAACCAAAAGGAGAAGCAGCCCAGTTGTTTATAGATCTTGCGCAAGAGCTTATAAGTTCCGATGAGGACTCGGAAATACCAAACTTGAAACCGGAGGCGATTGCGCATGTCCAAGAATAAACGTGAAGGGTTGGCAGCTCGAATTATTGAGGATTCCTTGGAGATCAACCAAGGCTTAAGTGAAGCAGGATTGATACCGGACGATCAAAATGATAAGACTGACATAAAAGATACGAGCAAAGCATTTTTTATGCTCGAAATTGAAAAGAAGGCGAAAATGATTAAAGAACTCTCTGAACAACAAGCAGAACTTTCCGCACGGATTGAAGAGCTCGAGCAGGAAAACAATGATTTGCACGAACGGATTGAGAATCTGAATACACAGATTAACGCTTTGCAAGCCGAAAATACCGAACTACAAAACAAATTAAAATCAACCCGCAATATTACACCTCCAATCGTCAATGTTTCTGAGCTTATGAAAGAGCTAAAAACCGCATCTGAGGTGTATGCGCGCGGAGTTGTTACTCATAGTGTATCTGTCCGGGCTTACGAAGCTATGCGAGAACTGATGGATTATTTAGATAGTAATAGCCGAGTGAAACGTGTCCGGGAAGGTGAATTCTGGAATGTTGCAGTCTGGTTCTTCTACGAAGTATTTAAGCATCTGAGAAATGAAGAAAGTTTTGATGAAATGATAAATTCCATTAAGAACAGTGCAGGGTCATCAGCAGAACTTCTACTACAGTTTGGTGCTATGCTTCTAGCTTATTTAAATATTGATGGATGGAGTGAAAATTGATGGCTCGCTAAAAATGGCGAGCTTTTTTCATTGTATTGATCATCAAAGATATTTGTGAATTCCGGCACTTTCATGTTTTATTGTTTTATGGTTTTATTGATTTATTGGTTTTATGTTTTATTGTTTACATGTTTTATTTAATTATTGATTACTCGCTATATGGAATTCAAAAGACATGGTACTCAGCGATATTATTTCGATTAGATTCTTCTTGTTTTATCTGCATACCTAAATATAATGAAACTTACAAATAAGACCTATTGGACATAACACTAATTTGTACATATTGGAGGTAGATTTATGGTAAATGATGAAAGGCACAATTATACCGAGCAGATCAAGCAAATCATGAACACACGGATCACAATGATCAAAGCGAAAGTGCAAAAAACAACTAATATTTATCACAATAGTTTATTGGAGCAGCAAATCAGTAAAGTACTAGAGGATATGCAGTTATTGGACAAATATGGATACATACCAGATTATGGACTATCGTGGCAAGATTTATTCGACAAACATTATGAAAAGACAAAGGATGTCGATTTAGCAACAATTGATACTATACTGACATTGGATAAATTAGCATTTGAATATTTAGACCTTGGTAATGATGAGAAACTCATAAGATGCTTAGTAGATATCTTAATGGTTAGCTTAGATTACAAGGATCATTTGGAATCCAAAAAGATGATTAATACGCATTCAGAACCAGGTGAGCAGGATTTTACCACCAAGTATTTGAAGGATGAGTTATAAGTGCATTAATCTGAACGAAGTAAATGATATTGGTAAGCATGAGGCAGTAAGATTACGAGCTATCATTTTACTGTTTTAATGAAAACATATTTTATTATTTTATTGTTTTCATTAAAACAGTAATTTTATTATTGATATACACCTGGGTGCTAAATCTGTACCTTTATCAAAAGCCATCTACAATTGGTTTTGAATTGCAGGCGCTTATTTGTGAATTTGTGCACTTTCATGTTTTATTGCTTTATGTATTTATTAATTTCTTGATTTATTGTTTACTTGTTTTATTTTAATATTGCTTTATTAATTGATTAATTTATTGTTTGTTTGCTTTATTAATTTCAATCTTGATTGTTGTACTGAAATCATGAAATGCGCTCCCCATGCGGGTTTTAGCGATTTTTCTTTGCGGAAAAAGAAGGTAATCTGATTTTAATGGAGAATGAAATAAGACAAAAATATGGATTCATTTCTCGTGAAAGTAAAAAAGACCGTCTCCTGAGTTCGGTATGCACTCTGGATAGGTCTCATAAAAACTGACGAAGAACGTTCCACATAAGCAATTTTTCACATGTAATGTTCATAAAAGGCTAAGTTTTAGCTCTTTGTGCGAACGCTTGAAAAATCACGAAATTAGGTTAGGACTTACTACATGAACATTAAAAAAAGACCGCTTTATGCGGTTCTATCGTGAAATGTTTCGGATAAAAAGAAAGGAGCCCATCCCTCAAAACCTTGCCGGGTACCGGGATTGGCTCAGCTCCGATGAATGCCTAAGGCATTCAGGTCTAACGACCTTTATTTAGTTTAATTATATCCTGTTGAAAATTGGTTGTCAATAATAACAGCCATGGCAATTACAGGAAATAAAAAGCTGGTCGTTACCTCCCAGAGTGATGGGCTCCTTTCTGATCGCAGCATCAGGAAGGGGTATTTTTTATGTCAATAACTCTGCATGATAAACAGAAACTGGGCTGGTTTAAGGACATTAATGAGATATTTGGGCAAGGATTAAAGCCGTATGAATTAGCTGTGAGGTTTTATCTTTCTGCATGTGCGGATAATATATCAGCAATAGCGTACCCTGCAATTTCGACAATCGCAAAAGCTATCGGAGCAAGTGAGCGGTTAATATATAATGCGATCAATTCACTTGTTGAAAAAGGATGGTTGGAAAAGAAAAATAGATCTACATTGGGCAGAAGTATGTCAAATTGCTATAAATTACTTGTGCCATATAGCATATTACAAGCAAGAGACGCTAAAGCTATGGCATTAAACCACATAGCTAAAGAAAAAGGTAGTGAACAGAAGTTTTCACCTGTTTTATATGGTCATGTTGAGGATATGAAATTCTTTGATTGGTTTAATGATAGCAAAGCAATTTTCTTTAGCGGTCTTAATTACAACGAAATTGCAGTTAGATGTTATCTTGCATCGTGCATGTATGCCGGTACAGCTAACCCATCGATGCCGGAAATAGCAGCTGCGGTAGGTGCTAGTGAATCAACAGTAAGGGCAGCAATCAAGGGATTAGTGGAGAAAGGCTGGTTAATTAAAAACTACGAATATCAAAAAGACAATGAAAAGGTACATACAGCTAATTCTTATCTGTTAATCATTCCAGGTGGTATGTCGAAACAGATAAAGAACGATGAGAGACAAATTATTCAGACGGAAGAAATGCAAGTGGTTGGTGGTTTAGAACTAAGCAAGAGTGAGCATATGTCAACGTGTAGAACTATATCTAGTATTAAACCAGATTACATACCTAGATCTGGTGGTGTAAAATATGCAGACATGCCCTGCAAAATGTGCAGTGGGGTGGTGCAAAATATGCAGACTAACTACAAAGATATAACTACACATAATAAACTACATACTTCTCCTTATCATGACAAGAAAAGCTATTCATGTAAAGAGCACGTTGGCTTAATTACAAATGAGAATGATGAAAAAATTAAAGGTGAAATGAACCCGAAAAGCCAATTGGCTGTAAATGCTAGATTTCTGGGTGATGAAGAAAAACAATTAGTTAACGAAGTAGTTAAGGCTTGGAATAAGCATGGCATCACAAATCGTGCTTTAAGCGAAAACATGCAAAAAAGACTGTATGTGGCATTAAAAAAAGCACTTGAAAGTTATAGTTTGCAGGAGATCATTGACTCGATCGATATTTACAGTCGGGCATATAAGGCAAAACTTGCTAAGCGCAAATACATTCTGATTCATTTTATCGAAAAAGGCTTTGAGTATTTTCTCTTTGAGGAAAACTGGAAGATTAAGAAAGGTCCTTGGGTTGAAAAAGATTACGAGTATCAGGAACGAGAAAGACCAGCTAAGGGATTTTTCAGTTTTATGAACGACGATGATTCTTTTGCTCAGGTACAGGTAGATAGCTTTGCAGTATAGCAAAGTTGATTTGTCGTGTAGTTTTAAGATCCAAAGTTGGTTTATATTTGGACAACCCCTGCTTGAACATAGACATATTCGCTATGTATACGAACCAAGATGTATTAAAAAAGCGGGTGGAGATAAATCAAATCTGTCAGGTTAGAAAGGAGGGGAATTGGCCTTCGCTTGATGCGGCTTAGGATGAGGTTGCTTTTTGCCAAATCCTTAAAATAAGCCTTAGAAAAGCGGAAAGTGATGGACTATGAGTAATATTTGTCAGCGTATCATTGATGGTCAAGAGTGCGCGCGAGAGAGACAAGCAAAGTTATTGAAGGCACTTATTGACCATCTAAGCAGTGAATTGACCACTTCTGAATTTATAGTTATGGCGCAATTTTTTAGTCTAACAGTTCTAGAACAAAAGGAGTGGGCAGCAATATCCTTTGCACAATTAGCAAGCAGATGCGGACAATCGAAAAACTGCTGTATGAAAGCAGTCAAAGGTTTAATTTTAAGGGGATACGTTGAAACAAAGCTAGGAAGGCCAGCCGAATATAGACTAACAAAGGATCTTTTGAAAAGTGTTATGGGTGTATAAATACCATAGAATATCGTTTTTTGGGTACATAATTGTAGAATTATCACGAACACATATTCGGTTCAAAAATTGAACCATCCGGCAGGAATTGCCAGAATTGAGGCGAATTGTGTAAAAACAAACTGTATCAGCAATAGGCGGAATCTTCTTGATGAAAAGGGGAGCTAACAGGCTTTGAGGCAAAGCTTATCGCTCCTCTTTTTAAACAAAAAGATAGCCTTAATGCTAGTTGCAGGGGTAGCATTAAGACTATCTTCGGTGTTGAAAGCGTCAGCCAGTTTATAATGGGCAGTAGGCAATGACGCTTCTCGGATTATGGGGCAACAGTGCCCCTTTCCCAGCTTAGGCAGTGCTGGGATAAGTTTGCGTAGCGTGAAAAAGACCAGCCTAGATATCCTTACGGCTAAGGAAATAGACTGGGCACTACGCATTAATATGATTCGCCTTTGTAGAGTTAAATCCTTTCACTTTGTAAACAAGATTTGTTAATTTTAGAAATTTGCAATATAGAAATTTAAAAATCTAAATAGTCAGTAATAAAACTGGCAGAGAGGAGGGTAATTTGTGAGCAAACTGCTGCTTAATGAAAAGCCGCTTATGGTTTTGCCTGGACTTGCAAAGAAAATCGGGCTAGTTGAGGCTATAATTTTGCAGCAGATGCACTACTGGATCGAAATAAACAGGCAGACAAATGTGGGATTTATGGATGGATATTATTGGACTTATGGCACTTATAATGATTGGGAGCAGCAATTTCCCTTTTGGTCTCGCAGTACGATTAGGCGCGGAATTAAAAATTTGGAGGTAACGCAGCTTGTATACTCCAAATGCTATAACAAGCATAATTACGATTGGACTAAATGGTATCGGATAAATTATAGGGCACTAGAACTACTTGAAAACTATGAAGGACCAGTTCTATCCGATTTATCCAAAATGAACAGCTCGATCAATCCAAAGTGGGCAGAGTATTTAGCTCAAAATGAGCAAAACGCTTATACCGGTTTGGGCAACGCTATTAATGAGATTAATAAAGAGAATAATCAAGATATCAATATCGTTCAACTGGAAGATAAGCAGCAAAACGAAGTGAGAAATGGCAGAAAGAAAAACGAGCGGAAAGCTACAGCAAATCTAAAACGTAGCCTTAAAAACCATTACCCTGAAGAGTTTGAAACTTTTTGGAAAGTTTATCCACGTAAGGAAGACAAAGCAGAGGCATTTGCGTTATATCAGGCAATCTTAGCGGATAAAGAGCTTAATCTAACAGCAGCCGATTTAATTGCAGCTGCAGCAAAATATCGAGATCAGATGATTAGAGAGAATAGGCAGCAAAAGCATATCAAGTTATGCAAAACGTGGCTGAATCAGAGTTTAGCTGAGTATTTACAGGAAGAGAAACAGGAGGGTTTCAAGCAGACTTTGATTGAGCAGTATAAACAAGCTCTTGCTAATGTCGAGTAGGAGGGTTTGTTATTTAATGTTAAATAAGGATATCATCGCTAGTATGCTTGCCCAGGTGAGTGAGGCAATCGGCGTTACTCTTCCGAGCAACAGAGTTGGCATCTACTATGAAAGGTTAAAGGATTTACCATATTCGGTTTTGAGAAAAACGGTTGATTGGATTATTGAAAACTGGGAAAGTGCTAGTAATTTTCCTACGGTTGGGGTCTTTTATAAAAAGGCTCGGGAATATATGGAGGTAGGCTATGATGGCATGCAAATCAGTGTTAACTTAACAGAGCAGCAGATAAAAGAAGTGCTTGATAGGCAGCAGAAGTGGCTTAACATGTCCTCGGAAGAGTATCAGAAGATGCTAGTTGAAATGCACAGAAAAAAGAAGGTTGGTGCATAAAGTGGCAAAACTCAGGATGGAGATAAATGCCAGCGAAGGCATTCATCCTACCAATTTTCATCCTTATGATGATCAAGCAACGGTCAGGTCACAACTTCTTGAACCTATCGTGAAGATAGATCGCAGATGCCCCCATGTGGAGATCCATATGGCAGAGGCTTTGTAAGGAGGGTTAATGATGCTTAGTGAAAGCCGGGCAATTGATAATCTGGATGAAAAAGTAAAGGTGATCATTAACGCATTGGAACCACTTAGAAATACGCTTGCTGAGATTGAGGTAAGTTTGTATGGATATAGAGAAAAGAAGATGATTCGGGATTTGGAGCTGTCTAAGCTTGTGTTAAAGCGGATAAGAAGTTTGGCGGAAGGGTTAATCATGTATGATGATTTAACCATTTCTGAGGTGCAAAAACTGGGAGCAAATATCTTAAAGATGGCGTCTGATACCTTATCGGCGATCGAGGGGTCGGGAGTAAAATAATGATATGTGGACAAACATACTTGAAAGGCATCCAAACGCAATAGGATGCGTCACAGTCGCTCGAAATGTGGTTAGGGTATAATTATATATCCCTCAAATTTCAAAGGGCTTAGAAAGCCTAAAAAAGAGTTGCGACTGTAAATTCACATATTTCGTAAAAAACGAGGTGTAAAAATGGCGTTGATTGAAGAATGGGTAGGCGCGGAATCGATGGAAGATGCTGTTAGAATCGTTTTAAATCGATACCCTGGATGCGAGATTCTGCAGATTTGGCAGCGAGTAGCTGGGCTTTGGGCTTATAAGATAGAAGTTGAGGATGAAAAAATAAAATCATGTTGTCAGTGCAAAGATGCGGAATCGGATGCGAAGGGTGAAGTTGCGGATGAAGATTTAGGTAACGATTAGGAGGTGTTGCAATGATCGTTACCAGAACGTTAAATGATAGTTTGACCGTTAATGCGGAAGTATATCTATTCAAAAACATACTGGGATGATTATTATGGCAGAGCGTATGGAGTGAAGATTCCGTTTGTTAGGTTTCAGAAAGTGGCAAAAAAATATGTTGTATCACGTGGGCGGAAATCATCGTAAGGGCGTGAGTGTATATGGAATTTCAACAACTGATTCCGATTATCGAAGGCAAGTTGTATTCTTGGGCACAAAGGGATCAAGATACAGATGTCTATCCTGGTCCTGTGATGAGCAAGCCAATCGATGAACCAGCTGTTGATCGTGAGTTGTATATGAAGCAAAGCCAGCAAGAAGCATTTGTATTAAGGCATCAATATGAGTTATGGGAGTGGGCTGTAATTACAAAAACTCTAGCTAAAAGCCCGAAGGTATTGCAGAATCTGGTACAGCTTAGATATAAAGAGTGTAGAACATGGAGAGAAGTAGCGGAAAGCTTGCATGTGGGTGAAAGAACAGCGTTTAGACTGCGGGATTATGTAATAATCTTGATAGCGTATGAAATCGGGATGTTGCCGAATGAGATATTTGCCAGCATGAAAAATGAAATTTTCGCTATCTAAAAAATTGGCAGACACTGCCAGAGAAGTGTATGTTATAGTGTAATTGGGGCATTGATGGAGATGTCAAGTACATTCTGGAAAAAGATATAAAAGATATAATGGGTGTTATCTGCATCTGTAGCACGACAAGAGAGATGAGTGCAATTTTTATGCAGAGAAAGCTCCGTTATTGTGGGATCTTTAATGCATATTCACTACGAGTGATATATGCGGTAAAGGTCCCATTTTTATAAGCTAAAACTAACGCAGTGGAGTCTTAAAGGTGGTGAAAGAATTGAAGTTGCAGGTTGATTATGTGGATATAGATATGTTAATACCTTATGAAGGCAATCCACGCAAAATATCTGATAAGGGCATCGATAAATTAAAGCAGTCAATTGAATCTTTTGGTTTTACAAATCCGATTCTGGTGCAGAAAAGCAGCAATATGATTATCGCTGGGCATCAAAGGTTAAAGGCAGCAAAGAAGGCAGGATTAAAGCAGGTTCCGGTAATTTTCCTAGATTTTGATGATGTAAAAGCAAAGGCATATAACTTAGCGGATAATAGGCTGGCTGATGAGTCAGAATGGAATATGGAGATGCTAGCAAGCATAATTCAAGAACTTGAACTTTTAGGGCAAAACTTATTGACCACAGGTTTTGATATATCGGAGATTGAGGACTATTTAAATTGGCCGGTCAAAGATGAAATTGAAGAAGATGATTTTGACGTTGAAGAGGTAGTGCAATCGATAGAAGTACCAAAAGTTAAACTTGGAGATATATGGGCATTGGGGGATCATCGGTTAATCTGCGGCGATTGCACGGATATCAAAACAGTTGAAAAACTTTTGGAGTATGAAAAAGCAGCGATGATTATAACTTCTCCTCCTTATGCGGAGCAAAGAAAAAATCAATATGCGTCAATACCTGCTGATCAATATCCAGAATGGTTTTTGAAAGTAGCAAGCGTTGCATGGCAAGTTTTAGTTGATGAAGGATCATTATTTGTAAATATTAAAGAGCACAGCGAAAATGGTCAAAGAAGTCTATATGTGATGAAGATGGTTATTGCTATGGTAGAGCATGGCTGGAAATATGTTGATCAGCTAATATGGAATAAACAAGGATTGCCTGGGGGATGGAAAAACAGGCTTAGAAATGACTTTGAACCAATTCATTACTTTGTAAAGCATGAAGATGTTAACTGGATGGTGCAGTTAGTTGAAGTAGATGAAGATATGCTGGAGAAGCTTAACGCAGGTTTTTATAATGAGCATGAAAATATATTCCATTTCAGCAAGCAGCGGAAAATAAAATTTAAGCCCAAAGCTGTTGGCACGTATTCAGAGAATGTAACAATATACGACAAAAACAATATCAGATATAGCAGAAATGGTAACGTTGGTATCTATGGCAAGAAAAGAAAAGGCATCGCAAGACCTTCAAATGTAATTAGCATACCAGTAAATAATGAGCAGGTAGAGCATCCGGCAGTATTTCCGGTGAAACTTCCTGCGTTTTTTATTAAATTAACCTCGGATGAAGGGGAAATTGTCTACGAGCCGTTTTCAGGTTCTGGTACAACAATTATCGCAGCCGAACAGCTTAAACGCAGATGTTACGCAGTAGAGCTTAAGCCATTATACTGCGATGTTGCAATTAAACGCTGGGAGAAATTTACAGGAAAAAAAGCGCAGCTTATAAGTGGTGATTGACATGGCAAAATCTAAAGGTAGGCCTTCTAAGTTAACGCCAGAAACAAGAAAGAGACTTTTCGACGCTATTAAAGCAGGTTGTTATTATGATGTTGCTTGTAGATACGCTGGAATCAGCTATGCAACGTTTAGAAATTGGATTAATAAGGGAGAAAAGAGCAGGTCGGGTGAGTTTTTTGATTTTTTAGAGGCACTAAAACAGGCAGAGGCTGAGGCAGAGGTTAGAATGGTAATGCTTTGGCAGTCCAAAATGCCAGAGGACTGGAAAGCGGCAAGAGATTTTCTCGCTAGACGTTATCCAGATCGATGGGGTCTAAAAGAGAAAATCGATTTAGAGCATAGTGGGGAAGTGGTACAACAATATGATGCCACTAAGATCACAGAGAAGCTACGAAGAGATCCAGAGTTTATTGAGGCAATTCAACAGGCATACAAAGCTCGATCGAGAGTTTCAGAAGATGATTTATAGCGCAATGCCAGATGTATGGGTTAAAGAGGTTATAGGGGAAAAGCCTTGGGATAAACAAAGTGAAATATTGCAGCATTTAGCTATTAATCGAAGGGTCGCTGTTGCAAGTTGTAACTCGGCAGGTAAATCGTGGCTGGCAGCAAGAGCGGTTGCTTGGTGGATGGCAAATTTTTATCCAGCGATTGTTGTAACTACTGCGCCGACAGATAGGCAGGTTAGAAGAATTTTGTGGAAAGAGATCCACAAGTTACACGCAAGGGCAAAGGCAAATGGCGTAAATTTAGGCGGTAAGCTTTTAACTAAATCTTGGGAGTTTACAAAAGAGCATTTCGCCTTTGGTTTTGCAACACGTGATTATGAACCAGACGCATTTCAGGGGATACACAGTGATAATATTCTGGTGGTTGTTGATGAGGCAGCGGGTATTTCAGAGCAAATATGGGAAGGAATTATGTCGGTTGTGCGTGGGTCAAACGCAAAGTTATTGGCAATTGGGAACCCGACAAGTTTAAGCGGTACGTTTTACAACGCATTTTCTTCAGCTGGATGGTGGACATGTCACATTTCAGCGTTTGAAACGCCGAATTTACAGGGTAAAGGTGTGGTAATACCTGGATTAATTACAGAGCAGGATATCGAAGATGCCAGAAATGACTGGGGCGAAGATTCGTTTTTATGGCAATCTAGGATTTTAGGCAGATTCCCTGATCAAATTGAGGATACATTGATTGCTTTATCGTGGGTTGAGGCAGCAGCAAATTTAGATGCAGAACGATGTGGAATTGTAGAAGTTGCGGTTGATGTGGCAAGATATGGGGCAGATTCGACGGTGCTTGTGGCAAAGGATGGAAATGATCTTTTCGATTATGAGGAATATACAAGGCTATCTACGATGGAAGTTGTTGGAAAGCTGGTGCAATTTGTTAAAAAGCATAAAGCGAAGGTGGTTAAGATAGATTCAGTCGGTTTGGGTGCTGGGGTTTATGATAGAGCAAAAGAAGTATTGAGAGAAGTTGAGTTAATAGAAATGAACGCCGGAGGTAGTCCCATAGATAGTACGAATTATGCGGACGCAGCAACAGAGTGGTGGCATAATCTGGCAAGAAAATTGCAGGCAGGACAGATAGGCGGTAGAGTATTTGCAAATAAGCGATTGATGAGAGAGTTAACAAGCAGAAGATATAAGCATTTATCGGATGGCAAGATGAAATTAGAGAGTAAAGAGGATATGCGGAAAAAAGGTTTAGGCTCGCCAGATTTTGCTGATGCGGTGGCTATGGTATATGCGGAAGTCAAATCAAGAAATTATAAGGTGAAAATGGTTATGGATCTAACGCAAACAAGTAAATGGAGGCGGTAAAATGGCAAGGATGGAGCTTGTAGAGCTTGGGCGTACTGGCTTAATGCGGTTTTCTGGGCATGTGTATGAGGAATTTTTGCCAGAGCTGCAAGGTAGAAGAGCTATTGATATTTATACTGAGATGAGCTTAAACGATCCAGTTATTGGTGCCATTTTACATGCTATAGAGTTGTTGATCAGGCAGGTTGAGTGGAGAGTTGAACCTGCGGGGCAAACGTTAGATGATTTGGAGGCAGCATTGTTTTTAGAAAGTTGTCTTGAAGATATGGAATTAACATGGGAAGAAACAATATCTGAGATTCTTTCGATGTTAGTTTATGGATGGAGTTATCATGAGATTGTATATAAAATCAGATTAGGTCCTAATTCGGATCCTAGCAAAGATTCAAGATTTAACGATGGTCGTATTGGATGGAGAGGTTTTCCGATTAGAGCGCAAAGTTCTTTGTGGTCTTGGGACTTTTCAGATACGGGGCAGATTTTAGGTATGGTGCAGCAAGCTCCACCGGATTATCAGATGCGGTATATACCGATGGAAAAGGCATTATTGTTTAGAACATCGGTATATAAGAATAATCCGCAGGGTAAATCTCTATTACGAAACGCATATTCAGCGTGGTATTTTAAAAAGCATATTGAAATCATTGAAGGAATTGGTGTTGAAAGAGATTTAGCGGGGCTTCCTATAGCGTGGGTTCCGCCAGAACTATTATCATCTCAAGCATCAGAAGAGGATCGAGCAATATTAGAATCAATTAAACGGATAGTTACAAATGTTCGAAGAGATGAGCAAGAGGGAATTGTATTTCCGCTACTTTATGATGAAAATGGGCATAAGCTTTATGATTTTACACTTTTATCAACAGGAGGAACAAGGCAGTTTAATACGGATCAGATAATCGCAAGGTATGATCAGCGAATCGCAATGACGGTGCTCGCTGATTTTATTTTGCTTGGCCATGAACATGTCGGTAGTTTCTCTTTAGCAAGCAGTAAAACGCATTTGTTTTCGGTGGCATTGGGAAGTTGGCTTAATATGATAGCTGCACAATTTAACAGAGTGGCGATTCCTAGATTATTCAAATTAAATGGCTATTCATTAAAGAAACTTCCAAAACTTGTTCATGGTGATATCGAAGTGCCGAATTTGACAGAGCTTGGCGATTATATAACTAAGCTTGCTGGTGCAGGTATGGATTTGTTCCCGGATCAAAAACTAGAAGAATATCTTCGTAAAGTCGCAAATTTACCTTCACCTAGCTATTTGGATGACAATGTATGGTCAGATGATAGAAATAATATTGCACATAACGCAAATAGAGAGGTAATGATAGCGGAATAGGCAATTAGTGGATAAATTACTTATTGAGAAAAAAAGGTAGTTTAAAGCTGGTTTAAATGATTCCCGTTTTTGATTTCTTAAGTTATCAATCAGGGGTGGGGATTATGATAGCAAGGCTTAAACAAAACGGGCAGTTAACAATTCCTGCAAGGATTGTAAAACAATTGGGTTTAAAAACAGGCGATAGTTTCAATTTGCTAATTGTCGATGGAGGGATATATTTAGAACCTGTGGCGATGTATCCCAAACGGAGTTTAGAGCGCATTAAAAGGCTTATAGAGCAGGCAAGGCTTGATAATGGCAAAACCTATGAAGATGCAGATGAAATACTTAAAAATATGGGTATTGAGATAATATAACTGCTTGATAAATACAGAGAAAGCCTTGGTATTTTCCAATGCTTCCTCTGTTAGGTAGTTTGTTATCCAATGTACCAAATATACCATTTGCATCTGTTTTAAATGTGATAATACGGTCTGTTATTGTAAAACGATCATATCCCCCATTTGCTTTCCAGTTATTGGATACCATCTTGACGTATGAATCTGTAGTGAATGTTTCATCAGTTAAGACTACTTCAGCGTCCATTACTGTGGCAAGAAGGTCAGAATCCTTTTGCAGCCATGAGTTTCTGAGGGGGTGATTAATTGCCAAGAAGAAAAGATCCAGAATGGTTAGCTTTGCATGGGGTTGCAGATTACCATAGAAAAGAGTTTCAGAGATCGTTTTTACGTGGCATCAGAGAATTTATTGACGATGAAGTTGTTCTGAAAAGAATAGAATCGGCATTTCAGTCTGGGAATATCACAGAGATTGAAAGTGCAATTCCTTGGGATATGTTATCGCAGCATTTAGATGAGGTTACGAATAAAACTATGGAAATTATTGTTAATGGGGCAAATGTATCGAAAAGATATTTGCCAGAGAAAATAGCAGCTAATGTCAGTTTCGATTTGCTTAATCAAAGAGCTGTCGATTTTATTCGTGAGTATCGTTTTGATTTGATTAGAGAGATAACAGAAAAATCTAGGCAGGGCGTTAGAAAGATCATTGAAAGAGCATTTACGGAAGGGATGCATCCGTATAAGGCAGCTAGATATATTCGTGATGTGGTTGGATTAACAGAAATGCAGACGTTATCGGTTGATAATTTTAGGCGGAGGATGTTAAGGCAGGGTTTGTCGCAGGGTGATTCATTGGAGTTAGCACAAAGGTATGCTCAAAGAGTTTTACGTAAAAGAGCAGAGGCGATAGCAAGAACGGAAACAATCAGAGCAGCGAGTATGGGGCAGGCATTATTGTGGCAGGAGGCAGCAGATAAGGGTTTGATAGATACGGCAAAGACATGGAGGGTGTGGTTAGTTACACCAGATGATCGTTTATGTGATTTATGTGAAACGATGGATGGGCAAAGAGTTAGATTGAATGAGAATTTTAATAGTCCATTAGGTCCAGTTTATACAAGTCCACTTCATGTTAATTGCCGATGTGCGATTGTTTTGGAATTTGAGGATTAAAAGGAGGCAGTGGGGATGCCGTATGATAGGGTAAGCGAGCTGCCTGCGGTTATTAGGGAGAATTTGCCATTAGAGGCAGCAGAAATATGGATGAGTGCATACAATCAGGCAGCAGCATCTGGGGAGGATGAGGAAACGAGAAATAAGGTGGCTTGGGGTGCTGTAAAAGCAGCAGGTTACCAAAAGAATAAAGATGGCAAATGGGTAAAAAAGGATGTTGCCAAAGAAGAAGTGGAAAGGTTTTGCAAAGAAAGTAAAGGCATATTGCCAAGATGGATGATAGAAATTATAAGCAGATTATTGCAGCATAAAAGAGAGGACGAGGAATTAGAATTGCCAGAAAAAATGGAAGGCACGAATGGCGATGATGAAAATGTGCAAATTGAAAAAGAATTAGTCACAGGAATCATTAAAATAAATTTGGAAAAGCAGATTGTAACGGGAATTGTATTGGAGCCAGATGTTGAAGATGCCCAGGGTGATATGGTATCTGAAGAAGAAATCGAAAAAGCAGCTCATGGCTTTCTAGTTAAATCTAGGGTGATTGGTAAAAATCATGTGGAAAGAGCCAAAGCGGATGTGGTGGAAAGCTATATCGCGCCGATGGATCTTATCATCAATGGGCAAAGAGTTAGAAAAGGATCATGGGTGATGTCAGTTAAGATTCATGATCTAAAGTTGTGGGAGGAAGTAAAAGAAGGGGAAATTACAGGTTTTTCAATTGGGGCTGTTGGCGTAAGGCATGAAATTTAAGCGGTCAAGTGATCGCTTTTTTAATTTGTATAAGGAGGTGATAAGATGCCAAATAAGTTGACGAATATTGATGTTGCGGAAGTGTCGTTAGTCAGAAAGCCTGCGAATAAGCGGGCGTTTTTAATTTATAAGGCTTTGGATATGAAAGAAGGAGGGGATTGTTTTATGGGCGATCTCAAAGACAAATTGTTTGATGTATTAGCAGCAGATTTGCCAGTTGAGTTTGAAGAAAAAATCAAGCTGGAAAATGCTAGTGATGAAATTAAGCAGGTAGTTAAAGGGATAGTAAAACTGCTTCGGGCTTATAAAAATGATTTGCCAGAGGATATTTTGGAAATTGTGGCAGATATCGCTGAGTTAAAAGTACCGGAAAGAATTGTTTATCAGGATAAACCTCAAGACGAGGAAGAGGCCTTGATATTTCAAGGACTTCCGCAACCAGTTAAAAAGGCAGATGGCTCTTATGATTTAAGCAGTGTTCCGAAAGAGATGAGAGCTATCATTGAGGCGTTATGGAAACAGGCAGAAAAAGCAGAAACACTGGCAAAAGAATTGAAAGCAGAAAAACAACTACGCATTAAAAAGGAGTTTGAGGAAAAAGCTGCTCAGTTTGACAATCTGCCAATCACAACAGAAGAGTTAGGGCACATTTTAAGAGTTTTCAGTGAGAAAGCAAAAGAGGAATATGAGAAGTTAGAGCGATTGTTGATGGCTGTTAATGAGGCGTTAGAGCAAAGTGCGTTATTCAAAGAAGTTGGCTCATCACATTTTAGTGTAGGTGGTGATGCATGGTTAAAAGTAGAGAAGATGGCAGAAAGTCTGATTCAAAAAGAGCAAGGTTTGACAAAGGAAAAGGCGATTGCCAAGATTTTTGAGATGAATCCAAAGCTTTATGAAGAGTATCTCAGAGAAAAAAATAAATAAAGGTGGTGAATGTAAATGGCATGGGAAATTCCTGTACTAGATATAACGTTGGTTGCAGCTGATGATTTATCTGCCAATCAGTATCATTTTGTGAAAGTAAACGCTGATGGGCAGGTGGAGTTAGCTAGCGATGGTGAGGCTGCACTTGGAGTATTACAGGATAAACCTGGGGAAGCGACAGGTGTAGCAGGTGAGGCAGCAGCAATACGGGTTTATGGTGTTACAAAGGTTGTAGCAGGTGAAGCGATAACTGCTGGTAATGAAGTTGCTTGTGATGCGAATGGTAAAGCAAAAGTCGCTGATTCGGGTGATAGAGTATTGGGTGTTGCTTTAATTGGCGGTGATGCGGATGAGATTATCTGTATGGTGCTTTATCATGGTCCTGAGTTGACTTAAAAATCTTGAGAGTATAAGGGGGGAATCGTGATATGCCAATTCCAACTACTGGTGATGTCCATGTTAATAGACCTTTGACAAATATTTCTATCGCGTATATTCAAGATGCAACAAATTTTATTGCGGATAAAGTTTTCCCGAATATTCCAGTCAGCAAGCAGTCAGATCGTTATTTTGTATATCTTAAAGATGATTGGTTCAGAGTAGAGGCTCAAGAGCGTGCTCCGGGGACTGAATCGGCTGGCAGCGGATTTAGAATTGATAATACTCCGACGTATTATGCTGCTGTTTATGCAGTTCATAAAGATGTCGCTGATCAAATCAGAGCCAATTCTGATCAGCCGATTGATCTTGATCGTGATGCAACAATTTGGGTAACTCAACAATTGCTGCTTAAAAGAGAACAAATATGGGCAAGCAGATTCTTTAGAGATAATGTATGGCAAACAGATTTGCAGGGTGTAAATGCAAATCCGGCTGCTGGGCAATTTTTACAATGGGATCAAGCAAATTCTACGCCGATTGAAGATATTACCAATGCTGCAATCTTGATTGCGGAGAGAACTGGGTTTAGGCCGAATGTTTTAGTTTTGTCTCCAAAGGTCTACAATGCGATCAGAAATCATCCTGATGTGCTTGATAGAATCAAATATACACAAAGAGGCGTAGTCACAACTGAAATATTAGCTGGGTTATTTGATGTTGATCGGGTGCTAGTTCCGTGGGGCGTAGTTAATCTGGCAAATGAAGGCGCAGCAGGAGATTATTCGTTCATCTTTGGCAACAATGCGTTATTGGTGTATGCTAATCCGAATCCGTCAATTTTACAGCCGTCAGGTGGTTACATCTTTAGCTGGACAGGCTATTTGGGTGCTGGTTTTGCTGGTAATCGTATAAAGTCATTTAGAATGGAACAAGTTGCATCAGATCGCATTGAGGGTGAAATTGCATTTGATGCTAAGTTAGTTGCAGCTGATTTAGGTGTATTCTTTGAAGATGCGGTTAGCTAACAATGTGAGGTGATAGGGAATGGAAAGGATTTTTGTAGCAGGGCGAAGGTTAAGAGTCGGCGATAGTGTAAGGCAGCCAGGTGATCCAATTCCAGAGGCTGCTTTTTTTCATGAAAGGATTAGAAGGGCAATGCTTAATACTGGGCATTTGAAAAAAGTGCCGATTTCAAAGTTAGACGAAAGCCAGCAGGAAAAACTTTCCATTTACCTTGGCAATTTACAACCAAAGCATATCGGCGGTGGATTATATCTGTTGCCGGACGGTAGAAAAGTAAAGGGTAAGGATAATGCGTATTTTAAGATGGAGAAGTATGGATTAGCATTTGATAGTTTTAAAGATGTACAGGAAAGCGAAGGTGAATAAAAGGGGCTGATTAAATGCCTTTAGTCGTCAATAAGGGTCGATTAAAAATTAATGGCAAGATTTATAAGAAAGACGATCCGGTTTTATATACGCAGGTCGGAAGAATCTTGCCAGCACTGCGTTCGGCTGGTATTGTGCGATCGGTAGATATGACCGAACGTGAAGCATATACAAGTGGCGAGCGGTTTAAAAAGTATTTCCCGCCATTTGTGGAAAGTATTGTTAATGGGCTATCAGATATTCAGGCAAATTTAACGCTTAATATATCGCCTGAGGTAAATGTTGATGCTGCCTCGGATATATTGAGCGTTTTTTATTTGGTAGTAGCGTTAGAAAGTGCAGTTAGTTGTAAGGTAGATTTAAATGGTGATCTATCGTTGGAATTAGCGGTGGAAAATCATTTTGCAGGTAAATCAGGTGTTTTCGGGGAGGTAAGCGTTGATAATGAATGAGGATAAAAAACATGGTCAAAAAAGCTTGGCAAAGATTAAATTGCGTGGGAATTTGACGGTTAAGAAAGCAGGAGAAAAAAAGGGGGAGAGTAAATGAGTTTCACTCAAACATTAGAGAGAGCTTTGCTTGATTTGGTTTGGGGTGGCAGTGCGTATTCGCCAGCAGCCAGCCTATATATCGGGTTGTCGACTACGACAATTAACAATGATGGCACAGGCATTACAGAGCCGAGCGGTGGAGCAGGTTATGCAAGAGTTGAGGTCACAAATGATGCGACAGAATGGCCACAAGCAACTTCGGGTGGTCCTGCGATAAAGCAAAATGCCAATGAAATTCAGTTTCCAACTGCGTCAGGTTCATGGGGTACTGTAACATATTTCTTTATCGCAACTGATCCAAGCAGCACATTAGCTGCGGATATTATCGCTTTTGGTGAATTAGATGTGCCAAGAGCGATCGAAAATAATGATACAGCCTCGTTCGCAGCAGGAGCGATCACAATCACGTTAGATTAATGAGGGGAGGTCAGTTTTGACCTCCTTTTTTGTAAGGGGGAGGAGAAGTAAAGTGCTGCAAGGATCAATAAATGCAAGATCAAGTAGTGATGGGTTAATGCTGCCGGTGCCTTTTGCATGGTATGAGGCAGATTATTTAGGGCTGCAAAATAATGATCCAGTCACAGTTTGGTTTGATAAAGGACCAAATGGATTAGATGCAGTGCAGATATCGATTAATCCCCCGATATTTAGAACAGGTTTGACAACTAGCGGATTACCAGCGGTTAGTTTTGTGCCAACGAATGTTTTGCAAACATCTGTTTTTGCGGCTATCAATCAGCCAGCAACAATTTTTGCGGTGTGGTTTTCTCATGCAGCAGGGCGGTTATTGGATGGCGAAAATAATGGGTCACGGTTCATTATTGATACTTCATCAAATATGGTGCGAATATTCGCAGGTAATTTTATTGGATATACAAGACCGCCTAATTTTGGCAGATTTGTGATTCATACAGGTATTTTTAACGGGGCAAATTCACAGATTCGTGAAGATGGTCAATTAGTTGCAACTGGTGATGCGGGTAATCTTTCAAATACAAGATTCACAATCGGAGCACATCATGTTGGAACAATAAATCAGCTTAATGCTTATGTGGCAGAAATCATAATTTATGATAGGCTTTTAACTCAATCAGAAATCGAATACGTGGAATCGTATCTTTATAAAAAATATTTCATAGCTCAGATATCAGGGCAAATTGATAGTAATTCGGATTTATCAGCAGGATTATCTTTACATATACCGTTAAGCAGTTCTATTGTTGCAGTCTCAGATGTAACTGCAATGATTAAAGTAATATCTGAGATTTGGGGTTCGATTGTAGCAGATAGCGATTCAAAAGCAGAGTTAAGTCGCAAAATCAGTTTAACAGGGCAAGTTAATGATAGTTCTGATTTATCGGCAGAGTTGTATCGTCATATTTCGCTTAGAGTAGATATAGACGCTGTTTTGATAGTAAATGGCAATCTTAAACTTAATGTTGGATTAGAGTCGAGTGTGAATCCAAAAAGTGATGTAACAGGGAGAATCAGCTTAAAACATATTTTATCTGGCGAGATTATCGGGCAAAGCGATGTAAGCGGTAATGCAGAAAGAATTAGATATTTAAGGGTCAATATCAGCATACAGTCTGATTTGCAGGCAGATTTATTTCAAAATAAAGCTTTGCAGGGTTCGATAAATTGTATATCGCAGCTTAATGGCAATTTGAATATGGTATTTATACTCATAGGGCATCTGGATTGTATCAGTGGCCTTTTGGACTTTTTAGATGTGCGAACTAGAACTTTTGGGATAAGATTGACGGGGGAAGTGGTTAAAACAATATACCTTGAAGGGGAGGTGGTAACTCATGGCTAGGATCAGACAAGATTTTGAACTATGGCAAGGAGAAACAAAGGCAGTATATATTCAAGTCTTTGATGATGAAAATAACTTCTATAATATCACTGATGCATCTGTTAGATGGAAAATGCAGATGCAAATATATAATGGGCAGCAGGTTGTTTTAGAAAAATCAACTAGCGATGGGATTACCATACCAGATCCACTTCGGGGTCTGATTAGAATAGATTTACAGCCAGAGGATACAGAGAATATGCCTGCTGGCTTTTATTATCATGAGGCGGAATTAATGGAATCAAGTGGGGCAATATCAGTGATTACAATTGGCAGAGTACAGCTGCATCCTAGCATCAATAAGTAGGGGGTGAAAAAATGGCATGGACATATTCGGGCAATCCAGATATTCACCTGAAAGATGCGGTAAGGTTTTATCTTGGTGATACAGATCCTGATGATCCGCAGTTGCAGGATGAAGAGATTTTATATTTATTAAAAAAACATAGGAATGATGTATTGTATGCAGCAGCGGATGCAGCAAGAAGTCTAGCTGGAAGATATTCGAGAAAAGCGGATAAGCAGGTTGGTGATTTGAGGTTATCTTTAGGGCAGCAAGCACAGCATTATTTTGATTTGGCAAATAGGTTAGAGATAGAGGCAAGCAAAAGAGCGGTTCCATATGCTGGAGCAATTACGAAGTCAGATAAGAAAAAGCAGGTTTTGGATACGGAGCTTATTAAGCCTGTATTTAAAAGAAATATGATGAGTAATCCTTCTAGGCTTTTTGATAGTTATGGCAAAAGGCGGTGTTATTAGTGGCAAGTGCAACAATTGAAAGGGATTTTCTGGAACTGATGCATCAGACAATCATTGTAGAAAAGCTGATCCGTAGAGATCCGATTGGGGGAGATCCAGTTTATGATCCGCCAAAGGTATATCGGGGAAGAGTTGTAAATAAGCAAAGATTAATCGTAGATGCACAAGGTCAGGAAAGAATGGCGACAACGACAGCATGGTTTTTTGGTGCTCCTAATATCACAACAGATGATCGAATTACGCTGCCTGATGGTAGGCAGCCTTTTATTTTGGCTATCAATCATTATCCTGATGAAAAAGGGATGCATCATGTTAGGGTGGATTTTGCATGAATTTGAGAATGGGCATTAAAGGCATGAAAGAGTTAAAAAAGGCACTAAAGAGCAAAGGCAATCAGGCAAATGAAGCGTTAGCAAAAGCATTGTATCAAGAGGCGGAAACGATAATGAATCAGGCAAAGAGAATTACGCCAGTTGATACAGGGACATTACGCAATAGTGGCCATGTGCAGCAGCCGAAAATAACGAGAAATGCAGTGGAAGTTATGATGGGGTTTGGCGGAGCAGCAGAATATGCGATCTATGTGCATGAGAATATTCATGTAAGGCATAGAGTTGGACAGGCAAAATTTCTAGAGCAGCCGCTTAATCAGGCGGCATCAGGGTTATCGCAAAGGTTAGCGTCAAGGATTAGAGACAGTTTATAGGGGGTGTAAATATTGCCCTATAGTAATGCAGCGGAAATAATCGCAGAATTGATAGATAGCAGTAATTTAGCTAAATTAGGTATTAACTTGTTTGTTGGTGTAGTAAGACCGGTTTCAGATGTAGTGCCTGCAGAATGTGTTTTTGTGATGGGAACGGATGGGCTGCCTGCGGATCGGTTTTTTTCTCAGGATGATGAGGTAAGGCATCCGACTGTTCTTATCAGGATAAGATCGCCTAATTATCAATCTGGTTATGAATTAGCAAGAGCTATATATGAACTTGTGCAGAGCAGTACACCAGATGGCATTAAAGATATAGATTGCAGACAGTCAGAGCCGATGTTTCTAGGTCAGGATAATAATCGGAATTATGATTGGTCGCTTAATTTTGATTGCTTTTTACAGGAGTGAAGAATATGTACGATGTTAAAGAGATTGAAGATATGATTGTGTGTTTAAAAAAATTGCAGAGAGAAACAAGGCGATCAATCAAGACGCTTAGAGAGTATCAAAAACAAAAGGAATTGAACAATGAGAAAGGGGAGATAAATTATGGCATTCCCGGGAAAGCACGCAGGGGTTTATATCGGAAATAATCTAGTTCAGGAAATTAATGAGGCGACATTTACAATCAATGGTGAAATTGTTGATATCAGCAGTTTTGACTCGGGTGGCTGGCGAGAAAGATTATTGAACCTTAGAGATGCGACAATCACAATATCAGGGTTTTATGTTCCTTCAGATACTAATGGTCAGGCAGCGTTAAGGACAGCATTATTAACTCAAGCTTTAGTTGAAGATGTTAAAGTGCTGGCAGATGTTAATACCGCAACATCTGGATTTATATGTGATGCGTATGTTGAGAGTTTTGAGATATCGGCAGCGGTTGAAGGTGCGGTAACAGTTTCAATAACCTTGCAGTCAACTGGTCAGATTGTTGTATCAAGCTAATAATTTAATGCAGCAATAATCTGGCGAAGGGAGGGTTATTGATGGCGTTTGCTGGCAAACATGCGAAAATTAATATCATGTCAATAACAAGTACATCTTTCACAGATGAGGCAACGACAGCAGATATCACAAATACCATATATACGATAGATGATCGAACTAAAGCCTATTGGGATCGTGATGTTCAGGTTGTGGTCAGTGTCAATGGCAATTTTGTTCCTGCTAATAACTATCGTGTACAACATGCAGGAGGCAGGATTTATTTTTATGAGCCTTTAGATCCATTGGATGTGGTAGAAGTATCAGGTGCGTTTGTTACAGTTGTGACAGCAGTTGAGTGTCGGGAATTTACGCTCAATATTGAACGAGAAATGGTAGATGTTACCGTATTTGAGAGTGATGGATGGAGGGAAAGACTGCCGAATATAGGCAGCATCAGTGGTACAGTATCGGGATTTTATAATGTGAACAATCTTTTTACTGAAAGGTTGCTTACGCAAAAACCTTTGATTTTGGAACTTTGGGCGAATAAGGATGATCCAGAGTTTTTTGCTTTATATGTGGTGTTGGAAAGTCAGGAGTTATTGGCAGCAGTGGAAGGTGCGGTTGAAACAAGTGTAAGTTGGCAATCAGATGGTGAGATGTTAATTGAGCTGGTAAGCCCTTAATTTAAAGGCATAATATGGGGAGGTTATAAGATGACAGAGATTAAGAGAAGTAATCCAATCAGAGATTATTTTTTGACAAGTACAAGCAGATATAAGCAGCATCTTGTAGAGATACAAACAGAAGATGGTAAAGCCTTTAATGTAATGATTAAAGAACCTAATGCAAGGCAAAGAGGCGAGATTTTCAAAGCTGCGACAAAGATTAAAAGAACACAAGAAACAGAAATTGATCATGCGGAATTGCAGGTGTGGGCGGTAATATATTGCACGTATGATGCGGAAACAGGAGAGAGATTGTTTGATGTTGCGGATCATGATTTGTTGTTGTCGTTGCCAAGCAGCGTATTTGATAGATTAGCCAAACCTGCGTTGGAAATGATTGGTGAAAATGTAGAGGAAGTAGAAAAAAACTAGTAAGTGATCCTGAACTTCTTTTCCGATATCAGCTTGCAGAAGTGTTAGGCAAAACATTATCAGAAATTGATGAGATGCCAGCTAGTGAATTTGTTGGATGGGCTGGCTATTTTTATTGGAAAGAAAAGGAAAGAGCAAAACAGCAGGCTATAGCAAAAGCAAAAGCAGCAGTGAAGGGATCTGGCAAAACTTTTGGTGGGAGGGGCTAAAATGGCAAGTGTTGGAACATTAACAGCTAATTTAATAGCACAAACATCAGGATTTACCAAACCATTGCAAAACGCCCAGAAACAAATTGAACAGTTTAATGCCCGAATAGATAAGGTGCAAAAGCAGTTGGATAAAGTAAGCAAGACTGGTGTAAAAGCTGGTCTTGCTTTTTCTGCATTAACAGGGGCTATAACAGTTGGAGTAAAAAATGTTGGGCAGTATGCTCAACAACTTCAGATAATGGCTAACAGGACAGGTATGACAATATCTGAAGTGCAGGAAATGCAGTATGTGGCAAAGCAGACAGGTGTTGAGTTTAATTCATTGCAGAAATTAACTCAATCGCTTAGCCAGAAAGTATTAGAGGCACAATCGGCAAGTTCAGCAATGGCGAGGGCTTTTGATTATTTAGGAGTAAATACGAGAGATTCATCTGGTCAACTTCGCAGTATAAATGATGTTTTTTCTGATATGCTTTTAGCTTTATCTAGGGTTAATAATGCAACAGAAAGAAATGCATTAGCGATGAAGATTTTTGGTGAAGAGAGCAAAAATATCATTCCGCTTTTGACTGCGGGCGAGGCGGAAATTAACCGGATGAGGCAAGAGGCTAGAGATCTAGGCGTTGTAATGAGCGATACTGCGGTAAGTGATTTTACGGATTTTAACAGGCAGCTTAAATCAACGGCAGATAGTGTAACTTCAGCGGGTAGACAGTTGGTTGCACAGTTTTTGCCTGCAATAAGTGTTGTTTTAGAATGGGTCAATAAAGGTGTAAATTGGTTCAAGAATTTATCGCAGGAACAAATGAGTAATATCAAACGCTGGGTGGCTTTAACTGCGACAATTTTGGGCGTTGTTGCGGTTTTTGGTATAATGGCCAAAGTCTTTTCGGTAGCATTAGGCGTATTTAAAACCGTTAGCAATGTTTTAACGGGCGTCAAAGCTGCGATCTCAATGGTTGGTGATGTAATTGGCGAGAGGTCGGCAAGCACAATATTATGGTTTGGTCTTATAGCTGGTGCTTTGGCGTTATTCTATATGGCATGGAAAAACAACTGGTTTGGCATAAGGGATATTATTACCAATGTCTGGGAGAAGTATATAAAGCCTGTTTTGGATGCGATTGTTAAGTGGGGAGCTAAGACAATCAAAACGGTATGGAATTGGTCGATTAAGGCACTTGGTAAATTTTGGGAATGGTTAAAAGATGTAGCTTGGCCATGGTTATCAAAGACTGCTAAAACCGCATGGGACTGGACAATTGAGGCATTGGGTCCATTTTTTGAGTGGCTTAAAGATGTTGCACTGCCGCTAATTGGAAAGGCGTTTGCAACAGCATGGAATTGGTCAATTGATGTTTTAGGTAAATTCTGGGAATGGCTAAAAGATGTAGCGTTTCCTTGGTTAGGGAAAGTTTTGTCTACAATATGGACATGGGAATTTAAGGCATTGGGTGTCTTGTTTAATTGGCTTATAGATACAGCTTTACCATTTATCGGAAAAATGATAGTAACACAATGGCAATGGATAATAGAAGGATTGGGCAAGTTATGGGATCTTCTGATTGATAAAGCGATTCCTTGGATCGGTGGAAGTTTGAAAACAACGTGGGAATGGACGTTTAAAGCACTTGGCAAATTATGGGATTGGCTGGAGAAAGGTGCAAATTGGGTAGGTGATACGGTTAAAACAACAATCGAATTTTCACAAAAAGGCTTAGGTAAGATTCAGCAGGGTTTAAAGAATATACAGGCAAAATTTGCTTTTCAGCAGGGAGGAATTTTGCCTGGCATTGGTGGTCCTGATCAAATTCCTGCACTTTTAGCTCCTGGTGAGGCGGTAATTCCGGGAACTGTTTGGCGTAAAGGGCTTTTAGCTGTAGCTGCGTGGTTTAGGAAAATGGGTGTGCCTGGGTATAAAGCTGGAGGTATTGTTGATGGTAATAATGGTGGCGGTATACTTGGCATGGTTTTTCCAGATTTGAGTGCAGCTATATCTGAGCAAGGCGGATTGATCAAAAGCTTAGGCAATGTGATAAATAATATTCCGCAGATGTTGATTAATGGTTTATTCTCGCTCTTTGATGGATTGATTAGTGTAATTGGAAAGCTAGCATCGGCTATTTTAGGAGAAGAAGAAGCAGAAAGGATTGCAGGTACATTTCGTAGTTGGCAAAATGAATTAAAACGCTTTTTTGGCACACTTGGATTTTTTGAGGATGAGTCTTCTGATGCAGCAGAAACAGTAACAGAGGCAGCAGAAGATGTTGCCAGTGTAATGCAAACAGTAACTAAACGGTCTGTATTGTTATCAGAGGCATTGAATCAGACATGGGCAACAGTTAGGGAAAAACTGCCAATTTTAAGCAAGGCAATGGAAGTTTATCAAAACGCTATAGTGCCAGTTATTGATGAGCTGGGTATGGTAACGAGAGAGGCAATGACTTCACTTGAGGCATTGGGATTAGTTGCTATAAATCTGATTACGCAAAGTGAGAGTTTTGCAAGGTTGTTTGAGATTGCAAATCCGCTAATTGAATCGTTTACTGATGCATTAGGTCAGGTTCTAGAACCGCTTTTGCCGATTGCGCAGGTTGTATCAGATACATTGCTGCCTACTTTGTCTGTATTTGGTAGTGTGATAGGCAGTTTAATTGCGCCTGCAATGCAGGTGTTATTTAAAGTGCTTAAAACGTTTGGCACAGTGATTCTGGCTTTGGTACAAGGGATATCGAGTGTGTGGAATATATTGCTCGATTTAGTTTCGCTATTGCCTTTTGTTAATTTACGCAGCTATAAGATTGATTTAGATGATTTATCCAGCGCAACAGCGCAGCTTGCAAGATTAACGTGGGAAGAGGCGAGAACAAGAGCAGAAAATATCGAAGTGATTGAAGAAAGCACACGTGCGATGGCTAATGTGCCTAGTGTATTTAAAATTGCACTTCGCAGAGGTCAGGTTGCGGATATACCAGCGACAGCTATAACTTCTTTGCAGGAAGGCGGTATTGTTACAAGACCGACGTTGGCATTAATTGGTGAAAAAAGTCCTGAGGCAGTTGTGCCATTAAATACTATGCAGGGCAGAAGAGGCTCGGAAGTAGTTATAGAAGTTAATATAAATGGTTCTATCTTTGGGTTTAATGATTTTAGGCGTGTTATAGAACAAGCAATGAGTGAGGCAGCAAGATCAGCAGGATTGGCACAATATGGTGTAGTGGTCAAGTTTACATAATGCTGGGGTGATAATAAGTGGCATCTGCTAGGATAGATATGGTGGATATTGAGCTAGTTTATTCGCAGGAAATGGAGTATTTAATAATTGGTTCAGAGGCACGAAGCAGCACAGGCAATTTTATATCAAATGTTGACGCATTTAAACGTAAATGGGTATTGCAGACAAGACCGATGTTGAAATCAGATCGTGATACGCTGGTCAATTATCTTGAATCAGTTTTTTATGGTCCAGTTCAGTTTTGGCTCGATGAATTCGGGATAGCGACAGTTAATGCGTATATCACAGATATAACAGAAACAAGAAGTATTACATTGCCAACAAGATATAGTTTGACGTTAAAAATTGAAGAAGAATAAAGAGCAATGGTGCCTAGACATTTTTTGTCTAGGCATTTTTTGTCTGTGGGAAGGAGGATGAAAATGGCGGTCGCCCAGTTTGATAATATAGATATTCCGCTGGTATATTCAATCGAAACAGCAAGGCAGATGCTGGCAGATAGAAGGCGAACGGTCAGCGGTAAATATCGGCAGGATATAATCAAGACAAAAAGGCAATGGACATTGTTAACGCAGCCATTAACTATGGCACAGAGAAATGCAATCATATCACATCTGGAATCGGCGGAGTTTCAGGCAGGAGATTTTCATTTAGATGAGTTTGGCGTAGGGGTAACAGTTAAAGCTTATATGAGGGTATCAAGGGAAACAAGGTCGTTAGAAGCTCCAGATCGGCGGAGTTTAGAGCTTATGGTGATTGAAAAGTGAGGTAGAGCGGATGGTTGCGAATCGGCAGATATTTACGCAGGTATTGCTTAATCGTGGTGGTACAGATATTGATATTGCTCCATATGTGACAAGAATTGAGGTAAATTTGGGCAATGTATCTTCTTTAGGAACTGGCGCATCAGGCGGAGATGGGGTTGTAAGGCAGGCATTTATTACAATCCAGAATGATAATGTTAACCGTTTTTCGCCTTTAGACGCAAATAGCAGTTGGAATTATGATGGAATTACATTCGATCCGCTATTAAAGCCGAATCGGGAGATTAAAATTATGGTGGCAGCGATATCGCCAGGATCAAATCCTAGTCCAAGTGATTGGGAACTTCTATTTCATGGGCTTTTGGGCGATTCAATCCGAACTGAAGGGCAGGTTATCGAGATTGAGGCAAGAGATATGGCAAAGAGATTGCAGGATCGGATGATAACAGTTACGAGAGAATATGGTGCTCCGATTGATGATGGCGGAGTTAGGGCAGATTTGGTGATGCAGCAGATTTTGGATGATGAGTTTGGAGTTGGCGTGATAACGTTGAATGTGCCTGTTTTGCCGACATTTGCTTGTCCTCCTTTTACCGTTGAGTTTGTTTCGGTATGGGATATTCTTCAGAGTATCGCCGCGGAAATGGGATGGTTTTTAGGTTACAGATATGATAAAGCAGCCAAAGTTTTTAAATTAACTCTAATGGAACCTCCGAGAAATAAAACTGCATTAACGGCAGATTGGCATTTTGATTGGAACGATGATATTTATGTTCAGGATCTAGATATAACCGATCGAGATATTCGTAATAGGGTCGTTGTGGTTTATCGGGATTTAGCAGGTAAAAGGCAGAGTGTAACTGTTGAGGATGCAGTGTCGATAGCAGAATATGGTTTAAAAGCTATGCAGATAGATGAAACAGATACGCAGCTGATTAAAACGTCAACAGCAGCATTAGCATTAGCGAATTACGCATTGGAAGATTTGGCAGAACAGAGTGCGACAAATTCATTGACACTGCCTTTTTTACCGTTGATTGATTTGTATGATGGTATCACAGTTGATGATCCGAGAATATCCTCAATAACTGAATTTTATGGGGTTGAAAGTGTACGGCACACGCTGGATTTTAATGACAATGTTTTTCAGACAGAAGTTATCGCATCAGGCAAAGTGATCGGGTCGCATCAAAGATGGTTAATGATGCAAGCACGAAAAGGCTCAGAAGGTGAACCACCAAGTGATGTGTGGCCAGTAAGACCAAACACAGTTTTAACAGTTGCAGCGTATAACACGCCAGATGAGGGTAAGAAAAAGGCAGATATCCGATGTCAAGGGCATGATGATCAAAGGGATATCAATAGGGCATTGCAGGCAGTCGGGGCGTTTGGCACAGTGGTATTGCTTGAAGGAGATTTTGAGATATCAGATCAGATTATAATTCCGTCAAACAGGACATTGTTAGGGCAGGGCAGCACAACGATTATCAATTTAGAGGATAATTATGGCAGCAGTTTGCTAGGCATGGTGATTAATGAAGATACGGTAAGTGGTGATTCTGGCATTGTTGTAAGGGATATTGTGATCAATGGCAATAAAGCGAATCAAGATCCGACAGATTTGCATATTGGGATGCAGTTTACTAATGTATCAGATTTGGAAATATCTGGATGTACGTTTACAAATTGCACAGGGTCAGGATTAAGCTTAGAAAATTGTCATGGGGCGAAGGTTATAACTTGTCGATCATTCGGCAATTTTGATAATGGTTATGTGTTCTATCAATGTGATAATATAATTTTCTCAAATTGTGAGGCGTTTAATTTATATCCTGATCCATTGAGTGGAACGTCACCGGGAGCAGCATTATTGTTGCAAGTTAATAGTTCAACAGTTACAGGTTGCACATTTAGTGATAGTCAATTAGGGCTTTTATTATCTAGCAGCAATGATTGTACGATTACGGGCAATACTATCTCATCAATAGAATATATCGGTATTCAGATTCAAGATTCAGATGGTAATAGCATTATCAGTAATACTGTAACAGGTTGTGGTCGCAATGGCATTGCTCTATTTTTTAGCGATGATAATATCATCAATGGTAATTCTCTCATCTGTAATGGCATTGAAGATCCGCCTTTGATTGATTATGCACAAATAAGATTGCAAAGTTCTAATCGAAACAATATCCAAAATAACTCAATTAGAAAAGGCAGCGGGGCAAGTTTAGCGGTTTATGGGATTCATATTCAATCAGGGTGCGAAGATAATTTTGTGACTAATAATGATCTTTTGGATGCAGCATTAAGTCTAGGATTGTTTGATGAAGGCATAAAAACGGTTACAATGGCAGGTAATAGACCAAATCAAGGTTTTGTTCCAATAACATATCATACTAGTTTTACGGAGTGGCCAGTGGGGGAAACGCCTTTCGACTGGTTTGGGTGGCATACGCAGGATTATCAATCACAGGTGTATATTATGATTGAAGATGGTGCTCCAGCGTTATTTATTGGGATGAATTCGGGTAATTTGTGGCGTGTTTGGGGTCCGAAAGATGCTCCAGCGGCTCGCAATATCGAATTGTTTTGCGAGTTTAAAATAACCGATTTAGCATCAGGCAATATGAATCCTTTTGGATTGTGGATGAGAGTTTCAGGTTGGAATGAAAGGAGAGTTGGTGGGATATTTGTCGCAGCAGATGGCAGTGATTTTGCGATTAAACGTAGGAATTTTACAACGTTCACAACGCTTGCCTCGGCATCAGCAGTAGTATCAGCAAATGTTTGGTATAAAGTAAGATTCAGAGCGGAAGAGCAGGATTTTTACGCGAAGATATGGGAATCAGATGATCCAGAGCCAAATAGCTGGACAATTACAGCATCAGAAAATACAGGTGATCATATGACAGGGGCAAGGATTGGAATCGGCAATGGGGTATCGACAGCATCGGCGTATTTTAGGCAGTTTAGTTATGCAGTTGGGGGCGGTACTGCTCCAAGTGTATAAGTATTAGGGCTTAAAAAGCCCTTTTTTTATTGCCAAAAATAAGGAGGGTTCAGCATGGCTAGTCTGACTAATCTTGGGAGCATGGTTGTTGGGGTGTTAATCACGTTTTTGTCTGGTGTGTTAAAAAAGGCTGTAAATAATTTGTGGGATGAATTGTGGGAATATATTTTTAAAGCTGTTGTGGAAACCGAAGCGGAATGGGGATCAAAAAATGGTCAGCAGAAAAAGGAATGGGCAATTGATAAAATCATGGGTTGGTTAGAAATAAATGTGAATTTGAATATAATCCAGCGGATCGCAGCAAAGTTAATAATTGGCAATTTAATCAATGCGGTAATTGATCAGTTTAATGAGTATATGGGGCATGATTGGCTTGCGAAAGCAGAAGAGTTAAAACAGCAGCTGGAGGATAAATTGCCAATTATTGAATAGAGGGTTGGGCAATGAATGAAAAGATTTGGATTGCGATCATAGGTGCAATTAGCAGCATTATCGTAACGTATCTAAAAGGCAGGCACGATGGCAGCTGCAAGTATAAAGATAATTGCATGATTGAAGAGCAAAAGCATGATAAGAAAAGATGGAAAAAAAGGGGTAAATAATAGCCTGGGGTGAAAAGCCCCAGGCATTTTTGTTTCTCATTATCTGGTGTAAATTGGCAATCAAATCAGCGTAAGATTGCCTTGCAATCGATATTATCTGGCGATACAATAACCCCACAAACAACACAATAACAAAATAACAAAACAACAAAATGTTGAAGGGCAGACATCTATATTAGGGGGCTGACACGATGGAATTTATAAATGTTCAAACTGGAGAGATTTTAAACTTCGAAAGCATGACAGATGAAGAGATTGTAAACCAATTGGAAACATTAGAAGATTTGGCGATGCAGGCAAAATCAGCACTAGATGGAGCAAAGCAAACATTAATATCACGCATGATAGCTGATGGGGCAAAACTTAGATTAACAGAGAAAGCAAAGGTCAGGTTAGTGGTACAAAGCAGGCCCAGCGATCAAAAACTGATTGAAAAACTCTATGAAGAGTGTCCCGAGCAACTAAAGAGCAGATGCTTTAAATTTGAAGTCAAACCGATTAAATCTGGTCTTAATGAGTTAGCTAAGTTAGGGGAAGAATGGCGAAGAAAAGTAGACGCATGTTATAAAACGTCAACAAGTTTGAAAATTGAATGGGTCAATAGACAAGATAATGGAGTGGATGAGACTGAAATAGAGGATTGCCCGTTTTAAAGGTAATCATTTTTGAGCCTAAGGGGGGTTTTTAATGGCAAATATTCAAGAGCCAAGGGCGAGGATACAGCAAGTTAAGAAATTTGAATGGGATGAAGTTCCAACAAATGCGGCAGAGTTACCATTTTTCGTTCTGGTTGAAGGGATGCAAGGGTCAGGCAAAACGCATTTCAGTTTATCGTTTCCAGAGCCTATTTTCATCTTAGATACTGAGAACAGAGCAGATAAAGTGATCGCAAAGTTTTCCAAAGTAAAAACAGTGTTTCGTAAGAAGATAGAAAGCTTTGATGATATCCGGCAAGCGATTTTGCAAGGTATTTTTCCGGAGTTTAAGGGCGGAACGATTGTTATAGATTCGGGATCGGATCTGCAGAATTTAAGAGAGATTGAGTATTTAGAGGAAACAGGGCAGAAAAAGGTTTATCCGAAGGTCAATTTTGCGCAGGTTCGTGAGCCGATCATTAAGCTGTTAAGCGCAATCAGGGACAGAGGATTTTACTGTGTGATTACAGGCAGATTGAAAGATGAATATAAGGATGATGTAAAAACTGGGGAAATGGTATTGGAGGGATTTTCTAGACTTCCATATTTCGTGGATATACATTTGCGGTTAAATGGAGATGGAACAGCGACAGTAATCAAAAACGGATTCCGGACAACGTCAGCAGAAAAAGTTGTGACATTAGATAATCCAAATTTCAATTCGATCATGGAAAAACTGGTTAAGCCAGCCGAAGAGGTCAAATTTATAATTGAAAAAGTGGAAGGGGAGAAAAACAAAGCCAAAAATAGCCCCGTAGAGCGTTTGAAAAATGATTGGAAGGGTAAAATATCGTCTGATGAAAATAAAACGCCTCAGAAGGCTTTAAATGCGTTTGAGAGGCAAGGGGCAGAAAAACCGCAGCTAGAAGAAACGAAGCATGAGGATGATTATGATTTAGAGCCATTGCCAGATGATGATCTTCCAGCAAGTCGCGAATTCATACAGCGAGCATATAATCACGGTCGAGAATGCGGGCTAAATCAAAGTAGTATTCAATTGTGCTTATCAAAAATTAAGCCTGATGGCAGGAGCGCAGGTCTAACAAATCGGCAAGTTCGGATGTGGATAGTAGAGATCGATCGGTATGTAAAGGAGTTTATGAAATTAGATACCGCAGCAAACGAAGAATAGAGCGAGGGTGGTAAAGTTTGCCACCCTTACTAATTTTGTTTGGTTGTTATGTTATTGTTGTTGCTTAAGTCAAAGTGGTATGCTAAGATAATTGCGACAGGCATTTGAAGGAGGATATATCATAATGGAAATAGCAGAATTAACCGCATGGCTCGAACAGAATCCTCTTAGGAAGTTCAGAAAGAAAAACAAACTTGGGCTTATGGAGATCGCAGGACTGCTAGGTGTTGGAGTAAGCACAGTCCAAACATGGGAAAAAGGAGTTACAGTTCCAAAGTCCGAGAAGTTCAAGATGCTTGCTAACCTATTAAACGCTCCAGATATTGAGGAAACATGGTTCAAATGGTTAGAGAATAAACCTAAGATTTGAAAACAAATAGCACGGAATACAACATTCGCAGAATCAGAAAGGGTTTTAAGGGTCAAAAAACGAAAGAAAAGAAATGTTTTCTTTCGTTTTATCGGAGGCGAGAATCGTGGCAATCGAACTCCAGCATGGTATCGCGATGTATCTTCAGCCGAGGCTGAATGCATCCAACGACAGGATAATTGAACTGTGGTTGTCTCG
>Ga0134093_1000847_pt1 | contig 34299 bp, 31 predicted proteins | sample 4_1taG_FD_94452 | JGI IMG/M metagenome (GOLD analysis project Ga0134093, IMG submission 94452) | Switchgrass degrading microbial communities from high solid loading bioreactors in New Hampshire, USA - 4_13_20_68_A1 metaG | ecosystem: Engineered > Bioreactor > Semi-continuous > Anaerobic >...
GCCCGCGCCGACGGCCTGCTGATCGCCACGCCCGAGTACAACCACTCCATCCCCGCCGTGCTGAAGAACGCGCTGGAGTGGCTCTCGCGCCCGCTGCCCGACCTGCCCGCCAGCGGCAAGCTGGCCGCCATCATGGGCGCGGGGGGACGGGTTGGCACCGCGCGCGCCCAGACTCACCTGCGGCAGATTGCCCATTCGCTCAACATGCTGGTGCTCAGCCGCCCCGAGGTGCTGATCGCCAACGCGTCGGCTGTGTTCGACGAACAGGGCCGGCTGCTGGACGAGGCCGCGCTGGGCTTCATCCACCAGCAGATGGTGGCGCTGGAGGCCGGGGTGCGCTTCCTGCAGACCCGCCAGTCGATCGGTGAGATGATCCGGTTTTGAAACCAGGGGAGGGGGATATGAATAATCAAGGCCTGCAGCCCATCACCCTCGCAGCCGGCTTTTGCGCCCGCGCATCGCTTGCTGCCCCCGCCCGGGAGGTATATTAATGGACACCCCTTACCTGAGCAGCGATCCGCACGCCGGGCAGCCGGTCTACCGCCTGGGCCAGCCGCTGGCCAGCGCCCGGCTGGCGCTGGTGCTGCTGCACGGGCGCGGCAGCGGGGCCGCGGATATCCTGGCGCTGGGGCAGGCGCTGGACCTGCCCGATGCGGCCCTGATTGCCCCCGAGGCCGCCCACGGGACCTGGTACCCGCGGCCCTTCACCGCCCCGGTGGAGGAAAATGAGCCCTGGCTGTCTTCGGCGCTGAACGGCATCTCGCGCCTGCTGAGCGAGCTGGCCGAGGCCGGCTTCGGCCCGGAGCGGGTGGGTCTGCTGGGCTTCTCGCAGGGGGCCTGCCTGGCGCTGGAGTACGCCGCGCGCTACCCGCAGCGCTTCGTCGGCGTGTTCGGGCTGAGCGGCGCGCTGATCGGGAACCCGGCCAACCCGATGCCCGAAGAGCCGCTGCTGGCCGGGACGCCGGTGCTGCTCTCCAGCGCGGAGCGGGATCCGTACATCCCGGCCGGGCGGGTGCAGCAGTCGGCGGAGGTGTTCCGCCGCCTGGGTGCCGACGTGACCGAGCTGATCTTCCCCGGCGCATCGCACTCCGTGCCCGAAGCCGCGCTGGAGTATGTGAGGGAGAGGCTGGGATAAGTCCCCGCCGGCGACATGGGGGTGTCCTCCTTCCTGTAGGGACCGGATTTTTCACCTTCGGCTCTGTCATTGTTTACTGGTGAAAGAAGGCGCGAAACCTGGCCAGGTTTCGCGCCTTCTTTCACGCCAGCCACCCACACACCCTGGGGCAGGATGGCGTGACTGCCGGCCTAAGGTGAGGATCGCCATCTCTTCGCCTCGCAGGGGAGATGACCGAACTCCGGGGGCGCCTCCTTGGGCTCTGCCATGGGGATCGGGGGATGGGCCAACCCCCAGCACCCCCATCCACCCCGGGCATTTATGCTATGATCATTACCATACTGCTCATACCTCGAGGTGTCTGATGAACGAACTGACCCTGGATGCTCCGCAAGTACGCAAATTATTAACCGGTTTCATCTTCTCTCAAGTCACCCGGGCGGGACTGCGCCGGGCGGTGCTGGGCCTCTCGGGCGGGCTGGATTCGGCCCTGGCCTGCTTCCTGGCCGCCGAGGCGCTCGGTCCGGAGAACGTGCTGGCCGTGCGCATGCCCTACCGCACCTCCTCTCCCGATTCGCTCGCCGATGCCCAGAAGGTGATCGACGCCACCGGCGTGCGCTCGCTGGACGTGGAGATCACCCCCATGGCCGAGCCGCTGTTCGAGCGCTTCCCCGATATGAACAACACCCGGCGCGGCAATGTGATGGCCCGGCTGCGCATGATCGTGCTCTTCGACCAGTCGGCGGCCAACGACGCGCTGGTGGTTGGCACCGGCAACAAGACCGAGATCCTGCTGGGCTACTCCACGCTGTACGGCGACGCCGCGGCGGCCTTCAACCCCCTGGGCGACCTGTATAAAACCCAGGTGCGCCAGCTGGCCGCCGAGATGGGCGTGCCCGCCTCGATCATCGCCAAGCCGCCGTCAGCGGACCTGTTCGTCGGGCAGACGGACGAGGGCGACCTGGGCTACACCTACGAGCAGATCGACCGGCTGCTCTACCTGCTGGTGGACCGCCGCCTGACGCCCGAAGAAGCCGTGGCGGCCGGGTTTGAGGCCCCGATGGTGCGGGCCATCATCGAGCGCATCCGCCGCAACCAGTTCAAGCGGACCACCCCGCCCATCGCCTACCTGAAATTCGACGTCCCCGGCTGGGACTTCGTGCACGTTTAGGCTTCGGCTTCCAGCCGGCGCACCAGCGCCGGCAGCTGGTCCAGCCGCTCAATTTCAAAGAACCGCCGGTGACCCCGGGGCGGGTCGCTGTTTTCATACGCCCAGGTGAGCGGGTAGGGCACGTGCACCGCCCAACCGCCCAGCTGCAGCACGGGCAGCACGTCCGAGCGCATCGAGTTGCCGATCATCAGGAAGCGCTCCGGGTTCAGCCCGTGGCGCTTGAGCAGGCGGTCGTAAACCCGCGGGGTCTTGTCAGAGACGATCTCCACCTGCTGGAAGTATTCGCCCAGGCCCGAAGCGTCGATCTTGCGCTGCTGGTCCGAGAGGTCTCCCTTGGTGATCAGCAGCAGCGGGTGAGTCTGCGCCAGCGCCGCGACCGCCTCGGCGCTGCCGTCGATCAGCTCCACTTCGTGGTTGACCATGGCGCGGCCCATGTCGACGATGGTCCGGATGTCGCGCGGGTTCACCCGGCCGCCGGTCACCTCGATGGCGGCCTCGACCATGGAAAGGGTAAAGCCGCGGATGCCGAAGCCGAAGGGGGCCAGGTTGCCCATCTCGATGCGGTGCAGCGTGTCCAGGACTTCCTCGCGGCCGGGGCCGTAAGGGGCCAGCAGCTCGACCAGCCTGGCCTGGGCCTGCTGGTAGAAGGTCTCGGAATGCCACAGGGTGTCGTCGGCGTCAAAGGCGATGGCCTCAAAGTGCATGGGTCCCTCCGGGGAAAAATGTACCACAATCGCGGTCCCTTCACAAGCAAAGCGGAGCCTCTCTCTCCGGAGCGGGCGCGGGCGCCGGCCGTCATGGGCTTCACCCGAGTGACAGGAGCAATGACACTTGCCCGGCCTCCTTTATTTGACTATACTAATTGTGAAAGCTGTAACAAAAACTGCGTGTTACCGCAGAGAATTCCCCATTTTTCTGTTTGCAGCAGATGAATAAGGAGGTTGATATGAACCCGAAGGAAATCTCAGAGCGCCTGGTGTCCATCCTGCATCTGGAGACCTATCCGGTTGCCGTCAAACTGTACAAAGACCGTGCCGAGCTGCCCCGCCAGCCGCTGAACATCAAGCAGAATTTCTGCCAGCTGATCTCCTCGGCCCGCTACGCCTGCCGCCCCGGCAGCGGCACGGCCGACAGCATGATCTGCGCCTTCGGCGCTGCCTGCCTGGGCCTGATCGAAACGCCCGAGGTGATCTCTTCCGGCAAGGCAGCCAACGGCATTTATGTGGGCAATGCCGAAGCGGCGAAGAATTTCATGGCCAACGTGTACAAAATCGGCGACAGCGGCCGCCAGTACGACGCCGTCATGGTGCGCCCGCTGAGCGAGCTGCCCGAGGACGAGGAAGCGGACGCGGTGCTGATCTACGTTAACCCGGTGCAGGCCATGCGCCTGATCCACGCCTGCGCTTACGACACCGGCGAGAAGATCACCGCCGACACGGTGGCCGAAGGCGCCATGTGCTCCGCCACGGCCTTCGCCGCGGCCGAGAAGAAGCCTACCATCGGCTTCCCCTGCGCCGGGGACCGTATCTTCGGCGGCACGCAGAACCACGAGCTGGTCTTCGCCGCCCCCTACAGCCTGGTCAAAGAAAAGCTGGTGGACCACCTGGAAAAGACCGCTCAGGGCGGCTTCTCGGTCTTCCCCGTGCCGCCCAACATGTACTGGACCCCGTCCATGCCCCCGGCCTACACCATCCAGCCGGAATATCTGAAAAACTGAGCGCGAGCGGTCCGCATGAAAACTGGCCGGCGCGTCCATTGGACGCGCCGGCTTTTTCCTGGCATCGTGCTTCCTGCAGGGAAACCGGAATGCCGTTCGGCGCTCCGGCCGGATTGGAATCCACCCCGGTGATATGCTGCCCCCGGCACCTCGCCGCCGACATGGGGGATGATCACGGCCAGCGGCACGGCGGCGGGCAGAAGGGCAAAGCGCGGCGAAAAAACCGGCTGACCCGCCCTTCCAGGATGGCCCTCTCCGGGACATTTCTTTTTCAGGGATGCGCGCGGTCCTGGTACCAGCCCTGCTGGCTCACCGAAAAGACGTCAAACTCGGGGATATAGGGTTTGATGTCCAGCAGGGGCGTTCCGTCGAGCATATCCGCCCCGCGAAAGGTCAGGCGGCTGCCCTGGCGCCCTTCCAGGCGGACGATGGACAGGCCCAGCGGGTTGGGCCGGCGCGGGTAGCGGGTGGCGAACAGGCCGTGCAGCCGGTCGTCCAGGAAGGGCTTTACCTGCAGCTCGGCCCCCGGCCCGGCGCGGTGAAAGACGTACAGCAGGTAGACATGCGAGAAGTCCTCCAGGCCTTCCAGCCCGGCGGCATACTCCGGAAATACCTCCACCGTCCCGGTCAGTTCGGAGCGGGCCGCCTGGATGGGCGCGCCCTGAGGCTCAAGGATCGGCGTGTGGATCACGCCGATGGGTTTGAAGCAGTATTCCATGGATCAACATCCTTTCTTCGCTCACACCCCGTAAAGGCCCGGGAGCAAAAAGACAAACAGCGAATCGGCGATGCCCCGCCCGGGTGAAAGGCCCGTGCCCGTACGCGCGCGGCCGGGATCAGCAGCCCGCAGGAGCGCCGTCCGGACCGGCGCCTGTTAAGGGACAGGCCTCAGTTCAGCCGCTCGACGCGGTCCGCCAGCTCGCCGGCCAGGTAGGCGCGCACGGCGGCGTCGATATCGCGCCGGTCGGTCAGCAGCGGTCGGACGCCCAGCCAGCGCAGGGATTCGTACGCGCCGCGGACCATGCCGCCGCACAGCAGGGCCTGGCAGTCGGCGATGGCCCGGGCCGCGGCCATCTGCCGGCTGTGCGAGGCGGCGTCCAGGCCCAGGTCGGCGGCGGGAACGGCGGACGGGTCCCGGCCCGGCATTTCGCGCAGCTCGCGGCCGGTGATCACCCCGTTTTCCACGGTCAGCACCAGGCAGTAAGGCGCGCGGGTGTAGTTCCGGCTGATGGTCCGGCCGTCTTCGGTGATGACTGCGATTTTCATGCTCCGTTCCTCTGGTGATGTTCCGTCCGGCTCCGGCCGGGCTGAAAAGCAAATCTGTCCGCTGAAGGGGGATTTCGAGGTCATTATACCCGGCTGCGGGCGGGGCTGTGATACCATCACCACTGAAGGCACATTCCACCCCATCACCCGGGAGGACGCATGGAAGATCGGCTGGAGATCCGGCCGCTGCGCCGGCTGGACATGGACGCAGTCCGGCCCGTGCTGAGCGGCTACGAGTCGGCGGAAAAATACACGGTCGAGTGGAGCGATTCGGCGGAGCGGACCCGCTTCGAAATCCGCCTGGTGCGCCTGAAACAGCCTTACCGCAAGAGCTTCGAGGAGGACATCCAGCCTGAGGACTTACGCCGCTACGAGGAATACCTGGCCGAGGGCTTCTCTTTCGGCGCGTACGCGGGCGGCCGGCTGGCCGCGCTGGCCATCGCCGAAGCCGAGCGCTGGAACCGCTCGCTGCGGGTGTGGGAGTTCCACGTGGCGCGCGAATACCGCCGGCAGGGCGTTGGCCGGGCGCTGATGGAGCGGGTGCTGGCCCGCGCCGCCGAAGAGGGGCTGCGAATCGTGTACCTGGAGACCCAGAACACCAACGTGCCGGCCATCCGCTTTTACCGCGCGATGGGCTTCCGGCTGGAAGCGCTGGACCTGTCCTTCTACACCAACCGGGACCTGGAAGACGGCGAGGTGGCCTTCTTCATGAAGCGCCGGCTGGAATAGCCCGTCAGATGCGGATTTCGCCCTCCAGGTAGAGCGCGGCCTGCCCGCCGATGAACACCCGCTCGCCGGCCAGCCGGCAGTGCAGCCGCCCGCCGCGGGCCGAAAGCTGCCGGGCGATCATTTCGGTTTTGCCCAGCCGCTCCGCCCACAGGGGGATCAGGCTGCTGTGCGCCGAGCCGGTCACCGGGTCCTCGGGGATGCCCAGTTTCGGGAAGAAGCAGCGGGAGACGAAGTCCGCCTCGCCGCCCGCGCGCCCCGGCGCGGTGACGATCACCCCCGCCCCCGGCAGCGCCGCCAGGCGGGTGAAGTCGGGCTGAAGCGCGGCGACGGTGTCCTCATCGGGCAGCAGCAGGACCAGGTCCCGGGCCAGCCAGGCCTGCAGCGGCCCGGCGCCCAGCGCTTCGGCCGCCCCGGGCGGAACCTCGACCGGCCGCGGGGGCAGGGAAGGGAAGTCCAGGGTCAGCCGCTCGCCCTCGCGGCGCACGCCCAGCCGCCCGCTGAGCGTGTCGAAGGCCATCTGCTCAATCCCCGGGTCGACGAAGGTGGAGATCACGTAGGCCGCGCCCAGCGTGGCGTGCCCGCACAGATCGATCTCGCTCTTCGGGGTGAACCAGCGCAGGTCATACAGCCCCGGCGCTTTGCGCAGCACAAAGGCCGTCTCCGAAAGGTTGTTCTCGGCGGCGATGCGCTGCATGGTGTCCGCGTCCAGCGGCCGTTCGGGCAGGCACACTCCGGCCGGGTTGCCGGCAAACACGCGTTCGGCGAAGGCGTCGACAACGTAATACTTCATGCGCAGCTCCAATTTCAGGGGTATAAGACCATGATACACCCCGGGCTGTCCCCGTCCGGGCTATTTTAAGATATACTTGCTTAACCCTTATACAATCTCCGGAGACCCGCATGAAAGCATCAGTATCGCAGCAATCTCTGGCGCACGGACTGAGTATGGTTTCGCGCGCCGTTTCCCCGCGCAGCACCCTGCCTGTACTGGCCAACGTACTGATTGCCACCGACGAGGGACGGCTGCGCCTCTCGGCCACCAACCTCGAGCTGGGCATCTCCTGCTGGATCCCGGCGCAGATTGAAGAGGAGGGCGCCATCACCGTGCCGGCGCGCACCTTCTCGGACTACGTGAACACGCTGAGCGGCGAGCGGGTGCAGCTGACGGCCAACATGCAGACGCAGAGCCTGAACGTGCGCTCGGCGGCCTCCACTTCGGACATTAAGGGCATCGACGCCAACGAATACCCGCCCATGCCCGCGCCCGACCTGGCCAACGGGGTCACCTTCAAAGCCGGAGAGCTGAAGGAGATGATCCAGCAGGTGGCCTTTGCCGCCTCGACCGACGAGGCCCGGCCGGTGCTGCAGGGTGTGATGGTCAGCCTGAGGGACGGCGAGCTGACTCTGGCGGCCACGGACGGGTTCCGCATCTCGGTGCGCCGCGCTCCGCTGGCGGCCTCGCTGGCCAAACCGCTGGAGATGATCGTGCCCGCCCGGGCGCTGACCGAGCTGGCCCGCATCGCCGCGGACCCCGAAGCCGAAATCCGGCTGCACATCCCCTCGGGCCGCGGACAGGCCATCTTCCGCCTGAAGGATGCCGAGCTGGTCACCCAGCTGATTGAGGGCAACTTCCCCGACTACCGGGCCATCATCCCGCGCGCGCTCAAGACCCACACCATCCTGACCACCGCCGCGCTGCTGGCCGCCTGCAAGCAGGCCGAGATCATCGCCCGCGAGGGCAACAACGTGATCCGCGTGGACGTGCGCGGCCGGGGCCAGGAGCCGGGCGTGGTGGAGATCTCCGCCCAGAGCGAGGAGACCGGCAACAGCGAGGTGCAGCTGGACGCCAACATCGACGGCCCCGACCTGACCATCGCCTTCAACGTGCGCTACCTGCGCGAGGTGCTGGACGTGATCAAGACCCCTTCGGTGGCGCTGGAGACCATCGCGCACAACGCCCCGGCCGTGGTGCGCCCGGTGGGGGACGAGAACTTCGTGCATGTGATCATGCCCATGCATCTGGGCTAAGCACTTTCATTCCCGAGGTTTTAGACGCCCGGCGGCCTACCGCCGGGTGTATTTTTCCAGCGGCAGCAGGGTGGGCTCGGGCGGCAGCACGCGCAGGCCTTCGAGCACTTCCCGGGCGGCGCGCAGGGCCAGCTCGCGGTAGCGCTCGCGGTCAATCTGGCGCGGGTCGGGCGGCTCGGGCAGGTCCCAGGCGTGCACGCCCGGTTCGCCGCGGGTGAACAGAAAGCGCACCTTCTGCCCGGGGCGCATCTCGCGGCCGGTGACCTGGCGCAGCTGCAGGGCGGCGCGGGCGGCCGGCGAGGGGCTGGTGTAGCGGTCCAGCGCGCGCGACAGGCGCTGGGTGACCAGCAGCTCCTCCAGAGGCACACGCCCTTCGGAGAGCGCGGTCAGGTCGCGGTGCAGGCTGTTCAGGGCCTCGTTCAGGTAGTCGGGCAGCTCCTCGGCGCTGCCGGCTTTCGCGAAGATCTCGATCAGGCGCATCTGCAGGCTGCCCACCCAGGCGGGAGAGTCGTGGCGGCGGCAGGCCAGCCCGCGCACTTTGATCGAGCCGTCCTGAAAGGCGCCGAAGTAGCGGTTGGGCACCGGCGTGCGCTCATCCACCCGCGAGGGCAAAAAGGCCACCCACTTGTAGATGCCGTCCAGAGAGACGGGCAGCCCGGTGCGCTCGAGGATGTCCATCAGCACGGGCTCGAAGTCGGCCGGCTGGCTGGCGCCGGGGCGGTGCAGCCACAGCCCGTCGACGTACATGTGCAGCACGGTGAAGCCGTGGTCCTCGGCGGCCTCCTTGGCGCGCATCAGCGCCTCGCGCCCGTAGGCGGTGACCGCCTCGTGCGCCTCGATCTGCCCGAAGCGGGCGTTTTTGTAGCCCAGATAGCCGAAGCAGGTGACCAGCAGCCACTTCTGGGCCGAGGAGCGGGCCTTATCGGTGGCGCGGCGCGGGTCCCAGCCGGGCATGCCGGCCAGGCGGTGCTTGAGGGCCACGCGCTTCTCCAGCAGGGGGGCCAGGGTGCGCGGCACCAGCCCGGGGTCGGCATCTGAAGGCTCGACATGGCGCAGGGGCACCGTCTCAGGCGAGATGTTGCAGCGCACCATGATGGACGGGTACATGGAGATGAAGTCCAGCGCGCCGACCGAGGAGTACACCCCGATCAGCGGCTGGTAGACCATCCCGCCCTGGTCGCTCTCGATCAGCTGCAGGGCCGTCTTGGGCTGCTCGGACTGCTGCTTGCGCCAGGGCACCAGCACCCCCTGGACCAGCGCCTGGCGGATCTGCATGGAGGAGATGCCCGTGCCCGGGGAGAGGCGGGCGGCCTCCTGCACGGGCAGGGAAGTCACCCGGGCGGATTCGAGCACGCCTTCCAGGGCGTAGTCGTTCCACATCATGGCGTTGGCGCGGTCGATGTGCCAGCGCCCGAAGAGCATCACCTGGCTGCCGCGGTAGACGATGCGCCCGTAGGAGAAATAGCTGCGCTCGCCGCGGCGGGCCACCCCGCGGCCGGGGGCGCGGTTGAGCGGCAGGGGCAGGTCGTGCTCTTCGGACAGGTCCAGCAGCAGGGGCAGCAGCCAGGTGTCGCCCCGGTTGGTGAGCAGCAGGTCGGGGTCCAGCCGCTGCAGGATGGCGCGCAGGTTGACCAGCAGCGGGCGGGCCGGGCGCAGGGGCAGCCGGTAGCGCAGGCGGCCGCTGCGCAGCTCCAGCGCGGCGGGCTCCCCGCGGGCGGGGTCCACGTCCGGCTCCATTTCCAGGATGCGCAGCTCGGGGCGGGGCGGGTCCAGGTCCCAGGGGGAATCGAGCACCTCCAGCGCGGTCACCGTGCCGTCGGGGCCGGCCTGCACCCGGCAGCGGGCCAGGGGGAAGGTGCCGTAGACGGCGGCATGGCGCAGCGAGAGATGCACGTCGGCGTCGTAGTAGGTCAGGTCCGGGAAGCGCCGGGCCACCTGGCGGAAGAGGCGCGGCTGGTCGCTGGCCAGGAGCACGCGCACGGCCAGCAGGGGCTGGCGGGAGGGCTGGAACAGGTCACGGCGGCGCTCCTCGCGGGCCAGCTCCACCGGCACGGGCTGGCTTTTGAGGAAGCGGCACAGCTCGCGCAGGCGGGCGGGCGGCCCGGCGGCGTAGAAAGTGATCGGGAAAGCCTGGCGCAGGCGATGGCGCCGGCCGTCGTCGCCCAGCAGCCACAGGGTCACCCCGTCCTGCGGGTCGGCGTACAGGTCGAAGAGCCAGCCGGTCAGCTCATTCGCCGGCGTCATCGCTCTCATCGGCCTCCCCGGTCTTGCCGGTCTTTTCCAGCAGCTCCTCCACCAGGCTGCGCAGGCGGGTGACCTCCTTGTGCTCCTCGAGCAGCATGGCCAGGAGGAAGGTCTCCATGGGCAGGGCGTGGGCGGCGTAGGCGGCGGCCGCCAGGTGGCTGCGAGCCGAGGCGAACAGGTCGTCGAGGACCAGCTGGTCACTGCGGCGCAGGGCACGGCGGAAGCGGGCGAAGGCCTGTTCCTCCTGCATGAAGGTCTGAGTGATGGATGGCAGTGTGCGTCCCATGAATACACCTCCGTAAGGGTTGTAAGACAAAAGCAGGGTTGAATGCGGTGAAGAAGTCTCCTAATCCGGGTCCAGCGGCAGGCCGAGCTGTCGCGGGGCGGGCAGGCGGCGGGCGGCCTGCAGCGCTTCGGGCGGCAGCAGCGGGTAGACCGCGTCGGCGCCGTCGAGCAGCTTCTGCAGCAGGGGCAGGCGTTCGGCCACCACCGTGCCCGGCGGGCGGGCGCTGACCACCACCGGTCCGGCTTTGCTGAGCGCGCTCAGGTGAGGCAGCACCTGGTCCAGCAGCTCCAGGCTCTGCGGCAGGGGCACGTCCTCATCGTAGAAAGTGGCCAGCAGGTCGAAGACCAGGGTGGGCTGGCTGGAAGGCTGGAGCTGCTCGAGCATGGCCAGCACCTGGTAGCAGGTGAAGCCGCGGGCCAGGCGAATGTTTTCCAGCGCAGCGCGCATGCGGGCGGTGTGCCGGCGCACGGCACGGGCCACGGGGTAGGCGTTGAACTGGTTGCCGGCGTCCACCACGCGCAGGGGGCCGCGCACAGCCAGGGTGGCGGCCAGCTCGAGCATCTGGTCGCGCGCGGCATGCGGCGCGACGACAACGAGGAGCTGAGGTTCAATGGGCAGGGCGAGTTCGTTCATACTATATAGGATAGCGCAATTAGAACATTTGTTCAATAATAGATGATGAGGGAGTGACCCCTTGCCCTGCGCCTGCGCGCCGCATAGATGAGCGAATGCTTCTCTTCGCTTAGGGGAAGAAGGGGAAAGGGAACAGGTCCTCCCTCGGAACTTTCCACCCCATCCCCGCGTCAGAGTTAAAATGAAACCCATGAGCCGTCCCTTCGCGCGCCTGTCCGACACCGCCCTGGTGCTCCTGCTCCTGGCGCTCATCGCCGTGCTGACCGCCGGTCTCCTGCTCCTCTCCATCGGGCTGGTGTTCGAGTTCTCCGGCCCGATGGCCCCGGGCGTGGCCGCCGGCGATGTGCCCCTGGGCGGGCTGCACCTGGAGGCCGCCGAGCAGGCCGTGGACCAGGGCTGGAACTCCGGCCGGGCCCTGCTGCTCAGCGACGGCCAGCGCACGGCCAGCCTCACCCCGCTGGACCTGGGCCTGTGGGTCGATCCGCAGGCCACCGCCTGGCGCGCCTACCAGGTGGGCCGCGGCCAGAACCGCTGGCCCGAGCGCCTGCGCGCCTACCTCCAGCCCAATCAGGCCACCATCGTGATGCCGGTGGTGGTCTTCAGCCCCGAGCGCGCCCGGGAGGGCCTGCAGGCGGCCGCCAGCCAGTTCGGCTACGCGCCGGTCGATGCCAGCGTGGCTTTTGAGGATGGTCACTGGCGGGCGGTGCCGGGCCAGAACGGCGCCGCGCTGGATATCGAGGCCACCCTCGAGAAGCTGCAGGCCGATCCCCTGGCCGCGCTGCTCAGCGGACGGCTGGAGGTGGTCCTGACCCCGGTCGCCCCGCGGGTCAGCGACGTGTCTTCCCTGATCGAGCGCCTGGAGGCCCAGACCAGCCAGCCGCTGCGGGTGCACGCCTATGACCCCATCAGCGACGAGACCCTGGAGTGGGTGCTGACGGCCGAGGATTACGGCCCCTGGATCCGCGTGCAGGGAGAAACCGACCTGGCCCTGGACCCGGCCGGGCTGCGCGCCTACCTCGACGAGCTGCAGCCCTCGCTCAGCGGCGGGCGCAGCTTCGGCCGGGTGCTCGACGAAGAAGACCTGACCGCCCGCTGGCAGTCCGGCCAGCCGGTGCGGGTGATCCTGCGCCGCCCGCCCACCACCTACACCATCCAGCCCGGCGACACCCTGCTGCGGATCGCCTGGGAGACGGGCATCCCCTACTGGAAGATCCTCCAGGCCAACCCGGGCCTCAACCCCGACGCGCTGACCGTCGGCCAGGCCCTGACCATCCCCTCGCAGTCCGACATGCTGCCGCTGGACGTGGCCTGGGGCAAGCGCATCGTGATTTCGATCAGCGCCCAGCGCATGTGGGTCTACGAGGACGGGCGGCAGATCGCCGAGCACGTCATCTCCACCGGCATGGACCGCTCGCCCACCCAGCCGGGGGTCTTTCAGGTGCAGACCCACGAAGTCAGCGCCTATGCCTCCGTCTGGGATCTGACCATGCCGCACTTTATGGGGATTTATGAGGCCTGGCCGGGCTTTATGAACGGCATCCACGGCCTGCCCACGCTCTCCAACGGCCGACAGCTGTGGGGCAGCGTGCTCGGCCGCCCGGCCTCCTACGGCTGCATCATCCTGCCGCTGGACGCCGCCGAGCAGCTGTTCTACTGGGCCGAGGAGGGCACGGTGGTGGAGATTACGCGGTAGCGCCCGCTGCCGGGAGAGCTGCTGTCAGTCTTTGGACCTCCTTTACCGGTGCGCGGAGAAGCCCTGACCGCCTGTCGTCTCCACCGGAAGAAAGGGGATGGAAGGCCCGGAATGCTTGCTTCAAGGGCGCTTGCCGGGTCACACCCCATTGAGAGTACAATATCCCTTACTATGCTCCCCTCCACCCAGTCCGCCCTACTCGAGCTCAACCGCCGCTTTTACCAGACCTTCGCTGCCGCCTTTGCTTCCACCCGGCGGCGCATTCAGCCGGGGGTGCGGGCGGTGCTCGGTCGCATCCCGGACGGCCAGCGCTGGCTGGACCTGGGCTGCGGCAGCGGCGCGCTGGCGGTCGAGTGGGCACGCCAGAAGACGGCCGGCTGCTATTTCGGGCTGGATTTCTCCGCCGGGCTGCTGGCCGAGGCCCGCGCCGCTGTCCAGTCCGCAGGCGCGCCGCCCGATCTGACCATCCGCTTCGAGCAGGCCGACCTGGCCAGCCCGTCCTGGGCCGCAGCGGTCTCCGGCGAGCGCTTCGACGGGGCGCTGGCATTCGCCGTGCTGCATCACCTGCCTGGACGGGACCTGCGCCTGCGCGTGCTGCGCCAGGTGCGCGAGCTGCTGCCCCCCGGCGGCTGGTTTGTGCACTCCGAGTGGCAGTTCCAGCACTCCCCCCGGCTGATGGCCCGGGTGCAGCCCTGGGAGCTGGCCGGTCTTTCCGCGGCCGACGTGGAGGAAGGCGACTACCTGCTGGACTGGCGCCACGCCCTGCCCGGGCAGGGCGAGCAGACCGGCCTGCGCTATGTGCACCTCTTTGACCGCGCCGAGCTGGAGCGCCTGGCGGCGGACAGCGGCTTTGAAATCACCGAGAGCTTTGAATCCGACGGGGAGGGCGGCCGGCTGGGGCTGTACCAGTGGTGGCGGGCGGTCTAGCCCGGATCAGCCCGATTCGCCCTCCCAGTAGGCCAGCAGATCCTCGGCCCAGCCGCGCTCGGCCGGGCGCAGCTGCGGCAGCGATTCGTACCCCGGCGCGGCCTCCAGCTGCTCCACCTGCCCCTCGTACACCAGCGCCCCGGCCCCGTCGTCCCAGCGGAACAGATCCCAGGGAACCGGCGAGAGCTTGTCCCCCAGGTCCAGCACCACAAAGGTGGCCTGGTCGGCGGAGGCGATGACCAGGTCGGCGATCACGGCCAGGCGCAGGCCCTGAGCGGTGAGTACCTCTTCGTTGAAGATGCGCGAGGCCAGCAGCGGGACGCGCCCGGCAGGCCCGTTTTCCGCCTCCCGGGGCAGGTCGACCCATTCCCCCCAGTAGGCGCGCAGGTCCTCGTCCCAGCCGCGGGCCGGGTGAGCAGGGAACTCCTCGACCGAATCATAGGCCGGGGCGCGGCCCAGCGCTTCTCGCTCCACAGCCAGCTCGATCCAGCGCTGCTGCGGGTTGTAGGTCAGCGCGGCCATGGGGAGCGGGGTCAGCCCGGCGGCGGTGCGGGCCAGGGCGTAGACCGCCGCGCCGGCCGAATCCAGCGCCAGGTCTTCGATTACCCCGATCTCGCTGCCGTCGGGCGAGAAGGCCAGCCGGCCCAGCAGCTGGGCGGCGCGGACCGGCACGGTGGGGTCCAGCGCCGGGCGTTCGGCCGGGTCCACGTTCGCCAGCCCGGACCAGAAGTCCATCAGCTGCTGGTCCCAGCTGGCGGCGGTGATGTCGGGGAAGGCGCTCACGTTGCGGTAGCCGGGGGCCTCCTGCAGCAGGTCCGGGTTGACGCGCAGGAGAAAGCGCTGCTCCTCGGGCAGCCAGCGCAGCGCGCCCCAGGGTAAAGGAATCAGGCTGTTGTCCAGGCCGAGGAAGGTGTTGATGCGCAGCACGGCGTAGCGCACCGCGCCCGAAGCGCCGACGATGAAGTCGCGAATATCACCCAGCGGCCGTTCCTGCGAGTCGGCCAGTTCGTAGTCGATGCCCCCGAACAGCCCGCCGGTGACGTAAATCAGCGCGCCGTCCTGCGGAGCGTCCGGCGGGGCGGGCTGGTCCAGCTCCCTGGCCCAGAACTCGCCCAGCGCCTGGCTCCAGGCGGCCAGGCCTTCCGGGTCCAGCCGGTCCGGGTCGGGGGGCGGGGCGTCGGCCAGGCGGGCCGGGTCCAGGTTGAGCAGCAGCACCTGGCGCGAGGTGGCGTTGGGCTCGTCGACGCGGGCCAGCTGCAGCACCGGCCAGGGGACGGCCGCCACCATGCGGGCGCCCTCAAGAGTGAGGGTCACGGTCATGTAGTGAATCTGCCCGCTGCCGCCGTCCAGCAGCATGCCCTCCACCTGCCCGACGGGCTGGCCTTCGGCGGAGCGCACCTCCAGCGCCAGCAAATTGGAGCCGAACCGGGGGCTGTCGAGCACCTGGGGCGGCGCGGTGGTGGGGGTGACCGCGGGCGAACCTTCCGCGCTGGCGGCCGGGGAAGGCGTCTGTCCCGGGGCGGGGGGCTGGGTGGTCTCCGCGGGGCCGGCGCAGGCGGCCAGCAGCAGGCTGAGCAGGAGCAGGAGCAGGGCAGCTTTCATGAACACCTCTTCAGGCTCAGTATACGCGCCGCGGGCGGGGGCTGCTATTCGGTTTTTCCCCTCGAGGGATGGGGAGCTTCCCTAGAGGCCGGGCGGATGGTTAAAAAACTGGGGGGCCCACGGGCGGTTTAAATCGTTATAATGTAATTACTACCGGTAAAAGGTGTCAAAAATGATTATGGTCTATGCGGCCCGCGTCGCTGCCATCATCGGGGGTTACGATGATTTCGACGCGCCTTTTTATGGTTGTATCCATGGCCGCATTGCTGCTGATCACGGCAGTATTCCAGCCAAACGGTATTGAATTTACTGCCAATTCGCCCGCGGCCGGTCCGGTTGTTCAGCCAGACGGCAGCTTCGACTGGGATATCCTGGAGCTGCCTTACACCGCCAACCCGGAGTACCCTCTGGACCTGGATGTAGATCCGAGGGACGGGAGTCTCTGGCTGGCGTACAGCACACTGGACCCGAGCGGTGTGGCCATCTGCCAGAAACCAACCGGCGGTGACTGGGAATGTGATGTCATCTGGACGGAGGTTGTGACAAACGCGTCTATCGACATCCATTACCGTAATAACGCCTACCGGGTCGGGCTGGCCTATGTACACGGAACGCACCTGGTGAGCCAGGAACTGATCTATCGATACCGGGTCTGCCCTTTATCCGAAAACTGCCAGTGGTCGGAGCCGGATGCCGCCCACCAGTCTTGGTATGAGCCGGATGAAGGCTTCTTAACCCAGGACGTTGAATATATGATCTTGAAGCACCGGAATGACAGCAGCCCGGTTATCCTGTTTGCTTACGATGCGCTTCCTGTCGATGTTGTAACCATCAAATACGTGACAAAAGGGAGTTATGTGATCGATAACTGCGCTGGAGTGGCAGAAAACTGGGCGTGTTTTTCGGTTGGACCCGATATATTCGATGATTCATACTTCACGATATCCATGGATCTGGACGAAGAAAACCTGCTGCACATCCTTCATCCCAGGTACGGTTTTGACCTGTTTTACGCCATCCGGGAGACGGCTCAATTCGACAGCTGCCAGGACCATCTGGCGCACTGCGGCCCATTTGAGAGCATCTTCGCCGGTGAATTATTCTCTACGGCGATACGGCAGCTGCCCCCGGAAGGGAAAAACTCCCCGGTTCATATGGTCATCTCAGATGAGGAAGGTATTTACTTTGCGGAGCCGATGATCGGCGGTAACTGCTTCTACAATCCGGCCCTGGATGAGAACATGTTCCAGTGCTCCCTGATCGAGACAAACAACCGGGGCTTTGTGGACTTGAGCGTGATCAACCATTTCCCCCTGGTGGCCTACCAGGATACGGACGACTATTCCAACGCTATCGCCCAGATCGCCCTGCCGGCCGATTACGCCCCCGGGCTGCGGGCAAACTGCATGAACGGCGCCTGGCACTGCGATCTGGTCGATGACGGCGGGCTGGAGAAGCACTCGGTTGGGGCGGGAATTGCAGTTGAAGTCGGGGCAGACGGGGCCATCTACGCGGCTTACATCGACGAGGATGCCGGCAGGGTGCGCGTGGCCCGCTCCGTGACCCAGTCCCAACCTGATCCGACACAGACGCCTACATCGCCCGCGCCGACCACGACCGATCAGCCGCCGCCCGCCCCGACCGCGACCGGCCAGCCTCCCGCTCCGACGGATACCCCTGTGCCCGGGGTGACGCCCGGCCCCACCCTCAACCCGCGGGAGGACCCGCGCTTTGATCACTGGCTGTACCTACCTGCACTGAGCCGGTGATAAAAAGAAAGACGCCCGGCGATCCCGGCCGGGCGTCTTCTGTCTACCGGTAATAGAAGCCTAGGCAGGCCAGCGATCGAGCGCGGCGGCCAGTTCGGGGGATTCTTTAGCCGCTTCGGCCAGAGGCTGGCCCTGTGCGGCGGCGCGCAAAGCGGCGTGCAGGGCGCGCACGCCCGCTCCGGCCCCGCCGGGGTGGCCCTGAATGCCCCCGCCGACGGTCAGCATCACGTCATTGCCCAGCTCGCGCACGATGCGCGCGGCCGTGGCCGGGTGGATGCCGCCGCCCGGCACGGGCAGCGAGGGTTTGATCTCAAACAGCGGCAGCCGCAGGGCGCGGGCGATGCGGGCGAAGTTTTCGCCCAGCAGCGGGTAGGCGCTGTACGGCGAGGGGAAGGAGACTGCGTCGGCCCCCGCCAGGCGCAGCAGCTTGCCCAGCAGCAGGGGGCTGGCCAGGCCGCTGCCGGGCGCTTCGCTCATGGCGTTGTAGCCGGCAAAGTGAGCCAGTACGGGCAGCTGGCTGTGCGCCGTCACGGCCTGCAGCGTGCCCAGCCCGGCGGCCACGGCGTTCACCATCACCAGGTCAGCGCCCAGCTCGGCGGCGCGGCGCAGGTTTTCCAGCGTGCGGTCGGCCCGGTCGGTGATGTTGGCGCAGTACAGCGCGCGGTGGCCGGTTTCCTGATAGACCCGTTCGGCGGTCTCGTGGAACAGTCGCACGCGGCGCTCCAGCCGGTTGAAAGACACATCCGCCAGCAGCTCGTCGTCCTTAATCACATCTGAGCCGGCCCGGGCCGATTCTTCAAACCAGGGCACGGCCGCCTCCGGCGGGAAGCCAGTGCAGGGCTTGAGCACCTTGAGGATCAGCGCGCGGTCTGTGACGCCGGTTTTCTGGCGGATGCCCTCCAGGCCGAAGCGCGGGCCGCCCAGGCGCCCGGCCAGCTCGCGGCTGACGCGCAAATCCAGCAGCTTGATGCGCGCCGCGGTGGAAATGTCGTTGCCCAGCACGGTGGTTAGCAGCAGGGGCAGCTGGTCGCCGAAGTTGGCCTCGGGAAAGGCAATCTGCACAATGTAGCTGCGCTGTCCGTCAGGAAGCTGGCCGCGCAGCTCTACCGGCGGCACCTCGTAGACGCCGGTCACCCGGGCCAGGTGATGGGCCAGCATCTCGGGGGTCACCCCGGGCACCTCGGTCCAGGTGCCGATGGACTGGCCCACCGCCAGGCTGGCGGCCTTGGCGTCGGCGTTCTCGTCGGATTCGGCCTGCAGGTAGTAGGTTGCCAGGGTATAGGGCTGGCCTTCGAGCGATTCAGGCAGGCCGTAAGCGTGAGTGGCAAATGTCATTTCAACCCTCGTAAAAAAGCCAGGTTCTTTCAGCCCGGGGCTGAAGGAACCTGGCCGTCCGTCCGCCTTACGGGGCGGGCCGGGAGATAGAGCAGTTAGTCGGCGGCAGCCACAGCCAGGGCCTTGCGGCGGTTGATGTTGTAGCGCACGCGGATGGCGGCGGCGATCGCGCAGACGACCACCATGACGGCGGTGACGCCGATCACGCCGAGGCTCTGGAAGTTCTCACCCAGGGCGCCGGCCAGCAGGAAGCCCTGTTCGAAGTTGAGGAAGGTGGCGGTCGCGCCGGTCACGCCTTCCACACCCATCATCTGGGCAACATTGTTCGCCCACGGGGCAATGAAGATGCCCGAGACGGTGGCGATGATACCCATCAGCAGGGCGGTGATGAACAGGCGCAGCATGTCACCCTTGTTCGGGGCAGCGGCGAACACCCAGAAGAACAGCAGCGCGGGCAGGTCGGCCAGCGGAACCATCACGGTGCCGGGGATGATGAAGGCCAGCAGGATCATGAAGGGCACCATCAGGGCGGTGATGGCCAGCACGGAGGTGTGGCCGACGGCGATGGCCGGGTCGACGCCGATGAAGAGCTGCTTGCCCTTGGTGCGGGCCTGCATGAACTCGGCAGCGGCTTCAGACACCGGAACCAGCGCCTGCATCACGATACCGGACATCATGGGCAGCAGGACGAGCGCGGTGGCCAGCTGGATCGAGAGCATCACGATGTCGCCCCACCAGAAGCCAGCGCCGATGCCCATCAGAGCGCCGATCAGGCCGCCCAGCACAGCCGGCTCACCGATCGCGCCGAAGCGTTCCTGAACGTACTCAGGGGTGAACTTGGCGGAGGAGGTGAAGGGCAGCTTGTCCAGCGCCCGGGCTACATAGTGGGCGAAAATACCCCACCACAGGTTGGTGCCCTGGTAGAAGGCGATGTTCGGGAAGCCGTAGAACTTTTCCGGGTAGCCCTGGTTTGCGAAGAAGTCCGTCAGCATCAGGTTGATCCAGCCCAGGCCGCCGGCGACGATCAGAGCGGCAGGCCAGCTGTTGGTCAGGGCCAGCACCATCATGGCCGCGATGATCGCTTCCCAGTAGTCCCACACGTTCAGGTTGAGGGTATCGGTCAGATTGAGAACAATCATGACCAGGTTGATACCGATGGAGATGGCGACGATCGGGTAGGCGATCGGGTGGCCCCAGGCGAAGGCAGCGAAGGCGCCCCAGCCGATATCGGTATAGGTGAACACGCCGCCGAAGCGCTCAGTCAGCGCGGTGGCAGCCGGGCCAACGCCCGCCAGGAAGAAGTCCACGATGATGTAGACGCCCTGGAAACCGACGGCAATCATCAAGCCGTTGCGGATGGAGCGAACGATTCCCAGACGAACGACAAGCCCAATGACCGTGAAAACAACGAAGATCATGAACAGCGGGCCGAGGTTCAAAATGGGCGTCATGACTGTTTCAAAAATTGCACCAATGTCCATCTTTTATTCCTCCGGTTGGATTACGTTCTGACAAACTAGGTCACAGACACACGGCACAGCTGAAATCTGGGTGGGGCGGCCCTCCTTTCAGACCCGCCGGGCGGCGGGAGAATGGAATGGGCCGGGCCGGTGAGACAGGCCGGCCCGGCCCGTTCGAAGATGTTAATCCTTCAGGTTGGCGATGGTGGAGAAGATCTGATCGAACAGCTCTTTCTGGCCCACATTGGTCAGCAAGGGCACTCCAGAGAAGACCGGTACATCCTCGCGCGGCTTGAGCACTGCGGTAGCCACAATGATGTCAGGCCGCATGGACTCCACCAGCACGTCAGCATCGGCAACTTTGCCTTTCTTGACGGTCACCTTCACGCCGCGTTTCTTGGCTTCGTTCTCGATCTTGACAGCAGCCATGGTTGAGGTGGCGATGGAAGAGCCACACATAACGAGAATTACAGCAGGACGATTCATAACAGGTCTCCTTCTATGAGTGTAAAAAACCTAGGCTTCCGATCGATTCCGGGCAAGGTCAGGCCGTGACGCCGGCGTGCGCCTGGGCGTAAGCTTTGATCTCGTTGAGCACGTTCACCACGTCCTCGTGGGTGCCGATGGTGACGCGGTAGTAGCGGTCACCCGGCAGACCACGGGCGTTGACGAAGCAGCGGATCAGGTAGCCTCTTTCCAGCAGGTGATTGGTAATCTCGCTGGCTTTGAGGCCGCTTTCCAGGCAGTCCACCATGACGAAGTTGGCCTGAGATGGGATCGGGCGCATGCCCGGGATCTTCTTGATTTCGTTGAAGAAGTATTCGCGGTCCGCTTTGATGCGGGCGGCGTTGGCGCGGATGTAGTCGGCATCCTCGATGGCGGCGATGGCAGCCACGTGCGTCACCAGACCGACGTTGAGCGGGGTGCGGATGGCGTTGACGTAGTTGATAATCTCGGGGCGGGCGACGATCCAGCCCAGGCGGATGCCCGCCAGGCCCATGGCCTTGGAGAAGGTGTGGCTGATGATCAGATTCTCGTACTCATCCAGCATGTCTTCGCAGCTGTCCTCGCCGAACTCGACGTAGGCCTCGTCCACCACGATGATCAGGCCGGTCTCGAGCAGCCCGCGGACCAGGCTCTTGGGAACCTGGTGGCCGTCCGGGTTGTTCGGGCGGGAGAGCATGATCATCTTGGTCTTCGGGGTGATCTTGCCGGTGAAGGACTCGAGCGTGTAGTTGAAGTCCTCATCGGCGGGCTGCACTTCCACCACCACGGCGCCGTACAGCTTGGTGCGGCGGGCGTAGGGGGAGTAGTCCGGGTTGGAGAGGATGATCTCGTCGCCTTCGTCCAGGAAGGTTTCGTAGAGCATGTCGATGATTTCCGAAGAGCCGCAGCCGCAGGTGATCCAGTCGGGGCGGCCGGGCAGGCCGGAATACTCGGCCAGCTTCTCGCGCAGCTCAACGTCGGTCAGCGCGTCTTCGGGGTAGTAGTTCAGCTTGTCGGCGATGTTCTTGACAGCCTCAATCACTTTCGGGGAGGGCGGGAAGACCAGCTCGTTACCCATCAGGCGGCGCACGGGCCTGTGCCAGCCAGTGCGGAAGTGGTTCAGGTTGTAAATCTCACCGGCCTTGGCCGATTTTGAGACGAACTTCTCGAGATCCATGATTAATGGTCCTTTCGATGTATGATTCTTTAAGCTTCAACCGCCTGACGCAAATATTCAATCAGGCGGTTGATATCCTGGGTTTCTTCCAATTCCTTCAGACGCTCCTCATCCTCAATCACGGTGGCCAGCGCCTGGAGGAAATCGATATGCGCTTCGGCGCTGGGGATGGTCAGCAGGAAGATGAAGCGCGCCTGCACCTCACCGCCCAGGCCGCCCATCGGCTGGAAGGGGACCGGCGGGTTGGCAATGCACACCACCATGCCCGGCTGGAGGGTCCATTCCGGGTCGGCGTGGGGAATGGCCACCTCAACGCCGGCGGTGTGCAGGCCGGTGGGATATCTGGCCTCGCGCTCGGTCAGGGCCTGGATGAAACCCTCCCGCGCCCAGCCCGAGTCAATCGCCAGCTTCCCGGCGCGGGCGAACAGCTCGGTCGGGGTGATCGGTTCACTGATGTGCAGTACTTTGATGTTGTCGAGTACGTCTAATCCCATGAATCACCTGGTTAAGATTGTCATCATCCGCTCCGCGGCCAGCGCTGGTCTGGCCGGGTAGGTTGGGCGTTTCGCCCGCCGTGCAGTCAGTCTGAGAAGGATGGAGCGGGATGGTTCGAGAAGAATGGAAAAGTAGGGCTAAAGGTCCAACGATGTTCTGATTATATAAAATCGAGAGGTTCCGAGTACCCTCCAATTACGTCAAAGGTTATTGTGACAATTTTAATACAGCCCGGGGTGAGAATATACTGGTTTGATTATAGCAAACAAGCTTAAAAAGAAAACCACCCAGTTGGTTGAATAGACAGCTCCGGCGGGCGGTGGATGCGCGCCCGCGCGGCTTAAGACTGCCGCCCGCGCCGCGCGCGCGTGCCCACCGCATTAATTGTAGGCCGGTGGCGGGCCGCTCCGTCCCCCGCCGCGGTTGGAGGCTGCCGCGGGCCAGGGGTGAGCAAACAGGTGAGATTCGGCACCCGTTCCCTCTGGAAAAGCTTCCTTTACGGAATTATCCAATTTTGTTACAATCGCACTTAATCCAAATTTGTTCTTTTTTCTGTCGAAAAGAGGCCCATGAGCAATATACAGGTTTCCATTAACGCCCGCCAGCGCTGCATCATCTTCGCGCTGCTGCAGGCCGAGGGACACCTCACCTTGCAGAGTCTGGCCAAGCAAACCAGCCTCTCCCCCCGCATCATCCGCTACAACCTGGACACCGTGCGCGCCTGGTTCCGCTCGCAGAACGTGGCCCTGATCGCCCGCCCCGGCTACGGCCTGGAGCTGGACGCTCCGCGGGCCGTGCGCCGCCGCCTGCTGAACCAGATCTCCGAAGCCGACGAAAGCCAGCTGATCCTCACCCGCGGGCAGCGCCAGCGCATCACCCTGTTCGAGCTGCTCACCGCCGAAAAGCCCATCACTTACCAGCGCCTTTCCATTAACGAGGGCATTTCGCGCTCCACCATCATCCACGACGTGAACGCCATGCAGGCCTGGCTGAACGTCCACCAGCTGACGCTCAAGCGCACGCCCAACAAAGGCTCGCGCATCCTGGGCAGCGAGCTTTCCAGGCGCTTTGCCCTGCTCAACCTGATCCGCGAGGAGCTGGGCGAGGGCAAGTGGTTCTCGCTGTGGTTCGACCCGTCTCTGGGGCCGGTGCTGGACAAGTCCCTGCCGCCCAACCTGGAAAAATACCTCAAGCGGCTGCCCTTCGCTTTTGCGCAGACGGCCGTGCACCACGTGGAAAACATGATGGGCGAGCGGCTGGCGCTCTACTCGCGCGTGGAGGTGCTGGTCTACCTGGCCATCACCATCGACGCCCTGCAGCAGGGGTCCTTCCACGCGAAACTGGAAGAGACCCCCGACCCCGGCCCGTGCCCGGAGATGCAGGTCTCGCGCTTTGTCTTCGCCGAGATCAACCGCAAGTACAACCTGGAGCCGTCGGAGGCCGAGCAGCGCCTGCTGGCCATCTGCCTGCTCGGGTCCAAGTGGGAGCTGGACGACCGCGCCCGCACCGACAATGCCCAGCCCAACGCCAGCCAGCTGGGCGAGGTCAGCGTGCAGTACGCCAGCGAGATTGTGCGCCTGTGCTCCAGCCAGCTGCACCCGCTGCTGTGGGTGGACCACGACCTGCTGACCAGCCTGGCGCGGCACCTCAAGCCCGTCATCCACCGCATCCGCTACAACCTGCCCATCGTCAACCACAACGCCGACGAGGTCCGGCACGCCTTCCCGGAGGTGTACCGCTCGGCCAGGGCCGCGGTGTGGATGATCGAGCGCGACCTGGGCAAGCCGGTCTCGCACGAAGAGCTGGGCTACCTGACGCTCTATCTGGCGGCGGCGCTCAACCGCCTGCGCACCCGCGACCGGCAGAATCACCGCGTGGTGCTGCTGGGCGACGGCGTGCGGGCCAAGGCGCTGTACCTCAAGTCGCGCCTGGAGTTCGAGTTCCCCAACCTGGAGGTGACCGCCATCCGCAGCGGCAACACCATCGAGCCGGAGCTGCTGGCCGAGACGGACCTGATTCTGAGCATGATCCCCAACCTGACGCCCGACACTGGCGACGTGCCCATCATCGTGACCAGCCCCTTCCTGCGCCCGGCCGAAAAGCGCCTGCTGCAGAACTGGATTTCGGAGCGCGAGCAGCAGCTGCACCGCATTGTGCCGCGCCCGGCCGAATCGCCCACCCTGGTGGACCTGCTCACCCCGCAGACCATCGCCTTCGCGCCGCGGGCCGGCAGCTGGCAGCAGGTGGTGGAGCTGGCCAGCCAGCCCCTGCTGGAAATCGGCGCCATTCGCCCGCAGTACTGCACCGCCATGATCAAGGTGATCGAGGAGTACGGGCCGTACATGGTCCTGGCGCCGGGGGTGATCATGCTGCACGCCCGCCCGGTGGACGGGGTTAACCAGCTGTGCCTGAGCATGCTGCGCCTGGACCAGGGCGTGCCCTTCGACGAGGAGACCGGCCCGATCGACATTGCCTTTGTGCTGGGCGCCACCGACGACCACTCGCACATCGACGCGCTGCTGCAGCTGAGCCAGCTGATTGAGCAGCCGGCCTTCTGCGAGGCGCTGCGGCGCGCCCAGCGCCCGGCCGACGTGCTGCGGGCTATCTGGACCTATTCGATGGAGATGCAGCGCGGGTAGCCCCTGCGCAAGACACGCTTCCGGCCGCCCCGCCGTCTCTGCAGCAGGGAGCAGGGGCGGTATGGCTTTAAGGTGCGCGCCGGGCCGCCCGGAGGCCGCCTGGAGCGAGGCAATCATAACAGAATCGTCACATTTCATTGTTGCAAAAATCTGTTGATCGAAATCTGGCAGAACTTCATATACTTGAGGTACCGTGCAGTCAAATCATTAAAAATAAGGAGTGATAAGTCTATGCCCGGCATGGATTTCGATTTATTCCTGACCGCGACCGCTGAAAGTATCTCGAGTGAAGATTATGTGGTTGCCACTTACCTGATCGGCGCCCACCGCGATGCGGATATCCTCCAGCGCGCCTCTATGATCGGTTTGGAACAGACTACCGGCACCTGGACGCGCGTGCCGGGCGAGACCGACGAGGTACGCCACCGCTCTGCCGGCCGTCTGATCGGCATTTACAGTGTGCCCGACTACGAATCGCGCGGCTCCATCCCCGCCGACACCACCCTGCGCTGGTACGTGGCGCGCATCGCCTACCCCTGGATCAACTTCTACGACAACATCCCCCTGCTGCTGTCCACCGTGATCGGCAACATCTCGGCCATGGACAACCTGAAGCTGCTGGACCTGGAATTCCCCCGCAGCTACGTGGCCCAGTTCAAAGGCCCCAAGTTCGGCGTGGCCGGCCTGCGCCAGATGCTCAACGTGCCCGAGCGCCCGCTGCTGAACAACATGATCAAGCCCTGCACCGGGCTGACCCCGGCCGAAGGCGCCCGCCTGTTCTACGGCGCGGCCCGCGGCGGCACCGACTGGATCAAGGACGATGAGCTGATCGGCGGCTCCCCAGCCTTCTCCCCGCTGGAAGAGCGTGTCAAGGCGTATATGGAAGCCGCCCGCCGCGCCGACGCGGAAAAAGGCGAGATGACCCTCTACTCGGTCAACATCACCGACAACCCCGATCGCATCCGCGACAACGCCCGCCGCGCCATTGACGCCGGCGCCAACGCGTTGATGCTCAACATCTTCTGGGCCGGGTTTGCCGCGGTGCGCATGCTGGCCGAAGACCCCGAGATCAACGTCCCGCTGATGATCCACAACTGCGGTTCGGGCGCCATGGTGGCCAACCCCTACGGCGGCTTCAGCTCGGTGGTGGGCGCCAAGCTGGCCCGCCTGAGCGGCGCGGACATGTACCTGGACTACGTGCCCACCATGAAGTTCGGCGGCATCGACGAGAAGTTCCGCCGCATCGCCCAGGTGTGCCTGACCCCGATGTACGACCTCAAGCCGACCATGGTGCACGTGGGCGGCGGGGTCACCCCGGGCATTGTGCCGCACCTGATGAAGCGCCTGGGCAACGACATTGCCATCGGCGCCGGCGGCGGCATCCACTCGCACCCGGCCGGCCCGTGCGCTGGCGCCACCGCCCTGCGCAGGGCCATCGACGCGGCCATGGCTGGCGTGCCGCTGTCCGAGGCTGCCAAGTCCTCCCCCGAGCTGGCTCAGGCCCTGGAGGTCTGGGGTGAGTTTGGCTCGGAAAAGATGAAATCCCTGTTCGCCCTGTCCTAATCCGGCCCAGACAACCGGCGGGGCGCCAGGCGCGGCGCCCCGCCCGAAGGAGTTTTCATGGAATCGACCACTACCACCACCACCGAGGCCATCGTCAACGTCTCTCACGAGCATGGCCTGCACGCCCGCCCGGCAGACCTGTTCGTGCGCTGCGCCAGCAGCTTCCAGTCCACCATTCATGTCTATAACCAGACGCGCAACCCGGCCCGCAAGGCCAACGCCAAGAGCATCCTGGGGGTGCTTTCCATCGGCGTGCACACCGGCGAGCAGGTGCGCATTGTGGCCAGCGGTCCGGACAGCAGCGAGGCCGTCGCCGCGCTGAGCCGGCTGATCGAAACTAACTTCGAGGAGTAGTTCGATGCGCACGCTTCCAGGCATTGGGGTCTCCCGCGGGATTGAGATTGGCCCCGTTTACCAGTTCCAGCATGTGTCTCTCGAGTTCGACACCCACAAGGTGGCCGTCCCCGAGTTGGAATGGGAGCGCTATCAGGCGGCGGTGCAGACAACCCTGACCTCCCTGGAGCACATCTACGACAAAGCCGTGGACGAGATCGGCACCGACGAGGCCGCCATCTTCCGCGCGCACATGAACATCCTGCAGGACCCGGACGTGAACGACGGGGTGCAGGAGCGCATTCTCAATGAAGGCATCAACGCCGAGGCCGCCCTGCAGGCCGTGACTGACGAGTACATCGAGCTGCTCTCGGAGATCGAGGACGAGTACATCCGCGCCCGCGTGCTGGACATCCGCGACGTGCGCACCTCGCTGCTGCGCACCCTGCTGGGCGTCGCCGAGACCAAGGTAGAGATCCGCGAGCCGTCGGTGATCCTCAGCCGCGACCTGACCCCCTCCGACTGCCTGCTGATCCCCAAAGGCCTGATCAAGGGCTTCTGCACCATCGACGGCGGCACCACCTCGCACACGGCCATCCTGGCCCGCAGCCTGGGCGTGCCCGCGCTGGTGGGCGCGCCGGAAGAGATCCTCTCCATTCCCTCCGGCACCAACGCCATCATCGACGGGTACGCCGGGCAGATCATCGTCGAGCCGGATGAAGCCACCCTGGCCCGCTACCAGGAGATCCGCTCGGCCAAGCAGGCCGCCCTGAGCGCCGCGCTCGATGAGGCCGAGAAGCCCGCCGTGACCCTGGACGGCCGCACCGTGCAGGTGTTCGCCAACATCGGCTCGGACGACGAGCAGGACCTGGAAACCGCCATTGCCATGGGCGCCGAGGGCGTCGGCCTGCTGCGCACCGAGTTCATATACCTGGACATGGACCGCATGCCCGACGAGGAGCTGCAGTTCAAGAAGTACTCCGCGGTGACCAAAGCCTTCGGGGCGCAGCGCCCGGTGATCCTGCGCACGCTGGACATCGGCGGTGACAAGCAGCTGCCCTATCTTGAACTGCCCTACGAGATGAACCCCTTCCTGGGCGTGCGCGGCCTGCGCCTGTGCCTGCGCAACATCCCCCTGTTCAAGACCCAGCTGCGCGCCGCGCTGCGGGCCAGCGCCTACGGCTGCCTGCAGATCATGCTGCCCATGGTCACCAAGGTGGCCGAGGTGCGCAAAGCCCGCGCGCTGCTGGAGGAATGCCGCGCCGAGCTGCTGGAAGAGGGCTACGAGATCCCCGAGCGGGTGGACCTGGGCATCATGATCGAGATCCCCGCCGCGGCGCTGATGGCCGAACACCTGGCGAAGGAAGTGGACTTCTTCTCCATCGGCACCAACGACCTGAGCCAGTACACCCTGGCGGTGGACCGCACCAACCAGAACCTGGCGGACCTGGCCAACGCCTTCGACCCGGCCGTGCTGACCCTGGTGCGCAGCGTCTCCCGCGCGGCGCACAAGTACGGCAAGATCGTGGGCATCTGCGGCGAGCTGGCCGGCGATCCGCTGGCCGTGCCGCTGCTGGTGGGTCTGGGGCTGGACGAGCTGAGCATGAACGTGCCCGCCCTGCCGGTGGCCAAGCAGATCATCCGCCGCCTGCGGGCCAGCGAGATGGAAGCCCTGGCCGAAGAGGCCCTGACGCTGGAGACCCCGGCCGAGGTGAAGAAGCTGGTGGCCGAGCGGCTGCCCTTCATCTCTGAACTGGGATAAATTTAGTGGTATGACAACTCCCGCCGGCGGGCGCGCATTGAGAAAGCGCCCGCCGGCGGTGTCGAAAAGGCGCCCTGCCGGCTGGTATAATGGGCCCACGCAAGCATCCTCTGGACAAGGCAAACGAATGACCATGCGACGACTGGAACTTCCCCCGCAGGCCGCGAAAAAACTGCTCAGCGACGAACAGGCCGCCAGCCCGGCGTTCTTACTGATGAAAGCGGGTGTGGGCATCGCCGTCGTGGGGGTGATCGCCTTCATCCTCGCCTATTTCTACCAAACGGCGCTGACCCAGGCCGGGCTGCCCTACCGCCAGGTGCAGGCCTCGGCCGTTTTTGTGGTCTTCCTCGGCTGGATGCTGTTTGTGCTCTGCGCCGGGCGGCTGGGCATATCGGTGCGCAGGCTGACCTACCCCCGCCTGGTGGCCATCCTGCGCAATGAAGTCGAGCAGGGGTACGACGAAGAGGCCGGCCTGCGCACCAAAGTGGGCAACTCGCTCTCGGGGCTGGGCCCGGCCTGGACGCTGTACCCGACCATCTTCTCGGGCGACCCGGGCAAGCGCATCCCGATGGTGGCCGTCGGCCCGGGCGGGGTGTACCCCATCCACGTGGTGACCACCGACCCGGCCAGGAAGGGCTTTGTCGATCCGCTGCCGGTGCTGGTGGCCGCCGCGCAGGAGCTGGAAAAGCGCCTGGGGCACCCCGTGCAGCCGGTGGTGACCTTCCTGCGCAGCAAGAAGCGCTACGTGGTCAGCGACGAGCGCGTCAAGGCCTACACCCTGCCGGAGCTGTACGCGCACCTGGAAGCCCGCCAGGTTCAGCTCACGCCGGCCGACATCCAGCGCATCGACGGGGTGCTGCGCGAGCTTTCGCGCCTGCCGCGCTAGCGAGCGGCAGAGAGCGCCGGCCGCCCCGCGGCCCTGCAGGCCGGGAATTTCCGGCCTGAGCCTGCCCGCACACCCGGCGGGATTTGGCTTGCCTCTCCCCGGCGCTCGTGATATGATGAAATCCCATGGAATCACCCGCTGCCCGGCGCAAGCGCGTCCGGTCTATCCTCACCACCATCATTCTGGCGACCCTGCCGTGCTACTGCCTGGGAATCGTCATTCTGGGCGTGCGCGCCCAGTCCGCCGGCCGCGCCACCCCGACCCCCACGCTGACCCAGACGCTGGAAACCCCCGGCCCGGTCACGCTGACCCCGTCCCCCTCGCCCACCAACATCGTATTCCCGACCGCCACCCTCACCCTGACGCCGACCATCACTTGGACGCCGTCGGTCACCCCGACGGATTTCCACACGCCCACGCGCACGCCGACGCTCACTCCCACGGTGACCGATACGCCCACCGAGACGCCCACGCCCAGCGTAACCCCATCGCCGACCGATACGCTGCGGCCTTCGCCCACCTTCACGCCGACGGAGGAGCCGCCGGCCGGGGAAACGGAGCCGGCGCCCACGGATACCCTGGCCCCGGGCGAGGAGCGGTCGTAGCCTTTCCAGCCATATCACAGGAACCAGGAGCATATGATTGATCTGACCGCACTCTTGAAGGAATGGATCTCGCTGCCCGGTCTGTCAGGGAACGAAGACCCGATTCGCGAGTCCATCGCCGCTGCCTGGAAGCCGCTGACCGACGAGCTGAGCGTCAGCCGGCTGGGCAGCCTGCACGGGCTGCTGCGCGGCGAAGGGCCTGAGCCGCGCCCCAGAATCCTGCTGGCGGCCCACATGGATGCCATCGGCCTGATGGTCACCGAACAGGCCGGCGACCTGCTGCGCATCACCATGGTCGGCGGGGTGGACCACCGCATTCTGCCCGGCACGCTGGTGACCGTGCACGGCCGGCGCGACCTGCCCGGCGTGGTGGTCTCGCCGCCCGAGCGGCTGCTGCCGCCTTCCGCCGCGGGCAAGCCGGTGAAAATGGAGCACCTGCTGGTCGACACCGGGCTAACCGCGGACGAGCTGAGCCAGCTGGTGCGCACCGGCGACCTGATTTCCTTCGCCCAGCAGCCCCTGGACCTGACCGGCGAAACCCTGGCCGGCCACAGCCTGGACAACCGCGCCTCGGTGGCCGCACTGACCGTCTGTCTGGAGGAGCTGCGCCGCATGCGCCCCGCCTGGGACACCTGGGCCGCCGCCACCGTGCAGGAGGAGGAGACCTTCGCCGGCGGCTACACCTCGCCCTTCGAGCTGGAGCCCGACCTGGCCGTGGCTGTGGACGTCACCCACGCGGCCGGGCCGGGCGCCGACGGCTGGCGCACCGTGCCGCTGGGCAAAGGCCCGGCGCTGGGGATCGGGCCGAACGTGCACCCGGCGGTGCACAACCGCTTCAAGGAAGTGGCCGACCGCATGGACATGGAAGTGACCGTCGAGCCCATGCCGGCCCACTCCGGCACCGACGCCTACCCCATGCAGGTGACCGGCGCCGGCATCCCCACCATGGTGGTCAGCATTCCGCTGCGCTACATGCACACCCCGGTCGAGGTGGTCTCGCTGAAGGACATTCGCAAGGTCGGGCGGCTGCTGGCGCAGTTCATCGCCACCCTGGAAGTGGATTTTATTAAGAATATTCGCTGGGAGGGTGAAGAATGAGCGCGACCCGGGAAAACACCGCCGCGCCTCTGGTGGGCGCGGAGCAGATCGAGCTGCTGGAGCGGCTTTCGAACGCGGTGGCCGTTTCCGGCGACGAAGGCGCGGTGCGCCGCATCGTGCTGGAAGCCGTGCGCCCGCTGGCCGACGAGGTCGTGGTCGACGCGATGGGCAGCGTGCTGGCCACCTTCCGCGCCAGCCGGCCGAACGCCCCCCGGGTGATGCTGGCCGCCCACATGGACGAGGTCGGCTTTATGATTGTCAAGGACGACGGGGACGGCCTGTACCAGTTTGAGACCGTGGGCGGGCTGGACCCGGCCCAGCTGCCCGGCAAGCCCGTGCTGGTGGGCAAGGACAACCTGCCCGGGGTGATCGGCGCCACCGCCATTCACCTGACTACCCGCGAGGAGCGCGAGCAGAAGATTCCGGTGCGCCAGCTGCGCATCGACCTGGGGCCGGAAGGGGCCGGCAAGGTCAAGCCCGGCGACCGGGCCGGCTTTGCCACCCGCTTCAAGGTGGCCGGGCCGTCGCTGGTCGGCAAGGCCCTGGACGACCGCCTGGGCGTGGCCACGCTGATTGAGCTGGCCAAGAACCCGCCGCGAAATGTGGAGCTGCAGCTGGCCTTCACCGTGCAGGAGGAGGTCGGCCTGCGCGGGGCCAGAGCGGCCGCCTACCGGCTGCAGCCGGACCTGGCCCTGGCCATCGACTCCACCCCGGCCTTCGACCTGCCCACCTGGGACGACGAAGAGAACACGCAGTACAACACCCGCCTGGGCGAAGGCCCGGCCATCTACCTGGCCGACCGGGGCACGCTTTCGGACCCGCGCCTGACGGCCCACCTGGCCGCCGCCGCCCGGCGGAATAACATCCCCTTCCAGTACCGGCAGCCCGGCGGCGGGGGAACCGACGCCGCCGCCATTCACCGCACCCGCGCCGGCGTGCCCAGCGCCTCCATCTCGGTGCCCGGGCGCTACGCCCACTCGGCCGTGATGGTGGCCCGGCTGGACGACTGGAGCAATACCCTGGCGCTGGTGCGCGCCGCCCTGGAAGAGCTGCCCGACGACCTGCTCGGCAGCGAACGGTAAACCGACCTGAACATTCTGCGGAGACCTGTATGAAAGAGCTCATTCAAAAGCTGGTGGAAACCACGGGACCCTCGGGGTATGAAAACGCGGTGCGCGCGCTGGTGCGCGCCGAGGTGGAAAGCCTGGCCGATGACGTGCGCGTGGACGCGCTCGGCAATCTGATTGTGCGCAAAGGCGAGAAGAAAGACGGCGGGCTGCGGGTGATGCTTTCGGCCCACATGGACGAGATCGGCATCATCGCCACCCACATCGACGAGCGCGGCTTTGTGCGCTTCACCTCGGTGGGGGGCCTCTATCCCAACATGCTGCTGGGCAGCCGGGTGCGCTTCCTGAACGGACAGCCGGGCGTGATCGGCGGCGAAAAGCTGGACGCAGGCGAAAGACTGCACCCGATGGAGAAGCTGTTTATTGACGTCGGCGCGACCAGCCGCGAGGACTGCCCGGTGCAGGTGGGCGATATGGCCATTTTCGACCGGCCCTTCGTCGACCTGGGCGACCGCCTGGTTTCCAAAGCCATGGACGACCGCGTCGCCGTGGCCATCTTGATCGAGACGCTGCGCCAGCTCAAGGACACCCCGAACGAGGTGTACTTCGTCTTCTCCACGCAGGAGGAGGTCGGTCCGCGCGGCGCGGGCACGGCTGCCTACGGCATCGACCCTGAACTGGGCGTGGCCGTGGACGTGACCCGCTCGGGCGATACGCCCAGAGGTGTGCGCATGGCCACCTGCCTGGGCGGCGGCCCGGCCATCAAAGTGCGCGACAGCGGCATGCTGGCCGATCCGCGCGTGGTGCGCTGGATGGAAGCCGGCGCGAAGAAGCACGAGATCCCCTACCAGATGGAAGTGCTGGAAGCCGGCTCCACCGACGCCATGGTCATTCAGGTGGCCCGCGCCGGGGTGCCCTCGGGCTGCGTGTCGATCCCCTGCCGCTATATTCACAGCCCGTCTGAGATGGTGGACTACCGGGATGTGCAGAACGCCGTGCGCCTGCTGGTGGCCCTGCTCAGCGAGCCGATCGAGCTGAAATGAAGCATTGGTCTGATTGGGCCCGGCGGCTGGCGTTGGTCATGCTGCTGGCGGGGCTGCTGAGCGGCTGCTCCGGCCTGCCGCTGACCGGCTCGCCCACCCCGGCCACGCCCGCCGCCCCCACGCAGGCTGCAACTTCGGGCGTCACACCCGCGGCGGCCACGCCGGGCGCCGGGACTCAGCCCGCCCCGCAGGGGCAAACCCCCGCGGCCGAGCCCTCGCCCACCGAGGAGCTGCGCCTGGAGGTCTGGGTGCCGCCGCTGTTCGACCCCGACTCCGCCACCGACGCCGGCCGTCTGCTGCAGCAGCGGGTGGACCAGTTCGCCGGCGAGAACCCGGGCGTGAGCGTCACGCTGCGGGTCAAGTCGGTCGCCGGGCCGGGTGGCCTGCTGGGCACGCTTTCGACCGCTTCTGCCGCGGCCCCGGGCGCGCTTCCGGCCCTGGTGCTGCTTCCCCGCGCCGATCTGGAATCGGCTGTGGTCAAAGGGCTGGTGGTGCCGCTGGATGACCTGACCACCATTATGGAAGAGCCGGACTGGTACGACTACGCTCAGCAGCTGGCCCGGGTGCAGGACAGCGTTTTCGGCGTGCCCCTGGGCGGCGACGCGCAGGTGCTGGTCTACCGCCCGGCGCGCTACCCCAACCTGCCGGAAACCTGGGAGGATGTGCTGGGCTACGGCGATCCGCTGGCCTTCGCCGCCGCCGACCCCCGAGCCTCGCTGACCCTGGCGCTGTACCGCTCGGCGGGCGGGGCGCTGCTGGATAACCAGGGCCATCCCGATCTGCAGGAGGCGCCCCTGGCGCAGGTGCTGCATCTCTTCGCCGAAGGCGCGCGCAGCGGGGTCTTCCCCTCCTGGCTGACCCAGTACCAGACCGACGCCCAGTCCTGGCAGGCCTTCCTGGAAGGGCGCACCCAGTGGGTGGTCAACTGGGCCTCGCGCTACCTGACCGAGCGGCCGCCCGAGACCGCGCTGATTGGCCTGCCCCCGCTGGGCGACGAACCGGTGGCGCTGGCCGAAGGCTGGGTCTGGGCGCTGGCCGAGCGCTCCCCGCAGGAGCAGACCCTGGCCATGCGCCTGGCCGAGTACCTCTCGGCGAGCGAATTCCAGGCGGCGCTGACCGAATCCGCCGGCCTGCTGCCGGCCCGCCCCTCCGCGCTGGCCGGCTGGCGGGA
>Ga0134093_1000854_pt1 | contig 33879 bp, 30 predicted proteins | sample 4_1taG_FD_94452 | JGI IMG/M metagenome (GOLD analysis project Ga0134093, IMG submission 94452) | Switchgrass degrading microbial communities from high solid loading bioreactors in New Hampshire, USA - 4_13_20_68_A1 metaG | ecosystem: Engineered > Bioreactor > Semi-continuous > Anaerobic >...
CACCTGGGTGCTGCTGGTCCTGTTCATGACCCAGGTCTGGTTCAGGTAAGGGTCCGGCCCGAAAAGAGAATATCGGTACGGGGGCGGATTCCGCCTGGAAAGTGAGAATAAGTGACCATCCCTGGCTTATTGCCAGGGATGGCTGCGTTAAGGGACAGGTCTGACAACCACAACCGCCGCGGGATATATCCCGCGGCGGTGCGGCAGGGAGTGAACTGGGATCCTCTATCGAGCGAACTTCTGCGGGAACTGGCGGATGATGCCGTCGCTGAGCATGTCGGCCATCATGAGGATGTCCTCGTGGACCCTGTCATAGGCGGAAATGCTGCCAGCGTAATCACCGGACAGGTGGGCGGCGGCTTCTTCCAGGGTCAGATCAAGGTGTGAGCGCATCATCATGCGCATCTCGTCCTCAGGCCAGAAGCGCGGGTTGGCATCGTTCAAAAAGCCGGCGATATCGTCTGCGTTCTCGTACCAGCGCTCGAGGGCATCGTCGAACGCGTCTGTATCCCCTGTTTTGGCGGCGTCAATCACCTCGACGGCAATAAGGATGTGGTCGTTCAGCAGGGCGGTCAGCCGGTCACCGGCTTCCTCGCCGTAAAACGGCTTGATGGCGTCGCCGATATCGGTCTGGTTCTGCAGCAGGCGCGCGGCGACCAGGTCTACATCGTCCAGCTCTGCGACCGCGCTGACGATGTACAGGCGGGTCCAGGTGATGTGATCCTCCCACAGCTTTCTCATGGCATCATGGAAGGCGAGTTTGTTCTCCACCGCGCTGCCCTCTGCGACCGCCGGCTGTAAGAAGGCAAAGCCGGCCACCAACGCCAGCAGCAGGACCAGGAGACCGATGACGGGCTTACGGAAGGCGTTCATTTCAAGCTCCTTTCAACACTCTGGTGCGGGTACACCATGCCGTGCTGTCGCGTCGCCGTCCGGGTGTACGTATATCCTGACTTGCTTATTGGTGTCCCGGCGGCGGGAAATCTTACCTTTCTGGCTGGCTGCGCGCAAAATCAAAAAGCTGGCGTACGATGCGCCAGCTTTCTGCAGGAGTCGATTTTGTTATTCTTCGGGCTCGTCCGGGCGGGCCAGGCGAGCGCGCAGCTCTCCGGCGGAGGGCAAGCGGCCGTCGATCTCCAGCCGGGCCAGGTCATGCAGCACCAGGTACTCTTCGCGGCAAACGCCGCACTGCGCCAGGTGATGGCTGACTTCGGGCATTTGCCGCTCGGCGCTGTCTGCCGTCAACTCGAGGTCCACGTAGCGCGAGATGCGGTCCTGGCACTCCGAACAGTCGATCTCGTGTTCCTGTGTGTCCTGAAGACGCTTGATCCAGCGCAAATAGGTCTTTTTCATCGGGTCACCATTCTTATTTGAGTCGCATATCTGGCGCGCATCTTACCTGTTTCCCTGAAATAGATCGTACAGTTCCCAGACCTGATAGCCGAGGGCAGCCAGCCGCCGGCGGACCTTCAGCCGGGCCTCGTGCAGTGTTTTGTAGACCGCGTTGCGGTTGGTCCCCAGCCGCTCGACGACCACGTCCATGGGGATGCCGTCGAAGGCGATCCATTTGAGCACCTGCCGCTGGCGCGGGGTCAGGTCCTCGCGGATGATCGAGCGGATCGCGGCGCTGATTTCCGATTGCAGCGCGGCTGTTTCCGAGCGGGCGACGGGGCCTGCGGGCTGCCAGTCCAGCCAGTCGAGCGAGTCGTCCTGTTCGCTGAGCGCCTCCAGCGAGACTGGCTTCCAGCGCTCGCGCCGGGCGCGGGTAAGGGCAGTGTTCACCGCGAACTTGTACGCCCAGGTGGTGAACTTGCTCTCGCCGCGGAAGTCGTGCAGCCGGGCCAGCACCGCCTGCAGCGCTTCCTGGGCGCAGTCTTCGGCCAGCGCCAGCCGGTCGCGCTCGTCCAGATGGCGCACGTCGTCCAGGTGGGTGAGCAGGGTGTACAGCGCGGCGCGCAGCAGCAGATCGCGCAGCTCCTCCAGCGCGGGCGGCTGGTGGCCGGCTAAGGCGGTAATCCATTCCTGATTGGTGCGGGCGGTCAGCATATCTTTCCCCTGGACCGGTCCATGCCACTATCATACCGGAAGGCACGGTTTGTGGCAAACCGACGGGGATGGGGATAGAGAACCCGCCCGGAAGTGTTCCGGGCGGGTTCGGGTTCAACCGCTAAATTCGGGGTTAACCGGTAATCACAGGTTCAGGCAGACCGATTTAGGCCGGGACGAGGATGTCCGCCAGGTCCTTTTCGGCCGAGGTGATGGGCCGGATGCCGAACTGCTCGACCAGGTACTGCACCACGTTGGGGGAGAGGAATGCCGGCAGAGACGGGCCCAGGTAGATGTTCTTGATGCCCAGCGAGAGCAGGGTCAGCAGGATGCAGACCGCTTTCTGCTCGTACCAGGAGAGCACCAGGGTCAGCGGCAGGTCGTTGACGCCGCAGTTGAAGGCTTCCGCCAGCGCCAGAGCGATCTGAATGGCGGAGTAGGCGTCGTTGCACTGGCCGACGTCCAGCAGGCGCGGCAGCCCGGCGACGGTGCCGAAATCCCGGTCGTTGAAGCGGAATTTGCCGCAGGCCAGGGTGAGGATGACCGAATCGGGCGGGGTTTTCTCAGCGAACTCGGTGTAGTAGGAGCGCGAGGATTTGGCCCCGTCGCAGCCGCCGACCAGGAAGAAGTGCTTGATCTGGCCGGTCTTCACTGCGTTGATGATTTCCTCCGCGTGGCTGAGGGTGGCACTGCGCCCGAAGCCGATCAGGATGCGCTTTTCCGGTTCGTCCTCCGTCCAGCCGCCCAGCTCCAGCGCCTTCTGAATGACCGGGGTGAAGTCCTTCTTTCCGCCGCGCGAGGGGATGTGGGTCATCCCCGGGTAGCCGACCACGCCGGTGCTGAAGATGCGGTCCTGGTAGGAGGGGCGCGGTTTCATCAGGCAGTTGGTGGTCATCAGGATGGCGCCGGGCAGGCTGTCAAATTCGTGCTGCTGGTTGTGCCAGGCGGTGCCGTAATTGCCAATCAGGTGCGGGTACTTCTTCAGGCCGGGGTAAGCCAGGGCGGGCAGCATCTCGCCATGCGTATAGACGTTGATGCCTTTGCCGGCGGTCTGCTCGAGCAGTTCCTTCAGATCGTGCAGATCATGCCCGGAGACCACGATGAATGGGCCCTTCCTCTTGCTGACCAGCGCATGGGTCGGTTCGGGGTGACCGTAGGTGCCGGTGTTGGCCTGGTCCAGCAGCGCCATGGCCTTCAGGTTCACCTGGCCGAAGGCCATCATCAGGTCGAGCACGTCGTTGAGCTGCAGGGTCCGGTCGGTGAGGGCGGCCAGCCCGCGGTAGAAGAAGTGGTTGACTTCCGGGTCCTGCAGGCCGAGGACGGCGGCATGGTAGGCGTAAGCCGCCATGCCCTTCAGGCCGTAGAGCAGAGTGTCCTTCAGCGACTGGATGTCGACGGCCGTTTCGGCCTGCGGGCGGATGTCCACCTTTGCGGCGGCCGCGCGGATGGCCTCCTCATTGGTATGCAGGTCAGCGGCCGGGTGGAGGCCGTACATTTCCCGCAGCGTCCGCCGGGCCGCGGTGACGTCCTGGATCAGATCGATAATATCCGCGCCGTCAAAATTGACGTTGGTCAGCGTGGCGAAAAGGGCTTCCATGACCAGGCGGTCGATGTCCGAGGGGATGGTTTCTCCCCGGTCCAGCACGGCCACGGCTTGCAGGGCCAGCCCTTCCAGTTCATAAACCAGCAGATCTTGCAGGGCGGCAACCTGCGGGTCCTTCCCGCAGACGCCGACACGCACGCAGCCAGTACCATGCAGTGCCTGTTCGCACTGATAGCAAAACATAGAGGTTTCCATTGAACAGGGAATCCTTTCGGCGATGATGATAAGGCAGCAGGGACCGAATGGAGGGTCAGGCTTCGGCGGGGGCGGATGGTTCCGGAGAGGATTCGACCGCCGCGCGCACTTCGGCCAGGAAGAGTGCCCCGTCCAGCCCGTAGTTCTCGACCGCGTCGCGCAGCGTATCGAAGACCGACATGCTGCAGCCCACGCACATCATCCGGCGGCGGAGGAAGACCGGAATGGCGGCGGGCCAGCGGTCGAAGAGCGCCTTCAGATTGGTGTCGAGGGTTAGCGGGGTTTCGGTCATAACTGCCTCAGTTTGTGTACGCACAAGAGGATACCTGCAGTGGATCGTTTTTGCTTTGCGCCAGCGCAATAATGGCAGGGAAAAGTGAAAAGAAGAACAGATCACCCCTCGGCCAGGCTGACCAGGCCGTGGGGATGGCGGATGATGATGCGCTCGCGCCCGGCATAGATCAGCCCCTGGCTTTCCCACTGGGTCAGCAGACGGCTGACGGTGTACTGGGTGGTCCCGGCCATTTCGCCCAGCTCCTGGCGGGTGAGGGGCAGGTCAATGAGCACGCCTTCGGGCAGCTTCCTGCCGGCCTGGCTGGCCAGGCGCAGCAGGGTATGGGCCAGGCGGCGCTCCACGCGCTCGGTGGCCAGCTGGCGGAAGCGCTCCTGAAATTCCTGGGCGTGCGCGGCCATCACCTGCAGCGCGTTCAGCGCGAAGGTCGGGCAGCGCTGCGCGCAGTCCATCAGATCCGCCCGGGTCCAGCTGAGCGCGGTGCTGTCTTCGAGCGCTTCGGCGGTCACCGGGCATTCCTTCGCCTGGGTCAGCACCACCACGCCGAACAGGCTGCCTGGCCCGAGCGCGCGCAGCAGTATCTGCTGCCCGTCCGGGCCAAGCTGGGTGATCTTTATCCGGCCGGTGACCAGCAGGTACATCCGCTCCAGCGGGTCGCCCTGCATAAAGAAATAGCCCCCTCTGGGCCGGTGAACCGGCCGGGCGCTGGCGCGCAGCTGAGCCAGCTCTTCCGGCGGCAGGTCCTGAAAGAGGGAAGTCTCTGCCAGAATGTCGCGGTCGTCGGCGGAGAAGGGGGGCATGGTCGAAATTCTACCCGATCGGGCCGGATTTGTCCAAACCTCACGCGGCCGGTCAGTCCGCGGAGTGGACCGGAGCCATGCTTCGGCTGGCGCGGATGTCGATGCCCGTGCCCAGTGCGTCCGGCAGAATTACCTGGTTCAGCTCCACCGGGGCCTGCACCTCCACCCTGCGCAGCGCTTCCAGCAGCTCGCGGATTCGCGGCTTGGGGAAGGGCGCCGATGTGTGCACCGGCAGCAGCGGGTGCAGCCCGCCGCGGATGCGCACCGAGGTGGCGACCATACGCCGCGGGTCGGTCAGCTCCTGCTGGGCGTACCGGGTGCCGCGATTACAGCCGGCTTTTTCCACCTTGAGGATGGTCTCAGCCTCGCGAGTCACTTCCAGCGTGCAGCCTTTGGGGCAAGTCACGCAGATCACTTTTTCCATTTGAGTAGGCATGCACACCTCCTTAGCGGGCCACCACCGCGACGGTCAGTTCACCGGCAGCTTTGAGCTCGTCCATCAGGTTGGGGCGGACCGGCAGGGTGATCATCTCGCCCGGACGCGCGTACGGCTCGCCCTTGCGGTGCAGCAGTTTGTCGCCGCTGCGCAGCTCCACCCAGACCGGCCGTTCCAGCGGCTGGCGCACGCGCAGCTGCACGCGGATGTCGCCATCTGCCAGATGGTCGGGCCGCAGGGTATGGGGCACCACGTAGCGCACGTTCTCACCGGCCTTGAGCGGCAGGGCGGGGCCATCCCCGGCTGCCAGCCCGCTGCGCACCAGCCGGGCGGCGGATTTGCCTGCGGTCAGGCCGGCCTCGGTCACCCAGTCGACCAGGTCGTAGACGTGCACCACGTTCCCCGCGCTGAAAATGCCCGGCACGCTGGTCTGGAAGCTGTCGTCCACGAAGGGGCCGCCGGTGATCGGGTCGATGGCCACGCCGGCCTGGCGCGACAGCTCGTTTTCCGGGATCAGCCCGACCGAGAGCAGCAGCGTGTCGCAGGGGATGATCTCCTCGGTGCCGGGGATGTAGTTCATCTGCTCGTCCACGGCCACCGCTTCGACTGCCTCCACCCTGTTCTTGCCCAGGATGCGCCGGACGGTGTGCCGCAGCTGCAGCTCGATGTCGTTGTCCAGCAGGCACTGCACGTAGTTGCGGGTCAACCCGGAGAGGTATGGCATGACCTCCAGCACCCGCTCCACTTTCGCGCCTTCATAGGTCAGGCGGCGGGCCATGATCATGCCGATGTCGCCGGACCCCAGGATGACGAAGCGCTTGCCGGGCATGTATCCCTCGACGTTGACCCACCGCTGGGCGGTGCCGGCGGTGTACACCCCCGCCGGGCGGTAGCCGGGCAGGCGGATCTGCGCCCGAGTACGCTCGCGGCAGCCCATGGCCAGCACCACCGCCCGGGCCTGCAGCTCAACAAACCCGTGCTTCCGGCTGACGGCGGTGATGCGCCGCTCGCGGGTGATCTCCAGCACCATGGTATCCAGCATGAACTCCACCCCGACCTGGAAGGCCTCGTCGATGAAGCGCTGGGCGTAGGCCGGACCGGGCAGGTCCTGCTTGAAAACCTCCACGCCGAAGCCGTTGTGGATGCATTGCAGCAGAATGCCGCCCGGCTCGACGTCGCGTTCGATGATCAGCACGCGGTCCGCGCCGGTTTTCTTCGCGGAAATCGCCGCTGCCAGACCGCCCGGGCCGCTGCCGATGACCACCACGTCGTACTGCTTTGCGTCGCTCATCTCAAGCCTCCACTTCTTTGGTCGGGCGGACAAGGAAAGCGGAGCCGCGGCCCTTCTTGGTCACCTCGGTGACCGGGATGCCCAGCTCACGCGAGAGGATGTCCACCACCCGGGGCAGGTCAAAGGCGCCCTGGCAGCGGCCGGTGCCGGTCCAGGTGCGGCGCTTGATCGCGTCGTAGGTGCGGGCGGGCACGGGCGCGTGGATTTCGGCCACGATTTCGCCCTCGGTGACCGTCTCGCAGCGGCAGACCACCCGGCCGTAGCGCGGGTCGCGGCGGACCAGCTCGGCCTGTTCCTGCCGTGAGAGCTGGCTGAAGCGCGGCCTGGCCCGGCGGATGGGGTTCCAGTCGGGTTTTTCCTGCATGGTTTCCCCGGCGCCCCTGAGCAGCTCAACCACCCGCTCAGCGATGGCCGGGGCGGAGGTCAGCCCGGGAGACTCGATACCGGCCAGGTTGATCAGGCCGTCCACTTCCTGCGCGATCTCGATGATAAAGTCATGGGAATAGGTCACGCCGGGCGCTCTGGTGGGGGCGTTGCCGGTGGCACGCAGCCCGGCGAACACGGCGATCACGGCGCGCGGGTTCAACTCCGGTACCAGCTTGCGCGCTCCGCTCCAGACCTCCTCCAGCCCGGCAGGGGTCACGGCGGTGTCCTCTTTATCCGGGTCGGCGACCGAGTTCGGCCCCACCACCACGTTGCCGTGGGTGCTGCCCAGCACCAGGATGCCCTTGCTGACAGCCGAGGGCACGGGGAAGAGGATGTTATCCAGCTTGAACTCCGCCCCGTCGAGGATTAAGTACTCGCCCTTGCGCGGGGTGATGTGGAAGTCCTCGCGCTCGCCGGCCAGGTGCATGACCTCGTCGGAATGCACGCCGGCGGCGTTGATCACCCAGCGGCAGGCGATGTCGCCGCGGTTGGTGTGAATACCGGTAATCTGGCGGCCGCTGCGGATGAAGCCCTGGAACTCGGTCTCGGTCATCACCTCGACGCCGTTCATCACCGCGTTCTCCAGAGGGGCCAGGCAGGCGGCGAAGGTGTCCACCAGGCCGGCGGTGGGAGTGTACAGCGCGCCGCTGACCTCCGGGTTGACCTTCGGCTCGCGGCGGCGCATCTCCTCGCCGCTGATGATTTCACATTCCACCCGGTTTTCGCGCCCGCGCTGCAGCAGTCCCTCCAGGGCAGCCTGCTCCTCCGGGCCGACGGCCACCACGTAAGCGCCGGTGCGCTTGAAGGGGATGTCCAGGTCGCGGGAAAGCTGGTCCCACATCGGGTTGCCCAGGCGGTTCATCTCCGCCTTGAGCGTGCCGGGGATCGGGTCGTGCCCGGCGTGGATGATGGCCGAGTTGGCCGAGCTGGCGCCCATGCCGATGTCGGACTCTTTCTCGATCAGCAGCACGTCCAGCCGGTAGCGGGAAAGCGCGCGGGCGGTCATGCAGCCCACCACGCCGCCGCCGATGATGATCACGTCATAGCTTTTCATATTCCATCCCAGTGAAAACCCTCAGGTTGGTCTGGAGTACATCTTACTACAGAACCGCCAAATGCTTCCATTGGAGATGGAAGCTGTAAGGTTACGCCATAGCTGCCTGGACGGACCCCGCCGGGAGGATGTTCCGCAGCAGGGTGACTGCCATGGCCGCGTTTGCCACCGCGAAGAGCGGGAAGACTACCAGCTCGATCAGGCTGATGGGCACGCCCACCCGGGCCATGTTTAGCGCCATCAGCGCCACCGCCAGGCCGAGGGTGATGCCCTTGACAAGCATGACCGAAGCCAGCAGGTAGCCCCAGGCGCTTCGCTTCAGCAGCAGCACGCCTGCCAGCGCCGAAACCGGGACGATAATCCCCAGGTCCATGGCCTGGATGAACATGCTGGTGACGTTCTCCAGCAGCGGGGTCTGGCCCTGGTAGGCAGCCGCGATGCGCCCCAGCCAGGCCATGCCCAGGAAGGCGGCCACCACAAACAGCAGCCCGGCGACAGCCTTGCGCGGCAGTCGGTCGGAGAAGCGCGAGGGCAGGGTCTCCAGATCAAAGGAGAACATGGCCAGGACAACAGCGAACAGGCTCAGGCTGAACAGCGCCACGTACACCGGGAAGAAGGGATTGAAGGCGGCCCCGAAGCACATAGTGATGTAGGTGTAAAGAATGAAGCCCAGCGTGCCGGTCAGCAGCAGCTGTCCGCGCAGCGAACCGCGCCGGGCCAGCCAGAAGGAAACCGCCAGCAGCGGGAGCGCCAGGAACAGCGTGACCGTGTCATTGGCCTGCATCTGCGCCGCCGAGCTGAGCGTGTCCCAGCGGTAAAGTCCGCGGGCGTTGATGGTCACCTGCTCGCCGCGGAAGCTGGTCATGGGGTAGGGCTGGCCTTCGCCGGGCCACAACAGCCCGGCCAGCGCGGCGGCCAGGGCCAGCACGAAGACCGCCGGGACGATCCAGTTGAGGTGCGGGTGGAGGGGTTTCATGCGAACACCTCATTCGCCCAGGCGCGGATTTGCTCCCAGTCGCGCTGGTCGCCCACCGGAAGGCCGGTCTGGCTGGCCATGGCCCGCACCAGCAGCCGCTCGATGAGCGGCAGTTTGGTCGGGTCCATATTCCCGGCGAAGAAGGCCTCGCTGGCCCCCGGCAGCAGCTCGCGCAGCGGGGCGGTGTAGGCCTGGCGTGCGGCCCGGCTGTTTTCATCGTTGGCCAGGTTTTCCAGATGAACGGTAAACAGCGCAGCCGGCATGCCGGACATGCGGGCCTGGTTGGCGCGCACAAACTCGACGGCCTCGTCCAGCCAGTTTCCCATGCGAATGGGACTGCCCACGATAACCGCTTGGTAACCGTCCAGGGAGGGGTTGTCACGAACCGGACGGACATCCACCTGAAAGCCGCGTGCGGCCAGGGTCTGCCCGATGACATCGGCCACTTCGGCGGTTGATCCGGCTTTGGTTGCGTAGGTAATCAGCACATGGTTGCCCACGGGGTTTTCCTTTCCATAAGTGCTCTGGATGAAATCAATTTCTGGCCTCCGAGAGGCCGCGATGCCCAGCCCGCCGCAGGCCAGGGCGGATGCGCCCAGCGCCAGTCCGGCGGTTTTGAGGAAGGCACGACGAGAGAGTTTGCGTGCGGACATGGTCATGACCTCCTGAAGGTGAAAGCATACATCAGGGACAGCCCGGCCTGCAGGGTTCCTGGCAGGCGGGTGTCGTGTGGACCGGGGAGGATGGCCGGTGAAGCCTCGCGGACTTGTGCCGGCCGGGTATTAAAGCGCCTGTCTTCCTGAGGGGGGGAATCCGATTTATTATATCAAGGCCGGGCCAGACTGTCGGGTGAAAAATGTGAAAAGGCGCGGCCTGAGCCGCGCCTTTTTGGTTGTCGAGCGTGTTCAGCCATTAATCGGCCGGGCTGTATCCCTGCTCGCTCTGCCGCTGCGCCCGGTTGAAGAAGATCCAGATGCCGGGCAGCACCATGGCCAGACCGCTGAGGATGAGCATCAGCTCAATGCTGACCGAATCGGAGATGGGGCCGTAGATCAGCATGCCGGCCGGCATGACCGTGGTCTGGATCAGGCTCAGCACGCCGAACACCCGCCCCTGGATCTCCGGCTCGACGATCTCCTGCAGCAGCGTGGTGGTTGGCACGTTGATCATCGGGATGGGAACGCCCATCAGGAACATCAATGTCAGGTACAGCGGGAACAGGTTGGTGGTCCCCATGGCCGCCATCAGGATGGCTGCCAGCACGCAGCCCAGGCCGATGGTGCGGAAGCGGTTGGAGAAGCCGCCCCAGGTGCTCATCAGAATGCCGCCCAGGATGTGGCCGACGAAGAAGGTGATCTCGTTGGCGGTCAGCCGCCAGACCTCTTCGCCGTAGGAGCGGGCCACCAGCAGCGGCGAGAGGAAGATGACCGGCGAGGCCAGGAACATGACGAAGGCGAAGAAGGCGAACAGCACCATGATCGTCGGGCGCTGGCGGATGTAGCGCAGGCCAACTTTCAAGTCGCCCAGGTAGCCTTCCTGCCCCAGCCCGGCCGTGCGGCGTAGCGGCGGTACATGCAGGATCATCATCAGCGCGATGGCGAGCGCGGCGGTGACCACGTCAATGAAGAAGATGGTCTCCAGCTCCGCGACGGTCATCAGCGTGCCCGCCAGGATGGGGGAGAGGATGAACAGCACCGGCTGGATGCTGCTGTTGAGGCCGTTGACCTTGATCAGGCGGTCGGTGGGCACGATCTGCGGCAGCAGCGCGCTGACTGCCGGGGTCTGCAGTCCTGCCCCGACGGAGCGAATGGCCGAGGCGGCGTACAGCAGCCAGAGATACTCATACCCCAGCAGGAACAGCACTGCCAGAACCAGCGTGGTGGTGGCGGTGAGCAGGTCGGCCAGGATGATCAGCCGTTTACGGTTGTAGCGGTCCGCCCATACCCCGGCGAAGAGGGAGATGATGATCTGGGGAATGAACGATGCAAGGGTGGCAATGGTCAGCGTCAGGCCGGACTGCGTGGTGAGGGTGATGTGCCAGATGATGGCGTACTGCACCAGCGAGGATCCGAACAGGGACAGGTTCTGTCCCGTAAGGAAGATGGCGGTTTTCTTCTTCCAGTCACGGAAGGCGACCGCATCCACCATTGCGTTCATTTGCTCAGCATTCATACCACTAACCTCCGTCCGCGCCGGCCGGAATGACCCGAACCGGATATAGAACATGTGTACTATGATAATGGGTGAAATGCAAATGTCAAGCGATAGGCGGGGATTCTAAGAAATGGGTTTTCACATTCGACTCCGCATGTTTCTCCGGTTCCGGCCGCTGAAAGGGCGCGAACATTCTTTTTGGATGCATCCCGGGTAAAAAAGTTGCCGGTTTCGATGCCTTCCGATTTTTCGGAGGCAGGGCTGCTGGCGGGCCTGCAGTCCGACAATCTGGATACAATTAGTTAAGATAATGACAGCCGGTCAACCAGGGGAGGAGGCATATGCTCCAGGTCCGGGATGTGTTTCAGGTGAAGTTCGGGAAGATCGACCAGGCCGTGGATCTGTTCTCCAACCCGGAGAAAAACGTGCCCTTCAAGACCATCCCTTACTCGCACAATGTGATGACGGACATTTCCGGCAAGATGTACACGCTGGTCAGCGAGCTGGCGGTGCCAGGCCTGGAAGAATACCGGGCCGGGCGGGACGCGGTCTTCGAGACAAAGGAGTTTCAAGACTGGTTCCGGCAGTTCCAGCTGTTCGTCGAGGGCGGCCGGCGCGAGTACTACACCTTCGAATCCGACTATACGCCCTGGTCGCGCCCCGGCATGATCGTGGTGCGCGAGACCTACCAGGCCTACAAGTGGCAGATCCGCAGCGCGGTGGAGCTGCTGCGGCGTTACGGCGGGCTGCTGACCTTCTACGGGGTAGGGCAGAAGCCGCGCATCCTGACAGACGCCAGCGGCCCGATGTTCCAGGCCATCATCGAGGTGGAGGTCGAAAACCTGTCGGTCTGGGAGATGAAGCGGCGCGAGGTGTTCAAGCAGGTGGAGTTCCAGGTGTGGTTTAACCAGATGCTCACCACCGCGGAAGCCGGTACGCACGATTTCTACCGGGTGGAATACACCGCCGAGGAGAGGAGATAAGACCATGGCCGGTCGGCGGCTGCAGTTTGGTTATTTCCTCACCCCCACCGCGGCAGATGCGCCCGATCTGGTGCGCCAGGCTCAGCTGTGCGACCGGGAAGGCCTGGACCTGATCGGCATTCAGGACCACCCCTACCAGTACCGCTTTCTGGACGCCTGGACGCTGATCAGCTACCTGGCGGCGAAAACCGAGCGGGTGCGCTTCTTCCCGGACGTGGCCAACCTGCCGCTGCGGCTGCCCTCGGTGCTGGCGCTTTCGGCGGCATCGCTGGACGTGCTGACCGGCGGCCGGGTTGAGCTGGGCATCGGGGCGGGTTCGTTCTGGAAGGCCATCGCCGCGCTGGGCGGCCCGGAGCGCGAACCGGGTGAAGCGGTGGAAGCGCTGGAAGAGGCCATCCAGATCATCCGCCTGATGTGGAGCGGTGAGCGCGGGGTGCGCTTTTCCGGCCGCCACTATGCCCTGCGCGGAGCGATCCCCGGCCCGGTGCCTGCCCACCCCGTGCAGATCTGGGTGGGGGGCACGAAGCCGCGCATGCTCTCGCTCATCGGGCGGCTGGCAGACGGCTGGGTGCCTTCCTCTTCCTACCACCCGCCCGACCGGCTGCCGGAGAGCCACCGCCGCATTGACCGGGCGGCGGTGGAAGCCGGCCGCGACCCGGCCGCCATCCGGCGCATCTACAACCTGATGGGCCGCATCACTGCCGGGGAGCGGGGAGAATATCTGGTCGGGCCGCCGTCCTACTGGGCGGAGGAAATCCAGCGCCTGGCGGATGAACGCGGCATGGACACGTTTATCTTCGCCCCCGTGGAGCCGGGGCTGGAGCAGCTGCGCCGGTTCGCCGCGGAAGTGGTTCCGCAGATCCGCCAGCCGGCCTGACGGGCTACAGACCGTTCCGGCTGCGCCAGTCCTGGATCGCCCGGGTGTGAATGGGGTAGTGCCCGTAGGTGTCCAGCCTCAGGCGGCGCAGGATGCGCGATTCACCGGAGAGGGCCTGCTCGGGCAGGGTCTGCAGGTAGGCGATCAGGCTTTCGTGGGTCTTTTCCAGATCCTCCTGCACCTCGTGCAGGGACAGGGACCGCTGTTCCTCGGTTTTCAGCGCGTTGAAGGCGTCGATTCCGCCGTAGGTGGTGGAATAGCGCGGCGTCCGGCTGCCGTTCAGGATCAGCGGCAGCATCTTGAGCGTTTCCTTCTCCCAGACGCTCACGTGGGCGATGATGTCTTTGACCGACCACTCTTCGATCACGCCGGGCATGTTCATCTGTTCTTCGGTCAGCCCGGCGTACGATTCTTTGAACTCGGTCCAGCTTTTTTCCAGCTTGCGCAGCACTTGCTCGCGGCCCATGATGCCTCCGGATTCAGGGAAGAATGTTAACAGCGGAGCCCCAGTTGGTCCCCAGGCTGTCTTGCAGCTTGATGTGGAGAAAACCGATGCCCTCGAGGATGCGGGCGCGCTTCAGCGGTCCAGCGTCCAGAGGGCGCAGACCGCTGGTAGCGATGGCCTGCGAGAGGCGGGCCTTGGCGTCCGCGTCGTCGCCGGCGATGAACACATCCAGCGGCCTGCCATCCACCTGACCGGCGGTAAGGGGTCCAGACAGGGTGGTGTTGAAGGCTTTGATCACCATTGCCCCTGGAGCCAGGCGGGCGGTGTTCTCCGCGGAGGAGTCGTCCGGCGGGAAGGCCAGGTCGTCGAAGGTCAGATTGAGGGCGTTGGAGATATCAATCACGATTCTACCGGACAGCTGATCACCGTAGCGCTGGATGATCTCGGGGATGCTGGGCGCGTACACTGCCAGGATGACTGCTTCGGTCTCGATCGGGCTGCCGTAGGGGGCGGCGCGGACGGAGGTCAGCTCGTCCGCCAGGCGGGCCGCCTCGGCATCATCCCGGTCCATTACCACGATGCTGTTTCCCCCGCCGGACAGACGTGCGGCCAGCGCCCGTCCCATATTGCCGGCGCCGATGATGGTGAAATCCATATCCTTCCTCCTTAATGGAATTAAAAAACCAGTGGCGGTGCTGCCAACTGTGATTTAGGCTAGAGGCTCGGGCAGCGTACTCATAACAGAGTCTATCTCAGTGCGAATAAGTGCGGGGGCGGCCGGGAGGATGGGGAGATTCCCTATTGCTAAAGCGGGGGATATCCCCTCTTGTAGTAACGCTTTTCTCATTTATCGTTAAACTACGACCCAGGCCAGTTTGTGCCGCCCATATTTTTACCGGTATACAGGGGGATAAACGGGCCGAGGTAGCCTGTCTCACTGGTATGGCAGAGCATGATCGCCTTATCCGTAGACCGCCTTTCATCCTTCCCACGCATCGCCTCACCTGGTAACCATCGACTTGCCCTGACAGGCATCATGCCCTTCTGCAGGCGCAGAAGGTTCGTTCGTTTGTCCGGGTCTGGGTCCAGGTCGAATCGTTTCCAGTAATTCTGTGATGAAAGGATGGTGAAAACATGGGGAACAACACCGATAAAGCAGTCAGGAGCATATGGATTGCCCTGCTGCTTATTTTGACTCTCGTAGCTGGATCGGTTTCCGCCAACAGTCTGGGGCTGGCCCAGCAGGCCACTCCTACCGGGCAGATAACCCCCACCCTGGGGACAACACCTGGGCAGGAGGGCACCGGCACACCGGGCCAGACTCCGGGGGCGCCCGGGACGCCGCAGGTCACTCCCGGGGTGACCGGCACGCCCGGCCCGGATGCTCAGCTGACCCCGGGGGCCGGTGAGGGCCTGGTGCCCGTGACCGGGTATGAGCCGGCAGGGTACAGCGTTGGTGTGGCCATGCAGCCCGGGATCAATGATCTGCCGGTGGACCTGGAGATCGCTCTGGTGCAGGTGGCAGACGGGTTCCAGGACCCGGTGAATGTGGTCGCCTCGCCGGACGGCACCGGACGGCTGTTCGTGGTTGAACGCGGCGGGGCAGTCCGCATCGTCAACCCGGATGGGACGGTGGAAGAAGAGCCGTTCATTGACCTGACCGACATCACACTTTCAGCCTTCCTTGAAGCCGGCCTGTATGATATCGAGTTCCATCCAAACTTCGCCAGCAACGGGCGGGTGTACGTCCACTTCGCCGAGCTAATGCGCAACGGTGACGGCATGATCGTCGAATACCAGGTCATGGCAGGCAATCCCAACCAGCTGGATCCGGCGACCGCCCGGGTGATAATGCAAATTGAGCAGCCCTGGGCCAATCACAACGGCGGCGAGCTGGCCTTTGGCCCGGACGGCTACCTCTACATCGGCAGCGGTGATGGCGGCTGGGAGGGCGATCCGCTCGAAGCCGGGCAGGACCTCTCGACCCTGCTGGGCAAGCTGCTGAGGATCGACGTGGACACAACGAACGGCCTGCAGGCATACGGCATCCCGGAGGATAATCCCTTCGTCAGGCCGCCGGAGCTGGTTCAGCTGTTTGGCGTCACCGAAGAGGAGTTCTCGCAGATTCACACCGAGGTGCGGCCTGAGATCTGGGCTTACGGCCTGCGCAACCCCTGGAAGTTCCAGTTTGATCCGCAGACCGGCGACCTCTACCTGCCCGACGTCGGCCAGAACCACTGGGAGGAGATCAACTTCCAGCCAGCGGACAGCACCGGCGGGGAAAACTACGGCTGGGACCGGCTGATGGGCACCCGCTGCTTCCCCGTGGAGCTGGCGTCCTGCGATCCGATCGGTGTGCTGCCGGTGGCGGAATACAGCCATGACCTGGGTATTGCGGTGGTCGGCATCGGCGTGTACCGCGGGTCGCAGTTCCCCATCATGGACGGCATCTACTTCGTGGGTGACTGGGGCTCTGGCCGCATCTGGGGCCTGACTCAGCTGGACACCGGGGAATGGGCCTTCGAAGAGCTGCTCGACACGGACCTGCACATCACCGGCTCTGGCCAGGCGGCGGACGGCACGCTCTACGTGACCTCATCCACCGGCCAGTACGAGGACACGGACGTGACCCAGATCTCCGGCGCGCTGTGGCGCCTCGTCCCGGCCGATCAGGCGCCTGAGGAAGGCACTGTGATCACCGCCGAGGGCGGCATCCCCGTGACCGGAGGGGATATCATCCGCACCGAAGGCACCGTACGGGAGCCGATCGAATCGGTACCCATCGGGCTGGAGGTGGTGGCTGAAGGGCTGACCTCTCCGGTGTACCTGACCAACGCCGGGGACGGCAGCGGGCGGCTGTTCATCGTCGATCAGGCCGGACAGATCCGCGTTGTGGATGAGAACGGCGAGCTGCTCGAGGAACCCTTCCTGGACCTGACCGATCGCATGGTGGAGTTCCGCGAGGGCTTTGACGAGCGCGGCCTGCTGGGCCTGGCCTTCCATCCCGACTACGCTGAGAACGGCAGGTTCTTCGTCTACTACAGCGCGCCGCTGCGCGAGGAAGCGCCCGACGACTGGAACCATACCGCTCATATCTCTGAGTTCCGGGTTTCTGCGGAAGATCCCAACATCGCTGACCCCGACTCTGAGATCATCCTGCTGCAGGTGGACGAACCGCAGTTCAACCATGACGGCGGTACCGTGGCCTTCGGGCCGGACGGCTACCTGTACATCTCGTTCGGTGACGGCGGAGGGGCCGACGACGTGGCCCTGGGCCATGTGGAAGACTGGTATGACGTCAACGAAGGCGGCAACGGCCAGGACATCGAGGATAACCTGCTGGGTAATATCCTGCGCATCGACGTGGACAGCGGCGATCCCTACGGCATTCCTCCGGATAATCCCTTTGTGGGTATGGACGGGATGGATGAAATCTACGCCTTCGGCTTCCGCAACCCTTATCGCTTCTCCTTCGACCGGGGCGGTACGAACCAGCTCTTTGTCGCCGACGTGGGCCAGAATAACTTCGAGGAAGTCAACATCGTTGAACCGGGCGGCAACTATGGCTGGAATGTGATGGAAGGCACGCACTGCTTCTCGACCGAGAACCCCGACCTTCCGCTGGACGAATGTCCCACCGAGGACCCGATGGGACGGCCGCTGATCCTTCCGGTGATCGAATACCTGAACGCCAACCATGAAGGCGGGCTGGGGATCTCCGTCACCGGCGGGTTTGTCTACCGCGGCACGGCGATACCCGACCTGGTGGGCAGCTACATCTTCGGCGACTGGAGTCTCAGCTTTGAGGAACCGTCCGGGCGGCTGTTTATGTCCGAGCCGCAGACCGGCGAAGGCCTGTGGCCGATCGTCGAGCTGATCCCGGAGGGCATGGAGTTCAACTACCATGTGCTGGGCTTCGGCGAGGATGAAGACGGCGAGCTTTACGTGACCACCTCTCAATCCGCCAGCCCCACCGGGAACACCGGAGTGGTCTTCCGCCTGGTGGCACCAACCGGGGCCGTGCCCTCACCGGGGGTGACGCCCACTCCGGGTGGGGTAACGCCCACGCCGGGCGGCGCCGGGACCGGGACGCCGACCCCTACATCACAGGCGGGCCAGCCGGGGGGTGATCAGCTGATCAGCCTGGGTGAAGACATCTACATGGCCAACTGCGCCGTGTGCCACGGGCGCACCGGCACCGGCCTGATGGGCCCGGCGCTGGCCGGCAGCAGTCTTGTCACCATGGACGACCCGACCGGCGTCATTCTGCAGGTCTATCACGGGGGCGGGGCCATGCCCGCCTTCGGGGATTCGCTGAGCACGGAGGAGATCGCCGCGGTGGTGTCCTTTATCCGGAACTCCTGGGGCAACATGGCTTCAATCGTCACGGCTGAAGAGGTGACCGAAGGAGTCGGCGGCCCGTAGGAGCCGCCCGGCCGCTGGACCCGCACTGACAGGAGACGCCCGCACGCGGGCGTCTCTTCTCTTTCGGCCGGGGCGGGGCGATCCCTGAATACGGTTTACGGCGAGTGGGGTTAGCAGGTATAATGCCTTCTGGCCTGCATATTGGCCGGAATATGGAACATCAGGATTGGACAACACACTCCATGGGTGATATGAAGGAAAATCCAGGCGAACTGGCGGAAAAAGCCGAACAGCCGTATGTGTCAAAGGTCGGGTTCGCGCTGACCGGGTCGGTGACCGAATGGATCATCCGCCTGCTGAAGGGCATGCTGGTCGGGATCGGGGCGATTGTCCCCGGGCTGTCCGGCGGTGTGCTGGCGGTGGTGTTCGGCATTTACGAACCTCTGCTGCGCTTCCTGGCTCATCCGTTTTACAAATTCTGGCTAAATGTGCAGTTCCTGCTGCCGGTGGGCATCGGGGTCGGGCTGGGTGTATTGGCCTTCTCGGCCGTGGTGGACTATGCCTTTACTCATTTCGCGGCCCAGTTCACCTGGCTGTTCATCGGGTTCATCTCCGGCACCTTTCCCTCACTGCTGAAGACCTCGGGCAAAGAGGGACGGAAACCGTGGCACTGGGCGCTGCTGGCTGTCATCGCGGTGGGCACCTTCTTCCTGATGGGCTGGATGGAGTCGATGGGCAGCGTCACGCTGACCCCCGGCCTGGGTGTCTGGGTGATGAGCGGCATGCTGGTGGGGCTGGGCCTGGTCATCCCCGGCATGAGCCCCTCCAACTTCCTGATCTACCTGGGGCTGTACCAGCCGATGGCCAGCGGCATCCGCCAGCTGGACTTCGGGGTGATCATCCCGCTCGGTATCGGGCTGGTGATTGTGGTGCTGGTGGTCGCCAAGCTGGTTGCCTGGCTGTTCAACCGCTACTATACGTTCATGTACCACTTCATCCTGGGGATCGTGGTCGGCTCGACGGCGGCGATCATCCCGGAGGGCGTGAGCGGCTGGACGATCCTGGTCTGCGCGCTGCTGTTCGCCGCCGGCGCTGCGGCCTCCTACGCCCTGGCCAAACTGGACGAAAAACACCCGCACGAGTCGATATTTTAGGCGAGAACCGATTACACAAAGCCTGGCAGCATCTTATTGGTGTCGCCAGGCTTTCTTGATTCGCATTATCAGCCAGATGCACCCATGGCGAAAATGCCTGGATTTAAATCTCGTAAACCAAGCTGGCGAAAAAAAACCGTCAACTAACCATCGTAGCGCGATCCCTGCCAGAAGGCTGCGTTCATTTCTGTGAAATGGCTGAGATCCTGGCGAGCGAATGCCCGTGCAGCTTCTTCGCGGGCGAAGGCAATCACTTCCTCTTCGTCCACGGTCAGAACCTTGCGGCCGAGCATAATGATCTGGCCGTTGATGATCACGGTATCCACGTCACTGCCGCTGGTGTAAAAGGCCAGCTGGCGGGGGATGTTCGTGTTTGGGACCAGATGCGGACGGTTGAAGTCAACCAGAATAATGTCCGCCCGCTTGCCAGGTTCGAGCGAGCCAACCAGGTGGTCCATGCCCAGGGCGCGGGCTGCGTCGATGGTCACCATGCGCAGCGCTTTGCCTGGCGGAAGTACCGTCTGGTCCTGGAAGCGCTGCCACTGTGCCCAGATGGCCCGGGAGATCTCTTTGAAAAGGTCGTAGGAGCAGTAGGGTGCGGTGCCATCGGTTGAAATGGTGACATTGGCGCCAGCATCCAGCAGTTCGATCACCGGGCAGGATCCGTATAGGATGTTCTCATGGGTAAACGGCACCACGCAGATACCTGTCCCGTGGCTGCCCAGGACTTCGATTTCTTCCGCTCCCAGAGCGTTGCAGTGCGCCAGAGCGACTTTCCCATCCAGCAGCCTGCTGACACGCTCTGCGCCGTAGTGCTGCAGGGCAAAGCTCAGCGAGCCGGCGAAGGCATGCGAGTGAAGAAGAAGCTCGAACTCATCCGCCAGATTCTTCATTTCTTCGGCGCGCTCGATCATGACCGGGACGTGCTCAGCAGGCCGGTACTGGAAGGGGATGCGCGGGTGCGCTGCCAGACGGCCGAACAGGTACGGGTAATGGAGCGCAATCTGGATGCGCTCATCCGCCTGGTGGTTCCAGCGGCGGATGACATCAATGCTGCTGCGCACAGTGTCTTCAAAGCAAAAAGTACGGGTGACAGGCTGTCCGTTTTCCCAATAAGTACCGCTCCAGGGCTCATCCAGATGGCTGATGAGCGGGTCAGGCGGGCCGACGCCCAGCACTGCCCGCAGGCCAACCTGAACAGCAGCTTCAGCCAGCCTGTCGGCGAAGATGGGAGAATCCATCCGTGCCGGGGTGGCTCCGACCACGGTCTGCCCGATGGTGGTGCCAAAGCGCACGCGTTCCACTGCCGATAGCAACCCTTCCGCGTACCACCAATCTGCGCTGGTGGCGTGGAAGTAGAAGGATCCCGAAGGCCAGCCGTGCGCGGGATGGTACAGTCCTTTGATCAGGCCGTGCCCGGCGTGACCGTAGGTGTCCACCAGCCCGGGCATGACCACTTTGCCAACTGCGTTCAGTTTTTCGGCTGCACGGTACCGGCGTGAGATTTCACCGGCTGATCCTACGGCGACGATCGAATGGCCTCGAATGGCTACCGCACCATCATTAATCAGGCGGTCGTCTGAGTCCATGGTCAGCACGCTGCCGTGCTCTATTACCAGATCAACGGTTTCCTGTTCCACCATTCACCTCGGATCTATTCCAGCCTGAAATCGAGCCTGCACTACCGGATATGTCAGGGTTTTTCAGCGTGAAAACTGGTGTTGATGCCGCCTGATGATGGAGGCGCATTACTGATTTGATCACCGGGGTTATCCAACCTTCATGCGCGGATCCAGTGCCACGCGAAGGCCATCGCCCACCAGATTGAACGCCATTACCACGCTCAGGATTGCCAGTCCCGGGAATGTAGAGATCCACCAGGCCTTGCTCAGAAGCTCACGGCCTGCGGCGGTCATCAATCCCCATTCTGCTGCGGGTGGTTGGGCGCCAAGCCCAAGGAAGCTCAGACCTGATCCCACCAGAATGGCGTTGCCAACCTGCAGGGTGGACAACACGATGATGGGAGAGATAGCATTAGGCAAGATATGATGCAACATGATCCGGATTGGTTTGCAGCCGATAACACGGGCGGCTTCTATGTACACCAGTTCCTTGATGGTCAACACACTGCCGCGTACCAGCCGGGCGTACTGGGGCAGCGTTGAGATACCCACTGCGATCATAACATTCTGAATGGATGGGCCCAGCGAGGCGATGATCACCAATGCGAGCAGGATACCCGGAAAGGCGAGCAGGGCATCCAACACCCGCATGATGATGTCATCCACTTTGCCTCCAAAGTACCCCGCTATCAAGCCCAGTGCTGTTCCCGGGACTGCCCCGATGATCACGCTAATTACACCGAGTGCTAGGGAAATTCGGGAACCATAAAGCACCCGGCTGAACATATCACGTCCCAGCATATCCGAACCAAACCAGAATTCTGCCGAAGGTGCCTGGCGCGCTCTGGTGACTTTATCCAGCGGCGGATAGGGGACAATGGAATCGGCGAATATCATGACAGACAGCCAGGCAATAAGAATGACCAGTCCAACCATGGCTCCCTTGTTTCGGGAAAACAGACGCCATCGATAAGCGAACTGGTCGAGCTTTGCTCTGGTACGTGATATTTTTTCCACCTGGCTGAATTTTGTGTTGTGATCCATAACAGCATTCATTAAGAACTCCTGGAACGATAAACAACTGTTGGAACCTACCTTAGCGAACCCCGGGGGACGAAGTGCCCTGCCGGTTTATTAGTTGTAATGAATACGCGGGTCCAGCCAGGCGTAGGAGATATCAACAAGCAGGTTGACCAACAGGTAGATTAACGCCAGCACCAGGACCGACCCCTGTACCAGGGGATAGTCTTTCCAGAGAATCGCATTGACGATCAGTCTACCCAGACCCGGGCGGCTGAACACGGTTTCGGTAACCACTGCGCCGGCGAGCATGGAGCCAAATTGCAGACCGATCATGGTCACAACCGGGATCATTGAGTTCTGCAAGGCGTGGTGGAGGATGACACCAATTTCTTTGAGGCCTTTACCCCGGGCTGTGCGAATGTAATCTTCGTTAAGAACCTCAATAAGGCTGGATCGTGTCAGGCGGCTAACGATCCCTGCAGATGATAGACCGAGTGTGATACCGGGCAGGATGAGCGATTTGAACCCTGTGCCGCCTGCGGGTTCAAACCAGTTCAACTGGAAGCAGAAGATTAAAATGAGCAGCAAACCGAGCCAGAAGATGGGCATGGATACACCAATATATGAAAAGACCATGCTGATCATATCGAACCAGCTGTTTTGCTTCAGCGCCGCCAGGATGCCCAGAATCAAGCCGAAGGTGATTGAGAACCCCAGGCCGACTAGGCTTAGCTGGAGTGTGGAGGAGAACCGCTCAGCGATGAGCTGGGTGACAGGCGTGCGAAGACGAATGGAAGTCCCCAGGTCACCTCGAACAGCTCCAGTGATAAACCTGAAATACTGGATATGCAGCGGATCATCAAGCCCCATCTGGGCGCGCAGCTCCGCAATTCGTTCGGGAGTCACGGCGCCGCCCTCTGCGCCAGCCAGCATCAGCATGGCCGGGTCTCCGGGCAGCGCATGCATGATAAAAAAGATGATAATGGAGACGAGGAAAAGGACAGGAATCATCTGTAAGAGACGGTTAAAAATATACTGGCGCATATTCACTCCATAGGCAAAAGAGGGGGCAGTCTCTGCCCCCTCTTTTGCTTTGAGACATTAATCTACGATGTAGGCGTTGTTGAGGAAGAACCAGTTGCCTTCAGCGCCCAAGAGGAAGTCCTTAACGCTATTGTCAACCGCGTAATAGACCGGCTGGCTGAGGGTTGGGAGCATGCCGGCATTTTCCATTACGATACGCTGAACATCTTTGGCCAGTTCGCAGCGGTATTCGATGTCCGATGACGCGGCAATTTCCTCCAGGAGCTGGTCAACTTCAGCAATCTTCAAGCCGCTCCAGGCCCAACCACCGGGTTGATCGTATTTCGAATTCCAGATCTGGTCGAGGATGCGGGGATCTGGGGAGCGCTGTCGTTCGTACATGAGCTCAAAGTCACGCTGGTTTACCCGGTCCAGCTGCACAGGGCCGGGAATAACCTCGACTTTCAGGTCAATGCCAATTTCCTTGTAGGTAAGCTGCAGTGCTTCACCGATTTCCTCATGATGCAGGGCTGAGAACCGGATGATGAGAGGGGCACCGTTTTCCACACCCGGCACGCCGTGAGCCTCTCGGATCCCGTCGCCGTTTTCATCTCGCCAGCCAGCTTCTTCGAGCAGTGAAGCAGCTTTTTCTAGATCAAACGGGTACATTGTCTCGACCCCATCCCAGTAGCACGGATGGACGCTGTTCAAAGGTCCCTTCTGGGTCAGGTACAGCCCGTCATACAGGATCTCATTGATTTCATCCTGATCTGTGGCGTACAGCAAGGCCTGACGCACTTTGAGCTGATCGAGCGGTGGGCTGGTCGTATTCATGACCCACTGCAGGCCTGTCCCTGCCTGGTAACCAGTCATCAGGGTCGCATCCTGAGTGTCTTGGTAATCGACGACGTACGCGGCAGGCAGCTCCTGGGCAATATGCGCATTACCATTGGCGACAACACCGCCAAGCACGGCTTCCTCACCGATGAAGCGAATAGTTACCGAGTTCAGGTACACCGGACCCTCGTGGTTCTGAATTGGATTCCACCCTCCGTAGTCCTCCCAGCGCGTGAAGGTCACGTGATCGTTCGCAACCCATTCCGTGAAGAGGAATGGCCCGGTGCCGACGAGGTGCTTGTCGAACTCATTCTTGTCGTACTTATCGGCGGCGGTGGGTGACCAAATCGGCATGCGGCGCAGCCCGTCCAGCAGAGTAGCCCAGGGCGCATCGTAGTTCAGACGGACTGTGAACTCGTCAACGACTTCTACTGACTTGATGGGTCCCAGGTCGTCACTGAGCTGAGCGGACCCCAGAGCAGGATCCTTTACGCGTTCGAAGTTGTACTTGACGGCTTCAGCATTGAATGGAGTGCCATCCTGGAAGTAAACATCATCGCGAAGATAGAACGTCCACGACTTGCCATCTTCGGAGAGTTCCCATCGTTCTGCGAGAGCAGGCTGGTACTCGCCGTTGGGGGCCAGAATCAGCAGGGGATCAGAAATAAACGAGTCATACAGCCAGGTGGATTGGAAGGGATCGATATGGCCATCAAAGGAAGCTGGCTCCAGGTTGGCCGGAACGGCGATAATCAAGTCTCCGCCTTTCTTGGCGGGTTCCTCCGCTTCCGGTGTGTTTCCCTGAGGTTGGGATGATGCAGCTGGCGCAGGTTCATTTCCGGTAGCGCCAGCCTGGTCGCCGGGGGCGCAGCCAACCAGCGAGAGGAGGAAGACGATGACCAGCAAACAGTTAAGGCATACCCTCTTGTTCATTCGATTCTCCATGGCGGTTCAAAATTCGAAATACAGACTGAAAAGGAATCATGAACAATGCAGTGATTCTTTACAGTTGATCACCTCATTTCTTGAAGTAGATAGCAGTGGAAAAATACCAATCGCTGAATTGGTACCAGTAATCCCCCTATCGAGCGACAGGCAAGGTCACTCCATATGCGCGATAACAATATTTAGGAGACGAAATGAGACATGGACTGTCTACAGACTATTGTAGACAGAAGACAGGTTAAAGTCAATGCGTCAATTGTCCAATCGACGCATTTGTTTAGACGTGTGAAGCTTTTTGGAACACCCCCTCTATCAACCCGACCGCCGCCTCGACCCCATTCTCACCACGAACTGCTTCCCCCAGTTCTGCGCTGCGGGCTTTCATTTCCGGGTTATCCACAAGCTCCCGCAGGGCGGCGGCCAGCGGTTCGACCTTCAGCTTCCCCCTTGGTATTGGCTTTGGTCCCACACCCAGTTCGTGCAGCTTATTCCCCCAGAGGAACTGGTCGATGATGTGCGGGACGGCCATGGAGGGGATCCCGGCTCGCAGGCCGGCTGAGGTGGAGCCAAACCCGCCGTGGTGGATAAACGCGGAGGCGCGGGGCAATAACCATTCATGTGGGATAGATCCGGCGGGCAGGATGCTTTCGGGCAGGGATATGGTACTCAGCGGTTCCTCCCAGCCCTGCAGGATGGCCCGCACGCCGGCCTGCTGGATCGCACGGACGAAGACTTCCGCCGCTTCGCGGGCGTCGTTCCCGCTGATGGCCATGGCGCCCAGACTGACCACCACCGGCGGAGGGCCTGCTTCCAGAAACCGCGCCAGGTCATCCGGCGGGGTCCAGCTCTCCGGGGCGGGGGCGAACCAGTAGCCGGTCACCCTGTGGCGCGGCTCCCAGCGTGGATCGGGCGGCGAGACCAGCGGCGAGAGGGGAATCAGGTTGAGGGATGGAGATGTGATCCCGGTCTGGCCCATGGGCGGGAGGCCCACTTTTTGGCGGATCTGGTTCAGCGGGTGGGTCATCACCAGCCCCATGCCCGCGCTGGCCAGCCCACCCAGAGCGCGCTTCCAGAGCGGCGCTTGCGGATCGGGTGCGGGTATGGCCTGGGGCATCAGGGTGACGCTGACGCGCGGCAGGTCCAGTGCGTCAGCCTCGATGCTGCCTGCGGCTGTGTGCGACACCACCATCAGGTCTGTCTGGCGGGCCAGCGCCAGCAGGTCAGGGTAAGCCTGCTCCAGCATGGAGAACGTAAACCGCATCACACGCAGAAACCCGGCCACCCAGTTGGGCGACCGGCCGCGGATGATGGCCACCTCCCGGCCCAGGTCAATATCCGGGCCGATGGGGGCAAAGTCCAGGCAGTAGGATTCCACCAGCGAGCGAAATAACGGGTGAGTCGCCAGAGTGGGCCGGTGACCGCGTGCCTGCAGCCCCAGTGCCAGGGCCACGTAGGGCTGCAGGTCACCGCGCGTGCCAATAGTGGGCATCAGGATGCGCATCCATCCCTCCTCGTTCTTGATCACCGTTTGATGAGGGGATTATAGTCTCAACCGAGGAGGGAGAACGCCGTCACTTTCGGGAGAGCCGCCGGGCAAGCATGTTCCCCAGCGCCTGTAGCCCCTGAACCATCACAATCAGGATCAGAACCGTGACCACCAGGATGCCGGTTTCGTAGCGCTGGTAGCCGTAGCGGATGGCCAGATCGCCCAGCCCGCCGCCGCCGATCGCCCCGGCCATGGCCGAGTAGCCGATCAGGTTGATGATGGTAATAGCCGTCCCCAGCACCAGCGAGGGCAGCGCTTCGGGGATCAGCACCCGGGTGATGATCTGCCAGGGGCTGGAGCCCATGGACTGCGCCGCTTCGATCAACCCCCGATCCACCTCGCGCAGGGAGGTCTCGGACACGCGGGCAAAGAATGGAATCGCCGCCCGCGAGAGCGGCACGATGGCTGCCGTCGCGCCGATGGTCGTGCCGGTGAGCAGGCGTGTGATGGGGATGACCACCACCAGCAGGATGATGAAGGGCAGCGAGCGGGCAGCGTTGACCACTGTGCCCAGGATCTGGTTGACCAGCGGGGCCGGCATCAGCCCGCTGCGGTCCGTGGCGACCAGCAGAACCCCCAGCGGCAGGCCGAAAAGCACGGTGAAGAAGGTGGCAACCATAACCATGTAGAGTGTGTCAAGGGTGCTGGTCCACAGCACCGGCAGCCAGATGCTCCACTCCATCAATGCACCTCCACGCGCAGGCCCAGACGGCGCAGGTGATCCAGCGCCTGGCTGACCTGCCCTCCCCGCAGGCCCACCTGCAGCTGGCCGACCCGCTGGCCGCCCACGTTCTGGATGCTGCCAGACAGGATGTTGACCTCGACGTCGAACTGCCGCACCAGGCTGCTGAGCACCGGCTGGTCGGCCAGCGCACCGATGAAGGTGATGATGGCCGTGGTTGTGCCGGGCGACACCGGCGGAGGATCGAGCGGCGGCAGCAGAGCCCTGGCCAGGTGTGAGCCGGGCGAGGAGACCAGCCGGGAAACGGTGCCCTGCTCGATAATCCGGCCTTCCTCCATGATGGCCACGCTGCGGCAGACCTGCTTGACCACGTTCATCTCGTGGGTGATCAGCAGGATGGTCAGCCCCAGGCGCTGGTTCAGGTCGCGCAGCAGGTTGAGGATGGCGATGGTGTTCTGTGGGTCCAGCGCCGAGGTGGCCTCGTCTGACAGCAGCACGTCCGGGTTATTGGCCAGGGCGCGGGCGATGCCCACGCGCTGCTTCTGCCCGCCTGAAAGCTGCGACGGGTAGGCGTTGGCCTTGTCGCTCAGGCCCACCAGCGAGAGCAGCTCGGCCACGCGGCGCTGTCGCTCGTCCGCAGAGCAGCCGCTAATTTCCAGCGGGTAGGCCACGTTACCGGCCACGGTGCGCGAGTTGAGCAAATTGAAGTGCTGGAAGATCATGCCAATGCGCTGGCGGGCACGGCGCAGCCCTTCAGGCGACAGGCGGGTCATCTCCTGGCCGGCCACCTGCACCGACCCGGAGGTCGGCCGCTCCAGCAGGTTGACGCAGCGGATCAGCGTGCTCTTTCCGGCGCCGCTTGGGCCGAGCACGCCGAAGATCTCCCCCCTGGGCACGTGCAGGCTGACTCCGTTCAGGGCGGCCACCCGCTGGTCCCCCTGGTCGTACACTTTGTAAACGTCGGTCAGGGTGATCATCGGCCGTCCTTGGCGGGTGCTATGCTGTTGGCCTCAGAGAGGGATTGCTCCCTCTCTGAGACACGGGTGTGTGAAAGACTGGGATGCGACATCGACGCTGGCCGCTTCCTAGAAGGCCGGGATGACCGAGCCCTGGTAGTTCTCTTCGATGAACTGCTTCACCTCTGGCGAGGTCAGCAGCCGGGCCAGGATCTGGATGCCCTCGTCATTCTGCCGCTCGGTGAGCACGGTCAGCACGTTGGCGTAGGGGTTGTCCACGCCGGTCTCCAGGGCCAGCGCGTCCTCGCCGGGGACCAGATCAGCCTGCAGGGCGTAGTTGCCGTTGATCACCGCGATGGTGACGTCATCCAGCGAGCGGGCCAGCTGCGCCGCTTCCAGCTCGCGGATGTCCAGGTTCTTCGGGTTGTCCACGATGTCCCGCACGGTTGCGGTGATCCCGGCTTCGTCGCTCAGACGGATCAGGCCGTTGGCTTCCAGCAGGCGCAGAGCCCGCCCGGAATTGGTCGAGTCGTTGGGGATGGACACCACCGCGTTGTCCGGAATAGCGTCCAGCGAGTCGATCTTGCGGGAGTAAATGCCCAGCGGCTCGATGTGCACATCCGCCACTGCGACCATATCGATGCCGTGCTCGGCGGCGAAGTCCTCCATATAAGGGCGGTGCTGGAAGAAGTTAGCGTCGATTGTGCCGTCTCGCAGGGCCAGGTTGGGCTGCACGTAGTCGGTGAACTCGACGATGGTCAGCACGATTCCGGCGTCCGCGGCCAGGTTGTCCTGGACGAAGCGCAGGATGTCGCCGTGGGGAACCGGAGAAGCGCCGACGGTGAGCTGAATGGGTTCGCTGCCGGCTGCGCCCGACTGTCCGGCCGGGCTCTGAGGAGCGGCGGTGCAGGCGCCGAGGAGCAGGCTGACGGCAAGCAGCGCCGTGAGCAGGCGAGCGGAAACGCGAGTGGCGGGGGTCTGCCTGGTATTGATGAGATGACGAGTATTCATGGTTACCTCTCTACGATTTCTAAGAATAAAAACGAAAAAGCCGCCTGATGGTCCGGCGGCAGATAGGCAATACTGCTTCGTTGTTATGACGAGCCCACCGGTCCATCCTCACATTACGGGGAAAAGGCGATGGGTTCGTTTCCTGCGTTCATCCGGCGGGTACACCGATTCTGCGAGGAAACGAGCACCATCGCCTATGCATCAACCATAGGCACATACCCGGCATCATCATGGTGCTCGTCTTCGCAAACATGGACTGAATTGTACATATCTTTACCGGGAGTGTCAACAGGAGAAGGGAGGTTGTTTACCCATCCCCCACCTGCCCCCATGGGCTTTGCTCATCGCCTCCACCTCGAGAGAGGGATCACCCCATCCCCCACCTGCCCCCATGGGCTTTGCCCATGGTTCAGATGGGGAATGGGTTGGCGGCTGCTCTCCCTTTCCCTTACAATGATCGGGAGCACCAACGAATGCTCCACCACTAGAAATCCTCCGAAAACTGGATCGGAGCAAATTCCCCGCCGGGGATTGCCAACCGCCTATGTAATGGTATAATCAGGCGCTGGCAGATCACCTGCCAGAGCAGTAATCGTGCCTGGATACCCACGCCTCGCCGGTTCCGGCGGGGCGTTTTTGCGTGCAAACGCGTTTTGGAGAAGAAATGTCTGTTGATTTGTTTACTGAATTTGGCCTGCTCCCCGAGCTCATCCAGTCCATCGAGCAGATGGGCTTTGAGCAGCCCACCCCTGTGCAGCAGGTGGCGATCCCGGCGCTGCTGGAAGGCCGCAATGTGATCGCGCAGGCGCAGACGGGCACCGGAAAGACGGCTGCCTTCGTCCTGCCCATGCTGCAGCAGCTGACTCCCGTTCAGGGGACGGTGCAGGCTCTGATTTTGGCGCCGACCCGCGAGCTGGCGGTACAGGTCTCCACGGCTGCCAGCCAGATGGCGGCCGGCATGGACCTGCGCGTTCTGCCGGTGTACGGCGGGCAGTCCTATACCGTGCAGAAAACCCAGCTGAAGCGCGGCGTGGACGTGGTCGTCGGCACCCCGGGCCGCCTGCTGGACCTGATCCGGCAGGGCGTGCTGGATTTGAGCCAGGTGCGCTACCTGGTCATCGATGAAGCCGACGAAATGCTGGAAATGGGTTTCATTGAAGATGTGGAATCCATTCTGGACCAGCTTCCAGAGCAGCGCCAGATGGCTTTGTTTTCAGCGACGCTGCCCGAGGTGGTGCGCAAGCTGGGCGAGCGCTTTATGGAAAACCCGGCCCGCTTCAACCTGAGCCCCTCGCGCCCGACGGTGGAAGGTATTGAGCAGCGCTATTACATGGTGCGCGACAGGGACAAGACGGCCGCGCTGATCCGCCTGCTGGAGGTGGAAGACCTGACCCAGGGCCTGATCTTCGCGCGCACCAAGGCGCGCGCCCAGGAACTGGCCGACGAGCTGGCCTCGCGCGGGCTGGCGGTGGAAGCGCTGCACGGCGACCTGAACCAGTCGCGAGGCGAGTACGTGCTCAACCGCTTCCGCCGGCAGGCGCTCACCCTGGTGGTGGCGACGGACGTGGCCGCCCGCGGGCTGGATATCGAGGCCGTGTCGCATGTTTTCAACTACGACGTGCCCCTCGATCCGGAAGATTACGTGCACCGCATTGGCCGCACCGGCCGGGCCGGGCGCACCGGCACGGCGATCACTTTCCTTGCGCCGGCCGAACGCCGCCGCCTGAAGATGATCGAAAGCTACATCCGCCAGCCTATTCAGGAGCACCGCGTGCCCTCCCTCGAGGAGCTGCAGGCGCGGCGCGACGAGCGCTTTGCCAGCCGGCTGAGCGAGATGGCTGCCGAGGGCGGCAGCGAGGCTGAAATGGCCCTGGTCAACCGCCTGATGGAATCGGGTCTGGACCCGGTCCAGGTGGCTCTGGCGGCCATTCGCATGGCGCGGGCCGGTGAGGCTGCCCTGCCGGCGGAAGAACTCGAGCCGGTGACCGCCGAGAAGAGAGATCGCCGCGAGCAGCGCAAGTTCACCGGGCGCGAGAACGCTTTCGAGAAGCGTGCGCCGCGAGGCCGGAAGTACGAGCGCCAGGAAGCCTATCCGGCGCAGCGCGGGCGGGGAAACCACCGTGAGCCCGGCATGGTGCGCCTGTGGATGAACCTGGGCGGAGCGCAGGGCGTGCGCCCGGGTGATGTGGTCGGCGCGATCGCCAGCGAGGTCGGCATTCCCGGCCGGGCGATCGGCGAGATCGACATCCGTCGCGATCACACCTTTGTAGATGTCTCCGAGCAGCACGTTTCTCGCGTGCTGGCGGAAAGCAGCGGCAAATACTCGCTGCGGGGGCGGCCGGTTACGTTGAAACTGGCCAATTAAAGCTGACCGAGGATCAGCGAAGAGCGCGGGTTCGGGCGAACCGGCGCTCTTTTGATTCTCCAACTTTGTTGAATCTGTCAAATTGCAAACCATTTTTGTCTGAATTCGACATATAATTAGACCATGACGTAGTATAGTAAAACCACGAGCGAGGAACAGGCATGAAATTGAAGCTGGATCGTCTGGACAAGAAGATCGTCGACCTGCTGGCCGAGGATGGGCGCATGCCCAGCAAGGAAATCGCCGAGAAGATCGAGGGGGCCACGGAGCGCATGGTGCGCTACCGCATCAAGCGGCTGCTGGATGCCGGGGTCATTTCCATCAGCGCCCGGGTCAATCCTCAGGCCATCGGCTTTCCGGTGATCGCCGATATCTTCATCGAAGTCGAACCGGGGCAGATCATGGAGCTGGCTCACCGGGTGGCCGAATATGACAATGTGACCTATGTGGCCTGCTCAACGGGCGAGCGCGACGTCTCCATCCAGGTCGTGGCGCACGATTACCGCGAGATCTACGCTTTCGTCACCAACGTGATCGCCGCGCTGCCCGGCGTGCGGCGCACTTCCACTTCCTTTGTGCCCATGATCATCAAGGACGACTCGCAGTGGTCGCTGCCCGAGTCGGTAATCCTGCCGGACGGCCGCTGATTCACCGGCGGCCTGTTACCCGTCAACGTTCAAGGACAGGTGTATGAACATACTGCTGGTAGGGACAGGGGGTGTGGGTGAAGCCATCGCTGTGATGGCCTGCAGGCGTCCCTGGCTGGACAAAATGGTGCTGGCCGATTACAACCTGGCCCGGGTACGCGAGGTGCAGGCCCGGCTGGGGGATGAGAGGCGCTTCCCGGTGGAGCAGGTCGACGCTGCCGACCGCGCTCAGGTGGAGGCGCTGGCCCGCAGGCACGGCGCGGACCTGGTGCTGAACGCCTGCGATCCGCGCTTCAACCTGCCCATCCTGGACGCTGCCCTGTCCGCCGGCTGCCATTATCTAGACATGGCGCTGTCGCTCTCCTGCCCGCACCCGGAGGATCCCTACCGCCGGCCCGGGATCAAGCTGGGCGATCTGCAGTTTGAAAAAGCAGCCGAATGGGAGCGCAGGGGGCTGCTGGCGCTGGTGGGCCTGGGCGTGGAGCCGGGCCTCTCGGACGTGTTTGCCCGCTACGCCCGCGATCACCTTTTCGATGAGATTGAAGAAATCGGCGTGCGGGACGGGTCCAACCTGCAGGTGGAGGGGTATCCCTTTGCGCCCAACTTCTCCATATGGACCACGATTGAAGAATGCCTCAACCCGCCGGTGATCTGGGAGCAGGGGCGCGGCTGGTACACCACCGAGCCGTTCTCCGAGCCGGAGGTGTTCGACTTTCCGGAGGGCATCGGCACGCAGCAGTGCGTCAACGTGGAGCACGAGGAAGTGCTGCTCATTCCTCGATGGGTGCCAGCCCGGCGGGTGACCTTCAAGTACGGGCTGGGGGAAGAATTCATCCAGGTGTTGAAGACGCTCAAGCTGCTCGGGCTGGACCGTACCGACCCAGTATCGGTGAAAGGGGTGCAGGTGGCGCCGCGCGACGTGGTGGCCGCGCTGCTGCCTGACCCGGCGCATCTGGGGCCGCGCATGGTGGGCAAAACCTGCGCAGGAACCTGGGTGAAGGGCGAAAAGGACGGGAAACCCCGCCAGGTGTACCTGTACCAGGTAGCCGATAATCAGGAGTGTATGGAGCGCTATGGCTGCCAGGCGGTGGTCGCCCAGACGGGCGTGAACGCGGTCATCGGGCTGGAACTGCTGGCCGAGGGCATCTGGCAGGGGAGCGGGGTGCTGCCCCCGGAAGCATTCGATCCTCTGCCCTTCCTCGAGCGGCTGGCCGGGTACGGGTTCTCCTACGCGGTGCGGGAGATGGACCCGGAGGGGAGGTAGAAACCTCTTATTGATTGAGCCGCTGCTGGCGTTTATGCTAGAATGATAAAAAATCAATAAAGATAACAATCCAGGGGGAATGATCATTGCCATGGCGAATACCGGTCATTAACGGGCTGCGATTACCGATGAAACCGGCCAGCCGGCCGGTGTGGGTTGGTCATCGATTGGCGCAGGGGTGCGCCTGGTGAGGAAGACATGTCTGACCCAATTGGTAACCAGCAGGTGAACGATTACATCTGGCGCATCCTGGTAGTGGATGCGAATCCGGAGACGTTTTATCAAATCCAGCAGGACCTCAACAGGGTCCGCCCCGGCCGCTACATTCTGGAATGGGCCAGACAGTGGGACGAGGGGCTGCGCGCCGCCCGGACGGAAGCCTACGACATCATCCTGATCGCCGGGAGGATTGCCGACCGCCCCGGCACGGAACTGGCCGCGGCCATCGCCGTAGCCGGGTGCCGCCTGCCGGCTGTCATTCTGGGCGGCGGAGAGGAGCGGGAGCACAACCTGCAGGCCGTTCAAACCGAGGTCTTCCATTACACGGTGACCGATGAGGTGACCCCGGAGGACCTGGAACGCAGCATCCGCTTCGCGGTGATGCACAGCCAGGCCGAGTGCGGCCTGAGAGAGCAGCTGGACAAAGCCCTGCAGCGCGTGTCTGAGCTGGAAGCGGCGCTGGCGGATCTACAGCGCATCACCCAGGCGCTGGAGTAGATGGAGGAGCGCTTTCATCTGGCCTCCCAGGCGGTCACCGGCGTGGTCTACGACTGGGATCTGCGCACCGGCACGGTTTTCCACTCCGCCGCCATTGAGGACCTGCTGGGGGTGAATGTGGCCGATATTCCGGGTGATGAAAGC
>Ga0134093_1000884_pt1 | contig 33069 bp, 32 predicted proteins | sample 4_1taG_FD_94452 | JGI IMG/M metagenome (GOLD analysis project Ga0134093, IMG submission 94452) | Switchgrass degrading microbial communities from high solid loading bioreactors in New Hampshire, USA - 4_13_20_68_A1 metaG | ecosystem: Engineered > Bioreactor > Semi-continuous > Anaerobic >...
ACCCTTTTTCTATAGTTTAGTTTCACTTTTTAAGTGAAAGCAATAAGAAGATAAAAACATAGTAATTATGCAGTGCCAGGCACTGTTGTATATGTTACGATGAATAAATCAGGCTGAATATAATAAAATTTATAGTAACGATTTGTATATGACAGCTTTTCTGAAGAATATTAGCCTAAGACCTTCATGTTATAATTGTAGATTTAAGACATTGAATAGACAAAGTGATATTACACTTGCAGACTTTTGGGGTGTGCAAAATATTTTTCCTGAGATAGATGATGATAAAGGAGTTTCATTAATATTTATAAACAGTCAATCGGGTGAAAAAATATATAGTGAAATATTGGATAATATTGTATACAAAGAGGTAGATATTCTAGATGCTGTTAAGTATAATTCAGCTGCAATAAAGTCACCTTTACCACATATTAATAGGGAAAAATTTATTAATGACATAAATATTTACACATTTGATAAATTAGTCAATAAATATTGTAAAGATAGGATATCTATTAAATTAATTTTAGAAAAAATAATGCAAGTAACTAAAAAAGATTAAGCTTTAATATATGATTAAAAAGAGATCTAAAAAAGAGATAGATATTATATAATTAATATATTATGTCATATAAAATCTATGCAGTTATAATATATTATAAAATTGTATTAAACATATAGTGTTTAGTATAACTCATCAGTTAGCAAAATATATAATTAGCAAAGAAAGTTGGATTCGTGAAACATTTAAGTATACTACATGTGCAGATGAAATATTTTTACAAACAATTGCATATAATTCCGGATTTGCTAGCAATATAATCAATGATAATCTAAGATTTATAGATTGGAAAAGAGGTAGTAATTCAAGTCCATATATTTTCAGAATAAGTGATTATAATGAACTTATAAATTCTAAGTCTCTTTTTGCCCGTAAATTTAATGAAATAAATTATGATAATAAGTAATAGATTAAAACTGTAGATGAAAATGATAGCTTTTTTGATTAAAATATGAACAAGAAAGAAGATGAATTTATGAAAATATTAGTTACCGGTGGGGCCGGTTTTATAGGAAGCCATACGTGTGTTGAGCTTTTAAATTCAGAATATGACGTTGTTGTGGTTGATAATTTATCAAATTCGAGTGAGGTATCATTAGACAGAGTAAAAGAAATAACAGGAAAGGATCTGAAATTTTATAAAGCTGATTTATTGGATTGCGATACTCTGGATAAGATTTTTTTAAAAGAGCATATTGAAACTGTTATCCATTTTGCAGGTTTAAAGAGTGTTAATGAATCAGTTGATAAACCTCTGGAATATTATAATAACAATATTACAGGCACTATAAATTTATGTGCATGTATGAAAAAGTATGGAGTTAAAAATATAATATTTAGTTCATCTGCGACAGTATATGGTGAACCTGCAGTATTACCTATTACTGAGCAGTGTCCCAAGGGAATACCAACCAATCCTTATGGAATGACAAAGTGGATGATAGAAGAAATACTGAAAGACATACAGATTTCAGATAATAATTGGAATGTAATAATATTAAGGTATTTCAATCCAATAGGTGCGCATGAGAGTGGTCTCATTGGAGACGATCCTAAAGGTATTCCAAACAATCTTTTGCCATATATAACTCAGGTTGCGATAGGAAAAAGAGATTATCTAAATATATATGGAAATGATTACGATACTCCTGATGGTACTTGTATCCGGGACTATATCCATGTGGTAGATTTGGCCAGAGGTCACGTTATGGCAATTAATAAGCTTAAGGAAAATTGTGGTTTTAAAATTTATAATCTTGGAACAGGAAAAGGATACAGTGTTATGGAAGTATTGCATACCTTTGAGAAGGTATGTGGTAGAAAGCTTCCTTACAAGATCGCAGGGAGAAGAAAAGGAGATGTTATGGCAAGCTATGCAGATGCATCACTTGCTAAGAAGGAGTTAGGCTGGGAAGCTATTTATGATTTGGAAAAGATGTGCCAGGACGCATGGAACTGGCAGAAGAAAAATCCGAGCGGATATCAATAATTCAGATAATAGAAAAACTAACCATGATAAAATTTGATAAAATTAAAAACAGGAGGTTCTCACCATGCAATACACTAACCTCACCAAAACCAGTGAAGTTATCAATCGTGAAATATCTGCTGGGCATATAGCCGGCGCTGCTATTCGCATTATACATAACAATTATACAATTTATGAGGACGAGCTGGGTTATGCCGATATTGAGAATAAAAAGCCGATAAAGAAGGACACAATATACAGAATGTTTTCAATGAGCAAGCCTATTACCGCAGTGGCTGCAATGATATTGTACGAAAGAGGTATATTGAATCTGTTTTCGCCGGTATCGGATTACCTTGAGGGCTTCAGGAATCAAAAGGTATTTACGAAGGAGGGTCTTATTGACCCTGTTCGACCTGTTACAATACAGGATTTGCTGAATATGACCTCCGGAATAGCATATCCCGGCGAGCTGCTTGAATCGGAGCGCAGAATGGCTGAAGTTTTTGCTGAAGCCGACAGAGAGTATTATAGCGGAAAGCCTGTTGATACCATAACCTTCTGCAACAGGATAGGACAGGTGCCGTTGGCTTTCCAGCCGGGAGAGCAATGGATGTATGGCGCATCTGCTGATGTGCTTGGCGCTGTAATAGAGGTTGTATCCGGCCGCAAGTTCAGTGATTTTCTGCGTGAAGAGATATTCGAGCCGCTGGGCATGAAGGATACCGGCTTTTATGTCCCGGAGGAAAAGAGGAATCGTTTTTCAAAAGCCTATGATTATAAGCCGGATGAAAAGAAGCTTGTGCCTTTTAATGGCGGTTTCCTGTCCATATATGACTATATGACACCTCCGGCCTTTGAGTCAGGCGGAGCAGGCCTGGTATCAACTGTAGAGGATTACTCACGCTTTGCCCTGATGCTGGCAAATGGAGGTACATATAACGGTGTACGAATCCTGGGACGTAAAACTGTTGATTTTATATCCAGCCCGCAGCTGACAACTCCAAAGCAGGAAGAGACATTCAACTGGGAACAGCTGGCTGGCTACAGCTATGGCAACCTTATGAGGGTACTTGTAAGTCCTGCAAAAGCAGCAAGTAATGGTTCAGTCGGCGAATTTGGCTGGGATGGCTGGACAGGCAATTACTTCTTAATTGATCCGAGGGAAAATCTTGTGATGGTATATATGGTACAAAGATGCTTCGGAACAAATCCGGATTTAATCAGAAGATTGCGTTCGGTTATATATAGTGCCCTTTAAGTTGTTCTTGCTAAAATTGTAATTTGCATATTTATACGACTTATTTCTATAGCTTATTCTTATTAAGAAAAAGCGGACTGGATCCTTTGTCTGGTCCGCTTTAGTATTGTTTCCTTTTACGTTCCGGAAGCATATGATATACAGCAGGAAAATGTAAGGGATCTGGTGAAAATTGCTTAGATTATTTCTGATTAATTGTTATAAAAGACTATTAAAATCCCAGGATAAGCGTCTAAAGATTTATAAGGCCCTGCGTTGGTTGCCGGACGGTCTGATGCTGCGCATACAGTACAGGATTAAGACAGGATACAGATTAAATCTCAGGAATCCAAAGCGCTATACGGAAAAGCTTCAATGGTATAAGCTGTATTATCGCACACCGCTGCTAACCCGCTGCTCCGACAAGTACACTGTAAGGGGATATGTAAGAAGCAAGGGATATGGGAAGCTGCTGAATAAGATTTATGCTGTCTATGACAGTGCTGATGATATTGACTTTGACAAGCTGCCGGACAGCTTTGCCATGAAGTGTTCCTGCGGCAGCGGCATGAATTATTTTGTAATGGACAAAAGCAAGGAGGACCTGGTCAGTCTCAGAAAAATGGCCGCCGGATGGCTCAAGCAGGACACAGGATATTTAATAGGAAGGGAATGGGGCTATAAAAACTGCAGGCCCAGGATTATCTTTGAGCGCCTTCTGCCAAGAAATGCAGAGGGTGACATCCCGGACTACAAATTTTTCTGCTTTTATGGCAAAGTATACTGCCTGTATAAAATGGTTGATTACGTAGATAACCACTCGAACGGCAGGCTTGCCTTTTTTGACAGGAATTTTAATAAGCTGCCCTATTACCGGCAGGATTATAAGCCTCTGACAGGCAAGCAGGAGAAGCCGGCCTGCTTTGATGAGATGCTAAAGGCTGCCAAGGCTTTATCTGAGGATTTTCCCCATGTTCGTGTTGACTTTTATGATATTGATGGTAAGGCTGTCTTTGGTGAGATGACCTTTTATAATGCCGGCGGCTTTTTCAGGTTCGAGCCTGATGAGTTTGATTTTATAATGGGGAAGCAGTTTATGCTGCCAAGGAAGGTTCGCTCAAGCTGACAGGCTTATTTCACCGATTATGCGGCATGAGCATATATTGAAAAAAAGTGCAGATAAAAATCAGGGGTTTGGATGCTGCCGCAAAATCTATCGCTTAATAAAAAATGCATTCTTGTGACGGGGGCGGCCGGTTTTATCGGCGCCTTTCTGGTTATGGAGCTGATACGTACAACAGAGGAGACGCATATCATCGGCCTGGACAACATGAATTCCTACTATGCTCCGGCTCTTAAGGAATACAGGCTGGCTGAAATTGAAAGGCTTGCGGGAGAGCGGTCGGCCTGCAGCTGGACCTTTATCAGAGGAGATCTTGCCGACAGGCAATTAATAAATAATCTTTTTAAGGAGTATAATTTTGACCTGGTGGTTAATCTGGCCGCCCAGGCGGGTGTCAGGTACTCCATCAGCAATCCTGACGTATATATCGAAAGCAATCTTATTGGCTTTTACAATCTTCTTGAGGCCTGCCGCCATTATCCGGTAGAGCATCTGGTGTACGCCTCCTCTTCATCGGTATATGGAGCTGGAGCAAAAGTGCCTTACTCAACAGATGACAAGGTAGACAGTCCAGTCTCTCTTTATGCGGCCACCAAAAAATGCAACGAGCTTTTGGCCCATGCCTATTCCAAGCTTTATAACATAGCTTCTACAGGACTTCGCTTTTTTACCGTCTACGGGCCTGCCGGCCGTCCTGACATGGCTTACTTTGATTTTGCCAACAGGCTGACAAAGGGAGAGCCAATACAGCTTTTCAATTACGGAAAATGCATGAGGGACTTTACCTATATTGACGATATTGTCGAAGGAATAAAGCGGGTTATGCAGTGTGCTCCGGACAAAAAGCCGGGTGACGACGGTCTGCCCATTCCTCCTTATCGCATTTACAATATTGGAGGCAGCAATCCGGTAAATTTAATAGATTTCGTAAACATACTCATAGAGGAGCTATCTCTAGCCAGGGTGCTTCCGGATGGATTTAAGGCAAGCCTGCAGCTTGTTCCCATGCAGCCCGGTGACGTCCCTGTTACATATGCAGACACTTCGTATCTTGAGAGGGATTTTGGCTTTAAGCCGTCCACAAGTCTGCGGGAGGGTCTGCGCGCATTTGCCCGTTGGTACAAGGGCTTTTATAAGCTGTAAAGGGGAATGAGTATGAAGATTGCTGTCGCCGGATTGGGATATGTAGGCCTTTCCATTGCCGTTCTGCTTGCCCAGCAGCATGAGGTTAAGGCTGTTGATATAGTAAGGGAAAAGGTAGACATTATAAATAGAAGAAAATCGCCTATTCAGGATGAATATATAGAAAAATACCTTGCTGAAAAAAGGTTGAATTTAAGCGCAACCCTTGACGGGCGAGCAGCCTATTCGGACGCAGATTTTGTAATAATTGCCACCCCCACCAATTATGATGACGAAAAAAACTTCTTTGACACTACAGCAGTAGAAAGTGTAATCAGGCAGGTTTCAGACTGCAACAAGGATGCGGTGATGGTTATTAAGTCTACCGTGCCAGTAGGTTTTACCAAATCCATCAGGGAAAAGCTTAACTGCAAAAGGCTTCTATTCAGTCCGGAGTTTTTGCGGGAGTCTATGGCCCTTTATGATAATCTTTTTCCATCCCGCATAATTGTCGGCACCGATCTGCAGGATGAATTCCTGCTTAAGGCGGCCCATAGCTTTGCCGGACTTTTAGCTGGGGCTGCCATAAAAAAGGATATTCCCATCCGGATTATGGGCTATACCGAGGCTGAAGCGGTAAAGCTTTTTGCCAATACCTATCTGGCCCTGCGGGTGGCGTTTTTTAACGAGCTGGACACCTACGCCGAGATGAAGGGCATTGACAGCAGGCAGATTATTGAAGGGGTATGTCTTGATCCCAGAATCGGCAGCCATTACAACAATCCATCCTTTGGCTACGGCGGCTATTGCCTGCCTAAGGATACCAGACAGCTGCTGGCAAATTATTCGGATGTACCCCAGAACATGATTTCGGCCATAGTGGCCTCCAACAAAACCCGCAAGGATTTTATAGCCGACAGGGTGCTGGCTCGGGCAGGATTATATAAGGCAGGCAGCACCGGTGAGGAAAAATGCGGCAAACAGGTCACAATCGGAGTATTTCGTCTGACCATGAAGACGAGGTCGGACAATTTACGCAATTCAAGCGTCCAGGGGGTTATGGAGAGGATTAAGGCAAAGGGGGCAAATATAATTATTTATGAGCCCACTTTGAGCCAGGAAAGCTTTATGGGCAATACAGTGATTAATGATCTGGTAAAATTTAAGAAAATGTCCGATTTAATAATTGCAAACCGATATGATAATTGTCTGGAGGATGTAATAGACAAGGTTTATACCCGCGATATTTTTAGAAGAGATTAGAGCCCACAAGCGCTTTGGACACTGAGCTTATGAGATGGCATTTGTCAGGAATGTGGCGGATCGGGTTATATTATTGGATGGAGGAGTAATTATTAAAGAGGCTACGCCTGAGTATGTGTTTGACTTGGCATTTTGGCATCGTAAAATTTTTAATAATTTAATTTTGCACTTGCAATATTTGGCTTCATTTGATATAATAAGTAAGGTGCTAAATGATAAGACTAATAGAGAGTGGGCGAAAGTCCACTCTTCTTATTTGCCTTTTATGGTGCGTATACGCATCAGCAAAGCAAGGATTGGTGATTAAAATGCACCTGTCCGGTAAGAGTCGCGCAGCTGCAGACTGCAGCTTGCTTTATGCGATTCTTGATAAAACTACAATGAATAAAAATATGAAAAGAAGGTTGGTAGAATATATGTCCAGGCATGAGGATTATGAACAGCGCACACAAAAGCTACTGGCGCCGATTTTGGAAAAGAACCATTACGAGCTTTACGATGTGGAGTTTATTAAAGAAGCCGGCAACTGGTACCTTCGGGTCTATATCGACAAGGAAGGCGGCATATCAATTGACGATTGCGAGCTGGTAAGCAGAGCATTAAGCGATCTTCTTGATGAGCACGATTTTATTTCAGAATCCTATATGCTGGAGGTGAGTTCACCCGGTCTTGGCAGAAGGCTCAGAAAAGACAAGCATTTTGAAAAGAGCATAGGCGAAGAGGTCGAGATTAAGCTTTATAAGCCGATTAATAAAAAGAAGGAATTTGTCGGCCTGCTCAGGTCCTTTGACAAGGATACGATAGCTATTGAGCTGAGCGACAAAACAGTTATGGAAATTCCCAGAGAACAGATAGCTAATGTAAGACTGACCTTTGATTTCTGATAGCTGCTACAGTTTTTGAAATTGTATTGGAATATAATATAGCTTTTATATTACACGAAGAAGAATAATCATATTAAGGAGGCATTGTCAAAAATATGGAAGTAAATAAAGATTCAGGAAGGGAATTGATTGAGGCATTAAATCAGCTGGAGAAGGAGAAGGATATTAATAAGGAAGTTATTCTGGAAGCCCTTGAGAATTCACTGCTGGCGGCATGTAAAAATAATTTCGGCAGATCGGATAATATAAGGGTTAATATTGATAGAATAACAGGCCAGGTAAATGTTTATGCAATGAAGGAAGTGGTTGAGGAGGTTACGGAGCCTGCTTTGCAGATCTCCCTTGCCGAGGCTAAGGCAAAGGATCCTATCAAGGAGCTGGGCGATTTAATGGCGATTGAGGTTACACCAAAGAATTTTGGCCGTATCGCCGCCCAGAAGGCAAAGCAGGTTGTAGTGCAGAAAATCCGTGAAGAGGAGAGAAAGGTACTCTACCAATATTTTCTCAGCAAGGAGAAGGATATTATCACAGGTGTTGTTCAGCGTTATGTGGGCAATAATATCGCCATCAACCTTGGCAAGGCCGATGCTCTTCTTACTGAAAATGAACAGGTGAAGGGGGAGGTCTTCAGGCCGACAGAGCGCATCAAGCTGTATATCCTGGAGGTCAAGGACACCACGAAGGGCCCAAGAATTACGGTATCCCGCTCCCATCCGGAGCTGGTCAAGAGGCTCTTTGAGGCCGAGGTTGCCGAGATTCAGGACGGCACTGTTGAGATAAAGAGCATTGCCAGAGAGGCAGGAAGCAGAACCAAGATTGCAGTATGGAGCAATGATCCGGATGTTGACGCAGTAGGAGCCTGCGTAGGACTGAATGGAGCAAGAGTAAATGCTATTGTACATGAGCTCAGAAATGAAAAGATTGATATAGTCAACTGGAGCAGCGATCCCGCACAGTTTATTGAAAATGCCCTCAGTCCCGCCAAGGTTGTGTCGGTAACTGTGGATGAAGATGAAAAGACTGCCAGGGTGATTGTGCCAGACTATCAATTGTCCCTTGCGATCGGCAAGGAGGGACAGAATGCCAGACTGGCAGCCAAGCTGACAGGATACAAGATTGATATCAAGAGCGAATCCCAGGTATACGGTTATTAATAACTGCTTACTCCTGGTTAGAAAGGCGTGGTAAAGAATAGATGGCGAAGAAGTTACCATTAAGAATGTGTACCGGATGCGGTGAAATGAAGGCTAAGAAGGCTATGATCCGTGTTCTGAAGACTCCGGAGGATGAAATTGTCATAGATTCCACCGGCAAGAAGAATGGAAGGGGTGCGTATATCTGCCCATCACTTGAATGTCTGAGGAAGGCAATCAGGTCAAAAGGTCTGGAGCGTTCCCTTAAGGTCAGCATTCCTAAGGAACTGATTGAAGCTCTGGAGAAGGAGATGGTTAAACTTGAATCCGACAGAAAAGAAGGTATATAGCTTACTTGGCATTGCAGCAAAATCCCGCAACATAGCAAGTGGTGAATTTCTTACTGAAAAGGCCGTTAAGGAACATAAGGCTGCTTTGGTTATTGTGGCAGCAGATGCCTCTGATAATACAAAGAAGATGTTTACCAACATGTGTACTTACTATGATGTGCCAATATACTTTTTTGGTGAGAAGGAGAATTTGGGTCATGCTATTGGCAAACAGATGCGCGCTTCTTTGGCAGTGCTGAACAAGGGCTTGTCGGATGCGATAGAGAGGCAACTGAAAATGATTGAGTGATTAACGGAGGTAGTAAGTATATGGCGAAAATTAAAGTCTTTGAGCTAAAGAATCAGATAAACTCGCTGATAAAAAACAAGATAGAAAGTAAAGACATAATTGATTTTATAGAGACCAATTTCGGAGTAAAAAAATCACATAGCAGCGCCCTTGAAGAAAATGAAGCAAACTTTATCAAGAATTATTTTGTCCATGCAGACAAGGCGGATTTGCAGACTGCAGACAAAAAAATTCAGCCTGCCATCCTGTCTGAGATGAATGTTCAGACAGATCAGATGCAGCCGGCGGCAAAGCCGGAGCAGGATGAGGCTAAAAAGGCGGCTGCAGAGACCAGGGCTGACGCTGCCGAAGCGAAAGTGCAGACAAAGGACAAGAAGGCGGGACAACAAAAGGCCCAGCCTGCAAAGCCGGCCGAGAAGGAAAAGGAGCAGCCTAAGCAAGCTCAGCAAGACAAACAGGAAAGGCAGCTCCAGCAGCCCAGGCAGCCTCAGCCTGATAAAAATCAGCAGGAAAAGGCCCAGAAGGCTAAGCAGGTACAGCATGCAAAGCCGGCAGAGCAGGCAAAGCAAGCGGCTGCCCAAAGGCCGGAGGCTGACAAAAGAACTGGGAGAGCGGATCAGGCTGGCAAACAGCATAAGGGCGATGCTATGTCAGGAAGACCGCAAAGATCTGAAGGTGGTCATCAATCCGGCAGGCAGCAAAGAAACGACGGTCAGGGCAGGGGCGCATCCTTCAATCAGGCCGGCAGGCAGCAGGCCGGTGGAGCAAGAGCCGGCCAACAGGGCAAGGGAGGATTTGGCTCAGGCTTTGGCAAGAACGCAGGCAAGCCAGGCTCATACCGGGATGACGATGTCTTTAAGGATGAGGATGACAAGTCCGGATTCAATCAAAAACAGGGCAAGAAGGCCGGCGCAGGCAAGGCCTTCGGAGAGCGCAAGAAATTTGACCAGCAGATTCTTGATCAGAAGGTAGCTGAAAAGAATGATAACAAGCGTAAGGCTGACCGCATAAATAAGGAAAAGAGCTACAGGGAGAAGAACATTGATATCCATGAAGATGATGATATGGAAGATCTTAAAAAGCTGGTTCAGAAGAAGGGTCAGTTTATCCAGCCCAAGCCTGCCCCTGTACCCGAGGAGGAGATCAAGGTTATTACCATACCTGATGTACTGACTATAAAAGAGCTGGCTGACAGGATGAAAAAGCCCAGCGCAGCTCTGATAAAGAAGCTTTTGCTTCAGGGCAAGGTCGTTACCCTCAATCATGAGATTACCTTTGAAGAAGCTGAAGAAATAGCCCTTGAATATGATATTATTTGCGAAAAAGAGAAGAAGGTAAATGAACTTGAAGAATTGCTCAAGGACGAAGAGGATCCGGCTGAGAGTCTGGTTAAGCGTCCGCCTGTTGTGTGCGTAATGGGACACGTTGACCATGGTAAGACATCCCTTCTTGACGCAATACGCCAGACAAATGTAACTGCCCGTGAGGCAGGTGGCATTACCCAGCATATTGGCGCATATGTAGTAGATATAAATGGTGAAAAGATTACCTTCCTTGACACTCCGGGACATGAGGCCTTTACCTCCATGCGTATGAGAGGTGCAAAGTCAACCGATATAGCTATCCTTGTTGTAGCTGCAGATGATGGTGTTATGCCGCAGACTGTAGAAGCCATAAGCCATGCCAAGGCTGCAGGCGTAACCATAATTGTTGCGGTAAACAAGATTGATAAGCCCAGCGCAAATGTAGAACGTGTTAAGCAGGAGCTGACCGAACACGAGCTGATCGCAGAGGACTGGGGCGGTGACACAATTTTCGTTCCTGTATCGGCTCATACCAAGGAGGGTATAGACCAGCTGCTGGAGATGGTACTTCTGTCCGCCGAAATGCTGGAGCTGAAGGCCAATCCCGACAGAAAGGCAAGAGGTATTGTTATTGAAGCCCAGCTGGATAAGGGTAGAGGCCCGGTAGCTACCGTTCTGGTACAGAAGGGAACCCTGCGTGTGGGTGACAATGTCGTAGTTGGCTCATCATACGGTAAGGTTCGTGCAATGACGGACGACATGGGCAGAAGAGTCAAGGAGGCAACACCTTCTACACCTGTAGAAATTATAGGCCTTAATCAGGTTCCTGAAGCAGGTGAGACCTTCATCGTAACAAACAACGAAAAGGAAGCAAGGCATATTGCTGAAGTGTATATGGCACAAAGCAAGGAGAAGCTTATTGCCGACACCAAGGCAAAGCTTTCGCTGGATGGTTTGTTCAGCCAGATACAGGCCGGCAATATCAAGGAGCTTAATCTTATAATCAAGGCCGACGTTCAGGGTTCAGTTGAGGCTATGAAGCAAAGTCTTACCAGATTAAGCAATGATGAAATAGCAATAAGAATTATTCATGGTGGAGTTGGCGCCATCAATGAATCGGACGTAACTCTTGCCAGCACATCCAATGCTATTATCATCGGCTTTAATGTAAGACCTGATAATGCCGCAAAAGATACGGCCGAGCGGGAAAAGGTTGAAATCAAGCTGTATCGTGTTATTTATGATGCAATCAACGATATCGAAGCGGCCATGAAGGGTATGCTTGATCCTGTATTTGAGGAGAAAATTATTGGCCATGCTGAGGTCAGGGCTACATTTAAGGCTTCTGGTATAGGTACAATCGCAGGCTCATATGTAACCGATGGTAAGATACAGAGAAACAGCAAGGCCAGAATTTACCGTGACAATAAGCTTATCTATGACGGAAGCCTGGCTTCACTTAAGAGATTCCAGGATGACGTAAAGGAAGTTGCGGCTGGCTATGAATGCGGCCTCGTATTTGAAAGGTACAATGATGTAAGAGAAGGCGACAAGGTTGAATTCTATATCATGGCCGAGGTGCAGAGGTAGTTGTGGCAGGCAATATGAGTCAGTCAGGCAAAATGGAGGGTTTTTATGAAAAAGAACAGCATTAAAAACACCAGAATTAATATGGAAGTGCAGAAAGAGCTTAGCATGCTGATTAGTCGGGAAATAAAGGATCCCAGGATTAATCCCATGACCAGTATAGTTCATGTGGAGGTGGCACCGGATCTTAAGACTGCAAAGGTTTATATCAGCGTTCTGGGGGATGAACAGTCAAAGAAGGATACCCTGGCAGGCTTAAAGCGCGCTTCCTCCTTCATAAGAGGTCAGCTGGCGAAAAATCTGAACCTTCGCTATACACCGGAGCTTACCTTTGTACTGGATAGCTCCATTGAATATGGAGTACACATGTCCAGGCTTATTGACGAGGTAAACGCAGGCAGCGGGCAGACACAGGATGAACAGACCGGGGAGACTGAAGATAAAGAGGATTAATGTACAATTATATGCATTTATTATGCATAGGGTGTAATGGGAGTTTTGGAGGTAGCTATGTTAATTATCGATGAGCAATTGAATGGCTGCAAATCTGTAGCGATTGCCGGGCACATACGACCGGACGGGGATTGTGTGGGTTCATGCATGGCCTTGTACAATTATCTGTCCGGAAGTAAGGAAAAGCTTGGCCTTGAGAGGATTGATGTTTTTCTGGAGCCCTTCAGCAATGTTTTTGATATGCTGGCAGGTGTAGACAAGATCAGGCGAGACTTAGGCGCGCAGGAAAATTATGATGTCGTGATAGCCCTGGACTGCGGTAGTCTTGATCGGCTGGGAGATGCCCAGAAAATATTTGAGAGGGCAAAGAAGACCATTAATATTGACCATCACATCAGCAATACCTATTTTGCAGGAGTAAATCATGTGCTTGCTGATGCATCCTCCACCTGCGAGGTTCTTTATTCATTGCTGGGGGAGGAAATGATTACAAAGGAGATTGCTGAGGCATTGTATATCGGTATTATACATGATACCGGCGTGTTCAAGCATAGCAACACCTCCGGAAAGACGATGGCCATAGCCGGCAAGCTAATGGATAAGGGAATCAATTTTTCAGCCTTGATAGATGAAACCTTCTATGCAAAGACCTACCTGCAGAACCAGATACTTGGCCGTTGCCTTATGGAGAGTATGCTGGTGCTGCATGGTAAGGTGGTATTTGCAGCCTTGAAAAAAGAAATTCTGGATTTTTATGGTGCTGTTCCTTCGGATCTGGATGGAATCATTGATCAGCTCAGGGTGACCAAGGGGACGGAGGTTGCGATATTTGCCTATGAACTTAGAACTCATGAATATAAGGTTAGCATGAGATCAAACGGTGATGTCAATGTCAGCAGGATTGCGGTTTATTTCGGTGGAGGAGGCCATATTAAGGCGGCAGGATGTACCATGCTGGGTACGGTCCATGACGTAATCAATAATCTGACACCTCATATCGAAGCTCAGCTGAAGGAGCTAGGGCTGATTTAGCAGATGGGGCTACCAGCTGCTTAACTTTGGACAAGCCTTAAGGAGACTGACTAATCTATGGATGGAATAATAAACGTTTATAAGGAAAAGGGCTATACCTCCCATGATGTTGTGGCTAAGCTGAGGAAAATCCTGCAGACAAAAAAAATCGGCCATACCGGTACCCTGGATCCGGATGCCGAAGGCGTACTTGTGGTATGCATCGGCAAGGGAACAAAGCTTTCGGATATGATAGCCGGCAAGGATAAAAGCTACAGGACAATCATGAAGCTCGGTATAACAACAGATACCCAGGATTTGTCCGGAAATGTTATTAAAAGCGGAGAGGTAAATGTAGGCTTTGATCAAATACAAAGGCAGATTAAAGGCTTTATCGGTGAGTATATGCAGCTGCCACCCATGTATTCAGCCATTAAGGTTGGGGGAAAAAAGCTTTATGAATATGCCAGGGAAGGCAAAGAAGTAGAACGCCGGCCCCGCAGTGTCCGGATTATGGATATTAGGATACTGGATTATAACGATAAGGAGCATGAGGTCACAATGGAGGTAGACTGCTCCAAGGGAACATATATCAGAACCCTGCTGCATGATATAGGTCGGGCCTTAGGCTGTGGCGGAGCGATGAAGGAGCTGCTTAGAACCCGTGTCGGAGGCTTTGGCATAGACGGGGCAATAAGGCTGTCCGAAATAAGCAGGCTGCAGGAGGAGGGCAGGCTTTCTGAGCATATTATTGGGCTGGATGAGCTTTTTACAGCATATAGCCGGGTGACGGTAAAAAAAGAGTATAGCCGGCTGGTGCACAACGGAAATACCTTTTATGAAAAAATGGCAGAAATAGAGGAAATGGGTGCCCTGACCGATTATGTGCGGGTGTATGATGCCGAGGGTATATTTACGGGCATATACCGATACGACAAGGCAGCCCGGATTTTCAGACCCGAAAAGATGCTGCTGTAGCTTTTTAATGCTAACATGGCAGGGTTGAGCAGACTGGTGGAGGAACCGCTGTATTAACCGGCTTAATGCACTGCAGCATAACGCAAATCATTTCAGGACGGAGATGGCTATGGAATATATAGCAGCAACAACAGAATTTAAATTAAGCAATACTGCCGTAACTATAGGAAAGTTCGACGGTTTACACCTGGGACACCGGCAGTTGCTTGATTTGACGGTTAAACACAAGGAGCAGGGACTTGCAGCAGTCGTGTTTACATTTTTGCTGCATCCGTCCTATTTATTAAGCGATAAGGATTTTGAGCTTATTTATACGGAGGAAGAAAAGCGCATCAGGCTTAAAAGACTGGGAATGGATCTGATGATATCCTATCCCTTTTCCCAGGAAACCAGAAACATGGAGCCGGAGGATTTTATCCGGCAGGTTATAAGGGATAAGCTGGATGCAAAGGTGCTTATTGTTGGAGAGGATTTCCGCTTTGGAAAAAACCGGAGAGGAGATATTGCCATGCTTAGGCAGCTTCAGGAGAAATGCGGCTATAAACTGATAGCCTGCCAAAAGAAGAAGATGGGTAAGCATATAATCAGCAGTTCTATTATCAGAAGCCTGATAAAAGAGGGCAGGATGGAAGAAGCGAATGCAATGCTGGGAAGCGCCTACAGCATCAGAGGCGAGGTTGTTCACGGCAGAAGGCTGGGCAGAACTATAGGTATACCGACGGTTAACCTTATTCCTCCGGATATGAAGCTGCTTCCTCCATGCGGTGTATATGCCTCAAGAATTTTGACCGGTGGCATTTATTATAACGGGGTAACCAATATCGGCTATAAGCCCACGGTTGGAGGAGAAGAGTATATAGGAATAGAAAGCCATATCTTTGATTTGGATAAGGATTTGTATGGCAGGAAGATAGAGGTTGAACTGATTAGCTTTATTCGTCCTGAGCTTAGGTTTGCCACGCTGGATGAGCTGACAGCCAGGATGAAGGAGGATATTATAATAGCCAAAGAAAGGCTAATAAAATTTGTCTGACTCAGGCTTGATGTTTCAGATTAATTGACTCAGTTATAGCAATGATTGGCTTATTTTTGCATCAGGTGCCGTATGGCTCGGAAAGGGGAAATATATGCTTTTAGTACAGGAGGTTACAAAAAAGTACGGCAAGGTTCTTGCCAATGACGGGGTCAGCTTTGAGACCCATCCCGGTGAAATATCGATACTTTTAGGACCCAACGGAGCAGGCAAATCAACCCTGATAAAATGTATAGCAGGCTTGCTTAAGTTCAGTGGCAGAATTCTTATAAACGGAAATGAGAACAAGTCCCTGCAGGCCAAAAGGGAGCTGGGCTATATTCCTGAAATTCCCGCCCCATATGAAATGCTGACGGTATGGGAGCATATGGAATTCATAGCAAGGGCATATTCCCTGGAAAACTGGAAGGAAAAAGCGGAGCATCTTTTGCAGCGTTTTGAGATGGATGATAAAAAGAAGAAGCTGGGCAATGAGCTTTCAAAGGGAATGCAGCAAAAGCTCAGCATATGCTGCGGTTTATTGCCTGAACCCAAGGTTATATTGTTTGATGAGCCGATGGTTGGGATTGATCCCCATGCCATCAAGGAGCTTAAGAAGATAATACTTGAAAAGAAGGATGAAGGGGCGGCTATTCTCATAAGTACGCATATGCTGGACAGTGTTGATGAATTCTGGGACAGCGCCAACATTATGATTGGTGGCAGGATTGCCGCCAGAAGAAGCCGCAGGGATACGGCAAGCTCCGGTGAGGATCTGGAGGCCTTGTTCTTTGCAATAACTGAAAGCAGCAAAAGCAAATCCTCCGATGGTCAGGAGGGTAAAGACTCTAGTCCGGAGGGTATGAATTAATGAAGGCACTTGCATATTTAACGCTTACCCAGATTAAGAACAGAATTCTGTCCCTTAAGAAAAAGCCCGGTCTTTTGATTTTATATAGTGTTTTAACATTAATTGTAGTGGGATCGTTCGTTCTGATGATCATATTTAGCGGTGAAACTAATGCTGAAAAAGCTGCCGATGAAAGAATTATCTATCTGATTATTTCAGCCCTGGGACTTCTGTTTGTGTATACCTTTGTTACAACAGGACTATCCACCGGTTCCAGCCTCTTTAACATGCCGGATGTCGGATTACTTTTTGTTGCTCCGATCTCCTCAAAAAAGATACTTTTTTATGGTCTGTTAAATACTATGGGCAAGTCGCTTCTGGCTTCCGTTTTTATCTTCTATCAGATCGGCAATTTGAGGAATGCCTTTGACTATGGCTTTAAGGAGATATTTATACTATTTATTATATATGCATCCATGCTGGTATCCTGCCAGCTGCTTGCCATAGGTATATATATTTTCTCAAATGGCAATCCGTCCCGCAAAAATCTGGTCAAGGCTATTACATATACCTTGTATGCGGCCTTGGTAATTGCATATTTAGTTATTCAGAGGCAGCAGCAGACCGGATTGCTGGAGACGATTTTACGTCTGGTATCCTCGGAAGGCTTTGCCTATTTTCCTGTAGCCGGCTGGTCCGTAATGCTTTTTGCAGGTGTGGCGCATAATCTGCCGGTTAAGATAATTATTTCAGTTGTCTTATTCCTGATTATGGGAGCAGTCATTATAATACTCCTTACCTCCGGCAAGGCCGATTACTATGAGAGTGTACTGGTGTCAACAGAAACCAGTTATCAGATTAGAAAAGCTGCCAGGGAAGGAAGGAATGTTCCTCAAACCAATTCTAAAAAAATCAAAGTCAGGGATAATGCCTTTGGGATTGGTAAGGGCAGCAGAGCCATGGCTATATTCTACAAGCATCTGCTGGAGCATAAAAGAAAAAGCAGGCTGATTTTTATCGATGGGTATACCGTATTTATGATGATAGCGGCCGGAATGGCGGGATATTATTTCAGAACGTATGCTCTGCCCGAATTGGCTTATTACGGAGTACTGGCAACAGCTGTTTATTTTCAGTATTTTCTTACCGTAATGGGCAAACTAAAACAGGAGCTGACAAAGCCGTATATTTATCTGATTCCGGACAGTTCTCTCAGAAAGGTGTTTGCTGCATCCTTAAGCTCCCTGATAAAGCCTTGTGTTGACGGCTGCTTTATTTTCGGTACACTGGCGGCGGTAAGCGGGCACAATTTACCGGAATGTGCATTCTTTGCCCTTGCGTATGCTGCCTCCGGAGCGGTATTTGTCGGACTTACCATTCTTTATCAGAGGGTTTTGGGTGGACAGCCGGGTACGGTATTGAAGGTATTTATCGCAATGGGCCTGTTTTCACTGGTTTTGGGTCCGGCTATTGCACCGAGTATAGTGCTGGCGATTATATTGCCGGATAGCCTGCGCTTTTTATGCACCCTGCCTTATTCCGTAATCAGTATCTTATTTGCGGTTCTCCTCTTTGTTGCCTGTGGAAATCTAATAGACAAAAGCGAATATACAGGAAGCGCTGCTTTTAAGTAAATGGGCAATTGCCGGTTTGACAGTCAGGAATATGGCATAAGCAAGCCGGTCGCTTATTTGAATAAATTTTCATTAATTATATTTTAGCTTGAATTTAGCTTGAATATGATAAAAAAGTTGTTTACAATAATAAGGGAATATGATAATATACCTAAGTGGTTGCAAGCCGATACTCAGAATATGGAGTCTCCGACCATAATCTTGGTATTAGGCGATTATAAGGAAAGGAGAATACATCAATGATTAGCAAAGAGAAAAAGCAGGAAATTATTAAGAATTTCGGTCGTACACCTAATGACACCGGTTCACCGGAGGTTCAGATTGCACTTTTGACCGAAAGAATTACTCAGCTGACTGAGCATCTGAAGAACAACAAGAAGGATCATCATTCAAGAAGAGGCCTTCTTAAGATGGTTGGTCAAAGAAGAGGCTTGCTTGAGTATTTGAAGAAGACCGATATCAACAGATATCGTGAATTGATCGAGCGCCTGAATTTAAGAAAGTAATTATACAAGCTGTTCCTGAAAAGGGACAGCTTTTTTACTGGCAAAAACTGAGTGCTTAATTTAAATTTATAATTAAGCATTCAATTTAACTAATTGAACCATGAAAAAAATTGTAGCGTAGTGGAAATAATAATGGTATAATATTGTATTAGAGCGATGGGAGGACAACCCGAGACTTCTGAAAAGATTATCGGTTTTGAGCTTAAATCGGTAGTTTTTTCAGTTGTTTCGGTGCCTCCAGCTCTATAGCATGAAGTAAAGGAGATTTAGCATGTACAAAAGTTTTTCAATGGAGCTTATTGGCAGAAAACTAACCGTAGATGTCGGAAGAGTTGCAGCGCAGGCCAATGGCGCTGTCTTGATTCATTATGGTGATACTGTTATTTTGTCAACTGCTACAGCCTCCGGCAAGCCCAGAGAGGGTATTGACTTTTTCCCGTTAAGTGTTGAATATGAGGAAAAGCTGTATGCTGTCGGCAAGATTCCGGGAGGATTCATAAAAAGAGAGGGCAAGCCTTCGGAGAATGCAATCCTTGCCTCCCGTTGCATTGATCGGCCGATGAGGCCTTTGTTCCCCAAGGATTACAGAAATGATGTTACAATAAACAATCTGGTTTTATGCGTTGATCAGGATTGCTCACCTGAATTGACAGCCATGCTGGGATCATCAATAGCCACCTGCATATCGGATATTCCCTTCAATGGACCGATAGCAGCCACTATGGTTGGCCTGGTGGACGGCCAGCTGGTGTTCAATCCTACATCTGCCCAGAGGGAGAAATCCGAACTGTCGCTTACCGTGGCTTCAACACGTGAAAAGGTTATAATGATTGAAGCAGGAGCCAATGAGGTACCCGAGGATATGATGATTGAAGCTATTTATGCCGCCCATGATATCAACAAAAAGGTTATTGAATTCATAGATACCATTGTAGCGGAATGTGGCAAGCCCAAGCATGATTATGTACATTGGGTGGTTCCTGATGAGCTGTATGAGGATATGGTTAATTTCATTACTCCCGAAGCTATGGAGGCAGCCGTTTTTACTGACGACAAGATGGTCAGGGAGGCCAATATCAATGAAATAACCGAAAAGCTTACAGCCCGCTACGAGTTTGATCATCCTGACTGGCTTCCATGGCTTCCGGATGCCATTAATAAATTTGAAAAAGCAACAGTGCGTAAGATGATATTAAGGGATCACAAGCGTCCCGATGGCAGACGGATGGATGAGATCAGAAAGCTGGCTGCAGAGATTGATATCCTGCCCAGAACACATGGCTCAGGTATGTTTACCCGTGGACAGACACAGGTGCTTAATATCTGTACCCTGGGTGCATTGGCCGAGATTCAGAGGCTTGACGGTATTGATGAAAATGAAACAGGCAAGAGATACATGCACCATTATAACTTCCCGTCCTATTCGGTAGGCGAGACCAAGCCTTCCAGAGGACCGGGCAGAAGAGAGATTGGTCATGGCGCATTGGCTGAGAGGGCGCTTCTTCCTGTGCTTCCTTCTGAGGAGGAGTTCCCTTATGCAATCCGCACAGTTTCCGAGGTTCTGGAATCCAACGGTTCTACATCCCAGGGAAGTGTATGCGCATCCACTTTGTCACTTATGGCTGCAGGTGTTCCGATAAAGGCTATGGTGGCCGGTATTTCGGTAGGTCTTGTTACAGGTGAGACTGATGATGATTATGTATTGCTGACCGATATTCAGGGTGTTGAGGATTTCTTCGGAGATATGGACTTTAAGGTAGCAGGTACCCATAAGGGTATAACGGCTATCCAGATGGATATCAAGATTAACGGCTTAACCAGGGAGATTATCGAAAAAGCAATATATCGCACCAGGGAAGCCAGAATCTATATCCTCGATGAGGTTATGGCTCCGGTTATCTCCAAGCCCAGACCTGAGGTTTCACCTTTTGCTCCCAAGATTGTCCAGATCAAGATTGATCCTTCAAAAATCGGTGATGTTGTTGGTCAGAGGGGCAAGACAATCAATGCAATCATTGAGCAGACCGGTGTCAAGATTGATATTGCTGATGACGGTGCAGTATCGGTATGCGGCTTTGACAAGGACAACATCCAGAAGGCGGTTGACATGATCAACATGATAGTAACCGATTTCGAAGAGGGCAAGACCTATACCGGTAAGGTTGTAGGTATTAAGGATTTCGGTGCCTTTCTTGAGTTCGCACCCGGCAAGGAGGGTATGGTTCATATATCCAAGGTTGCCAAACACAGAGTTAATCATGTTGAGGACGTTCTTACCCTCGGTGATGTGGTTAAGGTTGTATGCCTCGGTCCTGACAAGATGGGAAGAGTCAGCTTCAGCTTAAAGGATGTTAAGGACCCCAAATAATTAGATAGCATTGCTACAGCATAGCTGTTGGAATTTATGGCATCAGGCTATAATACTGCACATTCGTAAAGGACGTAAAGGTGCGGATTATAGCCTGTTATTTTATGAAAAAACCGTTTAAATGTCTGCAAAGTCTGCCGCATATTTTGTGAACTAAAGCTTTCGTAGCGTAAGCTGTTTTATATAATATTACAAATTATGCAATGGAATCGTATGACAGATGCGCCTGGTATCATCTGAGCTCTCTTGACAATGATTTAATGACCTTTGTTAAATACCTGTCATGTTCGCTGAACAAGGTTATAGATTCATTTAACTTTAACTATGATAATCATGAAAATCTTTCCGGTGACAAACTAATAGACAGCATTGCAAATGAATTTCTAATATATCTCTCCCAGTTCTCTGAATATAAAATATCTATTTTGTTGGATGATTTCCAGGAGATTAGCAATGATGAAGTATTTGAGTTTCTGACAATCCTAATCAGGAATACCAGTGACAATATCCGTTTGTTGATGGCCACCAAGGGCTCATTTCCGAAGTTTTTGGCACGTTTTATAATGAACGGTATTGCAGTAACGATAAACGATAAGCAGCTGGCCTTCAACCGTGATGATATCATGCGTATTTTGCAAAATGTCCGGGCGGTCGATGATATTAATCTATGCGCAGATCTGATACTTGATTATACCGAAGGTTGGCCGGCAGGAGTAATAGCCATAGCATTGCCCTGAAGAATGAATGCAGGACCATCGACAAGGACGGAATAGTAAGGCTGTGCAAGGAATCCAGGGTCTATGACTACATTATGTATGAGATTTTCAAGAAGCTGCCCTATGATATACAGACCTTTCTTATTAATACATCTGTACTGAATATTCTAAGTACGGATTTATGCAATGCGGTAATGAACATTACCACATCAAAAAGTCTCCACTGGTGTCAGATCCAATATCTTTATTTCACTGACGAAAGGGAGAAGGCTTTGAGTCTGGCTCTTCCTTATCTTGAGGATCAGCAGACCATGAACATATATATGGCCTATATCAAGGTCGTAAGCAGCATAATACTTCTGCATGACAACAGAGAGGATGAAGCCGCCGTTTTTATGCAGGAGGCAAATAAATATCTTAATAATTTCCAGCTGGATTATCCAAAGCTGCTGAAGCACAGCTGTCTTATTCCGAAGGGCTATTCAATGGAGGAGGCTTTTAAGCTAATCGATGGGCATATTGCCATGTCTTTGAATATAGTCAACCAATACCTGAGTATATTCATGAGACTGTTGAAGCGTGAGATAAGCTTCACTGAATTCCTTAACACCCTTCCTAATGCCTTTTGGATGTAGTGAAGAGATGTTGTAAACCAATGTTTTTACAAATGAGATAAAATCGAGGTCGTTTTTCATGAATATAGAGGATTATGGTTAAATTGTGTCATTGGCATTGCTGTTTGGAATAATTAATTTAATACGAAGTCGCAGAGTGGCTGCCAGGTAACAACCTGGCAGCTTTTTTAAAAATATGCATTTTTATGACGATTTATCACCTACGATATTTACAGGCTTTGCGGATTAAATATACATAATCTGTAAACATTATAAAGAAGAAGCATTTTCACGCTGCTTTACGTCAGACATTAGGGAAAGGCTTGGTGATAAATATTATGAAAATGCGATACAGGCATAAGAAAGGGAAGAAATTAAGGTTGCTCCTCTTGCTTATAGCAAGCATTTTTGCCGCAAGCTTTCTGGCGATCTATGCCATGATATATAATTACATCAGTAAAATAAATTTTGTTGATGATAAGGAGCATTGGCCAAAAGCTAATATTACGGAAGCTAATTCTGACAGCCATACGAATGCTGTTAATGATGAAATCAGCAGAAGCAGTGTTGTATCTGAGGGCAGCCGTTTCATTGATGATCAGTTGAACATGCAAAGGCTGGAGGATGCGAGTAAAAGAGGCCGGGATGAAAAGGATTTGCCGGTCTTAAAGCAGGATAGCAGTCAAATACAGGATATGCAGAGGCAGCAGCAAAATCCCGAGCCGGATAAAAAGGCGGCAAATACAGATGAGGTATCAAATGCTGCAGGGCGTCTTTTTGGCAAACAGGATATGAATGATAGCATTTCAGCAGAATACAATGGAAACAGCCTTGATGAGGAAATAGCTGAAATAGAAGCTATAATAGATGACAAGGTTATGAATATACTGCTAATCGGACAGGATCTTGCCAGTAAAAACAGCTCCAGCAATGAAAGCTTTGCCCTGTTTACTGTGAATAAACGAAGCAAAAAGCTTATAACAACCAGCTTTTACAATAATATATATCTTTATATCCCGGATGTAGGCAATGAGCGACTGGTAACCGCATATAAGCTTGGTGGTACCAGGCTGCTGCAGGAAACCCTGGAAAAGAATTTCGGAATTGTAATTGATGGCTTTATAATGGCCGATTATTCGGCTTATATTGATATAGTCGATTTAATAGGGGGAGTGGAGCTTGATATAGCAGAACAGGAGCTTGTACCTCTAAACCGCAATATCAGGGAGATTAATGATCAGTTGGGCTTCTACGAGAATGCCGATTTGGTATATAATGAAGGCAAGACTCTGCTTACTGGAAAGCAGGCATTAGGCTACTCCCGTAACTGGTATGACGATGACGGTAAATTAATCAGCCACGGCAATCAGAAGGCGGTAGTCCTTTCTATCCTGAACAAGGTAAAGGACTTCAATATAATTCAGATGAATGGTTTTCTTAATGAGATATTGCCTAAAATTACGACTAACCTTTCCGAAAGCAAAATCGTGGAGTTTATTATCATGCTTCCCTTTTATTTCAACTATGGTATTGATTATCTGACTCTTCCTGTCAATGGTACGGAAAAGAAGCTGAGACTGAATGGCAGGACTGTACTGGATTTTCACAGAGAGCAGAATATATCACAGCTGCGCAGCAAGCTATATGCATTGCAATAATTGCTATAATATTTTTGCCATTATTATAGCTGGAGTTAAAGCTTATTCATAGCCGGCAAAAGAACAGATGGCGGACTGCCGTAACAGGATAGCGATTTACGGCAGTCTTTTTTATAATTAATTTGAATGCGAATTTCACATTATATAATATTGCGAATTTCACATTATATAATATATAATTGAATACTTATGTCGTATATGGTAAAATTAGGTACGCACAGGTGCGTATTTTGCGAATGAGCGATTAAGGGAGGACATCATGGCAAATATAAATGCGTTATCCAACGGAATTACCGTAGTAACCGAAGTGCTGCCATATTTAAAAAGCGCATCCTTCGGAGTATGGGTAAGGGCAGGCTCCGCTTATGAAAATGATGATAATAATGGCATAGCCCATATTATTGAACATATGCTGTTTAAGGGAACCACTAATAGAAGCGCCAAGCAGATAGCTGACGAGATGGCAAGGATTGGTGGAAACATTAATGCATATACCAGCAAGGAATGCACATCTTACTATGCTACCTGCTTAAGCTCTCATTTGCCGATTGCTATAGATATATTATCGGATATGCTGCTTAATTCACTGATTGATGAGAAGGCACTGAAGAAGGAAAAGCGTGTTATTCTGGAAGAGATAGATATGTATGAGGATTCACCGGAGGATTTGGTTCATGACATGCTGCAGCAAAATATATGGCAGAGGCATCCCCTGGGCTATATCATTTCAGGGACCAAAAAGGTGGTCCGGAAGGTAAGTGTTCAGCAGATACGGGATTTTATGGATACCTTCTATGTATCAGGCAACATTGTTATATCGGTGGCCGGTAATTTTGATGAAAATGAGATTCTAAAGCTTATAGAAGAGAGGTTTGGCAGGATTAAGGAAGGAAAGCCGGCACAGTTTAGTCAGGAGAAGCCAAGGTATAAAAGGGTTATTTGCAAAAAGAGCAAGGATATTGAACAGCTGCACTGCAATATTGCATTTGACAGTATTTCCTATTTGGCCGAGGAGCGCTATGCGCTGTCTGTAGTAAATTCCATACTGGGAGGAAGCATTAACTCGAGGCTGTTCCAAAAAATCAGGGAGAACAGCGGACTGGCTTATTCGATATATTCATATGGCAGCTCTTACCGTGAAGCGGGTTTATTCCATATCTATGCCGCCATGAATCCTGTGCAGGCACCTGTTGTGGTTAAAAAGATATTTCAGATAGTTAGCGATATGAAGAAAAAGGGCGTTACAGCGGATGAGCTGGCTATGACCAAGGAGCAGATAAAAACGGAGATAATTCTGGGTAATGAAAGCGCCAAGAGTATTATGAGCGCCAACGGTAAGTCCATGCTTTACAGGGGCAGGATAGTGCCGATTGAAGAGCTGATTGACGGAATAGACAGGGTGACACAAAAGGATATCCTGGATTATGCCAACAACTATTTTGATATAAAGAATGCATCCATATCAATAGTAGGCAGGCTGGAGGAGATTGATCTAAACAGCCTGGCATAATTGGTGTCTGGAGATTGCTGCTTTGGAAAATAGAACGGTATAGGCTTTTAAAGCTAACGAATATAGAAGATTAAGGAGGAAGTTTATATGAGATATGAGATAATTGGGGAGCCCTTGCCGGTGGTAATATGCCATGTCAGTGCAGGAGAAGCTCTGATTACGGAAAGAGGCTCTATGAGCTGGATGAGTCCCAATATGAAGATGGAGACGACTACCAATGGAGGAATCGGCAAGGCATTAGGCAGAATGTTCTCCGGTGACTCGATATTCCAAAACAAATATACTGCAATGGGCGGCGACGGCATGATAGCCTTTGCATCAAGCTTCCCCGGTTCCATAAGAGCTCTTGAAATCTCACCCGGAAACGGTATGATTGTGCAAAAGTCAGCTTTCCTTGCTTCAGAAGCAAGTGTTGAGCTGTCGATCTTTTTCCAGAAGAGGCTTGGGGCAGGCCTATTCGGAGGAGAGGGCTTTATCATGCAGAGGCTTTCCGGCCGGGGCATAGCCTTTATTGAAATTGACGGATATGCAGTAGAATATAACCTGGCACCGGGTCAGAAGATTGTCATTGATACCGGATATCTGGCAGCCATGACCGAAAGCTGCTCAATGGAAATACAGACGGTGCCCGGTGTCAAGAATATGCTCTTTGGCGGCGAAGGAATATTTAACACAGTTGTCACCGGCCCCGGCAAGGTAATACTTCAGACTATGCCTGTCAGCAATGTGGCGGCAACATTGCGCCCCTTCTTCCCGTCGGCAAAATAGCAGTAATAACCATTGATGAATATATGCAAGCAGACAGGCAGCTATGCTGCAATAAAATCTGAGGGCTTATAAAGCTATATCTGTCTGTATCCTGCAGGCTGACAAGGTAAATTTGACACTTGACATTGATTTTAAGAATGCTATAATAAAGTTCAAAATCAATATGTCCAACACGTTGATGAGACGAGTAGTATGCGGAAGAATACAGAGAGAGATACATTTTGGTGAAAGTATCTTATTCATGCAGACATTAGGCTTTGGTTAATCGGCTTATTCGGTTTATATATTAACAGTGTCTGTGCAGAAGCATATGAAAACTACCTCGGAGTGGCCCTAATCCGGTCCGGTGATTCCGTTATAATCATAATTAAGTGGGTGCATTGCACCAAAAAGGGTGGAACCGCGACGTATTATACGCTCGTCCCTTTCGATAGATACAGGCTGTCGGAAGGGAGGGCGTTTTTTAACGTATAAATATTAAGCGGATAAATATATATCCGAATTATCCATCAGGATAATTTTTGAATTCAAATACGATAGATGACCATAGGTTAACGCAGAAGGAGGATTATTATGAAAATAACTTTAAAGGATGGTTCAGTTAAGGAATATGAACTGGCGATGTCTGTTATTGACATTGCCAAAGACATCAGCGAAGGCCTTGCCAGGATGGCGTGTGCCGCAGAAATTGATGGAAAGGTAGTGGACCTTAGGACTATTGTAGATAAGGACTGCCAGCTTAATATATTAACCTTTAATGACGAAGCGGGCAAGGCTGCCTACAGGCATACCACATCCCATGTGCTTGCCCAGGCGGTAAAAAGACTGTATCCTGAGGCAAAGCTGGCGATTGGTCCTGCAATTGATACAGGCTTTTATTATGATTTTGATGTGGCACCCTTTGACCGGGCTGCTCTTGATGCAATTGAGCAGGAGATGAAGAAAATTATCAAGGAGGGCGCTGATCTGGTTCGTTTTACCCTTCCTCGTGAGGAAGCAATTGCCCTTATGAAGGAGAAGGGTGAGCCCTATAAGGTGGAACTGATAGAGGAGCTGCCGGAGGATGCTGAAATATCCTTCTATCAGCAGGGAGATTTTGTGGATTTGTGCGCCGGGCCTCATTTGATGAGCACCAAGCATATAAAGGCGTTTAAGCTAATTTCATCTTCAGGGGCTTACTGGAGAGGCTCAGAAAAGAATAAAATGCTGACCAGGGTATACGGAACAGCCTTTAGCAAGACAGCTGATTTGGATGCATATCTTGCCCATCTTGAGGACATTAAGAAGCGTGACCATAACAAGCTGGGCCGCGAGATGGAGCTGTTTACAACAGTTGATGTAATCGGCCAGGGACTTCCTTTGCTGATGCCAAAGGGAGCAAAGATAATTCAGACTCTGCAGAGATGGATTGAGGATCTGGAGGAAAGCAGAGGATATGTAAGAACCAAGACTCCTTTGATGGCAAAGAGTGATTTATACAGGATATCCGGTCACTGGGATCATTATAAGGAGGGCATGTTCGTTATCGGTGATGAGAAAAACGACAAGGAAGTGCTGGCATTACGTCCTATGACCTGTCCTTTCCAGTACTATGTATATAAGGCCAGCCAGAAATCCTATAAGGATTTGCCTATTCGTCTGGCTGAAACCAGCACCCTTTTCAGAAATGAGGATTCCGGTGAAATGCACGGTTTGACCAGAGTACGCCAGTTCACCATTTCGGAAGCCCATCTTATAGTAAGACCTGATCAGATGGATGAGGAATTCAAGGGCTGCATTGATTTAGCAAGGTATTGCTTAAAGACCCTGGGTATTGAGGAGGATGTAACATATCGCCTTTCCAAATGGGATCCCAACAATAAGGAAAAATATATCGGAACAGAAGAGGTATGGGAGGACACCCAGAACCGTATCCGCAAGGTATTGATCGAGCTGGGCATACCATTTACAGAGGCTGATGGAGAAGCTGCCTTCTATGGTCCCAAGGTTGACATTCAGGCAAGGAATGTATACGGCAAAGAGGATACTATTATTACAATTCAGTGGGATGCTATACTGGCTGAGCAGTTTGATATGTACTATATTGATCAGAACGGCAACAAGGTTCGTCCATATATTATCCACAGAACCAGCGTTGGCTGCTATGAAAGAACCCTGGCGCTGCTGATTGAAAAATATGCCGGCCTGTTCCCTACCTGGTTATGTCCTGAGCAGGTAAGAGTATTGCCAATCTCAGAGAAGTATCACGATTATGCGAAAAAGGTTAAGGAAGAGCTTCAGAAGAACGGTGTCCTTGTAACAGTGGATGAAAGAGCTGAAAAGATTGGATACAAAATCAGAGAGGCAAGACTGGATCGCGTTCCTTACATGCTGATAGTAGGTCAGAAGGAAGAGGAGGATGGCGTTGTATCTGTAAGAAGCCGCTATCTTGGCGATGAAGGACAGAAGCCCTTGTCAACCTTTATAGAGGAAATATGCAGAGAGATTAGAACAAAGGAAATCAGAAAGATAGAGGTACAGGACAATAATTAAATCATACGAATGTTTAATGTATTCTATTGTAGTATTATTGTGATTCGGATTGTCCTGAAAGAATAATAATTTTAAAATAGCTAAAGAGCTCTTCATTTTGGCTGGCAAATTCAGGCTTTAGTCCATTGGAGCAGGCTACGATAGCTACTGTTCTCATAGATACGCTCTCCAAGATTATTGCTTAATTTATAAGTCATCTTAACAGAAAAAGCAGGAATTGGAAAGTCTAAATATTTAACCTGGAGCAATAAATAAAAGAGAATGTTGTTAACAGCAGTACCGGTACCATTACTGTTTGATCCGAAATAGGATGTGCTACAGCAGTTATTATGTGCTATGAGCCGGCTTATAGGGGGAGAGCCAAGCTGTGATTGCTCCAGCGTAGAATGCTGTAGAAATAGAATTTTACTTAAAAGTCATACAATTAACTTTGATTTTGAGTATTGTTATTGCTATAATTAGCCTATAATTGATCATAATAGACACTGCTTTGAAAACGTAAAGGAGGATTGACAATGGGACATATAACAAGAGATGAGGCTTTGGCTTTGCTTAAGAAGTATAACAAGGATCCTTTTCATATTCAGCATGCACTGACAGTTGAGGCTGTTATGAAATGGTTTGCCAGGGAATTAGGCTATGGAGATGAGGTGGAGTATTGGGGAGTTGTCGGGCTTTTGCATGATATCGACTTCGAACTATATCCTGATGAGCACTGCCTGAAGGCACCGGAGCTTTTGCGTCAGGCAGGAGTAGGGGAGGATATTATCCATAGTGTTGTTTCGCACGGATATGGTATTACCGTAGGCTGCGGTGCTACAATAGATGTTGCTCCCGAGCATGAGATGGAGAAGGTGCTCTTTGCTGCAGACGAGCTGACAGGGCTTATCTGGGCAGCAGCTCTTATGCGGCCTTCAAAAAGCACCAAGGACATGGAGCTTAAATCCCTGAAAAAGAAGTACAAGAGCAAGGGCTTTGCTGCCGGCTGCTCCAGAGAAGTAATTGAGCATGGTGCCAACCAGCTTGGCTGGGAGCTGGACAAGCTGCTGGAGATGACTCTTAAGGCTATGGCTGACAGTGAGGATGTCATCAATCAGGAAATGGAGAAAGAAAAGCAGCAGGGCTAATAGATTTAATATTATAAGAGGAATATAAGATGGTATTTCAAATAATTAGCATATTTATTTTAGCAGCTTTTTACGGCTGCTATTTTATAAAAATGCTTCTGCAGAAGAAGCAGGGAATTAGGACTGATCATTTGGGCAAGGGTAAAGCCGGTTTAGTAAGGTTTATAGAGATTACGATGAAGGTTGTAACAATCCTGCTTCCTGCCATTGAGCTTCTTTGTATAGCACTTAATATATCAAAATTGCCGACAGAAGTAAGAATTGCAGGTGTATGCCTTGGGCTGGCAGGAACGGCTGTGTTTATTACAGCGGTGATTACCATGAAGGACAGCTGGAGAGCAGGAGTGGCAAATGATGAGAAAACCAGGCTGATAACCACCGGTATATACAGAATTAGTCGTAATCCTGCATTTCTTGGCTTTGATTTGGTTTATGTCGGTATTTTGCTTATTTTCTTCAACTGGCTGCTTTTAGCCGTATCTGTTTTGGCTATAATTTTGTTTCATATTCAGATAGTTTATGTTGAAGAAAAATTCCTTGCCGCTGTCTTTGACGGAGAATATAAGGATTATAAAAAACGAATGAACCGTTATTTGGGGCGAAGATTAATTTAGCAGGATTTATTTGCTACAAGCATTGATGAGGCAGCAAAATTTGGAAAATAAAAAATGAATTATATAGCCATAGCTTGAAATACTAATGATAGCAGAAAACTAATTCTATTTTCATGATTATACATGGTTTATAATCTGAAAAATATTAAATTTAATATGGAAAGCTGATACAAAATCTATTTATCACGACCTGAATGAAAGCATCGGCATATGCTGCCGCAGAATAATGGGAGGAATAGTATGGGTGAAAAAATGAAAAGTACAAGAAATCGCAAGAAAGAGGATGGCAAATTTCATTCCAAGAAAATTAAGCATGATCCCCAGGCTGAAAGTGCAAGGGCGGTTTTTGGACTGAGGGAACGAAACATTGATGATGCAGATATGAAAAACTATAGCGAATAACTGAAGTATAAGCAAGGATTTATATAAGCATAAAGAAATAAATGAAATAAGTTATATACTATAACCGGAGAATGCCCTCAGGCTGCATTCTATTTTTATTTTTTAAGGAATTTCCGGATTAACCACTGAGCTAAAAATGGCCTGTTCATAAATTCCGGCTGTATAAAAATCTTGACATAAACATACGAAAGTTATATGATTTCACAAATGAGAAAAATCGTGGAAGGATGAGTTGCATGGATAATTACAATATTGAAACAATATGTGTTCAGGGGGGCTATCAGCCTGAAAATGGCCAGCCAAGAGTGTTGCCTATCTATCAGAGTACCACCTTCAAATACGACTCCAGCGAGCATGTGGGCAAATTATTCGATCTTGAGGAGGAAGGCTTTTTCTATACCAGGCTTGCCAATCCAACAGTAGACTGTGTGGAACGCAAGATTGCATCTCTTGAAGGGGGAATAGCCGCCATGTGCACCTCCTCCGGACAGGCCGCCAGCCTGATTGCGGTTCTGAATATCTGCAGCTGCGGTGATCATATCGTATCCTCCAGCACCATATACGGAGGCACCACCAATCTTTTTGCGGTTACCATGAGGCGTATGGGTATAGATGTAACCTTTGTAAGTCCTGAGGCTTCAATAGAGGAAATAGAGCAGGCTATCAGGGATAACACCAGGCTAATATTTGCCGAATCCATCGCCAATCCGGCCTTAGTCATAGCAGATATAGAAAAGCTTGCGCTGGTTGCCCACAGGAATAATATTCCTCTGATAATTGACAATACCTTTGCCACTCCTGTTAACTGCAGGCCAATAGAATACGGAGCAGATATTGTCATTCATTCCACTTCAAAATATATGGACGGACATGCTGTCGCTTTGGGCGGTGTAATAGTTGACAGCGGCAATTTCAATTGGGATAATGGCAAGTTCCCCGGCTTGTCAACTCCTGATGAATCCTATCATGGCATCGTTTACACAAGAGACTGCGGCAGGGCTGCATACATAACCAAGGCAAGAGTGCAGCTGATGCGTGACCTTGGCGCAAGTCCCTCCCCCACTAATGCATTCTTATTGAACCTGGGTCTTGAGACATTGCATCTGAGAATGGAGAGACATTGCTACAATGCTTTGAAGATTGCACAGTATCTTGAAAGGCACGATAAAATTTCATGGGTGAATTATCCGGGACTGCAAAGCAGTAAGTATTATTCCCTGGCGCAAAAGTATATGCCAAAGGGTACCTGTGGTGTTATTTCCTATGGAATAAAGGGCGGAAGAGAGGCTGCTGTCAAGTTCATGGACAGTCTCAAGCTTGCTGCAATAGTTGTCCATGTAGCTGATAACAGAACCGGAGTGCTTCATCCTGCAAGCACAACTCACCGCCAGCTTACAGACCAGCAGCTGGTTGATGCAGGCATTACGCCTGATCTGATCAGAATGTCGGTGGGTATCGAAAATGTGGATGATATAATTGCCGATATTGAACAGGCTCTGGCTAAGCTGTAAAATAAAAAGAAATAAATAAATATGAGCAGCCTGAAACAGGATATGGCAGTTAACAAAGCAGATCAATATAATGTCTGCTGCCGGCTGTTATACCTCGTTTTAGGCGCTTTTTATTGCGTGAAATTCTTTAAAATTATATTTTAAATATTCTGCCTGTAGATAAGCAGTTCAGACAGGATATGATCAATAACAGTAAAATAGTCTATAATTTCTATAAAAACGCAGGTGAAAAATCATTAAGAATTTATATACGAAAATTTAAGAATATTTATTTCGATGTTTTTAAGCAAATTGAGTCGAAAATCCATGTATATATGAAGAACAGATAATTTACAAGCTTGTACTAATTAAAAAAATTACTAAAATTGCAATTTCAAATTGAACACTAATAGAATTAAGTTACCTGTACTTTGGCAATCGAATACACCTGATCCAAAAACTCATCAAATAGTTCTGTTGGTGTCCGGTATCCAAGATGCT
>Ga0134093_1000888_pt1 | contig 33010 bp, 29 predicted proteins | sample 4_1taG_FD_94452 | JGI IMG/M metagenome (GOLD analysis project Ga0134093, IMG submission 94452) | Switchgrass degrading microbial communities from high solid loading bioreactors in New Hampshire, USA - 4_13_20_68_A1 metaG | ecosystem: Engineered > Bioreactor > Semi-continuous > Anaerobic >...
CAATATTATTTACATAATATATATCCATCCTTATATGCTGCATATCCACCATTTATCAAGTTTCCATAATCATTGCCCGATTCATTGCTGTTTTGTGCCTCTTGGTTAGTTGCTTTTTTCTCATCATTATCAAAAATATTTTCTTCAGTTTTTGAGTAGTTATTATTATCCTGCTCTCCACTGTTTATTGCCGTATCTTTACTGCATCCACACAATAACACTATTAATAACGATATAATTAAACACAATCTTTTAAACAGCATTATAACCTCTCCCTATACAATTATTTTTTACTGCCTTGGCGGATTATAAGACCAGTGCCAAGGTTCTACCGGATAATTGTAAAACCCAAATTTATTTGCATTTTCAGATAGCCACTTAAACTCAGGTGTTTTTGCTAAATAAGGTATGTTTTCCTTTGTCAAGCTTTTACTCATTACAAAATCAATGGCATAACCTGTCTGATGTTCACTTTTTCCAGGTCGTGCAGCATAATTTGCAGCTACTTCAGGTGATCCATATTTCTCCAAAGCATTGTTCCAAATCTGCTTTTGCTCTTCTACACTGCGGTATCCTGAACTTATTGTAAGAATATTTCCAGTTGCCATGCCATCTTTTCTTGCAGCCGTTATCAGATATGACCATGCAACTGCTGCTTCCTTTTGTAATTTGTGACCACCTACATTAATTAAATCCGATGGTTCTGCTTCCTTTCGATTATCTACATTTATACTTTTTCCTCCCGGATCTCCTAACTTTGTTGGCTGCGGAACAAAGTCCGCAAACACACTTTTATCAGCTATAGTCTTCCCCGCTTTAGCACTTGCTTCCAATGCTGCAAGGGTAGCCGCATCAGCTTGGCCTGTAATAGGAAGGTTCTGACTATATTGGTATATTAATATGGCAGCTTGAGTTGAAAAACCTATTTTTCCATCTATAAGCGGCTCTCCTGTCTTGGTTTTCCCTATATCAAAACCCAATTGGCTTAAATAATACTGCACTTTTTCATTAGTACTATAATGACTAGGTGCCTCAGTCGGTTTTGCTTCCGATGGTTTTGGTGTAACAATTGTAACATTATTTGCAGATTCTCTAATTAAGTCATCATTTAGGCCAAACATTGAGTCAAAATTTACATTTACTTTTCTAATATAGCCGCTACCATTTACAATGATAGACTTTCTGCCCCAAACATCCTTAATGAAATCGTCTTTATTAAACTCACTTATTGCTGCAGCTGCAGCTATGTAGTATAGTTTCTTTGTATTTTCATCAGTACATTTTTCTACATACGCCATCATTTCTTTTGCTATATCATATTGATTTTTTGAGCACGTTTTTGCAACAGGATCATAATCCCTGCTATTGTCACTATAAACAGTGTAAGCATCCGGATTTGTTAAAAAGGTTTCTTTTCCGTTAATTGTATCAATAACAAGATTTCTAATGTCCCAGCACCACTTTCTATGTATTTTACTATCATGATCTACTGCTGTGAAAACACCGGTTCCATTTTGTATCGCTATATCAAGGGCCAAGGCATAGGCTCTTGTAGTTGGTTTAATGCCTAATTCCTCCATCCAATCAAGAATAATTTCAGCATCTTTATAATAATCTAGTGCATGTTTATTCTGTATATTAACAAAATTTGAATTTTCAGTTAGTTTTAAAAACGCCTCTTGCCATGCCGGAATTAATTTGCGTTTATTATTAGGATCACTTATACTGTTAGCCCAATTAACTTGTTGTCCTGTTGTGTAATTTTCCAATATTTCTTTTAAAACCAAACTTGCTTTCTTGCCGGTTTTAGGATCGATAAAATCAAATATTTTATCGAATTCATCGCCATATTCATATATCATTTCTCTTAATAACGGCTGCAAAGTTCCAGAGCCTAAATTCCATTGAAAATATCCAATAGACATACCTGCACCATCAAAATTACCGGCAACATATTTGCCGGATGAACTTTCATACCATGCTGTAATACTCCTGGCAATATCTCTCGCTTTATCAATATCAATATAAGATGTTTTTAAATCCTGCTCATTAATAGCAATTTCCTTTTCTACTGCTTGTGGTACTTTCTGATTGTTAAACAAATGCTCCCAGGTTGTTGGGCCTACCTTGCCTTCATATTCACCGAAATTCCAAAGTCCATGTTTCTCTTTATACCTATTGACAGCTGCCAGTGTCTCCTTCCCGAAAAATCCGTCCTCTTTTATCTTAAGTGCATCGTTTTCCTCCAGCTTGTTTAACATCCTTTGCAGCATCAATACTTCTTCCTTGTATGTACCGGGATCGTAAGATAATATTTCCTTTAGCTCGGGTATTTCCACTTTCTTTACTTCTATCTGTTGTATATCTTCATTATTATCTATAGCAATTCCTTTCTCATCAAAGTATTTCTTCACACTACTCAATATTATTATTGGGCCTATGGGTGAAGTTATAAATTTCATCCATCCCAATATTTTAAAGATCGTCCGTACTTTCTCTCCTATTGATTTTATCTTGTCAAATATTTTTGAAATTATATTTCCTGAAGATTTCTTATTGCTTATTCCGTTCAAATCCTTTTTAATCTTTTTCTCTGCATCCTCATATGTCTTTGCAGTATCCGAAAGGAATTCCGCCACATTAGAGAGGTTCTTCTCATTTTGGTCCATTTCTTCGCATATGTTCTTAAAACATCTATCTATATTCCCTGTATTTTTTATGTCAGAATCCAGTGATTTTCTTATACTTTGAAGACTGCTACATATGCTGCCAAGCTTTTTTAAAAGCTTCCTAACCTCATCTTCGCTATTTCGTAATGCTTTACTATTCACCTCGATTGACATAATTTTACCTCCTTGTATGTACTCCTAAATAACTTCATAATCACATATTTTAGTTCATCAATGCCAGGTAATCAATACTTTCTGACATAACGTCCATTTGATGGGACAAAATGCAAAGATACTTAACTCATTTTACTTAATAATTCCATATTCCTTAAACACTTTCTTTGTTTGCTCATTTCTTTTACACCATTGCCAAGTAACAATTCATAATATTTCTCAAATAAATTCAGTTATTATTATGTACTTCGGAAAAATAAGCATATGTCAACTTAATATGACAATATTTCCAATACTCCAAATATCCTTTTCTTTGTTTAATGTGAATTTATATCTCTTGTTTCCTTCGATGGAAACAATAACATTAGCTGTTATCCCGTTTTCCTTTGCGGTAATTTCTTTGTCACTCTCAAATTCCAATTCTTCAAACAACAAAGCTTCAAATAATTCATCATTTGAAAAATCAATTGCCCCTTTTACATCTTGGTGGCATAGTTTTCCCAGTCTTTCACTTACTTCTTCCGATTTATTCAAGTCCAATACATTCAATGCTAAATACTCCCGGACAACATCTTCCGGGGCAACCGGATAATCAGGCAGTACAACATTGGTTTCCACCAATTCAAATTTTTTATTATTATATTTATATATATTTTTCACAGGATAATATAAAACATCATAACTCCAACGGTTTTGCACATACCCGTCAATTTTTCCATCATTGTCAGAGTCCACTATTTCATCACTGCCTGCCCCGGTCGCCGATGCACTATAAGCAATTTCATTAAGTCCCTTGTCATCCAACTCAATTATTCTAAATCCTTCCAGATTAAGACCGTTTGTCAATCCGCAATATATGTATTTTTTTTCATCTCCAGCTAAAGATATAAGCTCTACTTCATACACTGCATAGGAGCTTTGGGCAAAATTATCACCGATTTGCTTTATTTCTCCGTCTACTACCTTTAATACATATGCCTTTTTGATGTAGGTCGATAATTTATCCTCTCCTTCAGTTCCAATAGCTACAATTACTTCATTGTTTCCATCCAAGTCTATATCCTCATCGTAATAAAACAGTATTTTTTCGTCAGCTTCAATTAGTTCTTCATTGATATAAGCCTTAATCAAATCAGATGCATTTGAAGTATTCTTAACTGTATTTTCAATTTGATTGTCATTTTTCTCATTGTCAACATTATCAACAGTATTCTTACTGCAGGATACAAGATTCATTGCCAACATTATTAAAATCAACATCGAAACAATTTTCTTCATTCTTAAAATCCTCCTTAAAATTCTTATCATTAACAAATTCACTAGGCCGAACTTACAGACTATTTTTTATTCTTTTGCATTTCCTAGGCTAATTACCCTAACCAAATCCGCACATGTCATTATCTGTCTAAAACCTATTGAGTAGTTATCTATAACAATTTCCGCTTCACCGGATTCCTTGGGCAAAAGCTTACGTGCTGTTTCCGTATTATTAATCAATATAATAGTTTCATCGGCAAAGTTTTCAAATACAGGTATGATTTTTCCCGATTCTTCATCCAAAGTAATAACACATCCATATCCGTCACCTGTATAATCCCATTCGTATACTCCTTTAACGGTTATTTGTCCTGAAAATGTTATATCACTTATCATTTCGGAATACTTTTCTACACTTTTTACAGTTAGGGATCCTATTTTTTGTCCAACATGTACCGTATCTTCATCTACCAAATAATTTTCAACTTCTCCCTCAAAAACTCTCTTCATCCCGAATAATTTTCCGTCAATATCAACTATAATTTTATCCCCGACTTTGTAGAATTCATTTCCGAAACCTTCCCACTTTTCCTTCTCTTCAGCATCTTCAAATACCACTATTTTGTTCGCAAAATCCCCCTTTATGTTTTTATCGTCAAAATACTGCTGCAATTCCTCACCAAAGTTTTCTTTCTCCAATTTTTCAATTGAATACTTCGGATTATTTAACCCTTTCGGTCCACATCTACAAAATTGCGGCATATATATAAACTGCTTACCCAAATATTTCATGCTTTCTTCCGGTGTAAATCCATGTACAGTTACTGGCTCGGTAAATTCCCATATACCGTAAAAATTCTCACTATTTTCGGAAATATTTATATTTGACTGTTCACCGCTTTCCTGTTTACTATAACTCTCCAAGTTTAACTCGATTAAATCCCTACCTGCACCGAATCCACTCCTATAGCTTATCATTCCCTTTCCTTTTTCCCAAACTATTGTTTCAAAGTACCCCGATTCAACCAGGTTATCGTACGAGTGATATTCTCTGACATTCCCCTTTACCTCCAAATATCGGTGGAAACCTTTTTCTTCTCCCAATCCATCGCTTATTTCATCATCTTGGCAAACAATCACGCCATCTTCGGGTAATTGCCCATTGTCTTTTATTTTTCCAAGGTTTTCTTCAGTGGGTTCTATTTTATAAATCTTATCTTTTTGAACATAAAAATAGCCTAAACTCAAACGTTCCTCCGGAACCTCCATTATTTCATCCATTCTCAATTCATATACAATCCCGTCTTCCAACTTAGACACTTCTTTTATATTAAGTTTTACATCTTTTTCTACGATATCATCAAATATAAACTGTCCTTTATAATTCAACTGTTCAACATCGGTCTTAAAAAAGGGATTATTGACACTCTGACCATTTTCTTCTTGGGTAATTTCCCCGGCCGGATTGCCATCAGTGTTTGGTACGTTGGCTTTATTACAGCCAAAAACAAATAAAAGTCCAAACACCATAATCATTACAAGAACTTTTCTCATTATTTTGCCCCCCGTCTCAAACTTTGTTTTAAATTAAAAATTTCAATAACATAATTATTCAATAGAATCATCCTACTCAATTGCCATAAATAATATTCTATTAAAATTTATTTAATAATCAATAACTAATATTAAAAAGAAAAAGACTTGAACACCTTTAGAAAAATCTTGCAATTCTCTAGAAAATATGAAATAATAGCAGAGGTTAAAGCAAAGCATCTTAAATAAAAAATTACAAAGAACCGCCAAAACTAATAGCAGTACCAATCAAAAAATTTTAAGAAATGGGGAATAAATGTGAAAAAACTATTCTTGTTAATGGGCATTTCTATTTTAGTTGTCCTTCTACTAACGGGTTGCAGAACCGAATCATCTTTAAGCTTCAAACTATCTTACGAAGATTCCGTTTTGGCCAAAAATGTTGACGGTTCATGGGAGATAGTTGAGGACACAAAGTTTGCCAAAGGAGATACCATTGCATTAATTTTATTAAATGTACAGGGATTTGAAAAAGGAGAAGATGGCTTAAACTGGATGGATATTGATGTTGAAGTAAAAGATTCAAAAGGAACAGTTATTCTCAATGAAAAGAATCTTTTAGGCGAATCCGGCAAATTGGAATTGGAGAATAATACTGCCGATTCCCCTTACGGCTCCTTCATTACCAATAATGACACACCATCCGGAAAGTATGAAATGAAGGTAACTGTACACGATAAAATTGGCGGAGGAAAAGCTGTGTGCAGTAAAAGCCTGATTATAGAGTAGGTTTTCAAACAGACAATAGAATTGATTAGTGTAAAGATAGCTTTGGTACAGACCCAAGCTATCTTTTTTTAGGGCTTTCGAAGGTCGTGAAAGCCTAAGAAATCGAAGGGACGTAGATAGCCCTTGAGATTTTATTATTTGGAGTATTCACAATATCCATTATGAAAACCGTACAATGGCAATATATGTAAATCATTGCATTTCATCCTTTCAAATAAGCATTTTGTCAGAAAACATTGATTTCAATTTTTTTATTAAATAATATAGAAATAAGCTTAGGAAAAGAAAGTTTTCGTTTCAGGAATAGGCATATTTACAATGCCGGGAATATTAATTGACATTGATAAATATAGAGTTGATTGATAAATAACAATGAGCCAGTTCACTTATTGGGAAAGGAGAATATTAGCAATGAGTGCAAAAATAACAGTTAAAAATTCCATACTGCTAGACAGTCAAAAAAATATATCAACACTTTCACGAAAATTGAGTGAAATTGATAGCAGTCTGACCTCGATTAAGAATTCATTGAATCCTGAAATTAAAAGTCGGCAAAATATAAAGAATATTTTTGAAGATATATGTGAACAGGTTAATATTCATAAAACCAGGCTAACAAATGTATCCAATTTTCTTTCCGATACTGTAAAAAATTACGAAAATGCCGAAAAGAAAATTGTAAATAACTTTAGCAGTTCAAATGAAAAAGAACCGAGAACGGGTTTGGGCTTCTTTTCTTATATTCTTAATATGATAAAATCAATAAATATATCATTAAAATCAATTATGGAAAGTTTGTCAAAAGCAGGTATACTTGTTACAATTCCGGAGCTTATAACTGCTTTTTTGGATGTTATAAAGGAATTTAATGAAAATGGAGGTTACAAACTAGGGAATAACCAAGATGAGCCAATAGCTCCGGAAATTCCAATAAATATACCTCCCTTAAGTGGGGTATTGTCTTTTAACCCAAATGAATTCAGCGAAGATGTATTGTTGCTGCAAAAGAGATTAAATGAGCTGGGCTATACCGATGCAAACGGTCAGCCACTAATAGAAAACGGTTATTTTGATAAAAGCACATTGGAAGCCGTTAATAAATACAAAGATGAGAATTATCTTTTGAATATTGGAAGACATGCAGGCAAAGTTGGAATAATAACATGGATACATTTATTTTCCAATCCGAAAGTTCCGTATACACCACCGTCAAATATGGATAATAATCTGCAAAATGTAACTGATGCTCTACTCCCATATATTGATGAATATGTTAAGTTTACCATTAACGGTCAAAATGTCAAAATACCTTACTACATTACACCGCAAGGAACTAATTTATACGGTGGGAAAAGAACACCGGCAGAAATTAGGGAATTTATACTTAACAATGCTTCTGGGCCTTCTGATTACCAGAGAGTTGCAAATGAATACGCTCGATATACAGGTGTAGACTGTTCCGGATTTGTTGCCTATGTTTTAAATGAGGCTACAGGTGGAAAATTGTTGGAAGTATGGGGTACTACCTATGCTAACGGTATTAAAGCATCAAATCTGACAAGTACCCAATATGGTGAACAAATAACCCAAGCAAAAGATGTTGTTCCAGGTTCTACAATAAGTACAGCTAATGGCACCCATGTAATAGTTGTCTATGAGGTTGTTAAAACCAACGGTGTCGTAACCGAGATTAAATACGCACACTCCAACGGCAGCAAAGGTCCTCATTTAGGTTCTATCACAATCGGTGACGAAAACCAAGATTTAGACGGTCCGGCACAGACTTGGAACGATATAGCATATACCGATGCTCAAGCAAAAGGTTATTATGATCACACAATTTTGTTAGATTGCGTAAGGGATAGTTTTCCTGAGTTACAATAAACAATTTAGTTTATCAATAGTTAACTAAAATAAAATCAAGTATCGTTAGAAGGATAAATATATGATAAAATTATTACCAATAGGAGCGTTTTATTAAAAGGTTAAGGAATTAAAATTCAGAATCTTTTAAAACTAAACTTAAGGAATATGAAAATAAAAAATCCGATAATAAAGAGAGTTGAATGCCATGATTATTAATATGACTCAAACCCGAACACTCGGTGGTGCTGATTTTGTTTTCTCCACTATCGACAATCATGTTATTTATACATCGGAAGTTCGTTTTCCATTAATAGGCAGATCTCATATCACCCTGATAAGGAACGATAAGCAGGTTCTCTTATTAAGAAATAACGATTTAAATCCTTTTTCAGAGGCTTTTAAAAGGAATTATAAATTATTTGATATAATAAAACCTGATGGAGAAACATGCGGAAAGCTCACTTCCAAGTTCGCAGGAAAGTTTTGGTCCGGTTACAGATATGAAGAGATTACTTTTTATTCAGACGTCTACAACTGCTATGAAGTGGGAATGGGCCCAGAAGGTACATTTGTCTGCATATACTCGGGTGATGAGCAAGTTGCAATGATAGAAAAGCCAACTGTAGTTTATGACAATAAGGATATTTATGAAATATATATAAAGGATGACAGGCATATAGAAATAGTATGTCTGTTTGCCACATACTATGACCATTCTGCAGGAGGCAACAGTGATGGTGCAATTATGTCAAAAGAAATAAATTATAAATACACGATGAACAAGGAACTAAAAAGCAAGTATAATCCTCTGTTTAAGGAATTGTGCTACTAGTTGAAAGCTACATTGTATACTTCTTAGAAAATATTGCATATTAATCGTAAACTAATTTATAATTAAACTGTAAAAAGTATGCTATACTTTTGCAATAATTAAGGGGAATATAAGTAATGAGTTCGAAAATAACCGTAAAAAGTTCCGCACTACTGGAAAGTCAAAAAGATATATTAACGCTTTTACGAAAATTAAGTGAAATAGGAAACAGTCTAACCTCGATCAAAAATTCATTAGACTCTAATATTAAAAGTCAAAGAAATATAAGCAAAAATTTTGAAGATATCTGTGAACTGATTTATAATCATGAAAGAAGCTTGAAAAATTTATCTGATTTTCTTTATGATACTGCAAAAACTTATGAAAATGCCGAAAAGCAAATAAAAAGTGACATATGCAATTTATCTGAAAAAAAATCAAGCAAGGGTTTCTTTTCTTCAATTTTTGATAAAATAAATTCCTTAGTGGAAAAAGCCAAATCATATATAAAAGATTTAGCAAGAGCAGGAGTATTTGGTATAATACCAAATATTATTGTAAGATTTGATGATATTAAAAAAGTATTAGAAAATAAAGGTGTACAATTAAGCAATACACCAGAAATTTCAACAAATCCTGTAACTACAATAAACGTAGATGACCTAAACATACCTCCCCTAACCGAAACCTTATCCTTTGACCCCAAAAAATACAGCGAAGATGTATTGTTGTTACAAAAGAGATTAAATGTTCTAGGCTATACCGATGCTTTTAATCGTAAACTGGATGAGGACGGTTATTTTGGAGAAAATACATTGGCAGCCGTCAATAAGTACAAAGAGGAGAATGAGCTTTGGAATTTTGGGGAATATGCAGGCAAGGTTGGAGAAACCACATGGAGACATTTGTTCACCAATCCAAAAGTTCCATACACAAACCAAATAAGCATTCCAAAAAATGACGGATTGGACGCTACCCCGTCAAATACTGCTATAAGCCAGGGAGATATTAGTGATATTCTATTTAAGTATATTGATGAATATGTTAATTTCACCATTGACGGTAAAAAAGTCAAAATACCGTATTATATTACACCAAAAGGAACCAATTTATACGGTGGAAAAAGTACACCGGAGGAAATAAGGAAATTTATACTCAATAATGCTTCAGACCCTTCTGCCTATCAGTCAGTTGTAGATGCCAACAAACGATATACAGGAATAGACTGTTCCGGATTCGTAGCCTATGTTTTAAATGAGGCTACAGGCGGAAAATTGCTGGAAGAATGGGGTGTAACCTATTCTTACGGTATTTCAGCAGCAAATCTGACAAGTACTCAATACGGCAAACAAATAACCCAAGCAAAAGATATTGTTCCAGGATGTACTATACGTACAGATAAAGGTGGCCATGTTATACTTGTTTATGATGTCGTCAAAATCAACGGTGTCGTAACCGAGATCAAATACGCTCATTCCAACGGTAGTAAGGGCCCACATTTGGGTTCTATTACAATCGGTGATGAAAATCAAGATTTAAACGGTCCGGCACAAACTTGGAACGATATAGCATATACCGATGCTCAAGCTAAAAAACTCTATACTCATACAGTTTTGTTAAATTGCGTAAAGGATAGCTTTATTCTGAATTCAGAGAACAATGCCACTCTTCCGGAAAACAATCAAAATACAATAAATCAACCTCAAATTACTCCTGGAACGGTAACCTTGGATCAGGCTAAAAAGATTGCAAAAGAGATTACTGCCACCTTTGAAGGAGGCATGTATGCATTAGCCGGTAATTTTGACGATGCTGGTTTGTCCATAGGATATTTGCAATATAACTTTAAATCGGGAAGCTTGCAACCTTTATTGGATAAGATGGCAAACGGTGCGGATACAAAAAAAGAATTTGAAGATATATTTAACTTTGATGTTACAGTAAACGGTGTAACAAAAAAAGGATATGAAATTGTAAGGGAAGTATTGAAAAAATCAACATCTGACCAAATAGCCTGGGGAAATTCCATAAGTAACCCAAAAGACAAGCGTTATTTGATTGAACCTTGGAAAACTGCTTTTTCCAAACTTGTTCGCAGTGAAAGTTTTATAGAAATTCAAGATACTTCTCCAGTAACCATTGGTTATTACAATAAAGCTACCGAAATTATGGAATCACTAGGCTTAAAAACTGTCCGAGGTTATGCTCTGGCGTTCGATATATCGGTAAATAACGGTTCTATTTCCAATAACTATGGGTCATGGGACTTGATTAACAATGCCATGAACGGAAAAGGTCCATTGGTAGATCCGAATGATCCTCGATTTAATACCGCAGGACTTGACCCCAAATCAAAAGAATATGTAAAAAAAGTTACCGATCAAAAAGTTGTTAAAGATTTATTGGAGCATATAAAAGATGTGACAGATCCGACTTTGAGAAAGAGCTACTTTGCCGGAGCCGCAGCTGCTTTGCAAAAAGGTTGTGCTAAAGACAAGAACGGCAACTGGGTATGTTATTCTTGGGATTCATGGACAAGGAAAATTGCTATACTGGAGGGTTCAGGCATTGTACATGGAAGTGAATTCAGTAATCCCAAATTAACGGATGACTATATCAAATAATTTATAGTAATGGAGGAAAATTCAAATGACATACATATATAAGGCAATAAGCATTATTATAGCAATTTCCGTAATTGTTTCGCTAAGCGGATGTAAGAACTCAGCATCAAATAACAACACAAATCAAGACTTCAATACACCTTCAGTACAAGACACAAACAATAGCAGTGCCTTACCTTCTGACTCGCAAGATTTCAAAAGCACGGCACCAAATTCTCCAAATAACAAAGATGATACTCAAAATAATATCACCTTGTCAAAAGTATGGGAATTTGAAGGTATAGTTCCCTATTATAATCCGGTTGTTAACGGTAACAATGTCATTATTTTCGGTGAAAATGTGATGTTTAATATCAACAAAGATACCGGTGAAAAGAATTATGAAAGTTTTTTAAATTTCAATTATGCAGTCTATTTTTATACCGACTCCAATATCATTGCAGCTTGCAATGCAAAAGGATTTTTGGAGGTAACCGATATAAATACCGGTAATCTCTTATGGACCTATGGAATTCCACATGAGATGTATTGTAATCCTGTTACAAAAGATGGAGTAATATATTCCGTTACCACGAATGGAATTTTGCATGCACTTGACCTAGCGACAGGAGACGAACTGTGGACTCTTGACCCGCAGAACAGCTCAAAATTCAATCAATCAAATACCCCTATTATAATTGGGGACACATTATACTTTATACCTGGACAGGAAGCCAACCTATATGCAGTTGATTTGAAAAGCCAAAAGGAAAAATGGCATATTGATAACCTTGGATTGAATGAAGTTGTATTAGCAAATAAAGGCGATACTATTTATGCTATTAGTGATAACGGTATTGTATGTGCAATAAATACACAACAACAGAAATTAATATGGAAAGTCAACTTATATAATGATAAGAAATATAAACAATTAACTTTTGGTTCAATTGACAATGATGCCTTAACTCTATTTAACAAAAACAATCATATTTACAGAGTTGATTTGGAAACCGGCAACATCCTTTTTGATTACACCTATGAAGGCAACGGAACTATAACCGGTGTATCCCAAAAGGACAATACAATATTTTTTACGACAGGCACCGATTTGGCATCTATTGATAAGTCCGGGCACAATTTTACTACCTATGGTTTAGGTATTCCGGTGGATGGAAATTTAGCAGTAAACGGTGATGAGTTATACTTAACCAATTCTGAGAACAAACTTTTTAAATATAAAATAAATTGAGTATTATTATCAATATTAAATTAGGAGGATGTACCGTGAAAAAAAGCTTAATTATTGTTTCAGGAATCTTAATTTGTGCTATAGCTATCAATTTATTTCAATATATACAAATAAGACAACTAAAAGACCAAAATACTACTTTGATGAATGAATACAATAATATCAAGCCGAATTCAAACGGACAAAATCAAATTGACAACTCTGAAAACAAAGCTTCAGAAGATGAAAACAACAATAATTCAAGAAATATAACCTTCAGAGAGGGATTTAAAATAGAACTTTATGAGAATTACGACGGATTCCCAAGCATCCCGGCTTACGGTGCTTTGGCCGAATTAAATCCTTTTGCTGCTAACAATTCAAATGCCGTAAAAATCATCAGAAAGGAAAACGATTTATTTACTCGTATATCCGTTGAAGGTGTTGTACCCACCTGGTTAATTGAAAACGGTGATAATATAAAGTACATTGGCAACAAAATCATGTACGCATTACAGGAATGTGATGCATATCTATCTCCTGATGAAAGCCTTGAAAGTGTTTTTTCATTGTATAGAGGCAATGCCCTCACCGTTTCTGCCGAATATAAGGATTGGTATTTTATAACCAAAAACTACAAGGCAGACCCAAACACTTTTGACTACGGTTGGGTAAAGAAAACCAACTTAGGATACTATAATGAGTTTGACAGCAATATTGATCTTGAAGTAAATATAAAACCAGGCAGTCCTATCAAATATTATGGTGATGATACAGTAGAAATAGTAAAGGACTCTTCCACATGGGGCAGAATTTTGGAGGAAAGTGAAAATGAATATACTTTGGGACTTCCCGGTGCTTCTGTCGTAACAGTGGAAAAGAAATATGTAGAGCCCTTTAGCGAAAATAATTAATCTGAGTTTATAATATGCCCATCGGTTTTAAATCATGGATTGCAAACTGGGCACGGTATATAACCGTTTGCTGCACATTCAGCCTTGGAATCAAGGACCATGATTTCATCACTTGTCTCCAACTGATGGGCTATTTCACTGCAATTCTGTTTGTGATAGAATTTTAACACCCTTCCGGGGCTTATTTCTCTTTCTTCAAGAATGAATTTGGCCTTTTTAACCAACCTTGCTCCACCAAGTGCATAGCTGTTAATTCTCTCTCCGGATACACCTATGGGCATGCCCTGGAAAAATACAAGCATTCCAACATCATCCACAGTTTTTGACCAATCAGCATCTTTTATCGGCGGAAGATTAAACCTATAGGTAATACCAAACTTCCTTGCAATATCATTATGCTTGTTTATTGTATAATTGATATCCTCTTTCAATCTTTCAATAATGGTATCTCTTCTAAGCAAATCAAAAAAAGTCTCATCCTTTAAAAAATCCGGACATGAATCTGCTCCCAGCTTTTCAACAATCTCATCCCGTGTACCGGTATATATATCTTTACTGTTCGGGTTCATTACCGTTAAATTGTTATCGAGGGTAAACATATAAACATAATTCCCATCGGAATAGGAAAAGGACTGCTTGGGGCTCCAAACCAATTTCATTTCCTTGTATCCGTCTGCATTATTGTATTCCTGATTGGAAACCACATAATATCCGTCATAATCTATAATAACAATACATGAAACATACCCTTGAAGCTGCAATGCATCAATACTGTTCTCAAGTGTGTTAAAATTGACATACAGGGAATTAAAAAATTCACGGACACCGTTTTCCTTATTGATATCTATATTCTTGCCTATCCCCCCTTCAACCATACTCAAAACACCGTCTTCAACAGCCGTATCCAGTATTTTGTTTACTTCTATTTTTTTATAGGCCGCAGCTTCAGTAAATTGAACCTTTAAATCCAAAATCATATTAAACGGAAGAATGATGATTACAAAAAGTATTGCAATATCAGTTACTTTCATCCTTAATCATTCCTCCATATCTGACAATTATCTTCTCTGGTCTAAAAGTTGTATTATACAGCATTTCCTGAAGTTTTGTGGCCATTGTTTTATTTTTATTGTAAACCGTTACGGCAAAATAATCTCCCTTTTCAAATCTATAAATTCTATCCATGCTTTCGTCTATCGGGGGGTCTGGAAACAAAACCTCATAAATAGTGCTGCTGTAATAGTTTGTATACCCGATAACAAAATCAACAGGTTCTATATCCTCATACTCTCCATCAACATCTTCATCAATTTCATCGCCTTCAACAGGTACCGGTACTCCGGCTGTAGGATCCTCATATACAGGATAGTACTCCTTCTTCCTATGTTCCAATTTTATTTCATACAGATTGTTGGTTGCTGAAAGTCTTCTCGTAAAATCTTCATACATATTCGGAGTGATATATCCTAGATTCCTTACCGAATCGACAAATTTTGCAGTTTCAGTAAGTACAAATATCCTGCTTGTCTCATCAAGCCTCTCAAATTCGTTTTTCGTCGGATATATAAACAATAATAACAAAGCCAAAAACAATGCAACTATTTTACTAAATGAATCTCCCATTTTACCTTACCTCTTAATAGCATTTTAGGCGGGCTTAAGAGAAGCCCCGCCCCTTATCTATTCGGATTCATATTTAACTGATTCGACAATTCCTAGCGAATTAATGTTTTTTGTAACTTTATATCTGCCTCTCATATCTATAATGTTAAAATTAAAATCCTCGGAAAAAAAATTAACGTCTTTAGGAATATACTGGCTATCTACTATAATATCTGTTTCAAGACCATTTACTATATTCCCGATTATATCGGCACCCGTCACCGTAGTATATTCCATATTAAATTTCTTGTTTTCTGCAATTTCCGTGTTCATATTTATAGAAGCTGACAACAACTCAATATTCTTTTTTGCCAGTGGATTTAAACTAAAAAACAGCGACAGTGCTATTGCAAACACAAAAACCATGGCCATGTCAAATAAAAAGTCAGCTAAATTCTCACCCATTAATAATCATCCTTATGATTCAATTCACAACTTTAAATAACTTCACTATAAAATTACTGCTGTACAAAAGTGATTGCAGCAATTTTCTTATTATTGTCCTTTTCAACTTTACCCAAAAATTTCCCGGCTGGATTTATATAGGTCTCCGGTTTATTAATATTTCGTGCATCCTCAATTTTTGTGGACGCCGATGTCGGATGATCAATATCTGAAGCATCAAAAACATACCAATTTGTATGAGTTGTTCCGCCCACACCTGTAACAACACATACTCCAACCTTATCTTCATCAGCACTATCTTCACATTCTTTTATAACATTTAAAACAACAAAACCATTCACATTCAAACCGTCATATTGCATATATTTTTCCTCTAAGGCCTTAATTAAAGTCTTTTCTATTTCTCCTTTACCTAAAATTCCCCAACTCTGTCCCACTTTAAAAACAGCGAATCCGATTGAAACAATTGCCATTGTAATCAGTACTGATGCTGCAATAATAATTGCTTTTGTTGCATTTTCCATAAAAAAGATCCCTCACTTTTTATTTAAATTACTTTTCTAAAGAACGTTACCCATTTGGTTTGTATAGTCCATTAACTGACTTAAACTAATTAGTATAAACGGTAAAAGGATATAGAGAAATATTGTAGCAATTAGCGGTGTAAATGCTATTATCTTTCCCAATATTCCTTTCTTATTTAATGTAATTTCATTATCCATTTTTCTTTTTTCCTGGTAATACCCCCTTTCAACTTTCAACTGATCAAATGCCCTAGCTATTGGGATTTTATCTGATGCAGATTGAAGATTCTCAACAATTCTACCGAAAGGAACAAAGGGTTCGTCTATCTTCAATTGTTCCAATGCTTCCATATCACCATTTTCAAAGTTATTTAAACACTTGCTGATAGATTCCTTAAACACTACAGCAAATTGTTCCATCCATTTTAGAATATCCTCCACAGAAATTCTTTCAATATACATCAGCATCAATATAATGGCATGGAATTGCATTACTTCATCTTCCATATTCATCTGAATAACTTTTTTCCTGAATAATATCAACCAGTAAGGAATATTATAACATATTACGGATATAAATAGACATATCAAAAGCTCCCACCATTTAAAATATTCCTTGCGATAATCTTCTAATTTTTCAAAAATCCTTACAGCTGCTATTCCTGCCAATTCTCTATCTTGTATTGTTCCGTATTGCAAAACAGCGTTTTCCACATCTTTTAACTCAACCTTTTTATTGCCGATTTTCAGTATAATTTCCCGATCCATCTTGAGCATTGCTTCCTCAGCTTCTTTATCGATACTTTTATCTTCAGTTATCAAGCTTTCGGAACTGTACAGTATATTGTGTTTTGAAATTGAATGAATGTTTGCAAAAACCAAAACACCTACAAGCAAAGCTACACACATATATACAATTCTTCTCAAGTAAAAGTGCTCCACTTTCTGGTTCATACCGACTGTCTTTAACATATTTTCATATCTCAATGCCTTGCCATACTGCCTATTCTTGAGTATTGCTATAAAACCGGCTAATGTAGGTATTTTCAGCAACTTGTCATAAATCACATTTTCATACGTATTGTGCTGGTAATCGCTTTTCAATGCATTTATCAATTTATACGACAATATCACCAACAAAAACAATATTGTCTGCACCACAAAACCGTAAGGGCCGTAATAATATTCAGACATTTCAGGTAAATTACTCATTCCCCAACTTTCTATGGGTTTTAAAGTAAATATCGGTGCCAAAGCTATAATTGAAAGACTGTTAAAGAGATAGTCCAGCTTTTGACGCCTCAACATTTCAAGGTTCACTTCCTGCTTCAAATAATTGAGATTGGTTAAAAATATTGATTCATCATCAACTATTTTATCACCAAATTTCTGTACGGTGTAGCAGTTTGCAATAAAGGTTTTAAAAAATTTGTTGGGTGCAATTTCATTGTATTTTTCTATCTCATTCTCCACATCGTCTGAAGTCAATATCTCATACATTCTGTTTGCATGTATGGACATTTCATATTTGCAGTCATTAATTGAATCATAAACCGCTTCATCAATCATCCCATGTTCATGATAGTGATGCCTTATATCGCCAAGAAACTTGTCAAATTGAATTAAAAGCTTGTTCTCAATCCCGTTAACCAGCATATCAATTATCTGGTTATGTACAACAACAATAGTTATAAGAGAAATTGCAAAATAATAAAAATTAAGATCAAGCAACATCAGTACAACCAACATGGCAAAAACTGCAGAAAATGATGTTGCGGCAAATTTCATTGTTTTTCTGGAAACAGTCCAGTTGTCGGACATTTCCAGTATTTCTATCCTCTTTCTTATCCTTCGCAAATATCTCCTGGTGAGAAAGAATTTGTTAAAATATGTATAAGCAGCAAACCATACATCATTGCCCTTGGATTTGTATACTTGTTTTCTGAACTTGCTTGCCTTTTTCTTTTTTTCCATCCACAATGCTGCAATAATAGCAATAATACAAACTACAATTAATAACAACATGGTGGTGACAAAAATTATTAATTGCTGTTCACTCATAAGCAACACCCCAGTTATCTTTAAAAAACTGAGTAAACTCAATCTTTTCCTGATCGTTTAAATGGCTGGTAATTTCATCAAAGCTTTTTTTACTAATGGGGTTGGCTACTTTGTATTCGCCGCTATCCCAAACAATAATATCACGGGTTTCAAAAGTTTTACGGTCTGTAACCCTTGTAAAGTACTCTTTAACGGTATCGGCAAAGGCGCGCAAAGTCTCTTCCGGCGTCTTTCCTTCCTTATAGGTTTCAGGATAATCAGAAGTATCCTCCACAGGAATTATCTCAGTTATTCTCTGAATATATCTATGTCCTGAAATATCCTTATAAAGATGTATATCGAAGTTTACCACTTCCGCCACCTGTCTTTCAGCAACCTTTTCGTTGCTGAAAACCCTTGTTTGCAGTAAATTGTTTCTCAAGGCCAAAACAAGGTCACTGGAAGTTTTGGCGTGGTGGGTAAAAATAGTAAAGAGGGATGCAACTTGTGCCATCTGAATCATCCAACTTGCTACCGGTGCCGTTGCAACCTCACCCAATATGTTTACCGTACCGTCGGTTTTTTTCTGGAGGTCAAGTCCCTCCTGACCTGAAACTGTGGCTGTTTCCCTAAAGGATACTATGTTTCTTTTCGGATACAATTTTCGAAGATGAAGCTCAAAGGCCATTTCCTGTATTCTTAGGGTAAACGTATGATTTATAAACTTGACCAAGGACATAAGAAGTGTCGTTTTTCCCGTACCCTGGAATCCGGTAATGGCAGTAACCCTACATCCCTTTATAAGCCACTTCATACACTCAATAGGGAGTTTATTGTTTTTATCGGTTATCAGTTCCTCCGGTTCTTTACTTTCCGCACTGTCAAACTTTCTTACAAAAAACACCCACGACTCACAAAACGGTGGTCTTGCTACAACAACACGGCTACCGTCCTTCATTTCATTAACTTTGTAACCATTGGTCTCAGAGAGCTGTCCCGGATTGTTATATCTATAAATGTTCTTACACACACGTATAAGTTCCTTTTCTGAACCAAAGCCCAAAAATTCAAGATGTATTGTCTTACCTTTAAAGAATATCCATACACTGTCATAGGACATCGGCAAAGTTGAGAGGATACCGCCGTTATAATCCAACTGCTGGAAAAAGGAATTGGGAATACCGGAAACTCCTCCGCTGACACCGTCAATTTTCATATCCCTTATCTCGTCTATAACTCCATAGCCCTTGTAACACTGATACAATCTTTGAACAATAACATTTAACTTGTCATCAAAGCTTGTCAATCTCTTAACCTTTTCCATGTACACCCGTGTAATTTCCTCGGCAGTAATAACGTACCTTATTCCGTCACCGGTATTATCTTCCTCAAGACTCTTCGGGTTATCAAGTCCATTTTCCTCAATCAGCATTTCCAATGCCTTTAGGTCATATTTCTTTTTATAAACATACAATATAATCTCAAACATATCTTGAACAGATAATTCTTTGGGATTGTTAAAATTGATGATTTTGTCTATGTTTGTCTCATCTATTTTGTAATTTTTTAACAATATGTCTCTTATGTAATTTTTTACGTAGTTCTTTGCATTTATATCCCCATATGTACAGGTCTTTAAAGCTTTTCTCAATTCATTTTTGTTTTTGACTCTTTTCTCAAATTCTTCCCTTGTAATATTCATTGAGTATAAGTTGGTCTTGAGAATATCATTAAATGTATTTTTTATAAACTCCAGGATGGTATCAAGCTGGTATCTGTCTTCTTCCACGTCGTAGTCAAGATATTTTGACTTGTTGACATTAAAATAATAGAAAATACCCCCGACAACTCCTGTAATTATGAGCATAATAAGAAATACGTTCAGCATTTAATCACCTATCTTCTTTAGAGAAATGTCTATACCGAGTTTCTTTAATATAAGTTCCGCTGTCTTGCCAACTTCTTGAATAAAATAATAATTCGCATCATCTTTATCGGCTTTTAAATTTCTCATTATGAAATCAATTGCTTTTGCTTCACAGCAAGCATCTGCAAACTCTATGTTATAAGGTATTAAACCGATGTTATTCGCTTTTATGCCGAATTTTCTTTGCAAGGCTTTTACATTGTACCTCGAATTTTTGTCATACCTGCCCAGTAAAAACATGCATTGCTCTTTATAATCGCCATATTCTTCAAAAAAATGTTCTATGATATTGTAATTTTGATTAAGATTTATAACAATCAAATCGGAAAGATCCAATATCTTTTTATTGACATCAGCCTGTCCCGGTGCTATATCCACAAAAATCAGGTCATAATATGACTTTGCACTCGACAGAATAATATCGATAACTTCGTTTATATCTTTCATATACAATTCTTTATTGGTTATCGATGTCCCCGCCAGCAGTTCCAACTTATTCCTAATAATTGTAGTAGTATATCTCGATATGTTATCCTTGTCCATCTTATTGAATTTGGCAAAACTGCTTAATGCATCAATACCTACATCATTAAGACTTGACAGTTCATTTTTTACATAATCCCTGTCAATGAACGATGTCTCCAAAGTACTTCTGTCAAAGTGGTTGTGTGCCATTAATACTTTTATTCTATATTTCAACACAGTCATTGTAGCCACTGCAACAAGGTTACATGTGGTACCTGTCTGATGGTAATTGCTCCAAAATGCTACCTGCATATCATTTCCCCCTTTCCGCCTTTTTCAGTGCCTTCTCTATGCTTTTTCTGTCCAAATCGGTACTATTCTCTATAAGATCAACAAGCAAATACTTATATGCTTTTGAAAGTTTGTTGAATCTAATCAGATCATTATATTGGCTCTCTATTCTGTGCTTGTAATTAATCTCGTCAAATTCCACTATATATTCCATCACTATGTTCAACTTCTCATCAATATCCAAAAGCGTATCGGTATATTGGGAATTTATTTTGCTTTTTACAACATCAAGATATATTTTTATTGCATCCTTTTTTGTTTTAACTTCGACTTTTTCGCCATCGGCACTATTATCGGCGGAACCCTTGCCATTAAAGACTTCAGAGTTTGTAAAAGCCTTTATATATTCCCTTAATTTTAGGACATTATTTTTTTCAAGATTTGTAACCAGTATGATTTTGTCACACAGGCCCATGTAATAGGACATATTTTTGTTAAAACCGAAATCGACAAATACAATGTCATAATTGTTAAACTCAATGGCCTCATAAGTCTCGGCAGTCTTACATCCCAAATATATATCAACATCGCCGTAAGTCACTACCTTATTGTCCAAATACGTCGGTACACTATAACTCCATATATCTTCCTCCGCCGCGTCCACTATGGCAACTCTTTTACCTGCTGCCAAAACCGTTCTGGCAAGATATAAAAGCAAATCACATTTATATGAACCGGCAAAACCAATCTGTACTAAAGACCTCACCCTTAACACATCCTTCATTCTCTCGAAATTTTCCACGCAAACTTTTAAGTTAAATAAATTGCATCTTCAACTGTCACTTATACACCATTTGTCAATAAAACTAGTATATCAGTTCAAAACATTGTCTAAAGAACTTCCCTGATCATCACTTGTATCTATTCTTGTATTTGGTGCAACAACCGTACTATTGCCCTGACTTTGTGTTTGATTGTTGCTCTGTGTACTGTTGTTTCCCTGGTCATTTGTATTAGGCTTGTTGCTTTGTTCTTTCTGCAACTCCTGAATATTTCTCCTAAGTTCCGAATTTTCCCTTTCCACACCGGAACTGATACTGCTTAAGGCTTCAGGAGATATCATACTCATACGAGCTTCCAAATCTGCTCTTGCTTGAGCAGCCATTGCAATAGAAGCCTTTTCCACTATATTGGGGTCTGCCAGCATAACCTTTTGTACATCGGCATTAAACGGATAAGTCAATGCAGCAGCCTTTTGCGTCTGCGGCTGTACATATTTAACCGCATACAACTTTGTTCCCCTTCTCAAATAAGCATCAACAGTGGCACTACTCATTGTAATGAGCTCTTTTTGATCCAAACTGAGCCAAATGGTACTTGTACTTAATTTAATATCATTAACCTTTTTCTTTGACAGTACTATGTAATCCTCACCATTGGGAAATCTTATTCTCACATCTACAAAATCGTTTTTCATTATGTTTGTCTGAAGCGAAAGTGTGTTAAACTCAACACTTCTCAAATCATCACTCACTATTTCATCTTGCAGCATATATTTCATTAAAGGTGTTTGAGCCTTTATATCTGCTTTAAGCAATTTTCCGAAATCACTTTCATCCATGTATTCTTCCTGGGGTATTGAAGACAATATTTCAATTGCTTGAAACATAGATTCCTCAAGTTTTGTATTGTACTTCAAATCTTGTATGGGAACATAAACTTTTCTCAAGCTTTGCTCAAGTTGCTGTTGATAAGCTTTAAGCATCGCATTTGACTCATCGAGTTGTTTTTTGTAATCACTCTTCATTCTGGTATATTGGATTACCCCCAGCACCGATAACACAACAAAAACAACAAAAAGTGCACCTGTAAAAATTATCATTCCTACACTGTTTCTTCTTGTACCGATAACTTTAACCGCCATTTTTACACCTCTAATCTCAGAATTTTTTCATCGTATCAATGTTTCAATCTATATTTAGAACATTATCAAAATAAAACGTAAACCAATTAAGCCATTTTAATCCACATTTCAAATTAAAAAAATAGACAAGTCCCCATACTGCCGAGCTTGCTAATGAAAAAGAATCTACAATATTTTTTTACGTTATATGTAATACAAAATTTCCCCAAAAAATACACTACCCCTTGTTAAATTACTCTTTTCAATATATTTCGGCATTTTTTTTGCAAATCAAATAAATATTAACACAACTTCAAATCCAACACAAGCATTATTTTTCCATGCTTTTCCCATTTTTATCTCAATTAGTTTATTGAATGCTGATATCTGCGACAAATCACGATATTACATTTTCCACCATATCTATCAATAGATGATTTCATATTTATATACTTCGACACCCCAAACGGATTCACCTTCAATATCAGGTTTTTTAACCAGGTATTATATTCCTATAGGTATAAAACTTTAAAATTCGTCCATAATCATCCAAGATATAAAAATCTAAAATATTACAGTAGATTAGAATATTTCCTCACTTTCTTCTTTTGTATAGAAATATTTTGTGAACTCTTCTTCCAAAAGCTCATTCTCATTCTTAAGCAAATATTCAAAAGCTTCTTTGCAGTGTAGAGCAGCCTCATTTTCAAGCTTTGACAGTTTTTCGGGAATGTTTTTCTGAACAAGTTTTTCTTTCACAGCATCAAATATTTCACGGCTGCCGTAAAGAAAAACACCCTCATGAAGAATCTTTGAGGCTATCATGGATTTAAAATCATTGAACTCCATTTGTTCATAGGCTTTGGATATATCTTTTACGACATAGTCAATTTCCTCCATATATCCCGGGTTCCTAAGAAGAAAACTTTTCTCCTTGTATATTGCAAGATCAAGTCCTTCCAAAATCCCTTCAGGAAGATTTCTTGATATAACGATTATGTCAAGGTCGGATCCTCTTACCAATTTACCCGATGAGGATTCGGGTCTAGGTTCCGCGTGGGCCATGTCATATACCACATCTCCCGCAATCATAAAACATACATTGTTTTTTAAAGTCTCGGAATCCTCAAAGGAATCGACTATTTTGGATACAACGTTCAATGCCAGTTCATATTTCTTTCGGCTAATCAATTTTGTCCTCTCATTGAGGATTTGTGCTTTATGTTCAATTTCAGCAATATCTTTTTTCAATCCAATCACTGAATAGGTGAGAAACTCCCTCATTATTGACGGTGAAAGCCTGGCATAACCTTCAATCTTCTTGTCCAAGCGTAAATATTTTCTACCGAAGGTTTTTACCGTGAGCTCGCTAGATTTATAACAAGCCCTCCACAGGCGTAATTCGTCAATACCGGTTTTTTCATACAGCTCTTTTCCGGTTAGAGGTCCTGACTTTTCAATGATATTAACAATATTATCCATAACTGATTTCCCCCTTCTTTTGATATTGTATTCAATTAAAATATGTTGTTCAAGAAAATCTGGATGGCACCAAGCCCTTTGAATTTTTGATTTTAAAAAAACAAATTCCGCTGCGGTAGCACAGCGGAATCGTATTAATTTGTCCCAAAACCGTTTTTTCTAATTTCTAGCTTTCAGCTCCAGGCTCTGCTTGAATTTAATAATGTGCTTCGGAGGATAATATCCCCTGGCAGTTGCATTGGGATAAAGGAGCGAATCCTTGCCTATAAGGGTTCCGGGAGTTGTCGTACTGTTACAACCCGTTTCAACACCATCACCCAAAATAGCCCCCAACTTCCTCAATCCCGTTTCATATCTTTTGCCGTTTATGTTGAGGACAACCTGGGATTCTACAAGTTTGAGGTTTGCAAGTTTTGTACCTGCCCCAAGGTTAACCTTACCCAAAATACTGTCACCTATATAGGCAAAATGCCCTGCCTTACTGTCGCCAAGTAAAATGCAAGACTTTAATTCGGAGGTATGGCCTACGACACATTTGTTTCCTACAAGTACATCTCCTCGTATATATGCCCCCTGGCGTACTTCAGTATTATCACCTATTATTGCCGGACCTTTTATCAATGCTCCCGGCTCAACAACAGTTCCTTTTCCTATGGATATGTTTCCATCCATAAAAACCGCTCCGGCATAAAGGATGCTTGCACCCTTTAAAACTTGGCCATCCATAATAACTTCGGGACTTTTTTGGGAGTTGTCTATGGTAAATCCGTCTTCAATAACTTTTCCATCGTAAAGTATCAATGTTTTATCCAGCACCAATCTGCTGCTGTAAACTCCACCCAAATTGGGTACAAGATTGTCGTTTATAAACTTCTTTAGTCTTCCAAGTGCTTCCCAAACATACTCCGTATCTTTAAATATAGCTTCAAAAGGGTTTCCTGCCAGGTCAAAAAAATCTTCGGCTTTAAGCATGCAACTCCTCCTGTAAAATGACTTCCATACTATATTTTACTCCATAATTTCAATACTTTTTCCCATGTCAATAAGAAACTCGGCATTTTTTTATTTTTCCATGTTGTAAAACTCATCATCCGGATTATCGCTAATCTTCCAGAAATATTCCCCATTAATCAGCAATTTATTCTCATAGGGCGATTCAGTGTCCTTTTCTATTTGTCCGATACTGTATTCAATAATTTCCGGCGGTTCAATCTTCTCTTTTTGAACGGTTCCGTTAATTATACTATACTCGGAAGTTGCCGATGGTGAAGACTCAACTAGTTCACCGCCCACCACAACTGTTTTTTCATCGACCGAAAGTTTTAATTTGTTCTCATTTACAGACCATTCGCCGGATATGTCCAATACCCGCTTTTCTTCATCATATTGGCTGTAATACAACTTAAATCTGTTATCCTTGTAAAAAAAGAACATATCATTATATCCACTGCCTATTGAAGGAGCGGCATGCCATATTCCGATTAGTTTTTGGTCAAATAAATTATCGAATTTTCCCTTAGCATCGGTTTTTACCGGTGTATCAGTCATCAAATCGTTTGATGAGGGAGTGGGCATATTTTCTCTACTATTGCTGTTACATGCAGACATAAAAGACAAAGCCATAGCCAGAAGCAAAACAACAATAAGTTGAGACAGTTTTTTAAAAACAACCATTTTTATCTCCTCACTGAACCTTTTTTAATAAAGGATATATATACTTTATTCATCAAAGTTAAGGTCTGAGAAAGTCTCTTCAATTTCCTCTATTCGTTGATTATAATGTTCATCATCCGGGTCTTCGCAAATTTTCCAATAAAATTGGTCGTCAATTTTAATTTTACTTTTGAAAGGCAGGTCAGTATCATTTCTAAATTTTTCAATCTTTAAATAATCTACACTCGGCACCTTCAACTTCTTTCTTATATATGTTTCGTCATTGGTAGAAAACATAATATTCTCATCGAAGCGGTCCGATGAATCCTCCCAAAAACCTATTTCTTCCACTTCGAGCTTCAACTCTTTATTGCGATAAATATCCCACTTGCCGGATAAATATAATATTATCTTCGTTGTTTTTACCGTAGCTTAACTTAAAGCTTTTATCCTTGTAAAAAAAGAACATATCATTTTCAAAATCAAATACATCGTCCGTTGAGGGAACTGCATGCCATATTCCAATCAATTCTTGGGACTTTAATTCCTTTTGCTTTGATGCATCTTCAGGTAACTGCATTTTAAGCAAAGCCTCTACAGCAACGAGCAAAAATCCAATCAATAATATTTGTATTACCCGCATAATTTGTATCGAACTTTGATATTCACGCATTTTTGTCTCCTTTCAAAGTGTTTTTAATTTATTCCTTATCTCTTTTCTCTTCCCAGAACCGAATGCGTTCTTCAAAGCTAACTTCTCTGTGTATTTGGTGCAACATCCATTGATACCCGAAGAGGTCGGCAAAAACAGCATTTGACACCCCGAAATCAGCCATTTCGGTTATGGGTTGAACCACTGTACACCCTGCATTTATAGCCTTATCAAATGTTTCTTTAATGTCAGGAACCATTACATTAAACCAAATTGTATTGGGTTTATCCGGGTCGGGGGCTTTAAGACCGAATTTCGGGTTTTCATCCAACATATGGAATCGTACACCATACAAATTAAAAACAACTTCATTTTCACCCTTTGGAAAACCGGTAACCTCAACCCGCTCAATATCAAATATTTTATCATACAACTCCAGTGCTTTCAAACTGTCCGACACAATCATATCAATTTCTACTCCTACCATTACCATCTCATCCTTTACAGTTTTAATTTGTTTTTTAAACTTTTTCATAAATTTCGTTTACTTCATTCAGAATTGAGTCACCCGGATTTTTTACAACCCTCTCCAACCGGGAATTCAGCTTTTCAACAGGATTTTTCCCCAAATTGAATTTATTGACCCTTATAAACTTGTATCCGTACATCTCTAAAGTTTTTTGCAATTCAATATCATTCTCAACATAGGATCTCTCATATTTAAACTCATTTACATTATTGCTCTCATAATAATAAAAGAAGTCATGCGTTAAAAAATATTCAAAGCCGTCATACTCGATTATAATGAAATCTTCCTTTTCACCGTCCTTCAATTTCAGTAAGAAGTCTATCCTGTAATACGGTACTCCTATATAGGGAGCAAGTTGCTTAATATATCGCCACACATCAAACCGAGGTATAATTTCCAGTCTGTCTTTGTTATTATGATAAAACTCAGTTTGTACAATATAGTTGTAAACTGCCTTTTCCATGGGCGATTTCAAATCGGTTCCTGCAATTGTACCAAAATTGTCCGGTGTGGACAAATATTTTTCAAAGTGTTTTAAAACATTGCCTATTTCACCTTTAAAACTGTCAACATCCTTGCTGATAACAAATCGCACACTCTCTTTTGCCCTCGATAAACCTACATTCAATCTTTGGGCTTTGAGGTTTCCGTTTTCCTCAATGTTTATTTTGTTTAAATCAACCGGAAAGATTTGTTTTAAAGTTTCCTCATCGGGACGCTCCACCAAGGAGTAGTAAATAATATCTCTCTCCTCGCCTTGGCATGAGTCGAAAGTCATAACTTTTAATTTCAAAGAATCCCTCAATCCCCTCCAATCACCCGAATCAAAGAGCATATTGTATATGAGCTTCTGCTGGTCGGTAAAGGGGGTTATAACTCCCACCGTACCTTTGAATCCACTATCCTTAAGTCTCTTAATCTCACCAAGGATGTATTCTGCTTCAGCCCGGTTTGAATTCTTAAGTCCTTCGTTCCCGGCACCCGGGTCAACTTTTATGAACTCAATAACATCTCCAATACTCTTGCCCCTGATTTTCATAATCTCCAATTTATTTTTATAGAAAAATTTATTGGAGTAGCCCATTATTTCCATGTATCCTCTAAAGTGCTTTTTAAACGAGCACTCATAGTTGGCGATATTTTTTATAAAACTTAAAATAGAGTTTTTAACGTTAAATTTCTCAATCTTGCCTAAAAGTATTTCCTTCAAATCATTTTCACAATATTTAATATCTTCACCAAAGGCTGCCCTAACCTTGTTGAACAGATAGTCGTTAACTTCTATTGAAGCATTATGGGATTTAACATTGCCGAATTGCTTTTCATCCCCCAACACGACAATCTTCTTACCTCTGATAATTGCAGGAAACGCCTGGGCCAAACTAACCTGCGATGCTTCGTCGATTATTACCAAATCAAAAATATTTGCATCTAGAGGTATATATTCTCCCAAATCCCTGATATTAACCATCAAACACGGGAAAGCACCAACCAGCATTTCCAACAAGTTTTTATCGATTTTTTTCCGCTGTTTTATTATATTCTTGAGCTCTTCCGCATACTTTTTATAATTTTCCCTAAAATTAATAACATTCTCATCAAGAATACCGTTCACCTTCAAAACAAGACTGTTTTCCAACTGCTTTCTATCATGCAGGAATCCGTCCAGATTACAGTTTTCATTTTCTCTGATTTTTTCAATAAATTTCAAATAAATAACCAAAAAGTCTATATCGATCTGCGTAGAAAGATATAGTTTACTTTTACATATTGTGGACAAATCGTTTAAATCAATTCCCAGTTTCTTCATTGTATTAGGCAGCTTTTGTCCGAGAAGTTCAAACGAGTCGAATATTTCTTTCATTTTTCTGACATATTCGAGAAATATCTCCAGTTTACATCCGCTTACCAAATTAAAACAGTTACACCCCAAACTCATAAATTTACCGTTTACCGATTTAATTTTCTTATAAAATTCCAACTCTTTAACTATCAGTTCATAGTCCTCTTTCAAATTAAAAGGTTCACAGTATAAAAATCTATCCGATAGTTTATCTTGAAGGGCCTTTATTTTTTTTTGAACAAAACAGGTATCCAAATATCGGATTTCTCATTTTAGCAAACTCTTTAACAACATTCTCCAATGTAATTAGGGTAAGTTCACTTATATTGTGTTTAAAAAAGAACTTTATATTTTCTCTGGAAGCATAGTCACAAAGAGATTTTACCAACTCTTCAATCCTATTTAAGACATTATTAAATTCAATGTAGTTTGGATATAATTCAACAATGTCTGTATCAAGGCAGAAATGTAAATCAAAAGCCTTATCATGAAATTCGTTTACTTTTTTATATAACTCTTTAAAATCCTCGTACAGTCCGTTTTCAATTATTTCGTCGGAATCTATATAATTTTTCCATTCCCAATTATAATTAGACTCATATTCCAATATCCATTTTAAGACTTTAGAGTTCAAATAAAATTCTAAAATCACATTTTCTTCAATATCTTTTTTTATCCTATCATTTATTATTTCTATTTGTTTCTCTATATGTTCTCTTGTCTTGAAGTAGGCATAATATCTATTTTTAATTCTATCATAATTGGCTTGCGTGAATATGTCATTATAGCCGGTTTCAGTTTTTCCAAGCCTTAAAACAGGATTTGGGATATAATCATCGACTTTCATCTTTTCTATAACATCGGTTATCTTGTCTTCAACAACATCTAGTGCTTCTTTTTTATCCGATACAACCAAAACCGATTTTTTATTCAACAATGCTTCAAATATAATGGCGGCTATGGTGTGACTTTTTCCGGTACCGGGAGGTCCGTGAATAATTACCCTATCACACCCCTCTTTATTTAATGCGTGCAAAACCTGCTGCTGTTCCTTGTTCAGCGGTACAGGACTATTGTAATTTAACCTGTCCCATAACGGTTTTTGAGCAAATTCAGTTTCCACCTCGCTGTGAAAAGTCTTCGGATTTTGGCAAATAAATTCCCGGCTTACCTTCATCAGAAAATCAAGGGACATTGATGAATCTTGGGATAACAGTAAGTTAAGCATCTCTTCATAATCGTTTAAAATGGACTCATCGGATTTGTCAAACAAGGCAAGATATGAATTTCTGCAAATTTCAACATCATTTATCGCAACAGGTTCGCCATTGTCAGCATTTATGTCCAGAACGTCCAATCCAAAGAAATTGGTAATTTCATTTAATATTTTTTGCAGAAAACTTAAATACTCCTCCTGTTCATCGTAATTTCCAAGATGAATTTGTCTTGCCGGCAATTCTATTTTACACCTTAAATTCTTTTCCTTCGCATAATTCTCACTTATGTACTCAACAGCCTTTTTGTTTACCGACAGAACAGGGTCAAACTCGAACTCAAACTCACCCTTGTCGTTAATAACCGTAGATAACTGAATATAGAAGAGAGGATAACTGTTATTTTTATATTTGATTTCATAAAAATAAAGGTAGAATTCGTACAATTCCGCCAACTGCTTATTTTTCCATAATTCAAAGATCTCCTCATATAAATCCGACACTATCAAGCCCTTTAAATATTCACGTGGCTTTCCCGGATGTTGTGAAATATCTTTGATGATTTTTGATATCTCATCCTCATCGGACACACCACTGTCATTGAGTATTTTTCCGATATTTGATTTTACACGGTCATCGACAGTAAAGGAATTACTCTCCAACTCGCCTAGAATTTTATCTACAGCTTCATTTTGCAATTTGATGATAAATTGATTTTTGGAAATTTTGAGGGTATTTGATGAAAATTTGTCGCCAAAACATTTAAACACCTCACCGGCAAAACTATTGTACTTCTGTAGATTAATTATTCCTCTATAATCTTCCGTATCAAAATCAATACGTCTTAAGGGTAACCTGTTAGAACTGAAATCGGATTCCAAAAACTCCATGTAGTATTTACACAGCTCCACTAAGGTATTCCTTAAATCAACCATCAGATCCCTCTCCAATCGGACATAAGCAGAATTTACCAAGAAATAATAAAGAAAGAATATATATCTATTTTATACATTTCATATAAGCAAATCAATATTGAACCATTGCATTTTATATCTGTTCTTTATAATTCATGTAATGCAAACTCAACTATCTTGCATAGCAATATAGGCATCCATGGCCGCAACTCTGTTCATCATATCCACCAATATCTCTTGACCTGGTGCATCCGCATTCTTTTCTTTGCCCTGCATCTTTGGCCCGGGAGGCCCTTTTCCCGAATAATGCCTCAAGGTAAGCCCCATCTATGCAATGGCCTTTCTTCACACCGGGTACTCCTTCAATAATGGGACTGCTGCAGGTATATATAGTTATTCCGTATTTATCGGCAATATCCACCATCCGGCTGACAAATTCAATCTGCTCCTGATGTGAAGGTGAATAATACTCAAAATTGGACTTTTTAAGCCTTTGTTCCACTTTTTTATACAAACAGAGAAAACTTATTGTACAGCGATTTACACCAAAGGAAGAAATGTCTTTGCACAAAGTCTCAAACATCTTCAGCCTTGCCCTTTCAAAGCTATCGGGCGTCGGTTCCCTCTCTCCTTTGAGACTTAGGATGATGGGGTCAAATCTCCAATTAATTTGTTGCGGTAAGTACCTTGATGCCAGTTGTTCCATTTGTCTAACCGCCTCAGCCGTGTCAATGACATTTGGCTCTAAAACTTTGGAATACCCTGTGACGGTAAACTGGAAGTACAGATTATACATCGAAAGATACTTAGGGTCCTTAAGTACATTGGCAAAGGACTTTGACCAAAGGCATATAGAATGTACCTTATCACAAGATAAATCCACCATGTAAGTGGATTTATTGTAAGGATTTCTTACAGTAACATATTCATTTTTCAGACACTCCTGAAGCCAGTCGTAATAAAAGGCAGGAATGTCCGTTCTTCTGCTGCAGCTAATTATCTCAAGCACAGTTTTTTTATTCCTCCACATGTATTCTTTTTGTTTTAAAGCTTATAAAGAATTTATTTGGGTGTTTTTTTATTTATATGATAAACTACCGTATGAACATATTCATGAACAACTGCCTGGACTATACTGTCATAGTCATGGGCCGGTCCGGGATTTAGCGGCGAAACAATAGTAACTTTATCTTTTACATTATCTCCTATATACCATTTTGGACCTATAATCCTACATATATTACCGTATTTTTTGGTCTGAAAGGTCTTTTGGTCGGGATAAACATATATTTTTGTTTTTTCCGTTCGGTTGAACTTCATCTCGGAGTTAATTTTTTTGTATGTTTTCTCCAAAATATCCGCGATGTCTTGTACTGCTTCTTCGTCCTGTGTTTCATAATATATAATAAATGCTTCGGTTTCCTTGGATATCATTTTATTTGTCTTAAGATTGAATGTGGGCAGAAAATTAATTATTGCAATCAACGCAAGTGTTATAAAAATGATTGATAAGACTTTTATCTTTTTCCTCATAAAATCCTCCCTTAATATACTCTCGTTTTCTTCACTTATCTTCGTTTTTCGCAGAATTTCACTTCGATTTGCTTAAGCTTTCCCCCTAGATGTTGCATAAATCTGGTAGCTCTGTGGTTTCAGGCA
>Ga0134093_1000889_pt1 | contig 32957 bp, 25 predicted proteins | sample 4_1taG_FD_94452 | JGI IMG/M metagenome (GOLD analysis project Ga0134093, IMG submission 94452) | Switchgrass degrading microbial communities from high solid loading bioreactors in New Hampshire, USA - 4_13_20_68_A1 metaG | ecosystem: Engineered > Bioreactor > Semi-continuous > Anaerobic >...
CCTGCAGCACCGCCTCCTGTTCGGGGGTCGGGTCGTGTAGGTCGGCAGCGATGACGGCGCAGCCCCCGCTGCGCGCCAGATCGCGCGCCAGGTTGAAGCCTACAAAGCCCAGCCCGCCGGTGACCAGGATGTTCATGGTTATTTCAGGGCCTCCTGGACTCGCTCGACCAGTTCCTGAGCGGTGATCTGCCAGGCTTCCACGTTGTAGGTGCCGGAGACATGCCCGGTCAGGATGACCCGGTCGCCGGCCAGCGCCAGCAGGGGAGAATCCTTGGGCAGCGGCTCGTAGCGGAACACGTCCAGGCCTGCGCCGGCGATCTTCCCGGTCTGCAGGGCGTCGATCAGGGCGTCCTCGTCGACCAGGCGGCCGCGGGCAGTGTTGATGAAGAAGGCGGTCGGCTTCATCAGGCCGAACTCGCGGGCGCCGAACCATTTGTCGTTGCCGTCCGGGCCGTCGATGAAGCGCAGGTGCAGGGTGACAAAGTCCGATTCGCGCAGCAGGTCGTCCAGCGTGCGCCAGGAGACGCCCAGTTCGGCTTCCACGGCCGGGTCGAAGCGCTGCAGGTCGGTGTAGAGCAGCTGCACGCCGAAGGGGCGCAGCCTTTTGGCCACCTCACGGCCGATGTGCCCCAGCCCGACGATGCCCACCTTCTTGCGGTAGATGGCGCCGGCCGAGGGCAGGCCGATCCAGTTGTAGGTGTACTTGCGCTGGTCGGTCAGGATGGGCTCATCCCGCCCGGGTATCCAGGCGGCGGCTTTGGTCTGGCGGGCTGACCAGAGCAGGTTGCGGCTGAGCACCAGAATCAGGGTGACCACGTGCTCGGCCACGCCGTTCAGCCCCATGTTTTCCAGGTTGTAGACCGGCAGGCCGCAGTCGGCCACGGCGGCGCGGCCGGTGTCGAGGCGCAGGATGAGCTTGAGCGCGGGGCCGGCGGCCTGCAGCATCCCGGCGGTCACGTCCACATTCTCGGTCAGGATGGCGGCGGCGCCGGCCGGGTCGTCCGACAGATCCCAACCGGCGGGCAGGACCTCGCGGATGGCGTCGAGCTGCTGGGTCTGGATGTTGGGGTCAGCAAGATAGATACGGGTCATTTGGGTTACCTCTCAGTTGTTGAACAGGCGCTGGTTGAGGATGCGGGCAAAGCGTTCCTCCGCATCCGTCACGGCGCCGTGCTGGCAGTTGGTCAGGCGCAGCACCAGCCGGCCGTCCGGCTTCAGACACAGTCCGGGGGCGTAACCGGCCTCTTCGGCCAGGGCGCCCACCCGTCCGGCCAGGGCCAGGGCCAGGGTGAAGTTGCCCGCTTCGAAGGAGCGCACCAGCGCGCCGCCCTCCAGCTGCCAGCCGGGCAGGGTGGCCAGGGCCTGCTGCAGGGCTTCGTCATCCAGCGGGCAGGGCTGCAGCCGCTCGGGCTGCACGTAGCGGTCGAACCAGGTGACGATCTCGTACAGGCGGCGCACACGGTGGCGCGGCTCACCCGAGCGCGACAGCTCGTGGCCCTCGCGCGGGAAGCGCACCATGACCGCGTCGCGGTTGCCGTAGCGGCGCAGGTAGGCGAAGAAGGTTTCGGCCTGGCTGATGGGTACGCGGTAGTCCAGCTCGGAGTGCAGGATCTTGAGCGGGGTGGTGACTTTTTCGGCGTAGGCCGCCGGGGAGTACTCCCACAGCTCCATGAGCGTCTCGGGGCGGGGGATGCCGTTGTGGTACCACTCGACGGACTCGGGGATGTCGCCCGAGCCGAACATGTTCAGCTCGTCGTACACACCGCGCTGCGAGACAGCCGCCTTGAAGCGGTCGGTGTGCCCGACGATCCAGCCGGTCAGGAAGCCGCCGTAGGAGCCGCCGGTGACGGTCAGGCGCTCAGGGTCGGCGGCCGGTTCCATGGCCAGGGCCTGGTCCAGGCCGGTCATGATATCGGCCATGTCGGTGTAGCCACCGTTGCCGCGAATGCGCTGGAAGTGGGCGCCGTACCCGGCCGAGCCGCGCGGGTTGCAGAAGAAGACAAAATAGCCGCGCGAGGTCAGCACCTGGAACTCGTGCCAGAAGGAGTCACCCCACATGATCTGCGGGCCGCCGTGGATTTCCACCGCCAGCGGGTAGCGTTTGGCGGGGTCGAAATTGCGCGGGCGGAAGATCCAGCCCTGCACCTGCACGTCGTCCGCGCCGGTGTACCAGAAGGTCTGCGGGTCGCTGAGGAAGTGGGTGGATTCCCATTCACGGTTGAAGGCGGTCAGCTGGCGCTCCTGGCCGGCCTCGAGGTCGAGCACGAACAGCTCGCTCACCAGGGTGGGGGAGGTGAGGGTGAAGGCCACCTTCCGCCCGTCCTGGCTGACGGAGAAGGACTGCACCATGCGCCGGCCGGAGACCAGCGTCTCGGGCTGGCCGCCCGTGCGGGCCAGGCGCACCAGCCGGCCCTCGCCGTGATGGTGGATGGTGGCAAAGAGGGACTGGCTGTCGGGCGCCCAGGAGAAGTCGATCACGGTCAGGTCGGCGTCGTCGCTGATGATGCGGGTCTCGCCGGTGTCCATGGAGGACACGGCGGCGTAATACGGCTCGGCGTAGGGGCTGGGCACTTTGGGAACAAAGGCGTGGGCCACCCACTGGCCGTCGGGGCTGACCCGGGCCGGGCGGCCTTCTTCGGTAACTTCTGAGACCAGCACTTTTTCGGCGCCGGTTTCGATGTCAAAGCCGATGATGGAGGACCACAGCTCAAAGAATTCGTCGCCGCTGGACTGCTCGCGGTTGGAGTTGGTCACCACCATGCGGGAGTCGGGGGTCCAGTCGGGAGCGGCGTGGTGGAAATCGCCGTTGGAAAGCCGCTTCGGCGCGCCGCCGGCGGCGGGGATGATGTAGACGTGGGAATACTGGCCGTCGAAGAAGCTGGTGCCGGTGCGGTAGGGCAGTCTGGTGATGGTGCGCGGGTCGCGCAGGGATTCGCGGTGCTGGCCGGACCAGTCCAGCGCTTCGGCGCGCATGCGCGGGTCGTGCAGCTGCCCGCTGTCTTCCAGAGCGTGCTCGCCGCGGGTGGAGGACGAGTTGAAGGCGATCCAGCGGCCGTCCGGCGACCAGGCCGGGTTGACCGCGCCGCCGGGCAGGAAGGTCAGCTGGACCGGCTCGCCGCCGGTGACGGGCATCCGGTACAGCTGCGGGCGCCCGCTGCGGGCGGAGACAAATACCAGCTGGCTGCCGTCAGGCGACCAGCGAGGGGAGAAGTCCTGCTTCCCTCGGGTGAAAGGCCGGGCCGGAGCCGAGCCGTCGGCGGGGATCAGGTAAATCTGGCGGCGGTAGCAGTTTTCGTCACCGTCGGGCTGCATGCGCACGAAGGCGATGGTCTTCCCGTCCGGGCTGAAGCGCGGGTCTTCCACGGTGACCAGATCGTACAGGCTTTCCGGAACGACAGGCAGTGAAGTCATGAGCGGTTCCTTGTCAGCAGGTGATTATTTCTTTTCCAGCAGGGTGCGCGGGTCGAGCACGTCGCGCAGCCAGTCGCCCAACAGGTTGATGCCCAGCACGGTGATGGCAATGCACAGACCGGGCAGGGTGGTCAGCCACCAGGCCTGGCGCACGTACTCGCGCCCTTCGGAGAGCATCATGCCCCAGGTGGGAGTGGTGGGCTTGACGCCCAGTCCCAGGAAGGACAGCGTGGCCTCGGAGATGATGGTGGAGGCCACGGCGAAGGAGGCGATGACGATAATGGGGCCGAGGGCGTTGGGCAGGATGTGGCGGAAGATAATGCGCATGTGCCCGGCGCCGATGGAGCGGGCGGCCTCGATGAATTCCTTTTCGCGCAGCGAGAGCACCTGACCGCGGGCCAGGCGGGCGTAGGTCACCCAGCCGGTGACGCCCAGCACCATGATCAGGTTGCGCAGGCCCGGGCCGATGACCGCCATGACGGCCATCATCAGCAGGATGAAGGGGAAGGCCAGCTGGATATCGGCCAGACGCATGACGATGTCGTCAAACCAGCCGCCGAAGTAGCCGGTCATCAGGCCCAGCGAGACGCCGATGGCGCCGGAAATCATCACCGAGACGATGCCCACCAGCAGCGAAACGCGCGCCCCGTAAACCAGGCGGGTGAGAATATCGCGGCCCAGGGCGTCGGTGCCCAGCAGGTGAGCCGGGTCGCTGCCTTTCAGGGGAACGGGCGGCTTCAGGCGGGTAAGCAGGTCGGTCGAGACCGGGTCGTACGGGGTCAGCACCGGGGCCAGAATGGCCGCCAGGGCCACAAGGATGATGACCGCGATGCCGAAGATGGCCGTCGGAGAATTCTTCAGGTCCGAAAGCAGGCGTGCCCGGCGACGCTGAGCGCCAGACAGGGCCATGCTTGCGGGTGCAGCTTTGGGTGTGGTGGTTGTGGCCAAAGGTTCCTCCCTCACTGTGCAGTACCGTTACTTGAGCCGGACGCGGGGGTCCAGCCAGGTGTAGGCGAAATCAACGAGTAAGTTGGCGAATACGAATATCAGCGCGAAGAGGGTCACGCAGGCCTGCAGCAGGGTCAGGTCCTTGCCGTTGATGGCGTTGACCGTCAGCAGGCCCATGCCCGGCCAGGCGAAAATGGTTTCTACCACGATCGCGCCGCCCAGCAGGCTGCCCAGGTCCATACCGATCAGGGTGACCATCGGCAGCAGGGCGTTGCGCAGCGCGTGGACGATCAGCACGGTGCGCGGTTTTGCGCCTTTGCCGCGGGCGGTGCGGATATAGTCTTCTCCAAGAACTTCCAGCATTGAGCCGCGAATCACGCGGGTGTTGCGGGCAATGTCATAAAACGAGAGGGTCATGACCGGCAGGATCATGGAACGGACCCCCTCGTAGCGGCCCGAGACGGGCAGCCAGCCCAGGGTGACTGCAAACAGCAGCATGAGCATCAACCCCATCCAGAAGGAGGGGGTCGACTGTCCGATCAGTGCCAGCACCATGCTGGCCCGGTCCCAGAAAGAGCCGCGGTTGACCGCGGCCACCACTCCTAAGGGTATGGAAACGATCAAGCCCAGCAGCATGGCGGAAACGGCCAGCTGCAGCGTGGCCGGAAAGCGTTCGGCGATGACCTGCCAGTTGTTCTGCTTGAACTTCATCGAGGTGCCAAAGTCACCACGCACGGCTTTGCCCAGCCAGTCCAGATACTGCACAATCACCGGACGGTCGAAGCCCATCCGGTGGCGAAACTCCTGGATATCCTCCTGGGTCATGCCGCGCATATTTCCGATTAGCACATAGGTGGGGTCTCCGGCCAAAAAGTTGATGCTAAACGCGGCGACGGTCACACCCAGAACAACAATGATTGCCTGCAGGAGCCGGCGGATGATATATTGGGTCATCTTGCCCTCCGTAGAGGGGGACGGCGCCGAAGCGCCGTCCCCGGTAGCGATTCAAAAACGATAATCTATTTGTATTTGACAGCGCCGTACATCAGGGCGCGGCCAGCCGGGTTGGGCGACCAATCCAGGTCGTTGTTGATACCCCAGACGCCAATCATGACGTAGAGGGGGATCTGCGGAGCGTCAGCGTAGATGATGTCCTGCAGCTGGTAGATCAGCTCGCGGCGGGTCTCGACGTCAAACTCGGTCAGCAGCTGGGCGTAGACCTCTTCGAACTCATCGTTGCGCCAGCGGCCGTAGTTGCTGGCGGAGTCGGCAGCCAGGTCAGAGAGATCGCCCTGACCTTCGTAGCTGGTGCAGGAGCCGATCATGAACATGTCATCCACTTCGCGCTTGTCCAGCTTCTCGAAGGCGGCGGCGGATTCCAGGTAGTAGGGTTCAGCCTTGAAGCCAGCCTTGTTCAGCTGGTCCACCAGGGAGAGCAGGATCTCGTAGCGCTCGCTGGACTGGGCGTAGTAGACCATGATGGACGGGGCCAGCTCCTGGCCGTCTTTCTCCCAGTAACCGGCGGCGTTCTTGGTCCAGCCGGAGGTGGTCATCAGTTCGTCCACCTTGGCGAGGTCGTAGGGATACGGCTCGAGGGCTTCGTTGCGCCACGGCTTGTTGATGTGCACCGCCAGGCGCGGGGCGTTGCCCTGGAAGAAGGCCTGGTTGATGGTGTCCCAGTCAATGGCGTGGTTCATGGCCAGGCGGACATTGACGTCGGAGTAGATGGGGGACTCGTGGTTGAAGCCCAGGTACATGCGGCAGCCGTTGATCATGGCCTTGGCGGAAGCGTTCGGCATGGCGTTGATGGTGCTCAGCTGCGCCATGGGAACGTTCTGGATCACATCCACGCCGCCGGTTTCCAGCTCGGCCACGCGGGTGGAGGCCTCGGGGATGGCGCGGTAGATCAGGGTCTTGAAGGCGGCCGGGCCTTCCCAGTAACCGTCATAGCGCTCGAGCACCACGCGGTCGTCCTTGGTGAAGGAGACGAACTTGAAGGGACCGGAGCCCATGATGGTCTCGGCGGCAGCCTGCTCGGGGGTCAGGGTCTCGTAGACGTGCTTGGGCAGGATGTTGATCTCTTCGATGGTGTAGAGCAGGGCCGGGACGGGAACTCTGGTGTAGACCTCGATGGTGTAGGGGTCCACCACCACGGCTTTGTCGAAGTTGAACTGGGTGTTCAGGTAGTTGGTGTTGCCGATGTTGTAGGGGTCTTCCTGCATGCGCTCGAAGGTGTACTTGACGTCTTCGGCGGTCAGCGGGGTGCCGTCCCAGAAGGTGACGTCATCGCGCAGGTGGAAGGTCCACACCAGGCCGTCCTCGCTCACTTCCCAGTTGGTGGCCACAGAGGGCTGCAGGGTGACGTTGTCATCCAGAGTCACCAGGGTGGAGTGCATCATCTCGAAAATGCCGGCGGCATTCAGGGACGAGTTGGTCATATAGTCCAGGTTCTCGATGATGGTCTCCAGGGCCACGGTCACGGTAGCATCCGGGTCGGCGACCTTTTCGGTCTCTGCCGGGGCCGCAGTCTCCTCGGTGGCCGGAGGCTGAGTGGCGGCAGGGGAGGTCGGCTGGACGGAGCCCAGCGTGGGGTTGAAATCGATGATTTCCGTCGTCGGTTCGGGCGTGGCCGGGGCGGCCGGCTGGCAGGCAGCCAGGATCATGCTGAGCATGATCACTACGGCTAAGAAGGGAGACATCTTTTTCATAGCTTCCTCACATTGCTTACTGAAATGGGTGGTTTGAAATTGTGGCGGATATGGTTAAGTGCATGATTAATCGTTGTAGGTCACCTCCCTGACAGGGATTTAGAAGGACGAGGAACCGGTAATGGTAAAACGGGGCAATTTCAACGCGGGGACACAGGCACTACCGGTATACTGCTCAGCCAGGTGCAGGTCTTTGCCGACCATCTCAACCTGGCGGAAAGCCTCAGCGATGCTCTGGGTGAAGCGCAGGTTGTTCAGCGCGCGGGTGATTTTGCCGTTTTCGATCAGGAACGTGCCGTCCCGGGTCATGCCGGTGACGATGGTCTTGCCGAAGTGCACCTCGCGCACATACCAGAGGTGGTTGATGAAGATGCCGCGCTCGGTGGAGGCGATCATTTCCTCCAGCGAGGCTGTGCCGGGGGCCATGTAGAGGTGCTCGGGCAGCGGGCTGGAGTAGTAGCGGTCGCGCAGCGGCGAGAGGGCGTGCCCGGTGGAGGCGCGGCCCTCGCGGGCGGCGGTGAACGAGTCGTAGACCACGTCTCCGGCGATGCCGTCACGGATGATGTCCACGCGCTGCTTGGGGCGGCCTTCCCAGTCGAAGGGGATGCCGTAGCCGGCGCCGTCCAGGGCGTCGTCCCAGATGGAGAGCTTCGGGTCCAGCACGAGCTGGCCGCGGCGCCCGGTCAGGAAGGACTGGCGGCTCTGCACCGCGCGGGCGTGGAAGCCCATCCAGGACAGGTAGTAGAGCAGCAGCCCCACCGCTTCGGCGGAGAGCACCACGGTGTACTCACCCGGCGGCAGCGGCTCGGGATCGTGGTTGAGGGCGGAGATCTGCGCGGCGCGCTCGCCCAGCTCTTCCGGGTTCAGCGCCGAGAAGTCGCGCCCGTATTTTTCGGCGTAGCCGGTGCCGAAGCCGGCCTGCCCGGGGCGGTTGACCACGGTCAGCCCGTGGCTGCGGGTTTCCATCTGGTAGGCGGCCTGGCCGTGGCTGGTGGCCACCGCCGTGACGTACACGCCGTTGGAGATGGCCCCGGCGGCCTCGAAGCCGCTCCTGCCGGCGGCGCCGATCAGGCGGGCGGCGTAATCGGCGCGCTCCTCCGGGCCGGCTGCGGCGGTGGCCTCGACGTAGACCGGCCCGCGGACCTCGTCCAGCGGAGCGGGGCGGGCAAAGCCGCAGAAGTCGGGGTTGGGCTCGGTGAGGTCAGCCATGGCCACGGCCTGCTCGACGGCGGCGCGGATGCCCTCCGGGTCGAGCTGGTTGGTGGCGCAGGCGCCCAGCCGCTGGCCGCGGGCCACGCGGATGGACAGGATGGCGTCCTCTTCGCTCATGTTCTGGTGGATGATGCTGCCGGCGAAGCGCGTCAGGCCGTAGTTCTGGGCCGTAAACACAGCTTCCGCCTCGTCCGCGGCGGCCTGCCGCAGGGCCTGCTGCAGGAGATCCAGGATGGTCTGGCGGGTCCAGTTCATGTTTCCTCCTAACCGACCTGGATGTTCTGGAAGCGGGCCGGGGCGGTGCCGTGGCCCAGGTGCACGATCTGACCCGGCTCGCCCTTGCCGCACACGGGGATGCCCCACAGGTGCCACTCGTCCGGGCCGGCGACCGCGTCGCAGGCGTTCCAGAACTCGGGGGTCATGCCGCTGAAGCGGGCGTTCTTAACCATGTCGCCCAGCCGGCCGCTGCGGATTTCCCAGGCGATTTCCGGGCTGAAGGTGAAGTTGAGCCGCTTGTCGTCGATGCTGTAGGTGTTGACGGTCTTCATATACAGGCCGCGGTCGGTGGTGGCGATCATTTCCTCCAGCGAGGAATCGCCCGGCTCCAGGTTGACGTTGGTCATGCGGATCAGCGGGGTGCGCTGCCAGCCGTCGGCGCGCATGTTCCCGGTGACCGGCAGGCCCAGCTGCGCGGCGGTCTCGCGGCTGGTCAGGTAGTTGACCAGCACGCCGCGGTCGATCAGCACGGTGCGCCGGGCCGGGGCGCCTTCGTCGTCGTACCCGAAGGTGGACAGGCCGTGCGGCAGGGTGGCGTCGGCGGTGATGGTCACCTGCGGCGAACCGTAGCGCAGCCTGCCCAGCTTTTCGGGCGTGGCGAAGGAAGTGCCGGCGTAGCTGGCTTCGCTGCCCAGCACGCGGTCCAGCTCCAGGGCGTGGCCGATGCTCTCGTGGACCATCAGAGTAAGCATGGAGCCGTCGATGATCAGGGTGGTGGGACCTGGCTCGGCTTCTCTGGCGCTCAGCAGGGCCACGGCTTCCTCAGCGCACTGCCGCGCGCCGCCGGGCAGGTCCAGCCCGAGCACGTACTCATACCCGGCGGAGCCGTAGTCGCCCTGGAAGGAGGCCGGGTAGGAGCGATGCTGCACCTCGTTCCCGTCCGCTGCCAGGGCGACCAGGCCGGCCCCGCACTCGGTGATGGATTGTTCGATCAGCGAGCCTTCGCTGGAAGCGAAGAGCTGGTGAGTGTAGTAGACTCCCATGCTGCCCTTGCGCTGGGTGACGCCCGGCACGCGGGCCATCTCAGCGTCGGCGGCCATGAGCAGGTCCACCCGCTCGGCGATGGACACGCCGCGGGGATCGATGCGCACCGGCGTGCACCAGCGGTCCCGCACCACGGGGATGGGGGCCAGCTCGACCGGAGCGCGCCGGGTGCGCGCGCTGGCGCGGGCGATGGCCACTGCCTGCGCGACCACTTCCTTCGCACGCGACAGGTCGGAGCTGCCGGCGAAACCCCAGGCGCCGTCCACGATCACCCGCACGCCCAGGCCCCGGCTGGAGTGGTTGAGCAGCTCTTCGAGCTTGCCCGACCACACGCTGATCAGCTCGCTGGAGCGTTCGACCAGCCGGACGTCGGCGTAGGTGGCGCCCATATCGGTCGCCAGGGCAACCAGGTCTTCAATCCATTGGCTCAATCGGGGCCTTCTTTCTCCGCCGGCCGGTTAGACCAGGCGTTTGCCTTCTTTGAAGGTCATCACCACGGATTCCAGCGCGATGAGGTCTTCGAGCGGGTTGCCCTTGACCACAATCACGTCGGCCAGCTTGCCGGCCTCGAGCGTGCCCAGCTTGCTGTCCAGTTTGTTCAGGCGGGCGGCCACGTCGGTGGCGGAGTGGATGGCGCCGTAATTGCCTTCCACCACGCCCAGCTTGATCATGAATTTCATCTCGGGCACGATCACGTTGTGCTGCACCACCGGCGAGCCGGCGTCGGTGCCGAAGGCGATGGGCACGCCCGCTTTGGCAGCTTTGACGATGTCGTTGTAGCGGGAAGGATCGGCCATAGCCTTCTGGCGCTCTTCGATCTTCCACTCGGGGATGTTGTACTTGCGGGCCACCTCGGCGTTGGCCTGCATCACCACGGCCGAGAAGGTGGTGACGATGGGCACTTTGCGATCGAGCATCAGCTGGATGGTCTCATCGCTCATGCTGCCGGCGTGCTCGACCACGTCGATGCCAAACTCGACCACGCGGCGGATGCAGGCGTCGAAGGTGGCGTGAGCCGTGATGGGCAGGCCGTTGCGGTGGGCCTCGTCAATCACGGCCTCCAGCTCGGCGTCGGTGAACTCCAGCCGGTCGTGGCAGGCCATGATCTTGATCAGGTCCGCCCCGCCGCGCACCTGGTCGCGCACCGCGCGGCGCATCTCATCGGGGCCGGAGGCTTCGCGGCAGACCCAGTAGGTGTGCCCGCCGGTCTGCACGATGGATTCGCCGGTGATCAGCAGGCGCGGGCCGGGGAAGATGCCCTGCTCGACGGCCTGCTTGGTGGCGAAGTTGCTTTTGTTCACGCCCAGGTCGCGCACGGTGGTGATGCCGGAGCGCAGGCTGATGAGCATGTTGCCGGCGGCTTTGTAGGCGGCGATTTCGGGGCCGTCAAACATGGACTGGTTGGCCAGGTCATGAATGCCGTCCCAGGAGAGGTGGGCGTGGTTGTTGAACATGCCCGGCAGGATGGTGCCGCCGGTTTCCACAACGGGGACGTCCACGGCGCCCAGATCGGCGGCGCGGCCGACGGCCTTGATCTTGCCGCCTTCCAGCTGGACAAAACCATCTTCGATGACTTCATTCCCCACACAGGTCAGCACACGGCCCTTGAGGACGACGGGTTCGGCGGGGATGTCGAACATGGGTTTAATGATCTTCTGGAAACGCCAGGCAGGTGGTTCAGGCATGCTTACCTCCAAATAGGTGTGATGATAGGTTCGAAGGGGTACAGGTATGCGGAAATACAAACCGCCGGACCGGATCAGGTCCGCCCCCTCGGCAGGCAGGTGAATATGCGGTTGTCAGAACCTCAGGCTATTTCTAATGGGGGTTCACGGGAACAGACGGACAGGTCAGACCCGAATTTTGCTTAACTGCTGCAGGGCACGGTCCCGGCCGTCCAGGATGTGGTCGCGCAGCACCGCCTCGGCGGCGGGCAGGTCGCGGGCACGGATGGCGTCCAGGATCTGCTGGTGCAGCTGCATCGGCTGGTCGGAGTAGTGCGTGGAGGTGGTCCACCCGATCAGCAGCTGGGTCTGCATGCGCAGGCGGTTCCAGATGTCGCTGATGCGGGAGTGATCGGCCACGCGGAAGATGGTCTCGTGGAAGGACAGGTCGATGTGCATCACGTCCAGCGGGTCCATGTTCTGCTGGTCGGCTTCGCCCAGGCGGTTCACCAGGGTCTGCATCTCTTCGAAGTCCTTCTCGGTGAAGTGGTCGAAGGCGCGGTGCAGGGCGCCGATCTCCAGCAGCAGGCGCAGGGAGTAGATCTCGTCGATGTCCTTCTCGGAAAAGTCGATGACAAAGTTGCCGCGCCGGGGGATGTTGACCACCAGGCCGTCGCGCTCCAGGGCAGAAAGCACTTCACGCACGGGAGCCCGGCTGACGCCGAGCTGGCTGGCGATCACGGATTCGGGCAGGCGCTCTCCGGGTTTGAACACGCCGCGCAGTATGGCGTCCCGGACTTCCTGTTCGATCTGAGTGCGGAGGTTGAGGGCCTGAACCTGGCGCAGCTGGCTGACATCACTTTCCATGGATGAACTCCGATTCCTAGTCGATTGTCGACAAAAAACGAGTCGATTACAATATACTGATTTCCACGTCTGTTGTCAAGAGCATTTGGGAAAAGGTGCAGAAAGCGCCGCGTGGCGGCAGTTGTTGTGAGAAGAATATTGTACCCCAAAATGAGACCGCACGCCCCCGACTGCGGGGCGTGCGGCTGTCTGTGGGCAGGGAAGGCGCGGCAGGCTAGGCTTTCTGAAGCTCCTGAGATGAGACGGGGATCTCATCCGGGTCCACCTCGGCGTCCACCACCGCAGGACCGGGATGGGCCAGCGCCTGCGCCAGCACTTCGGCGGCGCGGGCCGGGTCGGACAGGCTGAAGCCGGCCGCCCCCATGGCGCGGGCCACGGCGGCGTGATCCACCGGGCTGAGCGCGGTCTGGTATTCGGGGATTTTGTAGAGCGATTCCTGCTCCCAGCGGATGGCGCCCAGCAGGTTGTTCTTGAACACCACCACCTTGACCGGCAGGTTAAACTGCACGGCGGTGGCCAGCTCGCCCATCAGCATGGTAAACCCGCCGTCGCCCACCAGCGCCACCGAGGTGCGCTCCGGGTAGGCCAGCTGAGCGGCGATGGCATAGGGCACGGCGCAGGCCATGGAGCCCAGGTTGCCGGAGATGGAGTGCATCTGCCCGGACTTGACCGGCATGTGGCGCGCCCACCAGTGGGTGATGGTGCCCGAATCGCAGGAGACGATGGCGTCTTCCGGCAGCAGGCGGGCCAGCTCCCAGGCCACCACCTGGGGCTTCATGGGCACGTCCGGGCTGGAGGCGATCTGTTCCATGCGCCGGTTCCAGGCTTTCATCCCGGCCTGGGCCTGCGCCAGGAAGGAGCGGTCCTCCTTGCGCTTCAGCAGCGGGATCAGGGCCTGCAGCGTGCGCCGGCTGTCGCCCACCAGCCCGACCTCGACCGGGAAGCGCAGGCCGATGCGCCCGGGGGCCAGGTCGATCTGCACGCCGCGGGCCTGGCCGGGGCGCGGGTAGAACTCGTTGAACGGGAAGGTGGAGCCGACGATTAGCAGCGTGTCGCACTGCTCCATGGCCTCGCAGGTGGGCAGCGTGCCCAGATGGCCGATGGTTCCGGTGGTGTAGGGGCTGTCGTCGGGCAGCACGGCCTTGCCCAGCAGGGCCTTGGCCACCGGGGCGGCCAGCAGTTCGGCCACCTGCTCCAGCTCCGCGGCGGCCCCCAGCGCGCCCTGGCCGGCCAGGATGGCCACCCGCCTGCCGGCGTTGAGCACCCCGGCGGCGCGGCGCAGGGCCTCCGGGTCGGGCAGGCCCGAGGCGGCCGCATAGGCGTCGGAGGTGTGCCCGGGGATGTTGCGGAAGGAGTGCGCCTCGCCGGCTGCGGCCGGGCGATTCTGCAGGTCGTTGGAGAAGGTGATGTGGGCCACCCCGCGGCTGGCCAAGGCCTGGCGCACGGCGATGTCCACGGCCGTCTCCGCGTGAGAGGGGCCCATGATGCGGGTGGTGTGCACGGACACGTCCGAGAACAGGTGGTCCAGCCAGACGTCCTGCTGGCCGTAGGTGTTCATCAGGTCATGCTGGGTGTTGCCGGTGATGGCCAGCACCGGCTGGCCGTCCACTTTGGCGTCGTACAGCCCGTTCAGCAGGTGGATGGCTCCCGGCCCGCCGGTCGACAGGCAGGCGGCCATTCGCCCGGTGTATTTGGCGTAGGCGGCGGCCATAAAGGCGGCCGATTCCTCGTGGCGCACGCGGATGAAGCGGATGCGATCCTGACGCTTGCGCAGGGCCTCGACCAGCCCCAGGTTACCGTCCCCGGGGATGCCAAAGATGGTGTCGATTCCCCAGTCCAGGATGGATTCAACAAAGACATCGGCGGCAGTTGTGACCATAATGTTGCTCCTTTGCTGATATCTCCGCCTGGCGTTAATCATAGCCCATTCCGGCGGCGGACGCCTGCGAATGGGCCTTAAAAAAGCCCGGCCGGTGCGCACCGGCCGGGCTGGCTGTCTTTCAAAACGATCAGCCCGGGAACAGCTCGCCGTACTTGCGGTTCAGGTAGCGCAGGTACGGCCCGGTGTTCAGCGGGCTGCCGGTCGAGCGGCGCAGCAGCTCATCGGGCAGGAAGGCCCGGGCGTGGCGGTAGATGTTTTCCGTCAGCCAGGCCAGCAGCGGGCGGTAATCGGCGCGGGCCAGGGCTTCTTCCATCTCGGGCACCTGCCGGCAGGCGGCCTCGAAGAACTGGGCCGACATCACATTGCCCAGGGTGTAGTTGGGGAAGGAGCCGATGGTGCCGGAGGCCCAGTGGATGTCCTGCAGCGGGCCGAGACGGTCGTTGGGCGGGGTGATGCCCAGCAGGGACTGCATCTGCTCCCGCCAGAACTCGGGCAGGTCCTGGACCTTCAGGCTGCCTTCGATCAGCCGCTTTTCCACCTCCACGCGCAGCATGATGTGGTAGTTGTAGGTCACCTCGTCGGCTTCCACACGGATGAAGGAAGGCTCGACCCGGTTGATCGCCCGGTAGAACTCCTCCAGCTCCACATCGGCCAGCTGTTCGGGGAAGTATTCGCGCAGGCGGCCGTAGTGGTTCTCCCAGAACATCCGGCTGCGGCCGACCAGGTTTTCCCACAGGCGGGACTGGGATTCGTGCAAGCCGTAGGACACGCCGGCCACGGCGTAGAAGTCCAGTAGGTCGGTGGTCAGGGCGGAGCGGGTCAGAGCGGGGTCGGCGCCCTGCTCGTACAGGGCGTGGCCGCTTTCGTGGAAGGCGCCGAAGACGGCCGCGGGCATCCAGCGCCGCTGGTAGCGGGTGGTGATGCGCACGTCCTGGCGGGTGAAGGAGATTTCGAAGGGATGCACGGTGGGGTCCAGCCGGCCGCGGTTGAGGTCGTAGCCGAACTTCTGCACCATCTCCAGGGCGAAGGCGCGCTGGGCCTCTTCGGGGTAGTCACGCTCGGTGAGGAAATCGATGCGCGGGGACGGGGCGGCCTTGGCCCGCGCCAGGATGGGGTCCAGCCCGGCGCGCAGCTCGGCGAAGAGGACCTGCAGCTGCGAAACGGTCAGCCCCGGCTCGTAGCGCGAGAGCAGCGCGTCGTAGGGGTGCTCGTCGTACCCCATGGCGTCGGCCACACGGCGGTTGAGCTCCACTATGCGCTCCAGGTAGGGGGCGAAGGCGGCGAAGTTCTCCCCGGCGCGCGCCCTGGCCCACACGGACTCGGTGACCGGGCGCAGCTCTTTCAGTTGGCTGACCACCCCGGCCGGCACGCGTCGCGTGATCTCGTAGGCCTGGCGGGCCTGCTCGACGGCCCGGCGGCGGTAGGAATCGGGGTCCTCGCCGGCCACTTCGGCCTCGGCGGCGCGGATCAGCTCCAGGGTTTTGGGGTCGGTGAAGGTCTCGAAGGCGATAGCTGATATGGTGGCGGCCTGCTGGCCGCGGGTTTCGGCCCCGCCGGGGGGCATCTGGGTGCCCGCATCCCAGGTGAGCAGGTTCAGCACACAGCACAGATCGTTGATCCGTGCCATGCGCCGGGCAAATTCGTCGTATGCGCTCATGCAGCGAACCTCCTGTAAGGGAATTCACCGCCGGGAAGGAGGCCCTCCCCGGCGGAACTTCTTCATCAGGCTCCGACTGAGAGCAGCGGATCGCCTGCGTTCATGGCCAGCGAGGTGACCAGGAAGAGCACCCGCCCGTCAGCCGGGGACTGGGCGGTCTGCAGGCAGCGGCCCCAGACGTCACGCACCTCGCCCAGCGGCTGGCCGCGGGTGACCGCCTGGCCAACTTCGACCGCAGGGTACCAGAAGCCGGCGTGCTCGCTGCGCAGCCAGAGGAAGTTCTTCAGCACCACCGTTTCGACGGGTTCAACCGGGCCGCCCGGGGTCATGCCGTAGCGGCGCATCACCCGGTGCACGCCGTCGATCAGCAGGGTGACGGACTCGCGCGGCCAGCGGCCCTGCCCGCCGGATTCGACCAGCAGGGCGGGGATGCCCGCGCCGGCCGCCGCCGAGAAGGTGGAGCCAAACCCGCCAGGTTTGCGCACCAGATAGGGGATGCCGAACATCTGCGCCATCTCCAGCGAGGCCATATCCAGTTCGGGCTGGCCGACTTCGGGGAAGAGCGTGAAGGGCACCAGCGCCTCCACCAGGTCGCCGCCGTGCATGTCGATGTAGTAATCCGCCTGCCGGATGACATTGTTGAACAACCAGGCGGCGATCTGCTCGGTAGGGCCGCCGTCCGGATTGCCCGGGAAAACGCGGTTGAGGTTAACCCCGTCCATGGGGTTGACGTAGATGGAGCGGGCGGAGAAGCCAGGCTGGTTCACCACCGGCACGATGATCACCTGGCCGTTCAGTCCGGCCGGGTCGAGGGTCTGGCCCAGCTCCAGCGCGGCGGCGATGGAGGCGTACTCGGCGGCGTGGATGCCAGCGGTCAGCACCAGTGTGGGGCCGCTGCCGGCTCCGTTGATCAGGTAGACGGGCAGTTCGTAGGGCTGGCCCGACACGTCGAACCGGCATGTGCCGGTGATTTTCTCGCCGGGGCGGGCCGTCAGGCTGCCAACAATCAGATCGGTACTCATAAAACCTCTTTTCCGGGCGGATCAGCGGCGGCGCAGGCCAGCGGTCGGGCCGACACTGCCCACCGCCGGGAAGCTCACCTTGCGGAACTCGTCGATAAACTCGGCCAGGTAATCGGCCAGGCTGTCGAGGATCTGGTTGCCCATCTCGGCGGTGGCGGTGGTGGGCTCGATGTCGTAGTCGGTGGCGCCGGATTCACCCACCTCCAGCATGTCGCCGGTCTCGGTCACGTCGGTCATCACGCCGTTGATCTGCATGGTGGCGCCCTTGAAGCGCACCACGCCCAGGTTGTCCAACTCGAGCGCGTCGGTCAGGCGCAGGTTCTTATGGTTGCGCGCCTCGGCCCAGTCCACCAGGGAGGGGTCGATGGCCAGCATGGCCGCGGTCTCGACATAGTCGGCGTGGCCGATCATCTTCCACTCCGGGTTGGCCACATGGGCCATGGTCCACCAGGAGGCGACCACCGCCGGCACCTGCTGCTGGCGCAGCCATTCGCCGCACTGGCGCAGGGCGGTGTGGTTGCCGCCGTGCCCGTTGACGAAGAGGAAGTGGGTGGCGCCGTATTTGAGCAGGTCGTCGCACAGGTCAATCAGGGCGGCTTTGAGCGTTTCCTCGCGCAGCGCCAGGGTGCCGGGGAAGACGGTGTGGTATTTGGCATAGCCGAAGGGCAGCACCGGGGTGACGATCACCTCGGCGCGTTCGGCCAGCCGGCGGGCCAGCTCGCGGGCCACCATCCAGTCGGTGCCGGTGGGCAGGTGACGGCCGTGCTGCTCGTTGGACCCGGTGGGGATGACCACGATGCCGGTCTTTTCAAAGGCCTGGCGGGCCTGCGGCCAGGTCATGCGCTCCAGAAAGTAACCTTTGGACATGATGAAGCCTCCTGATAGAGTTGTCTGACGGATGGGGGACTAGAGCAGACCGCGCTTGATCAGCTCCTGGGCGATCTGCACCGCGTTCTGGGCCGCGCCCTTGCGCACGTTGTCGGCCACCACGTAGTAGTTGAGCGCGTTGGGGCAGGAGATGTCCTCGCGAATGCGGCCGATGTGGATTTCGTTTCCGCCGGCCACCTTGAGCGGCTGGGGGAACTCCAGGTTTTCGATGTCGTCCACCACCTTCAGCCCGGGCTGGGCGGCGCAGGCCTCGCGGAAGCGCTCGGCGGAGACGTGTTCGGCTGTCTCCACGTTCAGGCTGACGGCGTGGCAGACCAGGGTGGGCACGCGGATGCAGGTGCAGGTGATGGCGATGGTGTCGTCGTGCAGCATGCGGCGGGTCTCGTGGACCATCTTCCACTCTTCGCGGGTGTAGCCTTCGGGGCCTTCAAAGGCGTCGATGAAGGGTATTAAGTTGAAGGCCAGCGGGTAGCGGAAGGCCGACGGGGGGCTGATCGGGTAACCGGCTGCCATATCCAGGGACTGTTTGCGCAGCTCCATCATGCCTCGCAGTGAGCCGCCCGAAGACGACTGGTAGGAGGAGGCCACGATGCGCCGGATAGGCGACAGGCTGTGCAGCACCTTGTAGGACAGGATCGAGGCCACGGTGGTGCAGTTAGGGTTGGCGATGATGCCCTTATGCCAGTCCAGGTCCTCGGGGTTGACCTCGGGGGTCACCAGCGGCACGTTGGGGTCCAGGCGGAAGTGGCGGCTGTTGTCGATGGCCACCGCGCCGCGGCGGGCGGCCTCGGGGGCCAGGACGGAAGAGACCTCTTCGCCGGTGGCAAACAGCGCGATATCGATGCTGTCGAAGGCCTCGGGGCGGGCCTCTTCGGTGTAGATGAGCTGGCCTTTGAAGGCCACCGGGGCGCCGGTCAGCGAGCGGTGCTCCAGCGCTTTGAGCTGGCCGACGGGGAAGTCGTACTCCTCCAGGATGCGAATCATGGTAGAGCCGACCAGCCCGAGGGCTCCCACGACAGCTACGGTATATGACTTCATGGTTCCTGTTCCTTCATTGATGGGGTGGTTTTATTTAGCTTCCATGTACGGGGACTTGTCCCGGTGCGGAGCCCCGCCATCCGGCAGGGGCAGGCCCTCATTCGGGGGCAGGTACGCAGCCAGGGCTTGGTACAGCGCCGCCGCGGCCGGTTTCCAGCAGCCGGCGGGGAGGGCGAAGCTGATGCGCCGTTCGGAGCGCCCGCGCCAGGCCGCCTGCAGTCCGGCGCGCTCCAGCGCCGCGGCGGCGCGAGCCTCGATTTCAGCCCGGCAGTCCGGGCGGGTCACCAGCGAGACCAGGCTCAGCCCCTCCAGCCAGCGCAGGTTCTCCAGCCCGGCCCGGGCCAGCTCGGGGCCAGCCAGCGCGGCTGTGTCACCGGCCGGGGCGGCCAGCATGTCCGGGCCGTCAGCGCAGCCAAGGGCCAGCATGCCGGTGTGCTGCTCGAGCGCCGCCAGCACTTCATCCGGCGGGCGCTGCCCGGCGGGCAACGCCGCCAGACGGACTTCGAGGAGGACGGCCAGGCCCACCAGCGGGCAGGAGTCTTCCGTTCCGGCGATGAGCGTGCCCGGGTGGTTCGAGAAGGTGGAGCGCACCCGCAGGGGCAAATTGTGGTCTGCAGCCAGGCGCACCGCTCCCGGATGCACGACTTTTGCGCCGAAGCGGGCCAGTTCCAGGGCGGCGGCGTATGAGATTCGCTCGCGGGCCGGGGCGCCGGGAATTACCCGCGGGTCCGCCGCGCAGAGGTACTCCACGTCGGTGTAAATATCGGCCCGCTGCGCGCCTGCCAGCAGGCCCACCAGCACACCGGAGGTGTCCGAGCCGCCGCGCCCCAGGGTGGTGAATTCGCCGCGGACCTGGCTGACGCCCTGGCCGCCGCACACCACCGGGATGCGGCCGCCGGCCAGCGTCTCGCGCAGCAGCGCGCCGTCCAGGTGCAGCGGGACGGCGCTCATGTGGACTTCATCGGTGCGGATGCCGGCCAGGCCCCCCGTCAGGCAGGCGGCCGGGAAGCCGGCCAGCTCCAGGGTGTGGGCCATCACCGCCGCGGAAATCATCTCGCCGGTGACGAACATGAAGGCGTAGGTGCGCGGGTCCAGCGGGCCGCCCTGGCCGCGCAGCAGGTCGAGCAGGGTATCGGTGGCGTAGGGGTCGCCGCGGCGGCCCATGGCGGAGATCACCAGGGCCACCTGCCGGCCGGCTTCGCGCTCGCGCCGGACGTGCTCGACCACCAGCTGGCGCCGCTCGGGGGTGGCAACCGACGTGCCGCCGAATTTCATGGAGAGAATGGCTGCGGGCAAGCGTTACCTCGGGAGGTCAGTGAGTCAGGGCAGGCCGGGCTGCTCTTCCAGACCGGCTTCGCGGGCGGCTTTGTCCAGGCCGAGCAGGGCAAAGGTGCTGGCTCCGGCTCGCAGGGCGGGCAGCAGCTTCTCTTCGGCAGCCAGCCGCCGCAGCCCGGCTTCCAGCACGTCTTCCAGCCGGTGCCGGGGGATGACCAGCACGCCGTCGTCATCGGCGAAGATCACGTCGCCCGGGTAGATGGGCGTTTCGCCGCAGAGGATGGGCTGGTTGAGCGTGCCGGGGCCGCTGCGCGTGCCGCCGCGCGGGGTCAGGCCTCTGGCCCAGACAGGAAAGCCGCTTTCACGGACCGCGGCTGCGTCCCGTGCCAGCCCGTCAACCAGCGCCCCGGCCGCGCCGCGCGCCTGCGCGCTGATGGTTACCATCTTTCCCCACAGGGCGCAGTGACCGGGTCCGTCGCTGGCGATCACCAGCACGTCGCCGGGCTGGCAGGCGTCCACGGCGTAGTGCAGCATCAGCGTGTCGCCGGGGCGGTTCAGGGCGGTTATGGCCGGGCCGATCATGCGGGCGCCCGGCCAGAGCGGCTTCAGGCCCTGGTCCAGCAGGGCCTCGGGCGGCAGGCTGTCGGCCACGTCGGCGGTGCCCAGCGGGGCAAAGCGCGCCAGCAGGTCTGCCGGCGGGCGGGGGATGTTCCGGTAAACAGGAAAAGCAGGAGAAGGCGTGGATGGCATGGTTACTGCAAGATGGATTGGGCGGAATGTGGAAAAGAAGGGAGGGCAGGGCTTGCTATAAAAGAGAATAGCAGGTAGATCGTCGACTGTCAACAGTTTAATGGGCGGAACGCACTTGACTTATTCTGTAGATTGTCTACAATAGACAGTACGCATGGCGCGGCCCGCTCCCCGGTGTACCATCCGTCAGTCCCGGGGGGCTGGCCCCCTGCGTGAGCGCTTTTTCCCATTTCATCCCAGGAAACATCATGAAAATTCTGGTTCTCAACCCCAACACCTCTACCACGGTCACCGAGCGGGTAGCCGGACTGATCCGCAAGATTGCCCGGCCGGATACCGAAGCGGTGGTGGCCCAGATTGAGCACGGCCCCGAATCCCTCGAGTCCTTCTACGATGAGGCCCTGGCCACGCCCTACACCATTCAGGCCGTGCGAAAGGCCAATGAAGAAGGCTTCGACGCGGTGGTGCTGGCCGCCTTCTGCGACCCGGGCCTGGAGGCCTTGAAGGAGATCTCTGACATCCCCGTCTACGGGCTGGAGGAGGCCGCCTTTTCGGTGGCGCTGCTGCTGGGCAACAAGTTCTCCATCCTGACCGAGAAAAAGCATAAAGAGAACGTCAAGCAGCAGCAGGTGCGCAAGCACGGGCTGGACCTGCGCTTCGCCTCGGTGCGCGCCCTGAACATGGGCGTGGTGGAAATTGCCACCGATCCTGAAAAGGTCAAGCGAACCGGTATTGAAGTTGCCCGCCGCATGGTGCAGGAGGACGGCGCGGAAGTGATCATCATGGGCTGCGCCTCCATGGCCGGCTATTCTGAAGACCTGGAGCGCGAGCTGGGCGTGCCCGTTATCGACCCGGTGGCGGTGACCTTCAAGATGGTCGAGGGGCTGACCGAGCTGGGACTGCGCCATTCCAAAGTCGGGCTGTACGCCAGACCCGCTCCCCAGAAAATGAACTGACCGGAGGATAGTTTTTCATGACACCCATGCGTGTGGTAATGGCTGACCCGCAGACCCCGGAGATGCGGGAGTTTTTACAGAACCTGGCCCGGGAATACGATCTGGTACTGGACGCGCCCGAAGCGCCCGGGCTGGAGGCCCTGCGCCCCTGCCTGGCGGAGGCGGAGGCGCTGATCACCCAGAAGGTGCCCGTGACGGCTGAGCTGCTGGCAGCCGCCCCGAAGCTGCGCGTCATCCAGAAGATGGGCAGCCGCCGCGACAACCTGGATCTGGACGCCATCGGCGCCCGCGGCCTGACGGTGGCCTTGATGCCCCTGCCCGGCTCGATGGCGGTGGCCGAGCATGCCATGGCCCTGATGCTGGCCTGCGCCAAGAAGATCGTCCCCGGGCATCACCTGACCGTCACCGGCGCCTACCGCGAGCTGGGGATCGAGCCCAAGGTGACCACCGAGCGGTCGCACGGCTTCCAGTGGATGAAAATCCCCGATTTGATCGAGCTGAACGGGCTGACCATGGGCATCTTCGGCTTCGGCGACATCGGCACCGAGATTGCCCGCCGCGCCCGGGCCTTTGACATGGAGATCATCTATCACAAGCGCCACCGCCTGGACCCCGAACTGGAAGCCGAGCTGGAGGTCAGCTATGTGACCAAGGAAGAGCTGCTGCGCCGCTCGGACGTGCTGGTGATGGTCTCGCCGCTGACCCCCGAGACGGAGAAGACCATCGGCGCGGCGGAGCTGGAGATGATGAAGCCCACCGCCATGCTGATCAACGTCAGCCGGGGCGGGGTGATCGACGAAGAGGCCCTGGCGGCTGCGCTGCGCGAGCGGAAGATCGCCTGCGCCGGGCTGGACGTGTTTGTGCAGGAGCCGGTGCCGTACGACCATCCCTATCTCAAACTGGATAATGTGGTGCTGACCCCGCACATCGCCGGCGGCAAGGGCGGTGCGCGCGAGCGCCAGCCCCGCGCGGCCTTCGCCAACCTCAAACGCTTCGCTTCCGGCGAGCGGATGAAGCACCAGCTTGGTTGAGCAGGTTGGCGCCAGCATCCGGGGCAACCGAGTGACAACCTGCCCGGAGCAGGCGAACCACTGCGACAATCCAATCACAGAAACCTCCTGATGCCGGGCCGCCGTCGCTTGATGGCGGCCCGGTGATTAAGCCAGATCCATTAATGGAGGAAACTATGTCCCATGAGCGTATCCTCACCTCCGCCTCTGCGCACGGCGAATGGACGGATTTGTTCCGCCACCAGCTTTCGCTGAGCCGGCTGCAGCCCGGTGAGCTGTGCCTGGTGGTGACCGACACAGCTTTCAACCCCGCCTATGCCCGGGCGGCCATGGACGCTGCCCGCTCGCTCGGGGCGCAGGTCTACCAGATCTGCCTGCCGGCCGAAGGTCCCCTGCCGGAAAAATCCTTCGGGGCGGCGGTGCGTGAGGCAGACCTGCTGGTGTATTCCAGCACGCATAAACTGCACTACTCCGAGCAGGTGCGAGAAGGGCTGGCTGCAGGCCTGCGTGTGCTGATGGCTGTGCAGCCGCTGCACGCCATGCGCCGGTTAAAAGGCGACCCGGAGGTGGTGCGCCGTTCCAAACAGGGCGCTGCCCGGCTGGCCCGCGCCAGCCACATCCGCATTACCTCGCCGGCCGGGACCGATCTGAGCATGGAGCGCGGCGACCGTCCGGTGGGTGCGCTGTACGGGCTTGCCGACGAGCCGGGGCATCTGGATTTCTTCGGCTGCGGCATGGTGCAGGTGGCGCCGCTGGAGGAAAGCGTGCAGGGCACCCTGGTGCTCAACACCGGCGACCAGATGTTTTACCTGGGCCGCTATGTGCACGAGCCGGTAGAAATCACCATCCGGGATGGGCGCATCACCGCCATCAAGGGCGGCCTGGATGCCCTTTTGCTGCGCAAGACGCTCGAATCCTTCCAGGATGAGAACGCCTGGCGGGTCGGACACATTGCCTGGGGCACCGACCGGCGAGCCAACTGGGCGGCACAGGCCCTCCAGTATGCCGATCCGGGCGCTTCGGGCGCGGACATTGAGTCCTATTACGGGAATGTGCAGGTGGAATTCGGCTCGAACAACGACGTGTGCTTCCAGGGCCGGATCGACTCGCGAGCCCATCTGGGCAACTGCCTGCTGGACTGCAGCCTGTACCTGGACGGCGAGGTGGTCATTCAGGGCGGTGAGTTCGTGGACGAGGCGCTGCGATGAGAACAGGGCAAGACGGAGAGATTCATGGTCCCCAGGTAATGACGGTGCGCGGGCCGATCCCGGTGGAGGCGATGGGTATCACCCTGATGCACGAGCACATTATGGATGATGGGGCGGCAGTCTGGTTTCAGCCGCCGGAGAAGAGTGCCTGGCATCTGGTGGACGCTAAGGTGGACCGATCGCTGTACGAGCAGCTGCGGGTGAATCCATACGCCTGCCGTGATAACTGCTTTATGCTGGACGTGGACATTGCCATTGCTGAAGTGAGCGTGTTTCGCGATCTGGGTGGGTGTACTATTACTGACGTATCCTGTAAGGGCATTGGCCCTTTCCCGGAAAAGCTGCGGGCTGTGTCGGAGGCTACCGGTGTGAACATTGTCATGGTTACCGGATTCTATTATGAATCCTCGCACCCGCCGCGCGTCCGGCATATGAGCATCGACCAACTGGCTGATGAAATGATTGCCGATCTCACAGAAGGCGTAAACGGCACCGGCATTCGTGCGGGGATACTGGGTGAAATTGGTGTCAGCCCGGCAATGACCACCGAGGAGATCCGCTGCCTGCGGGCTGCCACTCGGGCCTCTGTGCAAACTCGGACGCCGTTAACCCTGCACCAGCCCAGTTTCGAGCGTCTTGCCAACAGAATCCTGGACATCATCGAGGCTGAGGGTGGCGATCTGACCCATACTGTGGTGGGGCATATGTGCGCTAGTGGCGCAGACTTCGCTTACCAGACCAGCTTGCTGGAGCGTGGGGCTTACGTCCAGTACGATCTAATCGGCTCAGATCTTTACTATCCTTCCCTCGGGTGCGGGCAGCCAACCGACGAGGAAAATGCTATCCATATCAAACGGTTGATTGATGCCGGGTTTGTTGACCAGCTGCTACTTTCGCACGATATCTTTATCAAAATAGGCCTGCAGCATTACGGCGGGCGCGGGTACGGGCATATACCGACCTCCTTTGTGCCTCGTTTGAGGGCTATGGGTGTCACTGAGGATCAGATCGAGACCCTGCTGGTGAAAAACCCACAGCGAGTGTTTACCTGGCGGTAAGTAAATCCATGGTTAGTAAATGAAGAAGCCCTGCTGTCAGATTGACAGCAGGGCTTGTTGATCTATGACGCCTAATGTGGATTATTCAAACCAGGCGTACTTGACGTTCCATATCTGATGCGCGCCATCGCTGTAGACGCCCTTCAGATTCTTAACGGAGCCCAGTGAATTGATCCCGTCAAACAGATAGATACCCGGAGCGTCTTCCCAGATTATAGCGGTTGCCTGAGCGTAGAGCTCGTTTCGCTCCTCAAGGGTTGGGGCTTCGCGGGCTGCCTGCAGTAGGGCTTCAACTTCCTCATTGCAGTAGTGCGAGTAGTTGTAGTAGGTGCCAGGCCAGGCGTCGCAGGAATACATTGTGTCCAGTTGATACTGGGCATCACCTGTGTTATTGGCTGGCGACTGGTTGGACATGTCGTAATAGGGGGCCTTGTCCATGGTCTGGTTCAGGTAAGTGAAGAAGGTGGCCGAATCCATCACTTCGACCTTGACATTGATGCCCACCTGCCGCAGCATGGCCTGTACCTGCTCGACAATTTCAATGTCGCCGGGGCGCTGACCTTTTCGGGTGTTGATGATGAATTCTTTCTCCTGGCCTTCAAACTCCCGGAACCCGTCGCCGTTGGTGTCGATCAAGCCTGCTTCGTCCAGCAGCTGCTTCGCTTTCTCCGGGTCGTAGGGGTAGTAGTCTTTCTGGCTGTAACCGTTTACATAACTGGTCACAACATCTGTGGAGATCGTCAGTAGGCCATTGAAGATAGAGGCGTTCATGCCCTCTTTATCGATGGCATAGTTGAAAGCCTGCCGTACCAGGGGATTGTCCAACGGTGGGCGCTGGTTGTGCAGGGTAATGTAGTAGAAGCGAGTGGAGGGTGCGATGCTGATGCCGATATCGCTGCTGGTATCGGCTTCCAGACGGGCGATATCAACGAAAGAGATGTCCTTCAGCCACTGCACTTCACCGGACTGCAGCATCATCAGGCGGGTGTTGGCGTCCTTGACGATCTTGACTTCAATCTCGTCGAGATAAGGCTGGCCTTCTCTCCAGTAGTTTTCGTTGCGAACCAGCTTGATATTCTCGTTAGGCAGGTACTCGGTGATGATGAAGGGGCCGGTACCGACCACCTGGTTCTTAAGATCGTCCGGGGTGGAATTCTCCACGAAAGTGGGGCTGTACATGGAGAATGTGGTTGAAGAAAGATATGCATACAACGCGAAATTCGGATGAGAGAAGGTTACCCGCAGCGTCAGAGGATCTACTACCTCCAGGCTGTCCCAGTTCAGGACTGTGTACAGGGGCTGCTGCAGCTCAATCTTGCGCTCCAGATTCCATTTGACTACATCCGCGTTGAACTCTGTACCGTCATGGAAGGTGACGCCTTCCTGCAGCTTCCAGGTGTGCACCAGGCCGTCGTCTGAAATTTCGACCTCTTTAACCAGCAGACCAACCGGCTGCCACTTTTCATTGAGCTCAAATAGAGTCTCGTAGACCAGCGGATAGACCTCGTTGTCCTGGTCAATGCTGTTGCAGTCCAGATGTGATACAGACGCCAGCGCCATTGTCAGCTTGCCGCCTTGTTTAGGGCTGCCTGAATCGGGAGGTGTAGTGGGGGTTGATGAAACGATCCCCGCTTCCAGCGCAGTGGTGGGAGCCGGTGACGGGGGCGAAGTGGGTTCCGCCGGGGGATTGGTGGGCTCTGGGCCCTCAGGAGCGGCTGGCTGGCAGCCTGCCAACACTATGGATACGACGAGAAGGAGAATCAGGGGGAATGTCCACATCTTTTGAATCATGGTGCTCTGTCCTTTCGAAACATCTGGTTAGCGTGGAAATGAGAAGAACATCAAATTGCAGGTACACCTCCGCTATGATTGGGATGGTTACTTGATAATGGAATTTGCACGTCTAGAACCGGTTGCGCATTTTGGGATCCAGAGATATTCGCAGCCCGTCCCCGAAGGTGTTGAAGCCAAACACTACTAGCAGCAGAGCGATACCTGGAAAAACCATGAGATGCGGCGCGATGGCTGCGTATTTCATGGAGTCCTGCAGCATGCTTCCCCATTCAGCTGTCGGCGGGCGTACGCCCAATCCCAGAAAACTGAGGCTGGCGGTGGTCATGATGGCGTTGGGGATGACCAGGCTTGTTTGAACAATGATGGGGGAGAGAATGTTGGGCAGAATATGCCGAAACAGGATGCGCCAATCTCTGACACCGATAGAGATAGCTGCAGTGACATACACCTGGTTTCTAATGGATAGTGTTTGCCCGTGAGCCAGACGGGCGAAAGTCGGGATCATGTTGATGGCGATGGCCACGATCACATTCTCGATGCCTGTGCCCAGGATGGTGATGATCAATAACGCTAAGATAATGGAGGGAAAGCTGAGCATGATGTCCATGACTCGCATGATCAGCATTTCCACCGGACGGAACCAGCCGGCGATAATTCCCAGGAGCACTCCTACGCTCGCGCCTAGCAGCACTGCCAGAAAAGAAATGAACAGGGAAATCCGTGCGCCGTATATGATGCGTGACAGCTGGTCGCGCCCATTGTGATCCGTTCCAAACAGGTGTTCCGCCGAGGGAGGATCCAGACTGTTTCGAAGATTGATGGCGTCGGGATCATAGGGAGCGAGTAAAGGCGCAAAGATTGCCGCCAGAATAAAGAAGATAACGATCAAAGCGCCGATCGTCGCCAGGCGAAAGTTGCGGGAGAAATACACCAGAGTGTCCAGGCTCTTACGGAGCTGGCTGGCAGTGGTATCCTGGCGGCGGTTTTCACCGGGGCGTCCAGGAACTTTGAGAGATGGGGTCGTTCTGGAACTGCTGTGCCGAAACAAGGTCTTCAGCATGAAGATAACTCCTAATAAGCTGGAAGAATGCTAACTGTAAGCAATTTTGGGGTCCACCACGGCGTAAATGAGGTCGGTGATCAGGTTAACCAAAACGAAACTGGTGGAAAACACGAGCAGGCAGCCTTGAACCACCGGGATATCACGCTGTTCCACGGCTGTTATCAGCAGTTTTCCCATGCCGGGCCAACCAAAGATGGTCTCTGTGATGATGGCGCCGCCCAATTGATAGCCAAACTGCAGACCGATGACCGTGACTATTGGGATCAGGGCGTTGCGCAGCACGTGGCGGACAATCACCAGACGCTCACCCAGACCCTTGCCGCGTGCGGTGCGGACGAAATCTTCGCCCATGACCTCAAGGACTGAAGACCGTGTTATCCGGAGAATGGTTGCGATGGAGACCATACTGAGGACCACGACTGGCATGATGTAATGCCGCCAGGAATCATTCCCGGAGATGGGCAGCCAGCCCAATTTGAGGCTAAACACATACATCAGAAGCAGCCCGAGCCAAAAAATGGGTGTGGAAATCCCCAGCAGCGATATGACCGTTAGCAGGTAGTCCACGAAAGTCTCCCGTTTGATGGCTGAAATCAGCCCCATACTGATGCCCAGAAAAGCGGACAGGCTGGTTGAAATCAAGGCCAGGCGGAGGGTGTTACCAAAGCGGATCTTCAAGTCCATGGCCACGCTGCGGCCAGTCATGAAGGAGTTACCCAGATCGCCGCGCAGCAGCTTGCGGAGGTAGTCCATGTACTGCACCAGAACCGGGCGGTCCAGACCCATCTCATGGCGGATGCGGGCGATGGCTTCCGCGCTGGCTTGTTCACCGGCGAACATAGCTGCCGGATCGCCCGGGATGAGCTTAAACGCAAAAAAGACAGCCGAAACCACAAAGAAGACAATTGGAATCATTAAGACCAATCGCCGCACGATGTAATATTTCAAGATTTCCTCCTAAACGTTAGGGTGAATAATCTACCGGCAATTACGAATAAGGAGGCCTCTCAGGGGTGCTGAGAGTGTATGGGGCAATTGTGGAACCAGCTGGCTGATTGTTATTGGGGGGTGGTTGAAAAAATATACCACATGTCGACGATAATCTATCGACTGTCGACATTACAAATCAGATTATAACTGCCAGGCGGCGAAAGTCAATACGCCAGTCGGGTTTGCATCCAATTTGGTTTGACAGGAACTGCTCTGCGATGGGCGATATCCGGGAAAGATGAAGGATTAAGAAAAAGGCAGGAGATTGTACTGTTTTCAGGTTGTCTACCCCGATAGGTGTCATTTATTCGGTCTTTTTAATAACCCACTTGACATTCGTTTTTGGATATTGTATATTAAGTCATCTCCATAATGTCGACAATCGACTGTTAACGGTAGACACCCCAATACCAATACCCTTATCAACCCAGAAAAACCGCTGACCGGGCCGGCGCCTGTGATCTCCTGGAGGGTGCAGTCATTCTCCAGAACAGGGCCGGGCTCTTCTCGGCCTGATGCGCTCCGTGTCAGGCTGTCTGCTGGCGTATATTAACGCGCCGGCCCCTCCCTGAGGCGATTCCGTCTTCCGGCCGGAAGGCGTGCAATCCTGTAAGTCCCTGCGGAAGGAGGATGAACCACCTCGAGATCGTTTTTCTGACCCTAGGGGAAACTGCTTTTTCCACGTGTTCGTTCAAAAAGCTGAAGGAGAAAAGATGATGAAACACCCGCTGTACAAAGTTTTGCTGGCGCTGCTGGCCATGGTGATGCTCATCACGGCCTGCACGACCCCGGCGCCTGCGCCGACCCAGGCTCCCGCCGAGCCCGGCGGTCAGCCTGCGGCCACCCAGCCCCCCGCCGAACCCGGCGGCGAGGTTGAGCCCCCGGCTGAGCCGGCCGAACCGAGCATCAACGACACCCGGCCGCTGGTGGTGGCCATGCCGAATGATGTGACCACCTTCGAGCCCAACCAGCTGTCCACCCGCACCGACTCGAACATTGCCGAGCACATGTTCGACCGCCTGCTCTACATGGACGCGAACCAGCAGCTGCAGCCCATGCTGGCCACCAGCTGGGAACTGCTGGAGGATAACAAGACCTGGCAGTTCAAGCTGCGCGACGACGTGTACTTCTGGGACGGCGAGCACTTCAACGCTGAAACAGTGAAGTTCGTTATCGAGCGCGGTCTGGATCCCCAGTACAACTGGACCGGCAACACCCCGGGCTATATCTTCAACTCGATCGGTGTTGTGGGCGCCGAAGTGGTGGATGAATACACCGTCAACATCATCCTGAGCGGCTTCCAGCCGGATGCCCCGGGCTACCTGGGCGAGGTGTTCATGCACCCGATCAAGTACTACCAGGAAAACGACCTGGAATACGTGGCCCAGAACCCGATGGGCTGCGGCCCCTACAAGCTGGTCAAATGGGTGAAGGACGATCAGCTGGTGCTGGAGCGCTGGGACGATTACTGGGGTGAGCTGCCTCCCATCAAGACCATCATCTTCCGCCCCATCCCCGAAGCCTCCACCGCTGTGGCTGAGCTGCTGGCCGGCAACGTGCATGTTGTCTCCAAGGTTCCGCCAGATCAGTCCCCGACCATCGACGCCGCTGATGGCGTGCACATGGCCCCGGTCAAGGGCGGCCGCCGCATCTACATCGGCTTCCAGCAGACCTGCAACGGTGACGGCTGCGAAGCGGTCCGCGATGTGCGCGTGCGCCAGGCCCTGAACATGGCTGTTGACGTGCAGACCATCCTGGACGGGCTGTTCTACGGACAGGGCGAGCGCGAGGGCGGCATGGTCAACCCGCCGCACAAGAATCCGGAAGTGAAGGCCTACCCCTATGACCCCGAGCGGGCCAAGGAACTGCTGGCTGAGGCCGGTTACCCGGACTGCTTCTCCACCACCCTGGCAACCCCCAACGGCCGCTACTCCAAGGATAAGGAAATCGCCATGGCTGTGGCCGCCGACCTGGCCAAGATCGGCTGCAACATCGAGGTGGTGCCCTACGAGTGGACCACTTACCAGACCATGATCCGCTCCAAGGAACTGCCCGCCCTGTACCTGCTGGGCACCGGTTCCTCCTTCCTGAGCGCCTGGTACGACCTGTCGGACCTGGTGAGCGTGGAAGCCTCCACCAACTACGTCAACTGGCAGAACGACGAGTGGGACGAGCTGGTGGCTCAGCTGGCTGAGACCTATGATCCTGAAGAGCGCAAGGTGATTACCGACCGGCTGCAGATGATTGTCCACGAGGATGCCCCCTGGCTGTTCATCTACATGCAGGTGGACTGGTACGCTGTGAGCGACCTGGTCGACTGGACTCCGCGTCCGGACGAGATCATGGACTTCCGTCACACCTCCTTTATCAACTAAAAGGATCCGCGGATACCTTCAGGTTGACGGATGTCTTTACGGAGAGCCGCTCCTCCCGCCCCCGTGGAGGGGCGGCTCTTTCAACCCCGGCGGTAACTACCGCTTGCATTCCCATCTTTCCGGTGTATAATTGTAGATTGTAGACAATCTACACTTCGGTCTTTTCCAAGCACGACGCACAATCTTCCACAGCCTCTTCGCCGGCCGTCCCACCCGGACGGGTTCCCGTCCCCCAACCGGCAGGGCGTGGAACCACAAGGAATCTGGCCAATGATCAAATATATTTTGCGCCGTCTCGCTCAATCGCTCATTGTGATGCTGGGGGTCAGTGTACTTGCTTTTGGTGTGCTGTTCTTGTCAGGCGATCCCACTTATCTGTATGTCAACGAACGGGCCAGCGCAGAAGCCATTGAACAGGTCCGGCACAATATGGGCTTTGACCGGCCGGTGTATGTTCAGTACTGGGATTTTCTCACGAAGGCAGTGAGGGGCGATTTTGGAATGTCGCTGAAATACGGCCAGCCGGCCATGCAGGTGGTCCTGGAGCGGCTGCCCGCCACCATCGAGCTGACCCTGACCGGCATGTTTGTCGCGGTGGTCTGTGGCATCCCGGTGGGGGTGACCGCCGCCGCCAAGCGCAACACGCTGCTGGACGGCGGGCCGATGCTGCTGGCCATGATCGGCCAGTCGATGCCCGAGTTCTGGCTGGGTCTGATGCTCATCCTGGTGGTGGGTGTTCAGCACAAGATCCTGCCCATTTCCGGCCGCGTGCCCATTCTAGAGCCGCTCTTCGCCGGTGATTTCGCCACCCTGGTCGGAACCTTTCCCGACGCGCTGCGGCATCTGATCCTGCCGGGCGTTTCTTCCGGCGTTTGGTCGCTTTCGCGCAACGCCCGCCTGGTGCGCTCCAGCATGCTGGAGGTGCTGGGCATGGATTATGTGACCACCGCCCGGGCTAAAGGCGTCAAGGAGCAGCTGGTTGTGCTCAAGCATGCCTTCAAGAACGCACTCATCCCCATTGTGACCATCGTGGGCATGGAGTTTGGCTTCCTGCTGAGCGGGGACATTGTCATCGAGAACATTTTCGCCTGGCCCGGCATCGGCCGCCTGGTGGTTTTCGCCATCAACCAGAAGGACTTCAACGTGGTGCAGGCATCGGTGATTGTCCTGGCTTTGCTGTTTGTGGGGCTGAACCTGCTGGTGGACATTCTCTACACCTGGCTTGACCCGCGCATTCGTTACAGTTAGGAGACAGCAGTCATGCAGGGAACAAACCGGGTTTGTTTAGGAGCGAAATCATGAGTGAAGTAACCACCGCAACCCCCGTTGTTGTGAAGCCGCAAAGCCAGCGCCGCCGGGTGACCACCCTGGACCGCATGTGGCGCAGCCTGTTGAAGGCCAAGTTCCCGCTGGTGGCTCTGGTTATTCTAGGCGCGATCATCATCCTGGCCGTTGGCGCGCCAACCTTTTCACCATACGATCCCAATGCCATGGACCTCAGCGTCCGCCTGCTGCCGCCAGCCTTTGCCGAGGGCGGCAACCCGGCCTACCCGCTGGGCACCGACGGCATGGGCCGCGACGTGCTCTCGCGCCTGATTTTCGGCGCGCGGGTATCGCTGATTGTGGGCTTCACGGCTGTGTTTGTGGCCGGGACCATCGGCGTCACGCTGGGTGTTATCGCCGGCTTTTTCGGCGGCAAGGTGGATGATGTGATCATGCGCCTGGCTGACATCCAGCTGGCTTTCCCCTCCATTCTGCTGGCCATCAGCGTGCTGGCGGTGCTGAATGCCCAGCGAGGGGTGGAAGTCTCGAACCGCACCATGCTGCAGAACCTGATGCCGCTGATTTTGACCCTGGGTGTTTCCAACTGGGTCACCTATTCGCGCATGGCCCGCTCAGTCACTCTCTCGCTGCGCGAGAA
>Ga0134093_1000895_pt1 | contig 32846 bp, 30 predicted proteins | sample 4_1taG_FD_94452 | JGI IMG/M metagenome (GOLD analysis project Ga0134093, IMG submission 94452) | Switchgrass degrading microbial communities from high solid loading bioreactors in New Hampshire, USA - 4_13_20_68_A1 metaG | ecosystem: Engineered > Bioreactor > Semi-continuous > Anaerobic >...
GATCCCGTTCTTTCACGAGATCCTTAAATATATCTTTAGTAGGTTTCTGGATACCGCAGTCAACTGGCCAGAATCTTCTATTACCGGTCTTATCCCGAAGGAATTCTTTGTCGTTGCTGGTACCCCAAAATACACACTGCCTGGGGAACCGGCTTGTCCTACGGCCGTAAGCCACACGGTAGATATCTTCATTTTTGCTTAAGAATTGTTTCAGTGTCTCAATATCAGCTTTTTTTGTAGCCATTAGTTCGCCCAGTTCTATCAGCCAGGATCCCTGCAACTGCTCATATGCTTCTTTACCTACAACTGTGGTAAGGGAGTCATTAAACCATTTGCCTCCGAGAATGCGGATTAATGAGCTTTTGCCTATACCCTGCGGTCCTGAAAGAATGAGCATGTAATCATATTTGATACCTGGTTCCATAACTCTGGCTACTGCAGCCGCCATATGCTTTCTTGTGACTTCCCGGGTATAGAGGCTGTCTTCAGCACCTAGATAGTCAACCAGCATGGTTTCTACCCGTTCCACACCGTCCCAGGTTAAGCTGTTAAGGTAATCTCTTACCGGGTGAAATGAATTGTTCCGGAAACACAAGGCCAGGGCATCAAGGATCTTGTTCACTGCTGTGATACCGTAGGCTTTTTCTATGTAATACCTAAGCCCTGAATCATCATCATCTTTCCAGTCACGGTTAATCTGATCGCTCCAGGGGAGCTTGTCCAAAACCATTGCCCGGTTGGCGAACTCGTTATATCCCATCCGGCCTTTTAGGAAGTAGTCATTTTCAAGAATAATCAGCACATTCTCGATGGTGCTTTTGAGCTTGCCTTTATTGTCATATTGCAGCTTGCTCGTCCAGCAGGTGTCTATCTCATCTTCCGGTTCCAGGTCAAAGTCTTTAATAACCTCATCCATTCGCTCTTTGTTCAGAAGAGCCTTAACTTGGGTATCTGCAGCTGCAAATTCACTCATGGCCAGGAAGCTGGGTAGCCTGTTGGCCGGAGTGTCAGGCTTTGCTTCTTCGTCCATGGCGCCAAATTTATGGATCCTTATTAAGTCAAATGCGTTACATAGGATGCAGCTAGCCGGATCTGTGGCATGGTGGCTGTAGCTGAATTTATCGTCATAAATTACAACTCCACCAGTAGTAGAGCCTTCAGCATAAGTATAGCGGTTAGGCTTGCTTGTTGGTATATAGATGTCAGGGATGAATTTTTCAATGGCTTCCTGAATGGTGTATGTCCTGCAGAAAGCCCCAATTATTCCCTTCTTTGTTAGAGGATCTTCTTGCTTTTTAATAAGGCTATTAATCCTTATTGCTTGTCTGGAACTCTCCGGCCAGTAGCTTACATCTGTCCAATCAGGGTAACGGGCAAGGACTTCATCAGGATCCAGCCAAGGACCGTCTTGGAACTCAAAAACATATTCACCGTCCGCCGGTATACTGGGCCAATACATCAGCCTATGATGTTCGTATGTTGTATCATCGAACATATCAATTCCAACATCGCTTGCCACCATTCGAGCAATTGCCTGATATTCATCACCCAGTACAGGCCGGGATAATGGGATAACTAACCTCAATCTTGGGTTTTCCGGCGTGTGTGAATGGGTAGAATACATGACCACAGCATAGTCATTAAGCATCGTGATTGAGTCCCAGATATCAGCTGCAGTTGTATTGATGTTATCCATATCAAGTGTAAGCAGGCTCCTATTGGCCACATTTTCCGCTTTTCTTCGGCCGTTTTTAAGTGTGCCCCCAACAAACCCGCCAACATCCTTAATTTCATCACGGGTTGACTTAGGCATTTTCTTATATTCAGTTACGGTTTCGGGGGTCCGAATTGTATTTGAAAGTTTTTCAACTAGTTGACTCCATAGAATGGTTCTGTTTTTCCAGTTAGTTTCTTTACGGGACTTCCCGATAGCAATGGCAATTTCGCCGTCATATTTTATTCGTAATATGGGCTTTTTCTTGAGTTCTTCCATAGTCGCTCACCTAATCTTTCCTGTAATAATCACACTCAAAACCTTCAGCCCGGAGCGGAAGATCCGGGGCCCAGGTTAGCGGTTCGGACATGATTTCTGTTACTTCTTTTACAGAACCCTTTCCTATCGGAACATCTAACACTACTTCGTCATGAACGTGGAAGGCTATTTTGTAGCCTGCTTTATCTAATCTGAGCATGGCATCTCTTAAGCAGTCTCTGGCAGTTGCTTGAATAATGTTCTCTACCAGCTTTCCTCCATAAGTATCTATTTCAACCCAGTTGTAATTAGCATCCATACCGGAATAAGTAATTTTAATTTTACCTTTATATTTGTCGTGGGGCTTTAATCTGGGTTTTGGATAAGCCAGTTTTCGCCCAGAAGGTAGCTGAATAAACAGGAAGGAAGGTTCGTATATAAACTTAACCCCTCGTTGTAGCTCTACAATACTTCTGTTCTCGGTTGCTTCAATAGCCGCTGCTTCTACGTCATACCAAAGCTTAACGATTTTCGGGTTTGCTTCCCGCCATTGATTCACCAGTTCTTGTAGTTCATCCTCTGACGCATTTGCTGCCCATTTTCTGTCCATTTGTCGGAGAGCTCCTATTGAACCCTGATAACCAAGTGCTAACTCTGCAACCTTGCCTTTTTGTCTTAATGGAGATCCCTTGTCGATACTCTCAATGGGTACTTTAAACATCTTCGCTGCAGAAGCTTCGTAGATCTTGCCATGAGTACGAAACACTTCTAATCTCCAGGTTTCCCCGGCCAGCCATGCAATTACTCTGGCTTCTATAGCAGAGAAGTCTGATACAATGAAACGATGCCCGGGAGATGGAATGAAAGCTGTCCGGATCAACTGGCTTAAGATATCAGGTATACTGGGATAACACATTTCCAGTATCTCCATATCGCCATCAGTTACTAGTTGCCGAGCAAGATCCAGGTCTTTAATTGTGTTTCTTGGCAGGTTATGCACCTGGATCAGTCGACCTGCCCAGCGTCCGGTACCGGCGCCATAGAATTGTAGTAATCCACGAGCTCTGTCATCAGAACAGATAACTTCATTCATCTTGGAATATTTGCTTACAGAGGTTTTCGCCATTTCCTCTCTGATCAGTAAAGCTTCAAGTGCTTCAGGAATATCCTTGGCGGTTTGTTTTAATTCAGGTATCGTCTGTTTAGTAATAGCTCGTACATAAAAACCAAGTTTTTCACTTAAGTAATCTTTTAGTTCTGTCACACTTTTTGGGTTTTCAAGTCCCAGTTTCTGATACCGGTTAATGAGGTGCTGAGTGTATTTCTTATCAATCTGAATTGCTTGTTGGACAAAATTAATGTCTAGTTTTACTCCATAATCATTTATCCTTTGATCCAGATACCAAGCTTGAGTTTCTTCAGGAGGCAGTGGATATCGTTTCAGTTTTTTGTAGATCTCACGTTCTACAACAACATCTTGCTTACAATAGGTTTTGAATTGTTCCCATTCTTTTGGTCGGTCTGATGGCAGAATTCTTGCTTGGGTTTTGAGCATTGATACCTGGTTATCAGCTGTTTTTGTTTTATGTGGTATAGAGAAAATCCTAATCAGGTTCTTTCCTGTATATAGCTTTTGTTTATCTAAAGGGAATCCCAGCGCTTTGGACACACTGTCAAGGCTCCCCGGTATACCAAGCGTTGCAGCGTGTACCATTGTGCAATGCCAGGATTCCGGACTAATTATAGTGCTGAAGTGTTTTGAGAGGCATACTCGTTCAAATTGTGCGTTAAAAGCAGATTTTATGATACTTTTATTGAATATAGCATCTGCTATATCTTCAGGTATATTTTCACCCGAAGCCAGATCTATAATCTGAACAGGCTCATCATCGATTGCATAAGCCAGGAGCAATATTTCAAAATTAGGTGAATCAACATATTTATATACACCACAATCATTCAGGGATATATCTGAATAGGTTTCTATATCCAAATGTAAAACTTGCAAAATAAGACCCTCCTTCTAAGGGTTCTGTATAAAGGGGAGTAGATTTAATCCTACTCCCCTTTATGTAATTAGAAGAGGCAATCATCATCTTCTTCAGTTTCAAATTCAAAGTCGTCTTCCGCCCTGGAAAATCCACCTAAAGGTTCACCGTCATCCAGTTTCTGAACATTACCAAGACCACAGCCTATGCCTTTGTTACCAGCAGCGTTAAAACCAAAGAAGTTGATTGATACACGGGCATAGCAGCCGCTGTAAACCTCATCAGGGCCAAGGTCTTTATTACCTTTGAGATCCACAATTTCAGGCTTTCTCTTGCTGTTTGCATTGATGAAATAGCTGTTGGCATAGGCTTCATCGTCCGGGCGTTCTTCATCTCCATCCCGGAGAGGGGTTTTCAAATTAGTTGGAATTTTTCCGCCCCAAAGATGTTTGTAATTCTCTTTGGCTTCTTTAATGGCTTCCTGAATAGCTTTAATGGTTTCCTTATCAGATTTAGGGATAATTAGGCTCACTGAATACCTGGGATCGTTACCCTCAATTGCATAGGGCTCATGCAGGTGTGCGTATGACAGTCTTACTTTACCAGTGACAACCTTTGTTCCAATTCTTTTAGCTTTGTAGACTTTACTCATATGTATAGACCTCCTTAAATTGAATATTTACAAATCAAATTCTGCTTCAACGGAATTAATTTCAGGCCTTTTGTCGCTTTCAACCACAAGCGTAGGTTTTCCAGGCGGTTTGATGATGAAATCTTTAAGCAGAGTGTTGAAACGCTTTTTACCCAATGTCTTCTCCATATCTGTGATGCTTTTCAGTTTTTTGATATATATCTCTTCTTCTGTAAAGCCTTCGTTGATCAGTACGGTAGCTACTTCGTCCTCATCAGTGTATTTCCGGTTGCTCCTGCCTTCTACCAATTTCCAGCCGGGGAACTTAACACCGTAGTCCCTGGCTTGTTCAAGGGTATATTCCTGAATATCTTTGGCCCAAGACTGGATTTCTTCTGCTTTGTGGAGGATCTCTGCTATTTCTTCAATTGTTAGCAGATGAGGACCCCGCTGCTGGTATGAGTCTGCTATAGCGAGCATTGCTTTAGCACGTGCCTTACAAGTAGCTTTAATTTTGCAGAACATACACCAGTCTCCTGCAACGAATTCACCGGCGCCTTCCCAAGCAGCTTGGGCTTTTTCTTTCAGTTCTCCTTCTGCCCAGGCCAATAAATTGTCGACTGATGTTTCCCAGGTAGAAAAGTTGTTAAGACGCGGCTGGGCAATTGTCATGCGTACTGAATTGATGTCATAGATAAACCCATACTCCTCCAAAGCCCCTAGGGCATACAGCATCATTTGTGGGTTGTTTTCAGCGGAGACTTCGACACCTTTGCCGTATTTGAGGTCAACAACTTCCATAGTTCCATCAGCTATGATGATGCAGTCTCCTGTACCGAAGCCTTCCGGTACCCAGCGTGAGAAATCCAATTCTTGTTCCAGGAAAATCAAAGCATCAGCGGTATGGCTTTGCGCCTCCATAAATTGTTCAAAAACAAAGTTGACATACTTTTCGACCTCTTCAGGCATTTCTTCGGAGTACAGAGCATGGGATTTAAACATTTGCAGTTGTTTGCTGTATGTAGTTTTGTCTATAAGCTTCAACTGATATTTCAGTTCTAACTCTGCCAGTTCATGAGCAAGGGTACCTTCCGTTGCGTATACTGACTGGGTATCTTCCATATGTTCTGTAAGCCTGGCACTGGGGGTACAGTTGAGCCATCTATAGGCAGATGACGCACTCAATAATGCATGTTTAGCCATTAGATCGCCTCCAGTTTTGCCCAGGCTTCATGATACTGTTCAGGCTTTATATCGCTTACTTTGGATACACCTAGTTCAGACAAAAGGTTTTTCAGTTCAGATCTTTTGCCTTTTTTGCTGAGTTCCACAAATTTTGCCCTGATTTCTACTTCACTTATTTCCTTAGGAGCATCAGAAGTCTTAACTTCGTCTTTAGATACAGTCTCTACTGGGGTATTTTCTTTTTTAACAGCATTTACGAAATTTCTGACTGGAGCTTCAGTTTCTTTTTCGAAATCAGCCAAAGTTTCCAGCATTGTAAGTAACGCACCGCTTTTTACTGAATTTTTAGCTTCTGTTGCATTTAGTTCAATTATCATTTTCATATTCACAAATACCTCCCGATTGAGTTATAATGGGTTGTGTAATTTTTTGTTTTCCGGCTCATCGTAGTTTTATGAGCTGGATTTCTTTTTGATCTCTCATTTTTATGTCTGATAAAGTTGGTTGTTTTCTGAAGCTGCTAATACGAAGACGCTTTCTTTGATGTTTCCTGATGATGTAACTGATAGCCAACCCTGTAAATACACCTGCAAAGAATATTAACAATTTCAATATTTCACCCCTTTCTTTTTTGCCGGCATATTGGACAAAACCGGCTGGCATTCTTTTGTTTTTTAATTGCCGTTCGAAATTTCTGTCCCCCTTCCCAGGTTTTTACGACTTTAAATCCAATGCCTGCATTTTCGACAGCTTTTAATAGTTTAGAGCCATTTTTCTTTTTATGCCTGTCCACTCTTGCATCAAAATTATTCGTAAAGCCGATGTAATGCTGTGCATGTTTATACGGCTTGTCGAAATGAATTAAGTAAACCATTTTAAACCTCACTTACATATAGGAAGTCGTATTTACCGTTTTTATTCTCTTTAATTTCATTCACAAAAGAATCAAATGATTTTCCGAAAATGCATCTTACGAGAATATCAGTTGTTAATTCTTTTGCATCCTTTGAAATAACAACTGTTCCCTTAATTTTGTTGTTCACGTCACCACCCCTTACTTATGAGTTAGCACTATTCGCATCACATGCGACTGGCTGGCTAAAAAAAATAGATATTGCTTCATCAGTAGACAAATCAAGAATGCGCATTAATAGATTAGCTTCTTTTATAGTTATATTTTGACCCCCAGAATTAAGCTTACGATAAAATGTTGATTTATCAATACCTATTTTTACCGCCACTTTTTCAACGCTTAAACCTTTTTCAACTATTTTGCCTTTAAGCTTATTTATATTAATCATAAAAGCACCACCTTTTACATGAAGTTGCATATCATGCGACTAGCTTTATGATATCACCGCAGATAATAAAAGTCAACACAAAATTCGCATTTAACGCAAAAAGTTTAAATAATATTAAAGTTTTCGTTGCAAATTTGCGACAATAATATTATAATATTGTTTGAAATGAGGTGTTTATCATGTCTATAGGTGAACGAATTAAAGCTCGAAGGTTAGAACTTGGGCTATCAGTAGATGAAGTTGCTAAAAGACTAAATCGTGATAGAGCTACAGTGTATAGATATGAAAGTAATGAGATAGAAAATTTACCGATTTCTATACTTGAACCTTTAGCAGAAATTTTACAAACATCTCCTGCTTATTTAATGGGATGGGAGAAAAAAACATCCGAAAATCAGAATTTGAGTTTTAACTATTTTATAGAAAGGCTTATGTTTTTATTAGGTTATGAAGTAGTATATGATGACGAAGATGCAAATGTATGGCTTTTTGGAAATGAAGGGGTTTACGAAATTACAGAAGCTGCATTAGATGATTTAAGGAGTGGGGTAAAAGCATATTTAAGGTTTAAAATACAAGAATTAATGGGTGCATCTAGAAAAATAAGCAAAAATCAACCCCTAAAACACAGGAATGAAATACTAAACGCAGCTAATGAAATAAAAGGTTCTACTGAAGAAGATAAAAATCATGATGACGCCATTATGGACAGCGAGGATTTTTAAATTTGAGGAGTTGTCAATGTGACTTATGATAATTTATTAATTGAAGCTGAGACAAATGGTTTAATTGTAAAAGAGAAACCTTTAAAAGCGTATCGCGGTCGGATAAAAGGTAATAAAATAGCTATAAAACAAGATCTCAATACTAAAGAAAAAACTTGCGTTCTTGCGGAAGAACTCGGCCACCATTATACATCTGTTGGTAATATACTCGATCAATCTAAAGTAGAAAACCGAAAACAAGAACGAAAAGCGCGTGCATGGGCATATAATTTACTTATCCCATTAAATGCTTTTGTCGATGCATACAAAGCAGGTGTAACTAATCGATATGAATTAGCTGAATTCCTGGAAGTCCCGGAAGAGTTCTTACAGGAAGCGATAGACTATTACTCCAGTAAATATGGTATTTGCGTTAAGTTGGACAAGCATATCATTTATTTTAATCCTCTGGGAGTAATGGAAATTTTTTAGGAGGTATGCTATGAAAAAAGCTGCTGCATATGCCAGATACAGCACAGACCAGCAAACCGAAAATAGCATAGCTTTTCAACTTGAAAAAATACAAAAATATTGTGCTGAAAATGAACTATTATTAACTGCTATTTACAAGGATGAAGCAGAAACAGGTACTAATACAGATCGAGAAGAATTTATCGCTATGATTGAAGCTGCAAAACGCAGAGAGTTTGACTGTGTTGTTATTTACGATATCACTCGAGGCAGCCGTGATGTTGCAGATTGGTTTAATTTCCGTAAAGAGATGCACAGGCTTAATATTGAAGTAATTTCAGCCACTGAAAAGCTTGGAGATATATCAAACCCGAATGATTTTCTTATTGAGTTGATTACAGTCGGCATAGGCCAGCATCACGTTTTAACTACCAGGCAGAAATCTAGGGAAGGAGTTGCTGTTAAGGCAAAACAGGGTGCTTTTCTTGGAGGATACCCACCGTTTGGATATGATATTGTTAATTCAGAATACGTTATAAATGAACATGAGGCTCAAATAGTGCGAAAGATATTTGAGTTATACGCTGAAGGTGAAGGCTATAACACAATTATAAATAAACTAAAAGGTATTAAAGGAAAAAGAGGAAAACCTATTGGTAAAAACAGTTTATATAGCATATTAACAAATGAAAGATATATAGGAGTTTATACATGGAACAAAAAAGTTCATAAATATTTTGGCCGTTGGGCCGGTGGAAAGCCAAACCCTGATTATGTCCGTATAGAAAATATCATACCCCCTATTATTGATATGGATTTATGGGAGAAGGTGCGAAACCGTATGAATGACAATAAAAAAAGAGCAACGAATAAAGCAAAACAAGAATATTTACTCAGCGGATTAATTGAATGCTCACAATGCGGAGCCACATATGTAGGACACACCAGCACCAATAAAAAGGGTTATACAACCAGGTATTATTATTGTGGGAATAAATATCGTACAAAAACATGTAAAGCTAAAAATATTAACGCCGATGAGATTGAAGTATTTGTTAATATGCAGCTGAAAGCATATTTGCTATCTGTGGATTTTAAAGAGATTGCACAAAATATCGCTGCAGAAATAAATAACGCCAGTCCAGATCTTTCAAAAGAGAAAAAAGAGCTTGCTGAAATAACCTTTAAAATAAATAATGGGATGAAAGCCATAATGGATGGTATGTATTTCCCTGAATTGCAGGAGGAAATAGAGCGTTTAAGAAGTCGCAAAAGCGAACTTCAGGATATCATCGCCCGTAAGGAATCAAATAAAAGAAAAGTAGATCCACAAAAAATTGTTGACTTATTTCAGTATGCTATTGATAATTGGGAAGTCGATAAAAAGAACATTTTCAAATATTTTGTGAATAAAATATACGCCAATCCGGACGGAAGTTTCACGGTCCACATTGGCGTACATATTAATGGTTGCGGAGGAAGGATTTGAACCTTCGACCTTCGGGTTATGAGCCCGACGAGCTACCGGACTGCTCCACTCCGCGTCGTTATTAAACTCATTGTCGGTCTGGTATTACCTGTATTGGTGCCGGAGACCGGAATCGAACCGGTACGGGGTTATAAGCCCCGCAGGATTTTAAGTCCTGTGCGTCTGCCTGTTCCGCCACTCCGGCTTAAGCCTTCTATTCCAAAACGACTATATCATTATATGTCAGTTATATTTGATTGTCAATAGATAAATGTCATTGTTTATATTGGATTTATAGCTTAAATCTCCGGAAATCTCTATATATTATAATCTTATTAATCAATTTTTATTATCCTGGCACCGCTGCAGTTTTTTCAACTGCAACGGTGTTACAGGATTTTTGTTTGTATGGAAACTAAGAGCCATGTTTTACGGTTTCCTGATAATATCAGTACCAACCCATTTTTTCAAAACTTCGGGGATCACAACGCTCCCATCCTCCTGCTGGTATTGTTCGAGTATTGCCGGAAGAATTCTGCTTGTCGCAAGCCCTGAAGCATTTAACGTATGGACCAGTTCGGTTTTGCCCGTACTTGAACGCCTGAACCTGATATTACCGCGCCTTGCCTGGTAATCGTATGCATTGGATGCAGAGCTTACTTCCTTGTAATCATTCATACTGGGAATCCAAACTTCAATGTCAAAGGTTTTTCCCATAGATGCACTGCAGTCCTTGGCAGCAAGTTTTGAAACCCGGTGGTGGAGCCCCAATCCCTGAACAAGTCTTTCTGCTTTATTAACAAGCTCTTCCAATGCCTGTTCGGAAGCTTCCGGGGTTGTATATTGGAACATTTCAACCTTATTGAACTGATGGCCGCGAATCATTCCGCGTTCTTCGGTACGATAACTGCCTGCCTCTTTTCTGTAACATGGTGTATAGGCAAAATATTTCCTGGGCAATTCTTCTTCTTTCAGGATTTCATTTTGATGGAAGTTTATCAGAGCAGTTTCCGCAGTCGGAAGAAGAAAATGCATATTTTCTCCCGGTTCTGCGGTGTCAATTTTAAATACATCATCGGTGAATTTTGGGAATTGCCCTGCAGTATACCCGCATTGATAGGTTAAAATGTGAGGAGGCAGCATAAAAACATATCCATCCTTCAGATGCTCTTCGATAAAATAATTCAGCAATGCCCATTCAATCACGGCTCCCATGCCGGTATATACCCAATAGCCACTGCCGCCGATTTTTGCGCCGCGCTCATAGTCTATCAGTCCCAGGCCGGTTGCGAGATCAACATGATTTTTTGGTTCGAAAGTAAATGAAGGTTTTTCACCCCATGTTCTTACTACCCTGTTATTCTCTTTTCCGCCGGCTGTTACGTCATCTGCCGGTATATTCGGCAAAGCCGACAGGAATAGATTTATCTTTTCTTCCAATTCTCGAATGGCATCATCATTTTCCTTTATATTATCAGAGAGCATTTTCATTTCTGACAGTAATCCGGATACATCCTTGCCTTCTTTTTTAAGCCGGGGAATATCAGCAGATACCTTATTCCTTTTTGCTTTTTTCTCATCATTGGACGCGATCAGCTGCCTTCTTTGTTTATCCCAGTCAAGCAATTCACTAAAATCAACATCATCCATCCGTTTCAGCAATGCATTTTTAACTTCATCAGTATTGTTCCTTATTCTGTTGATATCAAGCATAATTATACACCTCGGTCAAGCATTTTTTTCTATTTGTCCAAAGCTTTGTTAATTGCTTCCAGTTCTTCGGCTGACAGTTTTCTTTGCGGTTCACCTTTCTTAATTTCTTTTGCATAGACATACGAGTTTTCCCTCGAATAAATACCCGTTACGACAAAACCGTTTTTTCGCTCATCCAATGCTGCTATGGAAAAGCTCATATTGTTTCCGACATTTTCAAACGCATTATAATTCACCATGCCGACATGCTGCAAACACCCGGGAATCTTTTTTTCCAGATCATTTATTCTTTTATCCATGATGTTATAAACATCATTCTTTAATTTTTCCAGTTTTTCTAAATATGATGTCATAAGTTTTTCTACGTCATTATCCCCCAAACCCTGCATAAAGTATTTATATTTTTTTATAGTTCTGTTTAATCTGAAATTCAGTATTAAGAAAAGAATAACAGATAATACCGACAAGGTTAAGGAAATATATAATATGTATTTTTCCACCAACATCCCTCCATTATATGGATGCTTACAAAAGGTTAATATTTATCAATGAAATAGTTCCACTGAATTAAACATACCTTTATGCCATATTATACCAATCAATAATATTGTGTTTATTTTTGATTCTGACGGTTCCAAATGCATTTTAATGAAATTATATTACCATGGTTCAAAAAATGCAATACAAACGAAAATAACCGCATCCTAATTATTGGAATAATTGGATATCAGATCTATTATCCTGTTGAATTCATCATTTGAATAATACTCTATTATGATTTTTCCTCTATTTTTGTTATGCCGCAAATCAACCTTTGTACCGAATATACTTTTTAATTTTTCTTCAATATCAAGTATATTTGCATCTTTGCCTGTCTTTCTTTTATTCTTTTTTATGCTTTTTTGCTCATTTACCAGCTTCTCGGTTTCACGGACACTCAGATTTTTTTCTACTATTTCTTCCGCCAGTTTCAGTTGTTTTTCAGCATCTTCAATTGTAATCAATGTACGGGCATGGCCAGGCGTCAACAACTCATTAATAATCATATCCTTTATTTTTTCTGACAATGACAACAGTCTTACTGAATTTGCAATTGCCGCCCTGCTTTTGCCGACTATCCTGGATAAGTCCTCCTGGGTAAGTCCATGCTCTTCCATCAATTTTTGATAAGCTTCCGCTTCTTCAATCGGATTAAGGTCTTCTCTCTGAAGATTTTCTATTAAGGCTATCTCCATTGTCTCTCGGGAAGATAAATCCTTAATAATTGCAGGAATGGTTTTCAGCCCGGCGATCTTCGCAGCACGCCATCTTCTTTCACCTGCTATTATTATGTATCCCTTATCATTCTTCTTTACAATAATAGGCTGAACCACACCGTGCTGGCTTATTGATTCTGCCAGCGCCTGCAGTTTTTCCTGTTTAAAATTTTTTCTGGGCTGTTCTTTATTTGGCTCAATATCGTTAATTTTCAATTCTACGATGCCGGACTCATTGGTAAGTATATTATCTGTGTCAAGAAGAGCTCCAAGTCCCTTTCCAAGTCCCTTTTTCATTTCTATACCTCCGAATATTCAATAACTTCATCAGCCAGGTCCATATAACATTCAGCGCCTTTTGATTTACTGTCATAAAGAATAATTGGAAGTCCATAGCTTGGCGCTTCGCTTAACCTGACATTCCTGGGTATAATTGTTCTGTATACCTTGTTTCCAAAATATTTTTTAACTTCGTCAACAACCTGTATTGACAAATTGGTCCTGGCATCAAACATGGTCAGCACAACACCCTCTACCTGTAATCCCGGGTTTAAATGTTTCTGGACTATTTTTACCGTATTCATAAGCTGGCTTAATCCCTCTAATGCATAATATTCACATTGTATGGGGACAAGGATGGTATCGGCAGCCGTAAGCGCATTTACTGTAATGAGACCTAATGACGGCGGGCAATCAATTATTATATAATGGAATTGATTTTTAACATCCTCCAGTGCATGTTTCAGTCTTGTTTCCCTTGAAATAACAGAAACTAGCTCAACTTCAGCTCCAGCTAATTGTATATTGGATGGGGATAATACCAGGTTTTTAACTTTTGTCTCCAAAAAGGTTTCTTTAATTGAAATATCATTAATTATTACATCATAAATGGATCTTTTAATATTGGTCTTATCAATTCCCAAACCGCTTGTTGTATTTCCCTGGGGATCAATATCAATCAGCAAAACCTTTTTCCCCTTAACTGCAAGGCAGGAACTGAGATTAACAGCTGTTGTGGTTTTTCCGACCCCGCCTTTCTGGTTTGCAATAGCTATAATTTTAGACATCTAATACACCCCACACCTTATACTTCAATCATTATAACATACCAATATATGAAAATAAATGATAAAATAAAAACATTGTGTTTCACGTGAAACATTCCGGCAGGATATTGACGGTTACAAAAAAGCATATATTGTGATTGAATTAATGAAATACTAATTATATTTGAAATATTAATAAAAAACAGGCTCAATATTTCATAAAAGTCAATTATAATATGTATATATTTCCAAAGTTTAATAATCAAAATGATAAAAAAAACAAGTGACAATTTAAAACTGCTTGTAAGGTTTTTATTTTTAAGTACCTTTGTTTACTTCGTTTATTGATTTTTGAATTTATAAATTTCAAATATCTTTACTTGCATGATTTTTATTTTCTCGTTTAACAATATAAATTCTTTGAATTCATTTTTTTCATGACATACACTTAATGGTACTCTATGTTATCTTTAATCATTATATCAATTATTATTACGAGAGAATTAAGTAATTCTGAATTCTACTTCAGGTTTTTGAAAGATTGTCATAATAATTATAATTTTATGGTTTCGGATAAATAATAATAATCAAAATATGAATTTTATTAATATTTTAAATTCCAGGCGGATACATCATAAATTGTCATATAACATATTTAAATCTATTATTTGTCTTTTCTTTTATAATAAAAAATTAAAAAATATTATAATTAATATTTTCTTTTGTTATTCCATCGAATCTGAATCAGGACATGTAAATTTCCGGTGATACCTTGTTTTTATAATAAATCTGAAATTAAGCATGATATGATTAGATATATTTTTTATTTAATGCTTCGTGATGTAGACACAAACTACCTGTCAAGTTCAATTATCATTTAAAATGATTTACTTCTATAAAATATTCTTCATCTTAATTTTCTGCGGCTTTAGTTAGTAATTTATAAACGCTGATATGTAAGAATTCTATAAGTTAAAATTATTCTTCCTTGAGGTATATGTCCATATCCTTTATATTATTTTAATTTCATGACATTTCTTTTAATACCTGGAGTAATGACCCCATTTAAAAAGAAAATGATTATTTTAATATATAAGAATTACTATGGTAATTTCTTTACATTATAACTATTCGGTTGCTGTTAAATAATTTTTTATTAGGATATTTAAACAAAATCTTTTTAAATAATGACATTTACAAAGATCCAAATAGCATTATTTAATTCTTTTTACCAGTGATTTGCAAACATCGTGTTACTGAAACTCATTTATAGGTATTCATATCAGAAAAAATGTTTCACGTGAAACTTTTTACTTATCAATGCATTTTAAAATAGTTTATAAGTAATATTGATTCTGTCGGCATTGTTACAGACAATTTAATTTTCGGAATAGCAATTGTTTTTTCAAGTGTAACAAAAACTTTTTCACGGTATTGCACAGAAAATCTTAGTGGTTCTTCCGTGATTGGTATCTGGGATTGTTCCGACACTGATTCCCTCTGCAACAAACTTGATAAACGCTATAGTTGTTACTTTACCGGGATTTTTAATGCTTTATCTTCGGTGATTCAGTTATTATTTGCGGCCTTAATCATTATTATAACTTATATTTTACTATTTTAAATGAATAAAAAGCCTTTTCCCACTACCGGAACGTTCACCACTATATAACCAAAATCCTGGCCATCATACAAATAAAGAATATTACAGGCTGCCAGGATAATTTTTTCATATTTGCTACTAATATTGTTTTTTAAATTTCTAAAAGACTTTTTATTCTCCTTAAACAAAGAAAATGTTTCACGTGAAACATTTTCTTAGCAATTTGAAGAATCTTATAAACAAGCAATATATAAAAACAAATATTCATTTCATGTTTATATATCAAGGTTATTTACCTGTTTTGCATACATATGAATAAACTCTTTTCTTGGCTCAACTTTTTCTCCCATAAGTACTGTAAATATTTCATCCGCAACAATTGGATTATTCAGATCAACTTTCAGCATTTTTCTTGTTTTCGGATCCATTGTTGTTTCCCATAATTGCTCCGGATTCATTTCTCCCAATCCTTTGAATCTTTGTATCAACAAATTACTGTCTCCTCTTTGCCATCCTTTTTCATTTAACAATTTCTCCAGTTCACGATCATTATAAACATAGTATTCTTCTTTTCCTTTATTAACTTTATACAAAGGCGGTAATGCAATGTATATATGTCCATTTTCAATCAATGGTTTCATATACCTGAAGAAAAATGTCAATAACAGGGTTCTTATATGTGACCCGTCCACATCAGCGTCAGCCATTATAATAATTTTATGATACCTTAGCTTTGACAGATCCATATCTTCTCCGAATCCTGCACCCAATGCGGTTATAATGGGAGTTAATTTGTCATTTCCATACACTTTGTCAGATCTTGATTTTTCTACATTTAACATTTTGCCCCATAACGGAAGAATTGCCTGGTATCTTCTATCCCTTCCCTGTTTTGCTGAACCTCCGGCAGAGTCTCCTTCTACAATAAACAATTCGCACAGTCTGGGATCTTTTTCCTGACAGTCTGCCAGCTTTCCGGGCAGTGAAAATGATTCCATGGCTGTTTTTCTTTTTGTTAATTCCCTTGCTTTTCTTGCAGCTTCTCTTGCCCTGTATGAGGCAATTGATTTTTCTACAATAATTCTTGCGGTCTTTGGATTTTCCTCCAGGATATATTGCAGTTTTTCAGTAACGACATTTTCTGTTAACTGCCTTATATCTGCATTACCAAGCTTTGTTTTTGTTTGTCCTTCAAATTGAGGTTCGGTTAATTTAACGTTTATTATTGCAGTAATTCCTTCCCTTATATCTTCACCCGATAAATTCTTTTCATTATCCTTTATCAAATTAATTTTCCTTGCATAGTCATTTATAACTTTTGTTATTGCTGCTTTAAAACCCGTAACATGCGTTCCGCCTTCTGTTGTCGGTATATTATTTGCAAAACTGAATACGTTTTCAATATAACTGTCCGTATATTGAAAAGCAATTTCAATTTCTGCATTGTCTTTTTTACCGTCAAGATAAATAATATCTTCATGTATCACATCTTTATTCTGGTTGATATATTTAACAAAAGATATAATACCACCTTCGTAGTGAAGAGTTTTTTCAACCGGTTTTTCTCCCCTGTCATCAATAAGTATAATAGTTAAACCACGATTTAAGAATGCCAGTTCCCTGAATCTTTTTAAAAGAACGTCAAAATCAAATTCCACTTCTTCAAAAATTTCCGCATCCGGTTTAAATGTAGTAATTGTGCCAGTTCCTTCAGCTTCTCCCAGAACTTCCAGACCTGTAACAGCTTTTCCTCTTTCATAACGCTGCCTGTATCTTTTTCCGTCTCTCAGTACTTCAACTACCATCCATTCTGACAAAGCATTTACAACAGCTGCTCCCACTCCATGCAGACCGCCTGATACTTTATACCCTGATCCTCCAAATTTTCCTCCTGAATGAAGCGTCGTATGAACTACTTCCAATGTAGTAATTCCCAGTTTCGGATGTATTCCTACAGGTATCCCGCGTCCGTTATCTATATTTGTTATACTGTTATCTTTGTTGATAATAACTTTGATTGTATCGCAATAGCCTGCTAAAGCCTCATCAATACTGTTATCCATAATTTCATAAACAAGATGATGAAGCCCTCGGGAAGAAGTTGATCCTATATACATTCCAGGTCTTTTTCTGACTGCTTCTATTCCTTCCAAAACCTGTATCTGTTCCTCATCGTATTTTTTGTTTTTATCCGGCTCAACGTTCATTTAATATTTTCCTCCCTCTCAAACATTGTGTTTTATTCTGCTTTCATATACCTCTTCAGTAAAGTACTTGTTGAAATAGGTGAGAGATACACCTTATTGCTGTATTTGCTTTGTGTAATTATAATTGATTTCGGCAGTTCATTTTCTTCAACATTTATTATGAAGCCTTCCTCTTCCGATGTTTTCAGAAAATTCCTTGTATCCTGTGATATTGTTGATCTTTCCATATCGATAATGGCAACAATATCTTTAACGAAAACCATGAAATCTCCGCCAATATGCAAAAACATTATATCACCCAATCTCAAAAATTGCATACAAATGCAAAAAATTTCTTATTTTTTAACCACAGTACCGTTTTTAATTCTTATGTAAGATATATTTTCATCTGATATTCTGAATTGAGTTTTATCCGTGGATGTTATTACCGCCTGTTTATTTCTTATCAACTCATATAAAAAGCTGCGGCGTTTTTCATCTAATTCAGACATTACATCATCCAACAGCAGCACAGGGGTTTTACCTGTTTTTTCTTCTATTTCTTCCATTACAGCTATGTTCAGGGCAAGAGCCAATGATCGCTGCTGTCCCTGGGAGCAATATAACCTTGAATTTTTATCGTTCAATAAAATTTCAATTTCATCCCTATGTGGTCCATATAAACACAATCCATGCTCTATTTCCTTGCCTTTATTCTCCATCAGGAGATTAAATAAACTTTCATATGTTCGATTATTTACTTCCTGTATTGTTCTATATCTTAATTTTACATCTTCCTTTCCTTCCGATATTCCATTCATGATTTTTTTTATTTTTTTTTCAAGGTTTTCAATTAATGCCTTTCTTTCTTCTATTATGACAGTTCCTGCCTTTGCCTGGCTTTCAATCCATATATCAAGCTGTGAGTCAGATTGTATGTTTCTTTTTAATAAAGCATTTTTATTTTTTATAATTTTATTATATTTCTGAAGATTTATAAGGTATTTTTTACTAATCTGGCATAAAACTATATCTATTATTTTTCTTCTTTCACCCGGAGACCCTTTTATGCATGAAAGGCTTTCTGGTGAAAAAAGCACCGATGGTACAACACCCAGTATATCTGAGATTTTGTCCTTCTTTACTTCATTTATAAACAACTTCTTTTTATTGCCTTTTTCATATATAACTTCTATATTTTGAAAATAGTTGTTATCCTCAAATTCCAGCTTTATATCAAAAAAAGACTCTCCATGTCTTACCAACTCATTAGCATTGTTTGTTCTATGTGACTTTCCTGTGGAAAACAAATATAATGCCTCTATTATATTTGTTTTCCCCTGGGCATTTTCCCCGTATATAAGGCTTACATTATCCGATAAACGTATCTCCTCATCTATATAATTTCTGAAATTTCTCAAATGTATTTTTTTAACTCTCATTTTTACACCGTCTCTGCGGAGCGTTATATACGTACAGGTAAAATCATGAATGTAAACTTGTCACTCTGTATTGGTTTTACTACACATGGTCCGACAGGTGAACTGAAATAAACCTCTACCTTTTCATCTTCTATTACCCTGAATGAATCAAGCAAATACCTCGGATTAAATCCTATTGTTATATTGCTTCCGTTTGCATTAACATCTATCTGCTCTTTTGAAATTCCAAATTTCGTGCTTGATGTAATTAACATATTATCATCTTCAATTATTATTTTTACCGGATATTTGTTTTCTTCGCTCATGATTAACGAAGCACGTTCTATACCTTTTGTAAATTCTTTAACATTAACTTCTATCTGCGTTTCAAATTTTTCCGGTATAAAGCTTCTGTAATTCATGTATTCTCCGTCCAGGAGCTTTGATACAATCTTGCAGTTTTCGAATTCAAACAATGCCTGGTTGACGGATATGGTTATTTTTACCTTTTCATCTGTCTGATCAAGTATTTTATAAATTTCTCCAAGATTTCTTCCGGGTATGACAGCCTTAAAACCGACGTCTTCTTTAATTACAGTTTTTGCAACGGCAAGTCTGAAACCATCAAGAGATACCATGGTCAATTCCCCGTCAGCTGCTTCAATCAATGAACCTGTCAGTATCTTGGTCTTTTCATCATCGCTTATTGCATATATTGTTTTTCTAATCATATCTCTTAAGGCAGATTGCTGAACTGATATTTTATTTTTTTCCTCTATTTCCGGCAGCATTGGAAAACCATCAGCAGAAAGCCCTTTTATTTCATAATATGAATTATTGCATTCAATAACGACAACAAAATTTTCCTTCTGATGTATGAAAATTTCTGAATCGGGCAGTCCTCTTACAATATCACCAAACATCCTCGAGTTTATTACAATTGATCCTTTTTCTTTTATGTCTGCATTTACATAGAATTCAATTCCCATATCGAAACAATTTCCCACAAGTTTAAGGTTCTCACCTGCTTCGATATAAATACCTTCCAATATCGGTACGGTTGCTTTTGTCATTACGGCTTTCTGCACCGTAGCGATCGCTTCCATTAAATCTTGTTTATTGCAGGAAAAATTCATGTTCTAAACCTCCATTTCTATTCATATAATAATTATTTATCGTATTAGGAGTAATAAGGGGTGTGAAAATTGTTGAAAAATCATTTTTGTGCTGATATTTCCCGCTTATCACCTGTTGAAATTTCTGTTGATATCCTGTTCCTTAATTCACATAAACAAAACTTTTATGCCAAACCCTTTGTTATCCACATAAAAAAAACAAATCTTCCACATGATTTTGTTGATTAATTTTTACCAAAAAAAATTTATGCAGGTTTTCAAGATATGAAATTTCTCTTTCAGGTTCCGGTAATATTTTTCTTCATTTCGGATATAGCCCTTCTGATTTCAGGATTTTTTTCAATGTCTTCCATGACTTTCTCATATGCATGCAGCACTGTGGTATGATCCCTGCCGCCAAAGGCTTGTCCTATTTTTGGCAGCGACATGTCTGTCAGTTCACGGCACAGGAACATGGCTATCTGTCTTGGATAGCTGACATCTCTTGAGCGTTTTTTCCCCAAAATGGAATCGGGATTAATGTCAAAATAGCGTGAAACAGTTTTAATTATTACCGAAGTATTGACCTCTTTTGTCTTGTTGTTCGATATCATTTGCTTTAAACATTCTTTTGCCAAATCAACATTAAGGGGACTGTTCGTCAATGATGCATAAGCAACTACACGGTTTAAAGCCCCCTCAAGCTCTCTGATATTAGATACAATATTCTCTGCAATATAAGCCATAACATCATCAGGTACTTCAAATTTTTCCAGCTGAGCCTTTTTCTTTAAAATGGCAATTCTTGTTTCCACATCGGGTGCCTGTATGTCTGCAATCAGTCCCCATTCAAACCTCGACCTCAGTCTCTCTTCCAGGGTTGCAATTTCTTTCGGAGCTTTATCGCTGGAAATAATAATCTGTTTCTGGGCTTCATATAAAGCATTAAAGGTATGGAAAAACTCTTCCTGTGTTCTTTCCTTTCCTACAATAAACTGGATATCGTCAATTAAAAGAACATCTATGTTCCTGTATTTGTTTCTGAATTCCTCATTTTTGTCATCCTTGATGGAGTTGATAAGTTCATTTGTAAATTTTTCCGATGTTACATACAATACCTTTGCATCTTTGTTCTGCTCTAGGATATAGTGGCCAATTGCATGCATAAGATGGGTTTTGCCTAGGCCGACACCGCCATAGATAAAATAGGGATTGTATCTTTTTGCGGGACATTCGGCAACGGCTACTGCCCCCGCATGCGCAAACTGATTTCCGCTACCCCTTACAAAAGTATCAAAAGTATATTTCGGATTTAACAGTGAAGAATGAGAATTCATGCCTTCATCCATATGCTGCTCAGAAATCATGTTATGTGAGTCCCTGACTACCACTTCAACCTGGTATTCTTTATTTGCAACGGTCTTTATTGCATTAGTTATCAGAGGAATATATCTTGTTTTCAGAATGTCTCTGTTAAATTCAGAAGGAGCTTCTATTGTAAATATGTCTTGTTTTATATGTAACGGCTTCGCAGTCTTAATCCATGTATCAAGACTTATTTTCGTTAATTCTGTCTCCAACAGTTTCTCTACGTTACTCCAAATTTCCTGTATTGATAACATTTTTATTCCTCCAGGCAAAAAATTAACCGTTACTTTTTAATATATCAAACTTGTTTTAATGTTTCAATAAAACGATTATGAAAGCTTTTTGCAATATTTACTTTTTGTGAGAAGTATTAATATTATTGTAATTCGGTTATATTTTTACTGAAACGATGATTCATTAAATCATTTATCATGTTTTTTGATAAGATTGCTTTTTAATATCCGGGATTTTACATATAATTAAAACTAATAGCAAAATGTGTTATTTGATATTGGAATTCTAAAATGCATATTTGTATTGACGTATTGAAATTTCATAATATATAATAGGTTATGCATGTCGCGGTATATAGATATATTAATTGAATATAGCTTTATATAATGCTTTTGATGGGAGGTGCTTCCGAGTGAAAAGAACATATCAGCCGAAGAAGAGACAAAGAAAAGTTGAGCATGGCTTTCGTAAAAGAATGAAGACCAGAAACGGCAGAAAGGTTTTAAGAAGAAGAAGACTTAAGGGAAGAAAAAAATTAACTGCATAAGACCGCTGATATGTGGTCTTTTTTTCTTAAAAAAACATTTATTTTGTTTTAATAAGTGTTCAACTTAAATTTGGCAATCAGGTTTTCATTTAAAGCAAATTTTGGTAGAATAGAGAAAGTATAATAGTGGAACAATGGTGGAGATAATTATTCTGAAATATACTTCGGGAATATCTGACTTTGATGGTAATAATAATGGGTAAAATAATAACAATAAAAAACAACCGGGAATTTCAGAATATATACAGAAAAGGTAAATACGCGGTTTCAAAGGCTTTGACTGTATATATGCTTCCCAATAATTCACAGGTAAATAGAGTGGGTATTACAGCAAGCAAAAATTATGGCAAAAGTGTAAAGAGAAACCGGATAAGAAGACTCATAAGGGAAAGTTATCGAGCCATTCACGGAAATTTAAGGACAGGATATGATTTTGTTATAGTTGCAAGGAAAAGAACCGACAATGACAAGCCTGATTTCCAAAAAATTTATAAAGAGTTGAATTATCTTTTTAGAACATTGAATGTACTAGACAGGAAATAACATGAAAAACATTATGTTGTGGCTTATAAGGGTATATCAGAGATATATATCTCCTTTAAAGGGGAAAAACGCATGCAGGTTTTATCCTTCATGCTCTGCTTATGCCTATGAAGCCATAAAAATACATGGACCGCGAAAGGGTTTTTATCTGTCCGTCAGAAGAATACTGAAATGTCACCCATTCAATGACGGAGGATATGACCCTGTACCGCGGGAAGGAGAATGAACATGTTTGACGCTATAGCTAAGGTACTTGGCCAGCTGCTGTATCTTATTTATAAGACTATTGCTTTCCAAAATTACGGGATTTCTTTGATTTTATTTACATTAGTTATAAAACTGGCATTATTACCGTTAACTATAAAGCAGATTAAATCTACACAGAAAATGCAGGAAATACAGCCTGAGATTGATAAAATACAGAAAAGGTATAAAAACGACAAAGAAAAGCTTAACCAGGAATTAATGAAGATTTACCAGGAAAAGGGAGTGAATCCGGCAGGTGGATGTCTGCCATTATTTATTCAGTTTCCAATCCTTATTGCTTTGTATTATACAATCCGTAAGCCCCTTACATATATGTTAGGGTGGACAAAGGAGTTTATTGGGAATGTAATTATAAAAATAATGGAGATCCAGCCCCGGTTTTTCCAGGGCACACAATATTCATTCATAAATCAATTTGAGAATGTTAAATCCGATCCGGTGGCTGTGGCTAATTTATTCGAAAGGAATCCCTATTCTGAAATCAATATAGTGGATGCCCTAAATACTATTCCAGAATTGATAGGAGAGGGAATGGAGAAAATCAGCCTTAATTTTCTGGGTATATTCAATCTTGGCGTAAAACCCACTTACGATTTCAGTCTAATTGCCCAAAATCCCGGTTTGTATATTCCTGCTTTGATTCTGGTGTTGGTTGCAGTGGCTACCACGTTTTTATCAACAAAAATGTCTATGAAACAAATGAGCCAAAATTCAAATTCCCAGGTAAGTCAAACAAACAAGACAATGATGTATTTTGGTCCTATTATGACCTTATTTATCGGCTTTCAGGCTCCACTGGGTTTATCCCTGTATTGGACCATCAGCAATCTGTTCCAGATGGCTCAGCAATTCTTTATAGAAAGACATATTTACAAGAAAAAAGAGGAGGTATAATTTGTGCCAGAATTCGTTGAAAAAGAGGGAAAAACTGTTGAATCTGCGATAGAAGAAGCATTGAACGAGCTTAACATAGAACAAGAAGATGCGGAAATAGAAATAATTGATGAAGGAAGCAAAGGACTTTTTGGAATTATTGGGGGGAGAAACGCATTAGTGCGCGTTCGTAAAAAAGTGGACTATGAAAAGGCAGTCAGAGAATTTCTTGAACCGATTTTTAATGCCATGTCTATTAATGGAGATCTGGAAGTGTCCATGGAGGAGGACTGCCTCAATGTCAGGGTATATGCCGATGACATAGGCATTATTATTGGAAGAAGAGGCGAAACTCTTGACGCTTTGCAGTATTTGCTCGGGCTTGTGGTTAATAAATCCAGTGAGAAATTTTTAAGGGTAGTTCTTGATGTCGGGAATTACAGGGAAAAGAGGGAGGAAACACTGGAGAAGCTTGCAAAAAAGCTTGCCGGCAAGGTGGCTAAAAACAGGAAGAGTATAACCCTTGAGCCTATGAATCCGTATGAAAGACGAATAATTCACGCAACTTTGCAAAATTACAGGAATATTGAAACATACAGCGTTGGAGATGAGCCTAACAGAAAAGTTGTTATAAGGTATAAAAGGGAACAGAAACAGGAATAGAAATAATGAAAAGATAAAGAATGACAATTTGGACGATGGGTAACCATTGTCCATTTTTATAATGGTGGAAAATAATAAAACTAAGTGGTAAAATATAGCCTGCTGACAGAGTTAAGGTGGTGGTATGGATAAAGGGGTATAATATGGCTAATATTCAGGATACCGATACAATAGCAGCCGTGGCAACAGCAGTTGGAAATGCGGGTATATCGATAATAAGAATGAGCGGCGGCAATGCTTTTGATGTTGCTGCTAAAATATTCAGGGGTAAGGGTATTTTTACCGAATATCCTTCTCATTCAATCCGTTATGGAAAAATTATTGATCCCGATACCGGTGAAGTTATTGACGAAGTATTGATTTCAAAAATGGCTGCACCAAAATCATATACCACCGAGGATGTGGTGGAGATCAACTGCCATGGGGGTTTTATTACTGCCAGGCGTATTCTTGACTTATTGTTCAGGCTTGGCATTAGGCCTGCCGAACCAGGAGAATTTACTAAAAGAGCTTTTATGAACGGGCGGATTGATTTGGTCCAGGCCGAGGCAATAACCGACCTGATAGGAGCCATTACTGAAAAAAGTTCTAAAGTTGCGCTTTCGCAGCTGGAAGGCAGATTGTCCCAAAAACTGAACAGAATTCGTGAAAGCCTTGTTGATATGCTTGCCAGGATTGAGGTTAACCTGGACTACCCTGAATATGATTTTGAAGAAGTGACAATAAATGAATGCGTACAGGCAATTAACGGAATGGCAGCAGAACTGAAAAGTCTTGTGGAAAGCTTTGATTATGGAAAGGTATTAAGAGAAGGATTGAATGTTGCAATAATCGGAAAGCCAAATGCAGGAAAATCATCTTTATTGAACCGCCTTTCAGGAAAGAACAGGGCTATTGTAACTGATATTCCCGGTACAACCAGGGATGTCCTGGAGGAATATGTAAATATCCGGGGCCTTCCGGTTAAATTACTGGATACTGCGGGCTTAAGGGAAACAACTGACATCGTTGAGCGGATAGGTGTCGAAAAAGCCTACGAAGCCATTGATTCGGCCGATTTAATTTTATTTGTATTGGATGCACAAACGGGATTTGAAAAGGAGGATGAAGATATCCTTGATAAAGTTGAAGAATACTCATATAAAGTCCTGTTTGTTGTAAACAAAACCGATAAAACCGATGAGGAAAAAATAAAGGAAATAAGGGGCAGGATTCCCGAAGTCATAGAAATTTCAGTGCTTGAGGACCATGGTATTGATGTTTTGGAAAAATCCATACTGGATTACGCGAACAAATCCGGAATTGATACCGATAATCATATAATCATTACTAATGCAAGGCATAAAATGCTTCTTACCGAAGCGCTGGACAGTCTCAAATCCGCTCTTGCTGCAGCGGATGGCGGAATGACACTGGATTTGATATCCATGGATATAAAGAACGCAGCAGAAAAAATTGGTTATATTACGGGCCATGAAATTACCGAAGAAATTGTTATGAACATTTTTGAACATTTTTGTATCGGCAAGTAACAAAGAGGGATACAGATGAGTTTTGTACATGAGAAATATGATGTTATTGTTGTAGGAGCAGGACATGCAGGATGTGAGGCGGCGCTGGCCGCAGCAAGAATGGGTGCAAAAACGGCAATTTTTACAATGAATCTTGACAGTATTGCCAACATGCCCTGCAATCCTAATATAGGAGGAACGGCAAAGGGTCACCTGGTCAGGGAAATAGATGCTTTAGGCGGTGAAATGGGGAAATGTGCCGATAAAACATTAATTCAGTCAAGAACCCTTAATACGGCAAAGGGTCCGGCTGTATATTCGTTAAGGGCACAAATCGACAGGCGTTCATACCAAAGGGAAATGAAGCATACACTGGAGCTGCAGGAAAATCTGCATTTATGCCAGGCCGAGATCGTGAACCTGGTTATAAAGGACAATAAGGTTGAAGGCGTAATAACACACATTGGCTCCTTTTTCCCTGCAAAAACGGTGATTCTTACAACGGGAACCTACCTGAAAGGCAGAATAATTATCGGGGATGTAACCTATGAAGCCGGTCCGGACGGGCTGTTGCCCGCCAGGAGTTTATCCGAGAGCCTTAAAAAACACGGAATTGAGCTTAGAAGATTCAAAACCGGCACACCTGCGAGGATAAACCGCAGAAGCATTGATTTTTCAAAAATGATCGAACAGCCCGGTGACGAGCCTATTGTGCCTTTTTCATTTGAAACCGAGAAAATTGAAAGAGAGCAGGTTTCATGTTATTTGATATATTCAACAGAGGAAACTCACAGGATAATACGCGAGAATCTTCACAGGTCGCCGCTTTACAGCGGAGTGATTGAAGGTATAGGTCCAAGATATTGTCCTTCTTTTGAGGATAAAATTGTGAAATTTTCGGATAAAGAAAGGCACCAGATATTTATTGAACCGATGGGGCTGGATACCGAGGAGATTTACCTGCAGGGTTTTTCAACAAGCATGCCCGAAGACGTGCAGCATGCAATGATAAGGAGTCTTCCGGGACTTGAAAATGCCCAGATTATGAGATATGCCTATGCAATTGAGTATGATTGTATCAATCCGACCGATTTGAAATTATCCCTGGAATTTAAGAAAATTGACGGTTTATTTTCTGCAGGGCAGATTAATGGGAGCTCGGGATATGAGGAAGCGGCAGCCCAGGGAATTATGGCGGGAATAAATGCCGCATTGAAGGTACAGGGTAAAGAGCCATTGATTCTTGACAGGTCGCAGGCCTATATAGGTGTATTGATAGACGACCTGGTCACGAAGGGGACAAATGAGCCGTACCGTATGATGACCTCCCGTGCGGAGTACCGGTTGCACCTGAGGCAGGATAATGCCGATGCGCGTTTGACACCTATAGGGTATAAAATTGGTTTAATCAGCGAAGAAAGGTATCAAAAATTTCTGAAAAAGCAGAAAGCCATCCAGGATGAGATAGAACGGCTTAAGAAAAAAACCATACCTCCCAGTGAAAAGGTTATTGAATTCCTGGATAAACATAACAGTTCAAGAATAATGAGCGGCATAAAGCTGTATGATCTTTTGAAAAGGCCGGAAATTACCTATGGCATGCTGAGGGAGATAGATGATGAGATGCCTGATCTGCCTGCTTCGGTAACAGAAGAAGTATCCATTCTGATAAAATACGAGGGATACATTGCAAAGCAGATGCAGCAAATTGAGCAGTTTAAAAAAATGGAAGAAAAATTGATTCCGGAAGATATAAACTACGATGAAATCAATGGTCTTAGAATAGAAGCAAGGCAGAAACTGTCAAAATTCAGACCCCGTTCATTAGGTCAGGCATCCAGGATATCAGGGGTTTCTCCTGCGGATATATCAGTCCTGGTTATTTATTTAAATGCTTTGGGCAGAAGGAGAAATAATAATGAATGCTGAAAATGTTGAGCTGTTAATAAAGGGTTTTGCTTCTTTTCATATAGAACTGACTGATAAAGAAATTAATATTTTCAAACACTACTATAAAATGCTCATGGAGTGGAATGAAAAAATTAACCTGACGGCAATAGTGGATGAACGGGAAGTTGTTGTAAAACATTTTATTGACTCGGTTTCGGTACTTCCCTTTTTGCCCGGTAATGCAAAAAGCTTGATTGATGTTGGAACCGGAGCGGGTTTTCCTGGAATTCCGATTAAAATTGTAAAAAGCGATATTGATGTTACACTGTTGGACTCCCTTGAAAAAAGAGTTCGTTTTTTAAACACTGTTATCAGTGAAACAGGCCTTGCGGGGATTAATGCAGTTCATGCCAGGGCCGAGGAATTCGGACAGGATGATGAGTACAGGGAGTGTTATGATATAGGTATAGCCAGGGCTGTTTCGGCTTTACCCGTTTTATGTGAATATGTCATGCCTTTTGTACGTGTAGGCGGGTATTTTATTGCGATGAAGGGATCAAATATTAAAGAAGAGATTTCAGAGGGAGAAAAAGCTGTTACAGTCCTTGGTGGAGAGATAGAAGACATTAAGAGTTTCTTATTGCCTTTTGATAATATAGAGAGAAATGTAATTTTGATTAAAAAATTAAGACATACACCGACAAAGTATCCAAGAAAAAGCGGCAAACCTTCAAAATCCCCAATAAAATAACCTCGAAATCCTTTATTTTCAAGGGTTTTATGCGATCGATTCCTTCTTCAAAAAAAAGGAATATAAAAAGTCAGCGGCGAATATAAAATCTATGGAAATAACCAACCACTCGTTTTAAAAATTTAACAAAAGAAAATTAAGTAAGGAAGGTGCCGTTATGACTTTGCATGAGAGGTTACTGTTTAATCGATCCGAAAAAAAATCAGATCAAAAGAAAATTACCTATATACCCATTGAAAATATCAGGCCTAATCCATATCAACCCAGAAGGAATTTTGAACAATCTGCATTGGAGGATCTTTGCAATTCAATTAAAGAATATGGTGTTATCCAGCCAATAAATGTACGAAAAACACCTTCAAACTATTATGAGCTTGTTTCAGGGGAAAGGAGATTAAGAGCATCAATAATGGCAGGGTTAAAGGAAATTCCCGCAATAATAATTGATGTTAATGAAGATGATCTGGCAATAATGGCTTTGATAGAAAATCTGCAGAGAGAAGATCTGGGTTACATGGAAGAGGCGGAAGGCTACAGAAACCTGATAAAAGATCATGGGCTTACCCAGGAGGAACTGGCCCAGAAAATTGGCAAGAGCCAGTCTACAATTGCTAATAAGATCAGGCTCCTCAGACTTCCACCAATGGTTAAAAAAATTCTGGCAGACCACAATCTTACCGAACGGCATGCAAGGGCCTTGCTGAAACTGCATGATGAACAGCTTCAGTTGAAGGTTCTGCAAAAAGTATGTGAGAAGGATTTAAATGTAAAGAAGACAGAGGAGCTTGTTCAAAAAGTACTCGATAAATATGCCAATCCAAAAGTCCAGGAGAGTGGAAAAAAGCTTACACGTTCAATTAAGGATATAAGAATATTTGTCAATACCATAAAACAGGCAATTGACATGATGAAAAAATCGGGGGTTAACGCCAAAGCAGCCCAGATAGACCGCGGTGAATTTGTTGAGTTCATTGTAAGAATCCCCAAGAAAGATAATGCTATGAAAAAGGCACAGTAATGGGTATTATCGGTTTACAATATAATAATCCTTTTGTAAGAAAGCACTTCCCGATTATCAGGAAGTGCTTTTTTATACAATTTCTCAGTATTAGGGAGGAGTAGACAGAAAATAAAAACTTTATTAAAATAGGAGATGGTGTTTTTTATTTTTTGCCTATATGACAAATACTATGGTAAAATCTGCAATATTAGTAAAACGAAATATAAATTGAACGTGCTTGCATTGTTGTGCATGCAGCATACATGCCCGGTTCAGCAGAAAAAAGCTCAATTTATATAATTTGGAAGGGAGTACAAATTAATGTCGGACATCAATAATACTCAGGAAGAACATTTGAATAGTGGTATTATACCGGTTGATATTGAAGCCGAGATGAAACAGTCCTTCATTGATTATGCAATGAGTGTAATTGTGGACAGAGCGCTGCCGGATATTCGTGACGGCTTGAAACCGGTGCATAGAAGAATATTGTACACGATGCATATATCAGGGTTTACGCCTGATAAACCATATAGAAAATCGGTTGCCACGGTAGGTGAAACACTGAAGAGTTTTCACCCTCATGGTGATGCTGCGGTATATGACAGCCTTGTCAGGCTTGCACAGGATTTCTCGATGAGATATCCCCTTGTTGACGGGCATGGGAATTTCGGTTCAATTGACGGGGACGCGCCCGCTGCAATGAGGTATACCGAAGCAAGGCTTGCAAAAATCTCATTGGAAATGTTAAGGGATATCAACAAGGATGCCGTTGATTTCAAGCCTAATTTTGATGATCATGATGTCGAGCCTGTTGTACTGCCATCCAGATTTCCCAATTTATTGGTTAACGGTTCTTCGGGTATAGCTGTGGGTATGGCTACAAATATTCCTCCCCATAATTTATGTGAAGCCATAGATGCCATAATTCACATGATAGATAATCCCGAAGCCGATGTAAATGAGCTCATGGAATATATAAAAGGCCCTGATTTTCCAACCGGCGGATTAATCATTGGAAGAAAAGGAATATACGATGCGTATACCACCGGAAAGGGAAGAATTGTTGTCCGGGCTGTAACTGATATAGAAACCTATTCGGGGAACAGGCAGCGTATAGTTGTGACTGAATTGCCTTACCAGGTAAACAAGGCAAAGCTGATAGAAAAAATAGCAAGCCTGGTTAAAGAAAAGCGCATTGAAGGAATCTCTGATCTCCGTGACGAATCGGACAGGGAGGGCATGAGAATTGTAATTGAGCTGAAAAGGGATGCCAATGCTAATGTGGTATTAAACCAGCTTTTTGTCAATACACAGCTCCAGGATTCTTTTAATGTAAATATGCTTGCACTTATCCAGCTGCCTGATGGCAAGTTCGAGCCAAAGGTAGTTAATTTGAAAGAGATGATCCACTATTACATCCTCCATCAGCAGGATGTAATAAGAAGAAGGACAAGGTACGATCTTGATAAGGCCGAAGCCAGGGCTCATATTTTAGAGGGTTTAAAAATAGCACTGGATTATCTTGATGAAGTTATAGACATAATCCGTCATTCGCGAACCGAAAACCAGGCTAAAGAAAGACTCATGGAACGGTTCGGTTTAAGCGAAAAACAAGCCCAGGCGATTGTCGACATGAGACTGGGCCGTCTTACAGGTCTGGAAAGAGAAAAAATTGATATGGAGTACAATGAACTCCTCGAAAAGATAGCATGGTATAAAGATATTCTTTCAAAACCCGAGCTGGTGGATGGTATTATAAAAGAAGAACTTCTTGAAATAAAGAACAAGTATGGGGACGAAAGGCGCACAAAAATTACCCGCGATGATGATGATATCGTCCTGGAGGATCTCATTGATAATACCGATGTAGTGATTACGCTTACCCATTACGGGTATATAAAAAGAACTTCGGTAGATGAATATAAAATCCAGAAACGCGGCGGTAAAGGGGTTATGGGCCTCACCATAAGGGAGGATGATTTTGTTACGGATATATATACCGCCACAACCCACCACTACCTGCTTTTCTTCACCAACAAGGGCAAGGTGTATAAATTGCGTGCCTGGGACATTCCTGAGGCAGGACGCCATGCGAAGGGCACTGCTATTGTGAATCTCCTTGAATTGGGACCCGATGAAAAGGTGTCTGCTGTTATTACAATTACAGGCGAAGAAAAAGATATGTACTTGTTCATGGCAACCCGCAGCGGCATGGTTAAGAAGACTCCTCTTGAACAGTATGAAAATATACGAAAAGGCGGATTAATGGCAGTAACCCTGAAAGAGAATGACGAACTTATTGAGGTGCGTCTGACAGACGGAAATGATGATGTTATACTGATTACTAAAAACGGAATGTCCATCCGTTTCCAGGAAAGCGATGTACGATCCATGGGAAGAACATCACAGGGTGTCATAGGTATAAGGCTTGAAGAAGACGATGAAGTAATATCAATGCTGAAGTACTGTGAAAACAGGACATTGCTTGTCGTAACCGAAAACGGTTTCGGAAAAAGAACCGAAATGGACGAATATAAGGTCCAGAACCGTGGCGGAAAAGGAATCCTTACCTATAAAGTCACAGAGAAAACAGGAGTGCTTGTAGGAGCGAAACTGGTGGATGATCAGGACGATATATTGCTGGTAAACCTGGATGGCAATATAATTCGTATACATGTAAGTGAAATAAGCATTTTAAGCCGTGTAACCCAGGGTGTGACCTTAATGAAAACAGGAGAGGGAAACAAAGTAGTCTCTATAGCGCGTATAACCAGGGATATGAACGGCGAAGAAGAAGAGCAACAATTATAGTATGAAATACTGCAAAGACCTGTTATGATATATATGAAGGAAATCAGAGAAAATCCCCGCCATGTCCTGAACATGCTGCGGGGATTTATTTTTGTTAATCGGTTGCTGTTTGGTATAATAAATTTTACTGTTGATTTATATAATAAATATGTTGAGTTTTTGTTAATTTTACTATTGCTTAAATTCTTGACAAACGTCAAGTACCGTGATAAGATATAAAAGCTGTCGCTGATGAAACTCACAAGCGGGCAGCATTGAAGGTTTTAAGGACCTTGGTAAACGAAATGCGGTTTAACATATCAAGTGAGAGATGCAGAAATTGGTA